>Ga0214479_100048_pt1 | contig 66544 bp, 56 predicted proteins | sample M1_20Mar14CPVII9_5_FD_165054 | JGI IMG/M metagenome (GOLD analysis project Ga0214479, IMG submission 165054) | Marine eukaryotic communities from Monterey Bay, California, United States - M1_20Mar14CPVII9sort6BwellE14 | ecosystem: Environmental > Aquatic > Marine > Unclassified | place: USA... | reverse complement strand
GAGAATATGGTGGCTACAGTCAATGCAGGCAGCAAGGAGGATCATTTTTGGCTCCAACATCTAAACCTTCTAATGTAATTACTTCGGCACCGACTTCTTCTGCACCAAGCAATAGACCAAGTAAGATTAATGATGGTACTTGCTTCCTCCAAGAGTGGAATGTTTGCGGTGTTGATTCAAATGGATATGAATATGGATGTTGCAGTGAAGGTCTTATTTGCCAAGAAGTTGAAGGGGCAGGCATTAGTCAATGCAAAGATACTTCAGGTTGTGCGAATTGGTGCAACGAGTATACGACAACTTTGCCTGATTGCATTAACTGCCCACATGTATTTTATTGAAAGTGCATAAAGCTTATCAGATAGAAGTTTGATAACCTGTTTGACAACCTGTTTCCCTGCTTTGATTTAGACTAAATGATAAGATAATAGTATTTGTTTACAATATATTACTGTTTAACCTAGCTGTGCATTCTATTCTTATTGGTATCTATTCTATTCTAATATATACTAGTATTATATATCATTTTGACGAGGTCTGTGTCAAGTATAATGAGGTAGCTGCCCCCCTCGATTGGGCTGAGAGGTTAAGCTGCCGAGGGTCACGCAGAAGGCGGAGTGGGTCGTCTTATATGCGGCTTCGGTACCTCCCCGGTACTTCTGAGACAACCCTCCCCATTCAACTTCTTATAGGAACGCTTATCCTCATCTGAACTTGATGATGAGCTCCAATTAATCTCCTCAGCTATTCTGGGAGGTCTTGGTAAAGAAGTTCTTGGTTGCTGCGGTCTTCTTGTTACTGGCAACCTATCCTTCATCTCAGCTGGCAGGCCAAGCTCACTTCTATCTAGCCTCTTTGAAGAGTTATCTCTGACTAAACTCATTTGAAGCTGTACACTTCGGCGGAGTTTCTGAACATCTTCAGGAGAGACGACAGTATTGCTATCAAGCGGCTCATTGGGTGTGTTGCGGGGAACAGGAGGTAGTCTTCGTGGGCTTCTTGGAGAGGAGATAGTATTACCCGAAAGAGGAGTGCTCGTGCTTGGTATTGGCCATTCTTCATTCCCTCGCTGAGCAGACGGAACTGTTGCTGCAGAGGAAAGCAAGCCCAAAAAACCGTTTCCTCTTGTCATGTGTGAGTATGACGTGCTCGGCGAGTTCCCCCGACGCACCTGAACACTTCGATGACTTGTAGACTGGTGCTTAACAAGTGAGATCGATGCACGAAGATTATCAATCTCTTTCCTCACTTGAGAACTTGCCTCCTTGTCTGCTTGGTGCAGAAGAAGTCGGTGCCGAAGTAATTACATTAGAAGGTTTAGATGTTGGAGCCAAAAATGATCCTCCTTGCTGCCTGCATTGACTGTAGCCACCATATTCTCCACCGATTTGAATGCAAGCAAGGCCTTCTGTGCAGCAACCATAATATATACCATTTAAGAGGTTGCACAAGCCCCACTCTTCAACAGTGCACGTTGAACCATCTACTGGTGGAGATGTTGTTGGGATCAAAGTAGTTGGTTTGATAGTTGACACTCGTAAATTTGGAGACGGAGCATTGGAAAGGGTAACTTGTGGAGATGGGGCATTGGTAACTTGGGGAGAGGGAGGCGTAGGAGGAGACACAAATCCATCCGAGGCTATGCATCCATTGGTGCCAACAACACATGGTGACCAAGTTGCAACATCTGGCCCCACCATGTTGCCTGCTCTAGTTGAAATTGGTAGGCTGAGGTCCCTGTAGTCAGAAGCAACACTTGATAGATGACCAACGGGGTCGGGAGATGCAATCGTAACCAATGGCTCTGGTCGACCAGGCCCGGCAGTTGAGTCAATTTGTACATCATGACAAGCAACGTAGAACTCGACTTGGTCCAAGCCGACCACATGATGTGCACTCCATTCCCAACGAAATACACTATGCTCAGATGCAGGAATAGCGTCTGAGATGTTAATCGTACCAGTCAGAGGACACCCAGGGAAGTTGGCAATCTTGAACCAGAATTCTGGTGCATCACATTCACTTCCATTGCAAGGAGTACTCTACATTTTGATAAAGAATAGAGGAAAGGAACATGAGAGGTTTTAGTATGAGAGGTCATGATATGCAATAAAGTACTATACTTACCACATAGAATGCACAATCACCAATGTGGTATGCTGCAAGGTTCAACTCGTAATTGATCGTTCCCCCAGCGACCAATGTTGTACTAGGTTCTAATGCCGGCCTATCTCTGCATCTCATTGCTGTGTCGCTAAAACCAAATGCTGGCCCTTCTTGCAAAGTGTAAACTGGGTCGTTTTTATACGATGCTGGATTTGTGATATGAAACCTTGAACGTGGGCTACTCATGTATCCATGGCCTTCGCCTCGAGAAAGGCAACTGGAGAGAGTTGCAAGCAGGGCAAATTTCATTGTTGACTCTATCTAATCGAATGGATGGTTGATATTATTTGCAACTTCCTTTTTATAAGCTGCTTGTATTCCTTATACGACCACTTAAATACGATTTGATTTGTACTCCTATTATATCCTGGGCCTTGCCAAAGACAAATTTGAGTTTATCTGTGCAGTGTTTGTAACGCAACGCAACTATCAATCGTAAACAGGATATCTATCTCCTACTCAAAAGATGGGAGTATAATCGTAAAACCTTGTGTAATGACTCTCGATCCATATACTCCGTGTCATGTGTGATCTTAGGTACGATCATATCCATGTGTAAGAAATAATTATTATTGTTCCAATGTAATCCATCAAACACACTTTTCACTGCCGGGGTCACATGACCCACCAATAATTGATTTACCAATGCATTTATTCTACCATTGCCTATTACCTGAGGATAATGAATATGATGAAAGATACCCCTAACGGTATCCTTTATGCTTTGCTTCCTTCTGATGGTTGGCAACGCAATATCTTTCCAATAAGCGACAATATTTCAGGATCTGTTGTGATTAGGATCATTTCTATAATGAATGCATACACTTGAAGTCTCCGCTATCTTAGCCAACTACACCCTAGTTTCCTACTTCTACTACTCAGTCTGCCTTTTCTTCGTTCTCTTTCTTATTTACCTCCCTGTCATACATGTCCGGAGGCCCCACGAAGTAACACCAAACCCTAAGGGCACACACGAGACTGAGTAAGTGAAAGATTGGACGAAGACGATCACTGGCGTATAGCTCAACCACCATGGATTGAAGATCATTAGAGTTTGATTCAGATTCAAATATATCCGCGGCCACTTCAATGGTATCCATGATATGATCTCTAGTAGCAATCAATACCAACACTACAATCTCGCAAATACAAATTGTGCCGCCAAGAAAATCGCCCATCACTCCCCCAAGAAGATAGTCGCCCTTGTTGCCGCATACATGAGCCACCGAAAGTACTACCAAAATAAGCACAATTGAAAACAATTGGCCGTATAGTATTGATGATAGTATAAAACAGTACATTAATGCAAACAGCACTCGTCGCCAGGATACGATATGCTTTGCCTCCACCATGAATCGATAGAATGGACTTTTTGGCCCTACTTCGGCAACATAGTCTCTTGTTCTGATAAGGTATGGAGCTGACAACCTAGCAAGTGTCTGAGCAACAAGTAACGCTGGTCCTGTACCTGAACTACCTCCATTTTGAAAGTCTAATACCCAGTTGGATGATCCAAGAGTACCAAGTAGCTGGAACTTGGTAAAGAGAAATAGACTCAGAGCTGGAAGATGCGCGTTTAGCGGATTATGACGATGAAAAGAGACAATAGTAACTCGAGTTAGTGCATACAGCTTGCAAAGTTAAACAAATGAAGATACATATATGCCAAACGAAGCACACATTCATTCATAAGATGAAACAATACTAACGCGGACTTTCCAGCACATCCAAAGGTACCAACTCGACTATCGGTCATAATCTTGAGCACTTGGCTTTTACTCCACCCTCCGCCAAGTCCATCTGCAGAGTCTGCTAGACCGTCTTCGTGGAAGCAACCAGTAATGTATAGTCCAACACTTATACTCAATGCAGCTGATATAGTTGCAGACAATCCTATAGATATATCCAAACAATCAAATATCACAGCATACATACAACCCAAGATACTACCAACTACTGGGAAGTAAGACATACCTCTCATCAAAAATCCAGGGTGTATATCAACCCAGCTAGGTGATGGCAGTCGAGTTATGAACATCCATATCGTAAAGAAGGTACGAAATTCAGATCGAGGACTCAGTGTAGCATTATTGTCATCAGTGCCGTTGATAAATGATTGTATCTCGTCTGAGATTTGTGATTTGTTGGATAAATTACGAGATTCTACAATGCCCGGTTCAAGAATTGTAGTTCGACTTTCCTTCATTTCATTCTCCTCTTTGGTATCTTTATCTGCTGTTTGGTTTGATCCATTATTATTATTCTTGGGTATTAACTTTTGTATGCTATCATGATCTGCGATACCATCTATGTGTTCTCTTAGAGTATTAATTTCATTCTTCATTTGATTGGTAAGTTCAGTCTGTTCGATAGATGCCCGACGTCTATCAACAAGATCCTCCGCCGCCTCAATCGATGCACGTCTTTTATCAGCTGGTATCTTCATGACTATTTTATTAATATCTTTCTTCTTTAGCTGCTCACTGATGGCTTGTTCGACAGGTGATGGAGATGGTTTCTTCTTCTCTATACCAGTACATGTATTCTCATGTTGTAAAGCTTCATCATAGGTTTCAAACTGGAAGTTGCGCGTTATCGCGATTTACGAAGGCGAAAGAGAGATGATTGTAACATAATTTGTTACACGTGGGTTAAAAAGAAATGTAGATAAAGCAACACAAACTCAAACGCGGACTTTCCTTTGCAACTTTGCAAACATCACACAACCAATTCATTTTCTTGGTATCATTGGTTGTAGTGTCCTTTGCAACACTTGTGTTGGTATCCACCACCATATCTTCGTCTGCAGTTAATCTAGCTTTATTAGGTGCTTGATCTAAGGCAGTTTGTGTTCTTTTGCGTTTGTTATTATTCATTATGAGGGGGGCTTACTACGGCAATAGCCAGTGGTGAGTTGTGTGGCGAGTGGTGAGAGATTTGCTTGCATTGCAAAAAAAAGGATACGGCTCACGGCTTACGGCGGTTTAAGTTTATTCGTTCTATGATTATGAGAGTACGTAGGCAAACCATAGCCATCAATCTCTTGTTTATTGTCTACTCCCTCCCAATATTATTGAGTAATATAAGAACAATATGCCCAGTGGTAATCACGAACCTGTTAATCAAGTACGGCTAACAAACGTCGCCGTAGTTCGTCTCTTGCGCGGTGGTAATCGATTCGAAGTTGCTTGCTATAAGAATAAGATTATCAACTACCGTCAAGGTACTGAAACTGATTTATCAGAGGTATTACAAACAGAACGAGTCTTTACAAATGTATCTAAAGGACAATTTGCAAATAGTAAAACATTACAAAAATGTTTCAATACCTCCAATGAAGAGGAGGTATGTCGATTTATATTAGATAAGGGTGATGTACAAGTTTCAGATCAAGAACGAGCAGCACAACTTGAGAATACAATTCGAGAAGTGGCTAGTATGGTAGCTGAGAAGTGTGTTGGTCCAATTAATCGACGACCGTATACTATTACACAAATTCGTGATGCAATGAAATCTGCTGGGTTCATGGTCCATCCTACTAGGAATGTTAAGCAGCAGTTTTTGGATTGTGTAAAGTTGATACCAAAAAAGAAGGTATTGGACATTGAAAGAGCCAAGATGCAGTTAGCCTTGGTTTTACTGGATAATCATGATAGTGTTGATGATGAAGATGGTGTATTAGAAAGAAGAAGGAATGCAACTAATTTATTGATTGAGGAAGGTGTTGCCAAATCAGATATCGTTCCACAAAAAGATGACGAGGATACTACACGGATTATATTCCTATCTGATCCGTCGTTATATCGTAAAATGGAAGGTATTGCAAAGAACAGTTCAGTGCAGGGTAGAATAGAGATTATACAACAATGTGTTACCGAAGAAGGTGATGTTACTCTTGGATCTGAGTTGGAAAGACGAGCGCAACAGAAACAACAACATGATGAAGCTGAAGAAGAAAGAGCTAACAGGAATGTAGACAGTGTAGATTCACTGACCAATAACATACAATCAAATCTCGCACTAAATGAAAGTGCAACATCAAAAGAAGACAATCATTACGAGCTACCTCCACAAATAACCAACTCACGAAAGGCACAAAAGGCACAACAAAAGAAGAGTAAAAAAGCAAAGCGACGAGAGAAGGAAGAGCAGGCTGAGAAAGACGAGCGTATAGCCGCAGAGAAGACACGTCAGAAGGAACGTGCTGAAAGATTGGGTATTGCAGAAGGCAGTAATGGGGCTACCGCTGAACCCTCTATTGCTAGTGGAGGCGGAGATACCAAGCCTTGCAATACGTGCGGTGGAAGTTTTACACCAGGAGAGTATCGATCACATTTCCGCAGTGATTGGCATAGATACAATGTCAAGCTAAAGATGAAAGGTGTGGCACCTATATCTGAAAGAGAATTCGAACTGTGCGATGCAGACGAGTTCTTTAGTTAGTTAATACTTTTAAGAGGTACTAATCACAACCCACAACTCAAATCATAAATTAGGCGTGACAATTAATGACTTCTTCACATTCCCAAAAGATACAAATGTAGCCTCATCAGGGTCTATAGACACAGTTTCTTGACGAAAGCCACATTGCAGCCCTTCATGAATAAGTAGGCGTACCTCGGACTCTTCCCCCTCTCCACCTCCAATAATCAGTTCAGTTTTACCACTTTTCCGTACAACAATTCTACCGTATCTTCCAGAAGGTAAATCTTTTAATGTATCATCATACCCTAGTGCTGATTGTGCAGTTGACAAAGAACCAACTTCACCCATATTTGTGTCAATACTGGAACTGCCAACCATGTCTGGCTTATTATTGCTCTGAGCATCATTTATCTCTTTCTTTATTGCTGCAACCTTCTTCCTGGATGAAGATGCGGTGTCTACATGTGGTAATCGAGTTGGAAATTTCATCAAGTACCATGAATCTGATTCCATTTTCTTTAACTCGTCAGATACTGTTTCTAGATCCAGAAAAGGTGATTGCAATGGAGGATCACTTAACTTTGATGTGAATGATGATACTGCAGTTGTATTATCAGTATCAGATTTCTTCTCTTCCTCATTGTCTTCTTGACAATCATACATTGTTTGCTGATTAGGATCAATTGCAAATGGTAATTGAACAGGTATTAATCCACCCCCAGTATCCCCCCTACGCTTTGCTCTCTCTTCCTCTGCACTTGAATCTGAATCATACAAGTATTGATTTGCTAATCCTGAATGATCCACCATTTCACTATACTCAAAATTTTGATCATTATCATCAAACATTGAACCATCCCTTCTTTGACTAGTCGATGGTCCATCTAATACACTCTTCTTCTTTTTACCAACATCAACATCTTCTTCGTCCACATCCATCAACTCAGCCACAACAATTTCTTCTACTTCTTCATTATCTTTCTTTGATGATGACCTTTTAGATTTTCCTTTTTTATTACTACTTTCTCCTGGCATATAAACTGCCCCGTCAGTTCCTGCATCTAATACTACCTCTTGAGCTTGAGGTACATTTATTTGGCTTGAATCTCCTCCTTTTGCTGCCACAGTTACTCCCCCATCACTACGCTTAGCAGCCTCACCTGTAAAGAATGCAGTACCTGTAGGTATGATAAATCTACCTCCTCTACCACCACGTCCTCTTCCCGATCTACCGCGGCCCCTTCCACCACCGCGTCCTCGTCCTCTGCCAGTAGATTTATTACTTTGATGTTTTGGTGGACTTTTACTACGTGATCGGGATGATGATGATGATGATGATGCAGTGACTGCTGGCGGAGCATTTGTTGTTGCTGATGTAGTGCTAGTAGACTTCTTTGCAGCCTGTGGACGCTTCAAAGGCTTGAATTTACCAGCTTGTGATGGTGGTTTCTTCTTTGGTGGCATGACGTTTAGATATTAGTATTTGATGTGTACTATGATAAATTATTTTTTGATGGTGATATCTTCACTATTTTTCTTCAATATCGAATCTATGATTATCTGACTTTCATACATTCAAAAGCACGTTCTCTTATTGATTCCAATATGTCTCTATTATCCTAAATCCTCAAAACACTGCATCCATACAACTAACACACTTACAAGATTACCGGAGTGATTGAATGATTGAACTAAGAATAAAAGGATACCTGGGGTATCCTTTGTAATTTATTCGCACATATTGTAGGTAGCAAATTGAAGTTGACATCACCGAATGATATCGAGGTAATGGTCGGCAATAAATACAAAACAAATAGTATTGATTGAGCTCTCATACATGTTAATAATCGTTGCCTAAATGATCAGCCTTGATGGACATTCGCATCAATATCAATTATAACAAATCCACAGACATCAAAGTTTCTACTGCAATGCTACCATTATAAATTGACGAGTATATACTTATTATCTGACCACGGAGATACCCCGACCTTGTTATATGTTATTTATATACTATCATCTACGAGTCTGTATTATTAGAGATCGATATATTTTACACCACAAGTGGAAGAATCCTATCACACATTCTATGTCCAAGGATCACAAGCAGAAGCTCACATTTGTTCTCTTTTGCAGCGGCAATGGGGCAGATTCAACAATTTATCGTCCTAGTGGAGATGACAAGCGTTATCGTCATAGACAAGATGCACTGGTGAGATGTGTGGCAGCCACACTCTTCAGTGCGGCAGGAGCATCCAAGTATGGTGTTGAATTGATTCTTTTATATGATGGAGATTTATCCTGTAGAAGATGAAACTTTCGTCAAGAACGAGCACGCCGCAGCAGGTGAATGCACCATTGGAATACAATATCGTAAAGTCTTGGAAAATTGCAGCAAATGAAGCAGCTAGGCAGCAGCAGCAGTCATCGTCGATAGGGAGAGTTCATAAGAGCAGTAACAGTGAATTACAAACATCATGTGTCTTGAATTCTTGGCAAGAGGAGGGTAGTCAAGCACAAGATTCTTCGAAAATAAGTAATACTACTGCTTCATCAAAGTGTCTCGCAAAAAACAAACATGTTAAACTATTACCAAGCCATATTCCCGCCTCGAAACGAGATGCCATTAGTATACTACAAACTTCATGCTCTCTGGAGTTTTTGAGGTTACATCGTTTGAATACTCCTTTAGATGTTGCCTTGAAGAAATTTAATAAGAGCAAAGTGCAAGTTGTTTGGGATGCCGCAAAGAACGAAGAGATCAACAATGGTACTGATAGTGGAAGCGGTGACACTGGTGACTCTGGAACTCAACAATCTGAACATGATAAAAGGATCAAAGGCATTTTTCGGATATAAGACCGGCGCAATGGAAATCCGCACCTGGTGAATTTTTAAAAGTGAATTTTTTAGGGACCAGGTGCAGATTTCTATTGCGCCTGTCTTATATACGGGATTTCTGTTCTAATTCTAGAACGTTCTAACTTTTAGAACACCCAAATAAGTCCCATGAACGAGAACTTAGAACACTAGAGATGTTAGTGAGATGCTAGGTTGCTATTGTAAGTCTAAAAGAGAACGCTACTAACATGAGAACGAGAACCTGCGGCCCTCGTTGCTCATGTTAGTAGCGTTCTGATGTTGTTTCAGTTGACTTGCATGTGAAATGTTATTTTATATTTGGATTCTCTAAAATCTTCTAAAATGCTCTTGTTGATCTCAATTAGCCGATAAGAGGTCAAATCAAACACGGAAAAACGCTGGAGGAGAGTAAACAACATGTACAAATGCAAAGCAATGATAAATACAAGACAAATCGAATGCAAATCCAACGAACGGCAACCAATAACAAAGAACGACGATGCAATCAATTGCAAATCAAATTATGAGCTCTCAAAATCTAGAACATTAGTTCTAAATGGGAGTTAGAACGCTGTTCTAAAGTTAGAACGTTCTAGATTTAGAACAGAATCCCCATTTTCCATTTTTCGCAACATCCTCGCAAAGGCAAAAGTAAGCGACTCTATGACGGACGTCCTTGCAACATTTTTGCATGAATCGTGCAATGCAGAATTGCCATGCTGGTCAACAAATGAATGCAGTCGTAACAAGGAAGTCAAACATATCTTTCTATTTTGTGGTGCTGTGCGTGACATGACGGAAATGGAGCATAAATCCCTTTCTTCTGTTTGTAACGAGATAAAGATACCACTACTGCCCTGTCGATTGGGACCAACCCCTGAGTTCACGAGCAAGATTGTGAGTGTGGCTGGTCATCATTTCTACAAGGGCACGTTGGGTCCTGGTCTGATAAAGTTGTTGGAGAAGAAGCGACAACAAACAACTCTGACTTCTTCCCAGTTACCACTGGACAACAGTCTTTCTCAGCAGAGATCACTGCATACAATCGCGATCATTCCAATGCAATCCAGCTTACTAACAGCAGATCCAAAGAAGAGATGCCGAATACACTGGTGTATAGTGCGACTCTGTATTTGCTCATTGTACAGGTCAAAACTCGCATCCACTTTATCCACCAGAAAAGCACTAGATAACAAATTGTCTTTTGTTTTTCAAGACAAAGTTCTTACACTAGACCAACATGGATTCATCATTTCTATGGCTGAGAAACACCAAGCTGCGCCAAGTGAGCGACAAATTCTTGAGGAGTTATGTCGACGTCGTGATGATGTTTTGTTGCAAGAAGGCAAAGATGATGTGAATGAGTTGATATCTTCATACTCGCCAAATCGTGGTTACAAAGGCGACGTATATGCATTAGATTTTACAAACGAGGTGGTTGAGAGTCATCTGATGACGACATCAAATCAAGTGATGGAATTAGCCTACTCAGAAGACTACTGCACGTTGGATAAGAAGATGATTCGACATTGATTGCAATTTTACAAGTCAGAGACCAAAATGGTAATACCACAAACTCCATCAGGCACAAGACAATCCTTGAGACCATCGCCAGAGCCAATATACAACTGAGGAAGCAAGCACCATTGGTTAGTGAAGCTCAAGATAGTGAAGCCCTCACTGTCATTATGCTTCAACACTTAGATTACCAAGATGTGCTGTTTGGATTCTTGCGATGCGTATTTGAAGGCAATAATTCAGCCACAGGGAGTATTGAAGCGCCAAGCACGTCCGTCAGTGAGTGGTCGAAAGAGGAAGAAGAAGCATAAGGATATAAAGAAGAAAAAAAGAAAAAGAGAGAAAGGTTTTTCATAAATAATTCCATCACCAACTTCGGCAGTTGATCAGATTATATCTCTTTTATCCTAAATCCTAATACTGTTAATATTCCAATAGCCTGCAATTTGCTTCGTATGCTAGAAGTTACTCATACTACCATAAGATAGAGTGGCAAAGGATACCTAAAAGGTACAAGTGGTATCTTTAATTTTTTATGCAACTGGTGAACAGGGCAAGCCTCCTCAACGAGCGCCGTACGTCATCAGACATCATCATCATCATCATATCACCTATTCAATTCTATCATAATATTTTATTATGACAACTATCGTCATGAATATATCTGCCATTGCAATTACTACTTTCCTTGCCATCTCACAATTACGTGGAGTGGCAGTGCTGGCAGCACTTCAACCTGATACTGATGCTACTATGCTTGATGCTACTATAAAGAAGGAAAAGAATAGTGAGTAGGTATATTCGCATTGCTATTAGGTTAGGGGTTATAAACACTTTTAATGTTGCAATGGATGAAATGAAACGATTTGTTGTTATGTGGTCGAGTAGCTGCGAATAGTGGGTAGAATGGTAATGGTAGCTCATTTATTAGTGCTGCACTCATGACGTGAAAGTATGGATGTATGGCTACGCTCTCCTGTTCTCTATCCAAATGCATGAGAAACTCTCTACTGTTCTAACACTATCCCTAATCCCTGCCTGCTTTCTACACCATCATCCCCCCAAGGCGTTCCAAAACGTGTCTTAACTGATTGTCTTCCATTTCAGAACCAAGCATCTGAAGTACTAAGGACGTTCTCTGAGATCGAATTGCTGCCGCCTGATCCCAAACTACTATTTTCCAACCTAGAAGTAGTTACAACAGAAGTACGCTTTGGATTACCGAGAGAATTCCAAACTGAACAGAAGGGATTTCTTACTGGAGAGCTCAATGTGAATGTAGTGAATGGAAGTCATGTTGAATTTCCGGCACCGGGTTCTCTGCATGAAATCTTGGCAAGCCCATACAATAACGATCTTGAACCCATCTCCGAATCGGATGATCTTATCATCTGGGTTACACAGATGAATAGTGGCATTTTAATCAAGATTACTTCCATGGACAATTCTATCTACCCAAAGACGCCCCCTAAGGTGGAACACTATGGTCCATTCAAGGTTTCTCCCGAGTTTGGCGTCAAGCTGTACGGCAACTATGATGGCTGCTTCGAGAACACTCCATGCGTGCACCAGACATTGATCCCAAGATTGAATGATCCGCCAAAAAACATCATGTACATGGCAGTGGAAAACATGAACAGCATTTGTTCTTGGAACTGGCAGAAGGGAGGAGAATCTTTTGAAGTTTGCTATGCAATTCCCTTTGAGGATGCGGTAACAGGGTGGAAATGTTGTGACACTGTTGAGGGTGATTGTGAGAGCGAAGATATAGATGCGCGTTGTCCAAGGGGGAACACACCACACACAATAACGGAGGATAGCGCAGGCAACATATGGGTTTCGTTAAAGTACGGTGCTGTGGCAAGACTTAGGAATCCGGCATTGATCACTGATCCAAAGGACCCGGCTAATTGGTTCATCGTGAAGGCCTATCCAGGTGATGAGATTACAAGAACTATTGTCTTTTACATAAAGGCTAATGAAAAAGGAGATACAGTGTATGCCAATGGATTCAAAAACAATGGTGAGTTGTCAGTTTACCCTAAGGTAACTCCAACAGTTTTTTATTGTGTTCCTCCGTCCTCCTCCTCCGAAGCAAAGTATTTATAGGGGAATTTCCGAGGGATACCAAAAAGGGCTGTACAAATGTCAAGTTTTTGTAGGGAATTTTCCGAAAGATACCGGAAAGGGCAGTTCTAGTCTCGCCTAAAATCGGGTCAGATTTCCGAAGGATACCATTTAGTCGCCAAATTTCTTAAGATACCAAAAAGAAATTTGACGAGAAGAGAGGGAAGATCTTCAAGAGTGAAGCTGTTTACTCTAGGTGGTCATGTAACCACCAACATCAATTCAAGTGAGGAGGAATAACTCTTCCCCTGGCTTGTCGAGAGTTATTTCCACTTGCTCCGGTGGCAAGTAGAATTATCGGCGACAATTTGTTTCTTCGACTATAATCTTACAATTGTTGAACGGAAATGACACGATAATGATATGTAAAATTAAACAAGGTGCATCGTCGTGATGGATTGATCTGTTGCAATTATTAACCATCAAATTGCCTCCGATCATAAACAAAAAGAAATGATTAACTAGTTGATATACGATTGCACTCGTGATGTATCATCATTGCTAAATGCATGGGTGATACTTGGGATTGCAATTTACAGTGATACATGAGCGGTTATAAATGGACAATCAACAAAGGCAATTTTCTTTTCCATGGTGATTGGCGGCAACAAGTGTCGAGTATGAGAATGATTATATGAGTAGAAGATATACATCATTCAACAATCAACTGGTGGAGTTAATTCTTTTCAATCATCAATTCAAGTGTGATTCTATAGCGGTGTTAGTACCTCCAAGAATATGATAATCAGATCGAGGTAGAATATCAAGAGTGTTGCCCTCCTGAATGTTATAATCAGCAAGTGAACAGGTATCGTGTGCCAATTTCTTGTACCCGGCCTTTAAGACATACTGAGATGGAGATAGACCAAAGACCATGTCGAGCAAATTCGATCTCAACCATAGAAGACCTGTAAATCCAGCTACGTTAACGACAGGTCTTTGTCATATTGTTGCTTTTATTGGGGCTTCCAATATCAAGTCCAAGAGTGGATTATATTGTGTCGTCGTTATTGTTGTATGAAGGGCGGGATTGTTTACTGAGATGGTTTGGTTTTTTTGGGCAGGATTGAAGGTGGTTTGAATTTGGGGCAGGACTGTATGTATAGTGTGTGTGGTGTAGATTTGCAGGTTCTGGTCATTGCACGGTGAATTCTACTATCAATTGGATAGTATGGTGTGATTGCAGTAATAACATGACAACAAGCGAAGTACATTGGATTGGTGGTGGAGAAGTAACAGAGGCACAAGTTTCCTTGTTGGTTCGTCGGGAGCAAATGATATGCTTCGTGAGGAGTTGTCTAGATTGCAACAGCCACTGGCTCATCAAGAGAATACAAACAATATCGTTGGAGCAAGCGAGGTACATTTGATTAGTGACGAAGAAGCAACTGATGATCAAGTGGTATTAGATGAGGTTGTTGATAGTGTGGCAGGTCAACTATCCAAACAAGCATCATCTCTGTTGTCCAACGATACCATTGCGTGTAATTATCAGAGTATAGTCGAAGAGTCGACATCTACTACTATACCCGTACCTAACTTCACTGTGGTTGGCAAGTCTCCCCCCAGGTTGCCTAGCGCTAATTCCACTATCAGCGTTGACAGAGTAGAATTATCGGCGACTATTTGTTTCTTCACATTATCTTACAATTGTTGAACGGAAATGACTAATTAAAGGTGCACCGTCGTGAGGTACAATCCTAATCTATTGCAATAATTAACCATCAATTACTACCAGCCTCCAATCATAAACAAAAAAATGATGCAACTAAATACATATCATAATTTACGCACTTCGAGATACAATAGATAAAGTTGATACGATTACACACCTGATGCATATCATCTATACGGGTGATACTTGGGATTGCAATTTGCAATTATACATGGGCGGTTATAAATGGACAATCAACAAAGGCAATTTACTCTTCGAGGGTCATCGGCGGCAACAAGTGGCGAGTATGAGTATGAGTAGAAGATATACATCATTCAACAATCAACTGGCGGAGATAATTCATTTCAATTAAGAGAAGATTATTTTACAATGTTGGGAAGATATCTATCAACATTAGATATATGAGAACGTATTCTGCTGCATATTAATATCGGGTTTGATTTGGCCGTCGTGTGGAGGTAGATTGAAACAGATATTTTGATAGATGATATAAAAATGCACATATGATATGCGCAACACAAATCACTTTCAACAATAAGTGTTAAAATGAGTGGATTGAATATGAGTGAAATATAATAGAAAGGGGGAGAATGTTGGATTGCAATGTGCTCGTATGATATCAACATGAACATATACATAGAAATAAAAGATTAAATGTCTACTAAGCCAATATTTTAAACGTAAAATGATATGGTGTAGGTATTACCTTACTTGTTTGTTAATTTAACACTATTTGTTTGAAGTGGATATTCTGTTGGTATTATTGCATGTTCAATACATTTACCATGACCTCCATATGCAACTTTATTCGTACAATTTGTAACACTACACTTCCTACCACCATGCTTTCTACAAAGGCCTTGGAATTGTGCATTCATTCCACAACCATCAAATAGACAAATACTTTTTTTACTTCTTTTCCCATCGTGCTGCTTTATACAGAGATCACTTCCGCATCTACTTTGTGATGTGCAACCTTCCTCACTACACAACTTTCTGGGTGGGTTCTTATAATTGCGTTGATTTACAACATTCACATTATTACTACTACTGTTTTCAACTGAGGTACAATAATTTGCGGATTCATCTGATGATTCTAATTCATCTAACTCTGCTGCAATACATAGTATATCTAATCCTCTTGTACTAATATCATGTCCGCGCTGAATCTCATTCGATGATCGTTTAGTTATCATATATTGTGGCTTAGTGTAGGGACTCGTATACTTGTACTCGTAGATATATTATTGCAGCAATTGTTGCAAAGGCATAGCGAATACTGTAAAAATTGATGATGGATAATTATCAATGCATGTATTTATCATGGCCGACCGTTTAGCCAACATGTGTATATATGCGCCTGTTCGAGGTACGCTATACGGTTAATCAGTTGGTCTATTGCAATCATGATAACCTAATAGTCCGCAGAGTCTATTCTTGACAACAAGGCCGTTCCCTAAAAAACTGGGTAAACTGCCCCCTGCCAGAGCAGGCCTAAGGTTAAACACTACATTTCCCGTGTGCGCATTATGCTTCCCTGAATATATATGAACCCATATCCGTCTTCATTCTTCAGCCCTCTTGCACATTGGAGACCCAACAGCAACGAAGCCAACAATTGATATCTACAATGTCGACTGTGAGTATCGATAATATAATGATGCAAGATAACTTTCTTGCAATTTCCTCATCTTTTAACTTTGTCACTTTCTTAAAGTACCACTCGAGCTGGCTGATATAGAAAGACCAAGTTTTGATCAAGTGCTAACCGGAGCATTTCCTGCAGGTTTGCGGGTGCTCAATGATGGCTCCTGTCTTTTTGGCCTGTACAATAGGCTTGGGTCGATTGGCAAGATGTCGCCAAGTGGCAAGGTAACATTCTTGACGCTCCCTGGCAAAGATGCATTCCTTCACTTAGATTTCTTCCCTTCTGACGACGACAGTTCAATGACATTGTGGCTTCTTGCATCATCGGGTGATTTCACAACCCAACAACAGCCTGATCTTATGATTAGATTGGATGGTTTTTCTCCATCAAACATGACTTTCAATGAAGGATTTAAATTCCGATCAGCCTCACAGGGAGTTCTGCACCGTGTGCAAGCAATTGATGGTGGAAAGAACGCTCTTTATTCCATTTTGACAGAAGATAAGCTTGCCATGATTTATGACACAGACGGTGACAGCCAAGCAGTAGATCTGTTAAAGGACGTTGGATTTAAACTTGAACAAAGCTGTGCTTATCCGGACTACAGCACCAAGGAAGACACCCCTCAGCAAAGTTCTGGACACAACATGACCAGAAATGTCTTCATCTGGGCTCTTGTGTCTATGATGATGTGGTGGGGGTATCCTTTTCAATAGGAGGTGGAGGGTGTTGCTTGTCTGCCTGTTTTACATGTATTCCCTTCTGTAGCCAAAGTCTACTATGACGGGGAGATCAGAGTGTTATTGGGACTGTTGTCCTGCTGTACTTCGCCATCTTTCAGGAGTACCAATCCTGGTAAGTATAGAATCCTAGAATGATCGTCAAGTCTAAGTTTAAATGGACACCAACTTATGTCAAGTGTAACTCTGATGTTATCAGTCTTGTGGTCTTTGTTGAACAACTTGATTCGGATCTGGAGGCCAATCATAGAACCGATTATATCTAAATGGCACTGATGGTACAATCACCTCTCGTTTTCTACCATCAGGTAGATGCGTTTTGTTGTTTCTAATAAGAAGTGGAGAAGTCGAGAGACTAGTCTTACGCTGAACGAAAGAAGGGGACTCTACTGTGCTTCTCTTGTGAAGCATTAGTGGAATGGTATTCCTCAATGTCGACTTGTGATAGTTTTTGGCTTGAGCCAACTGACTCATTCTCTTCTCTGCTTTCTTGTCCTTCCTATTTTGTAGTATATCAATGATACATGTACTACTCTTCATATTTTGAGGTCCGAGACAAACCAATCCGCTAATGAAGAAGAACTTCCTCCAAGGGAAGATCAAGAGTACAATCATTAGACAAAACAAAATGATTAATGTGACATACGAGAGAAATGGATCTTTCCACATTAACACGTTGAATACAGCTCGAAAGGCTGAGACAGCAATGTCGAATATCCACAAAACTAGCGAAAGGAGAGGATTCGTCCTCTTTGATACTGGATTCTTTGTCGTGTTTATTCCAAGTTGCCGCTTGGCTTCAGTTCTATCTTCATCCACAATAAACAGTCTATCATCGAATAGATGAAGGCTTGCTTTCTGCGCCTTGTGATGCCACTGCTTGAGCTCTTGTTTGATTGATGTGCCTTTCTCTGCTTTGTTTGATACATTCTGATCCACTGAAACGATACTTTGACGGCCGCCTTGCGGAATATGCATGAGATTCTGCATCTGCTGCATTGACGTCCTACCACCTCTTCGTTTGTTTGTAGTAGAAGCAGCAGTAGACTTATCCTGTGGCAGTGCTTTATGTTTCAGTCCACTGAACATCTTCTTTGTTCTGTCTTCTGTTTCATCTTCTTCGTCGTAGTAGTGGTCTTGTATTTGATTCCTGGGTCTTTGGCGTACACAGTCAACACCACATTCTGAAAACTCTTGACGTCAGGACATTCAACAGTCACAGGGTTTAGATTGTGAGCCTTTGTCCTCTTTGTAATATCTGATATACTATTTGGGAGATAAGCCAAAAGAGCAGCCCTTTTACCTTCCTCAGTCCAGTTGAGTTGCAAACGAAGGCGTACAGACCCAAGCTTCTTTCTGTTGTACACTCGTGAGCAATCTCTTAGAGGGAGTGTGATGTCGATCAGATTAGCATCTGGAAGTTGAGCAATATCAATCATGACTCTTCCAATGAAGTCATCTGTAGACTTCTCGCCGTCGTAATCAAAGATACCAACATATACTTGAGAATATGCATTGTGAATCGGGATAGTACAAGCTCTTCGGCTAAGTGGTAGCCAACAGGGATTGCAATTGTCTGGTATTACATCAGTCACAAATGCAGAGTTATCACAGACTATATAGCATACAGCATCAGTAAGTCCATTGACGTCCATATTTGGTAAGCCACTACATTGGATCAACTGTCACATAAGAGAAGATGTTGTTTCAGATAAGTACCTGCGAATATTATATTGCACATAATCTATATGCACATCATTATATAGATTCTCTCACCTCTACATTCAATGATCCAATCTCATCGGGTGTGCCTTTCCTAAGATCATGAAATGTCTTGGATCTCCTCAGTAACTCGGCTGAAAGATCCGTCTTTGTAAACCAAGTATTTGGGTAGCAATACAATGGGAAGCAACGGAACTCCATCTCTCCATGTGAACCAGTGGGTTTGTCTTGATCTTGCACATGTCTGACTGAGCTAGTTCAATAAATCTTTGATGTTTCGGCTGCAATAGTTTCCCCCGCTTTTGTCCTAACCCTCGCATTTGCCTTTGCATGTCTTGATGGTAGTATACTCCCGCCATAGCCACCTGATACCTTGGTAAGGTTGCGGTGCAATGTCTCGGCAGCTCGAGCATAAAATGCTAGTTCCCCCTGTTGACATTTGAATTCAAAGACTTGGCAACTTTTATCGGTATAAGAATCGTTAGTATAAATATTGCTCTCGTCATCAGAGAAATCAAAGTCAGCGCCCTCTCCATTATTAGCATGGAAGGTACCATCTAATAGTTTCATAAACCTATGCTTTAACAATACCACTCGATTATCTGGTTTGCCATTTACTGATGGTACTAGAATCTTGAAGGAGTTACTACCAATAGCCTGAAACTTCCATGGAACCTCCTTTATTTATGTGCATATCATATGCACATTTGATAAATATGATACCATATGTTAGGGGAGACAATCAGCAGAGGTACTGAGTAATATATTTATGATAAAACAACACCGATACAATGATATAATCTTCTTACCGCAGGAATGTGTAGATATTTTTCATTCTCTAACTTCTCCTGGAACTGCTCGTAACTGGCAAACACTGTTACTCTATTTCTATTTCTCACTTTCCTTAGAAACGGACTCTGTCCATTTGGATACTCTTTTAATGCAGAATCGTCTTCAATTATACTTATTGAAATATCTTCCCCATTCTCAATGGCAAGGTTATTATAAAATAGCAAACTTCCACCATTGTCGATCTTGATAATCAACATCCCATATCTATATCGCTTTTTGATAACTTTACCATATCGCTTGCACATACCAACCCGTCCTTGTATAAATTTAGCAGTCGGTATTGGAGCATCAGTACTTTGGTTTGATGGGCCACTAACTGGAAGTGTTGTCGTATTTGAAGATCCATTGAGTGATGATGCATCATATCATCGTCGTCAAAAAGCATTGTTTTTTTATTATTATTTGAAGTAAACACTATTTCTATGGTACCCCCTCAGCATATATCCCTCGGCACATATCCGTCTACTTGCAATTATCTATCCATTGCAATTGTTATATAATTAGATATAATAGGTAGGGCAAGGAAGGTGAACATCATTGCAAAGATATGAGTTGTATTTTGTATGTGTTTAAGACTGGGCAGAAAAGGGCTGTTATTTTTTTCTTAGTATCCTATCTAGGCCTTTCGCTTCTCTAGTAAACTCAATTGGATCGATCTGTTTCTTACTAGTATCTTACATATCATCTTTTCAATTCTTTACATATAAAGTTTTCGGCTTGGATTTCCAAGTAGATGTTCAACTCATACCCAACATTTCACATAACATACGATTACATTCTGTGTACACAACATACATCATCCAGAGATATCTTTAATAAGTCTCTTCATTCATATCAGACATGCATTTACGAACAACATCTGCGGTAATAACCTTATCTCCTGACATCTTCTCAGTCTCACTTAACATTTTAGCTAAGAAGGTTTCCTTGGCTTTGTGAATTCGTTCAGCAATCATCATCTGTTGTGATGGTGCCAAATTTGCCATCCTTTGATCAACTCCAATCTTTTCTAAAGTAGACTGCATAAGAGCATCCATAAAGTTGCCCATTTCCTCTTGCCCGTTGCATACTTTTGCAATTGTTGATTCATCTTTTGTGGATGCTTCCTCTCCAGGAATTGTAAGTGGTGATGGTGGAGGCGATGATTCCCCAGCCCGACGAAATGTCATCATTTCATCAGCTGTGACATAAAAGGATATGAATGTTGTGGACGTGAGATATAAATACAATTATACATACGATAGTCATAAACAGTTGCAAATGTGCACATGATATGTCATCATTACTACTACTCACTTGACAAATTCAGTAATGTTTTGTGACTAATAAAAGCAACATCCTCCAAGTAATGTCCTTCAAATCCAAGCTCTTTGGAAATACAGAGACAGCAGAACATATTGAGTTTTTTACAAATAATGCGGCAAATGACAAAAGATATATACACAACCATACCTGCCATCGGTGCATAACTAAGCCTATAAATTGGAACTTTTATATCTGATGATTGAACCGCACCTTCTTGTCGTTCTTCATCAGATAAAGTGTGCATATTATCTGTCTTGCCTTGAATCTCAGCTGCCCACCAAACTGTCACTCCTTTTGCATCCTGTGGCGGTTGAAGAGCAGCAGCTGCTTCCTGATGCGGCGGAGTCTCTTCGTCTTCTTCATCATTGATAGTCCATTTTACTTCAATCTTATCCCCAGATTCTAATCTGTATATAATGACATGAGATATACATGAGTGAGAGATTTATATAGTTCATATGAGATAACAATAATTTATTATGTATAATAACATGATATGTGAGTTGATAAGTTATATTTTACAGGACACAGCATAATTAATTTGTTCATTACGTCTCACTTTAAGGTACCTGCAACATCAATAACCTCCGGTGATGGTATACTAACTCCACTATTATCCCTACGACGCTTTGCCGCTTGCTTAATCTGTTCTTCGGGTGGTGACTTGAGCATGGTTTAGTCTAGGTGGTATAGAATAAATAAGAAGATAAAGTTAGTAAGGGTGGATGGTTGCACCGTGTTCCCATGCACCGTGAGTAAATATGAGAGTGTGGCAGCTATGAATATACCCAACCGCCGCCACCTACTGCAAACTAATGACATATAAATATAATTTACGCTCTCCATAAATTCATAACTTACATGAACAGCAGAATGTATATATAGACAACTAACGGTGATAGGTTCAAACTCCTACACTACGACATAAACGATAACAACTGATTTGCAAAACAATTTTGAATTTTATTCCACATGTAAGCATCTCCTTCCTCTCCCTCTCTAAGTAAGTTTGACAAGTGAATGGATGACGGCAACCCTTAACCTAGTGTCTTAAACACTGCTGATACTTTCTTTCATCTTATATATTAGCTAATCTATATAAAATACCAAGACATTTCCCTAAACATAGCAACAAGTACCGTAGCAACAAATATATCAATTCCCATCATACAATCACAAAACACCCGACCAAGTGTCCAAACAGCTATCGACTAGTTGAGGACTAACGGCTTTATCATCCATGAATACATCCACTAGAGCACTGCCTATACCGTCAAAGTTTGCTAAGCCCTGCTCATTCCCATCAACACTGACCTTTATACCTTGCTTAGTGCAATCGAATCTAAAGATTGTTCCCTTTGTAGCCTGACCTCCCTTACTCTTCACTCCCTCAATGATTAGTGTTTCTAGCTCCTTTACATCAGATGGTGACCCACTATATCTAGGCTTGACACCTTCGGCAATGGCACCAGCTATCGTCTCTGCGTCTGCTTTAAAGGTCATTTCCAATACGAACGATGTGTTGACTTCACGAGCAGAATTCCTCAAGGCAGTTTGAGCGTCTTTCTTTTGTTTGCCTTTAGCAAATGGTGATAAAGCTTCAAGCGTTGGTGGCGAGGAGTACATTGCTACAGCATAGACATTGATTATTGCCTTCTTGCGGACCCCTACACCAACAAGATATAGTCCGTCCTCGAGCTTGGGTTCAAAGGACACGCTAGTGGCTTTATCCTTTAGTGACTTCATTTTACTCTCAACTTCTTCATAATTCTGCTCAACAACTACTTCTTCAACTGCTTCACTTATATCAGCAGTCTCTTCAACTACAGCCTTATTGTTGGTCGTAGGTAGAGGTGGTGTTGTACTACTATCACCTTCAATCTGTGCACCAAGAGATTGGGCTCTGGCAATCTCTTTTTGTATTTCCGCCTCCAACTCTCGTATTCTTGCTTCCACATCTGCAGAATCAAAAGAAGTCGGTGATATTTCCTCACTCTTGGGCTCAATAGGGGCTGGTTCTGATGTGGCATCGCTATCGTTAGCAACTTCTTCTTCAGTTAAATCAGCGGTCACCTCGGTAGTGTCTTGTTTGAGTGTTGCTTTGGTCGACTCGTCGGTCTCCTCTGCAGTAGAGGGTAGTACCTCTTCACTGACAACCTCTTCTATAACCTCCTCTACAACAGATACGGCTTGGACACTTTCATCGGCGATTACTGGTGCCTCTGATGTAGATTTCATTGTCCAGTTACTCAATCTCTTCATCAATACACGAAGAGAAAGCATTGTTCGCTTGCTTTCAGGACCAATGTTTACTTCTCCTCCATTCACAGCTTGCGCAGCATTTGATCGACCTCCTATTTGGATACAATTCTCAACCAGTGATGGACTGACAGTATCATCGTCCATAAATACATCTACAAAAGCACGTCCTAAGCCTCCAAACTTTGCAGTCTGTTTATAAGAACCGACACTCACACTAACTCCCTCCTTTGTACAGTCAAATTGCAATGTTTCTCCTTTATGAGCGTTTCCTCCAACAGTTTCTACTCCTTCTTTAATCAATGCTTGTAGATATTGGACATCTGCATCAGGACCGCTATAACGAAGCTTGACACTGTCGGCAATAGCTTCGGCAATTGTATCAGAATCAGCTTGTAATATCATCTCGAGAACAAATGTTGTTCTTGGAGAAGCTTCTTCAAATGTACAAACTGAGTTTCTTAATGCAGATCTCGATGATGCATCTGATTGTGGATTAGGGCCGGTCATAGCATCCACTAAAGCTGGCGAGACATACATTGCAACAGCATATATCTTGATACCCATCTTCTGCCGTATCCCAGATCCAACCAGAGAAAGATCATCAAGTTTAGATGAAAAGTTTGATTGATAATCTTGCATCTTGGACATTGCATTCTTTAGCTTGTCTCTTCTCCGTGCTCTATCTTGTTTGGAGATTTCTGCATACTTAGCAAGCTCTGAAATATCATCATCAAGGGAAGTAGTAAACTCTGGCTTTAACTCCTCCCAATCAATTGTCTTGTCAGCTTCATTACCCTCTAGGAAGAATCCATACTTGTCTAGTAAGTCTAAACTTGTTCTATCGCCTTCTCCGTAACATATTGTAACTTCATCTCCCTCATCAATCGGTTTCAATGCTTTGAGGGCAAAAGTAGATGTATCATCAAATTGACGTGTCCATTTATTAACACTAATCTTCAACACCGCAGTAGGATCGTGTGCATGGTTTGCCATATCAATTAACGGAATGAGAAATCCCTGTGCCTGTTCAACTTTTTGGTTTGTGGGGAATACTCCAAATAACTTGTCATCATTATCAATATTTGGATCATTCACCATATTCCATGTAGTTATTCTTCTAGACCTCATCATCCAAGTAGCCCAACGTAATTCATCTTCATTAACATTATTCTTTTTAGCAACTTGTTCAACTATTTGTTTCCTATCAAGTGCTTCTTTTACATATCTCGGTACCTCCAATCCTTTTATATATTCCTCTGACCAAAAGTCGGGTGTTAAGCCGGCATCATCTCCTGATGTTGGTATACTTGGTAGAGTATTTATGTAGGGAGTATATTCACTATCCTTCATGAAACGTTGTATGAAATTTAATCCTTGATATGCATCATCTAAATCATCATCAGACCAATCTTTACTACCCTCAACTTCTTCAAATTTGTCGAATATTGGAGAACTCAACGAGTCGCCAACTAATAACGCGGCATTATACGGTACCTCTACTATAATTTCACCCTTATTTATATCTTTAGTTGCATATAATCCCCGTAAACCTGTTTGTCTATTATTATCAATCTTTACTGATGATTTGAAAGATTCTGAATCATCATTCTCTAGCCATCTCATCATTGTGTCAGTATTCGTTGCAGTCTCTTTTACAGCTAATATATTATTCAGAGCAGCAAATTGCGGTGGTATACCAATACGAGTTATCCATAGGAGAGGAAAGATTGTATTGAATGCTGATACTATTTTGATGTTTGAAAGGTATAAAAAAATAAATGACATCATAGTAATTTTCCTCTTGTGTATCGACGACGGCCTGTCGACGACGCCACCGCCTATCAATAATGATAACTTTCTTACTATCATGATTAGCTGTTAATAATTACAATTACGCCATAACATAAGTAGGATTTAGGTTTGAGAGAAGGAGAGACATAGAAAGATAATGAGTTGGAAGACTGGAGGGGGGGAGTGATAGGATACCGGCGAGGATACCCCGACCCTCCAGAGATGTCTAGGGTAACACCTAGCTCTTCTTTGTAGTGCATAAGAGTGTATATCCAAGAAGTTCACATCTATATTGATTAGTGATTTAAGTTACACACGTCCCTCTAATCATACAGTATATCAAAACAACTCTCAAATTCGTCACAGTATTCTGCATCCATTGATTCACAACTTCCTAGACCACTCTCAAAACAACACGAGCGTACATCACATGCCTTGCGGCATCGTTCGATTAACCAAGGATCTCTTCGAGCCTTGGGAACACATGCCTCTTCTACTGCCGTTACTTCACTTTGATTCTTCTCTTCCTTCTGCCAAGCCGTCATTTTAGAAGGGTCTGATATTAATGGCTTCGGAGATGGAAGCGGAGGCGGGGTAGGTGATGGAGGAGTAGCAGGTGAAGAGACACTGCTGTTAGGCGTTGGACCACCCAGATCGAATTCATGTACACTACCATCCGAATCGGTAGATGTAGTGTGCAATACTTTACATCCTTGATATGCGTCGCATACATCATCACCGTACGAATCACGACAGTTGCTTTCCGTCCCTTCCGTAGAAAAACAGCAGAGATAGTTCGAACATAGAGCATGACAACCCGTTACCCAACTATCACCTGGAATGTTATCATTACAAACAGCTTGTACAGCATCAATAATGCCTTGATTCGGAGTCGGTGGTTTGTCTTGTTTATTTACACCGCCATTAGTGACTTGATTGCTCTTATTAATGCTGTTGTTAATGTTCTCGACAACTTGAGATGGTTGTTGCTCCTCATAGAAATATTGCTCACATATCATATGATCTTCACAATCCTGTGTCTCTTGATCATAGCAAGAATTGCGACTAAAGCAGCAAGCAAACGGAGTGCATTTCTCTTTGCATACCTTGGAGTTTTGTTCAATGGTATCTGACGAACAGATGATATTGAAGACTGCCAATTCGACATTCTTATCTTCTTGTTCCTTATCAATGAATGAAGTACTGGATTCATCTTCACCATACTCCTCAACATCGAAAAATTCTTCGCAAATACTATACTCGTCGCATTCTTGCTGTTCTTCATCGTAACAGGAGCCATTGCCTTCACGAAAGCAGCATGCAAATCTCGAACAGTGGTTCTTGCATATATCCCAATTTTGTTGCAACTTATTCATCGTACTACAAGAGTCTTTGAATGTTTGAGATTCAGATGCTTCAGTTGTCCCTTTATACTCAGGAGAGACTGACCCATCCTTCACATCAGGCCCTTGGACCAAAATATCACATGCTGCATATGCCGTACATTCCTCAACATGATCACTTTTACAATTCTCACTTTCCAATGTACTAAAGCAACATAAATGATGTTGACAAAATGCAGTACAATCCCTCATTCCCTGAAGTGTGGCAATATTGTCTGATGAGCATGTATCCTCCAACAAAGTAGTATCTGCCTTACTTAAAAAGAAGTTTACATTCCCTTCATGACCCTTGGACTGAGTATTAGCATTATTCATATCAAAGTCGGTAATAACATTCTCACATGCCGCATATGCAAAGCAATATGAATTGGGTTCAGCGACACATGATCCATATTCCTTCTCCTTCTCAAAGCAGCAGTAATGTCCATGACAATGTGATAAGCAGGCATCACGTCCCACATCTGTCTTGAGTGACTTTTCCGAACAAGATTGGAATATATGTTCGGATAATGTAAGTAATTCTGCTTGAGTCATTGGATCAAAGTGTGAAGTATTATCTCCCTTGTCTTTCTTGGGCAAGTGTGATTTATGAAATGTCATATTAAAATGAGGCATGTGTATCTCATCCTTTTCATGTTCAATCCATTCCAACCATTCCTGTCCCTTGGTATGCGTATGTTTATTGGAAAATAATTGTGTATTTTCACCTTTATCAACAGTAGTAGAATCTTCACCTCCTTCTTCCTCAACAGGTAAACCAGCCTCATATCCAATAAATCCACCTCCAAAAACCAAGGCAACAAATGCTAATACACCACAAACTACCTGAGTAGTTGAATATCCCATTTTAACTCTAGGTCCTCTAGAATAACTTGGCACAGTAGTAGTACGTCTACAACACCAACTACTACCATTAGGACAGAATGAGAATTGACTACCATGTCTTCCCCATCCACCACCGACAAAGATACGATCATCGTCATCATTATAGGTTGTTTCATCAAAGACACGTTGATTTAACATATTATTTGCCTTTTGACGACGTATCTTTCGTCCACTGCCTATATTCTCTTCATCGTCACTATCACTATCACCATCGTGTAAACTAACTGGTGAAAATCCCCCGCCTTTATCAAATTCTTCTTCATCTATTTGGTATACATCTCCTATATTACTATCATTATCAGGAGTGTTGGCATTATTATCACTCCAATCAAATACACTTGAACTTGATTCTGGCTCATCACGATATTTAATGGCTGGTCCGCCATCGATATTATTATTCGGAGATAAAGATGATTGAGCAGGGTCATCTCGGAATCGAGTCGACGGACCTCCATCAGCTGCTAGTTCTACATCTTCATCGTCGTTGGTAGCGACTGGGGCAAATAATGGTTCGACCTCTCTTGTATTATCATTAGACTTCTTTCCCATTGTTGGTATGTATTTACAATGATGACCTTCAATAATCTGTAGTTTGATATCTTATGTTCGACTCGATTTGCAATGACCTTATTTTTTATATCTCAAGAAGTAATAGTCCAAACGAGTTGTTGATTATTGTTATCTCCTAAACTTCAATCAACAATCAAGATTAATGTAGTTGGATAAGGTATGTGGTGGATATTCCATTGATAATAGAGACAACAACAATAAGCCTCAATGTTTGGTCAAATTTGATTACTAAACAGAGTAGTGTATCCTATCAGCGTATCCTTTACTTTCAAACTGTTGTACATACAAATGTAATGTGAACTATGCCGCCGACCTTCAAATGGTAGCGGAGTGTATTAGCAACTCCGTATACGATACAACCCCACAGTTAATAGTATTGAATATTGATTCATAAACAGTTTATGTTTTGGTGATAAACATATCTTGATTATTGTTTGCAACTCCTCAAGAAATACACATATCTGCTACCAACAAACTCAAACGAGAATCTACACCATCATGCAACTCCTAGCAGGTTTATTAAATACCATTTTAAGTCCACTAAAGAACAAGGGCCATGCTCGTGTTCTATCGGATTCATCCTCAGACGATGAAGAAGCTGTATCATTTCGTCAATCCATGACAAAGAAAGGCATTGCAATGTCAACTGATGATGAAGATACAAAGCGTAAAAGAAGAGGAAGATGAGTCCTAAACGTTCTCAGCGGAATAGTAGCTCTACGAGGAGAAGCTCTATTCGAAGTCTGAATAAGAGTGGTAACAGTAGTCGAAGAGGTATGAATACCAGTACTAAGAAGTCAATGGTAGCAAGAAAGGCAGTGACAACAAAATCATCTACCAAACACAAAGTCAAGGTTAAGACTGAACCAACATGGGAACGACGATCACGACGTAAAAGTCGGGGATATAAGAAGGGTAGTCTTAGTGAATCTTCTCTAACTAGTAGGGCATGGAGTGGTAATGGCACACGAGAAGATCCGTTGGTATTGCATTGATGATGATTATATGAAGATAGTTGAATATTTGTGTAGATTGTGTGTTTATATTATGTGGGAGAGCAACTTGGTGTGTACATACTGATGGAGAAAAGATGATATAATGAATCAACAATAGGATTTAAAGAGTATGATGACACAAAGAATCAGTTGGTACAATATAAGTGGGAGAAGGGTGATAGTAGTAATTCATAAAAATAGAATGGGAAGGTGTGTTTAGTAGAGTAGAAGAAGTCTCGGAGTCAGTCTTGTGTTTCATAGAAAGTTCTATCTTGTCTTTTATACTATCTATAAATTATATAATAACCCCCCATCGTTGTCTCCTTCTTCTCGACAACTGGCTATGCACTGAGAGTATTAAGAACATTGTAGAAGTTTGTAGCTCGTTCATGACTTCCATCGACTGGGCCTGTACCGCATGGAGGATTATGACAACCTCTATTGACAATACCGCTCACGGCATGTATGAAGCTATCATCAGTCATACCTTCATCAACAAACTTGTGCAATTCATTCATGTAATTCCAACCTCCCTCGTCATAACTCTGTAAAGACTCGACCCAATAAAACATACCCGCAATCCACTTCAGCTCTTTGTGCTCTTCACTTGCACATATAGCATCAGGTGTCTTGCAGAAATCAATATCCGGATATCGGCTGCCTCGTCCTTCCTTTGCAGCTCGAGCTCCTAAAAAGTAGTTCAACTTTCCAAAATTACACACACCCGTGGTCTGAATCACTCCCCGTCCCCACCAACAGCATCCTTCGACATCAGTTCGTCCATTCCTATTAGCCACAGGTACTGAGTTGTCAGCTCTTCCGGCTTTTTGGCCGGGGTAGTCTTCGCAATACTCGGGAGGGTTAGCCCAAGGGTTGTTGCACATGTAACCATAGTCCCACTTGCCAACAAATGGGTACTCAGTTTTGGGTCCACAGAACAATGGAGAAGGTGCACCGTACCACTTCGCGTGTGTTGTGCCTTTGATTGACATGTTTGGGTCTACAGGACACTCCATGTGCTTCTCGTGTTCAGGGCAATGGTAGTCCTGGTAACTCTGTCCCAACTGACCGCAGGCATTACTCAATGGATATACCGAATTGAAATAATCCCAACTATTCTCGTCACAAGCGTCATACTGAATCGTCTCCTTCATGCTTTGACCCAAGAAGGCTGCTATATTAGCAAGACCATACAAATGTCCATGCTCGGGATCATCATTACCTAAGTAAAAGTATTTACTGGCTACACCATCCTCGATCATGACTCGGAGTCCATCGATGAAACCTTGATATCGATATACCGTCGAGGGCGTCTGGCCTTGATATAAGAAGAGTTCATTATCGATAGCTCGTTGTTTTGAGTGCAGTATATCGAACATTTTTTGGACTGTCGATGCACTATTGGAGTATACTGGGTCATTTGCAGTATCGCCACTGCCCGAGGACGGTCTGACATCAAGTTTTGGTGTAGGGCCAGGAGTTGGAGTTGGTGGCGAAGTTGTTGGAGGGGCAGTAATACCATGACAATGACCAACAATGTCCCATGCCTCATACCAATAGGCACTAACGACTGGTTCATAGGAAGCACTGCTGCACCAACCACCAACCTTGCAAAGTAATATGTTATCATCAGCTCCAACCTCATCACCTGCTACATATGTCTTGGAGGCATCCCATGGTAATGGACAATCCTCAATCTCGCCTTCTTCCTCCTCTGGCTGCGGTAGACTATCTTGAATAGTAGTATCTGGGATAGTGATATCTTGGATTGTGATAACAATCGGCTCCTTTTGAGCAGTTGTTGGCTTATCCACCGTTTCCTCCTCTTCCTCCTCTTCTTCCTTTGGAGCATCAGTATCAACAGCTATAGCATTGGTATCTTCTTCACCTTCACAACTTGCTACGAATTTCCAGGCTGCATCCCAGTTGTAGTCAACAGTAACATGGTTACACCATTCCTGTGGATTTGGTGTGGGGTTGCATTCGTAGTTTGAATTGTGAACACTCACAATATCATGGAGTGAGTACACATGATCTGATTGGTGAGGTGGACCGCATTGTCCTTTAAGTGCCGATATGCTGTTGTCATCAGGAGGGAGTTCCTCTTCTTCCTCTGGAACTTGTGGCATTATACAGTCTTCCTTCTCCTGGATGAAGTAGATAAGAGAGTTGAGTTCAAACAACCGATAAGTTTCAACAGATACATAAATATGTGTCATAAGGAAAGATATCAACTTTTCAAAAAGATCAATATTGTACTTACACTCCAGGCAATATACGAATAGGCACTACCCGGTGAGTAGCTATCTACATTACACCACTGTGATATTGGATATGTACGACATTGATAGTCTTTACTTTCCCATGATGCTATATCACCAGCCTCATAACTTGACTGTGTTTTATATCGCGGTGCACATTCAATTAATGTACTGTCAGTTTGTTGCATTGTATTATCAATCGGTTGAATATCTGCTATTTCCAAATTATTAGATTGTACATCTTGAAACGCTGTTGTTTGCTTTGGTTGTGGCAATGGTTTTAATGTTAACTTTCCATCTGTATATTTGTTTGGCATATGTTTTCCTGTTGATATCTCCTCGCTGCCACCACTAAACTGCTGAATAATTGACGATTGATTAGATCGTCCTCCTCCACCTTGACATACTTCAACTAATTCCCATGCCATTGCCCAATACTCAGTTGTGCCAATACCCGGTGCATAATCTGAGTGACTACACCACGTATCGTATGGTTTATTTTTGCACATATAATTTCGACCAAGATGACTAACTATATCGCCCGCGGTATAATCTGTGTTGGGTATGTAAGGAGTTGCGCACTTTGCTAACATGTTCCTTGTTCTCTGAAGTTGTTGGTCGTTTACTTGTTGGTCTACAGATGTAGACGACGACACAAAGTTGTTGTGAACGAGGAGGAGACTTGCGAGCATTGCAATTCGACTGCTGCGTTTTCTGTTGTTCTTTGTCGGGGTCATGATGTAATATCCTCATAATATCAATACATATAACACTTGCTTACTTATTTTACAGGGCTGAGCAAAATCTGCAAACACAAGAATGTCGCAGGGCTCATGTAATGAAAATCCCTCGTACTCTTTGTATCTAAAGAGTATGTATGTAAGTAGGAGGAGGCTAAGCATATCTGCTAGGTATGATATGATTATCTTTCATTATAGTATAGTACAGTAAAGTAGGTGACCTATTGTCAACACATATCATTCAGATTAGGTTAGGTTAAGCCACCCCAAAATCATACCCACACTTCGATTTTGTACTGCAAACAATACTAAGACATCCCTATAACTCTACCTCGTTCCATTATCCCATTGAACCTTGGCCTGAGTCAATGCATCAAAAACTCTCTTTGCAATAAATCTCTTCTCGGCATCCAAATGGCCAGTCTTATCAGGATGGACAACCCTACTTGCCTTAAAGTATACTCTTTTCACTTTAGAATCATCCAGTACATCTGCCAATGAAACTTGTTTCCAACCACTACCCTCCCATAAAATTGTATGCAAATTAGCCAATAATGCACGTAATTGTTTCTTCTGACCATGCTCTTCTGCCCAGGCTTTGATTTTGGGTTCAAGACGTTGACGAACTACATCCTCATCTGACTCGGCCTTTGCCTTCTCTGCTTCACGGCTTCGTAGTTCATTAATTGCTTTTTGTTGAGAATTTTCCATCTCATTAACACGTGCCTCAACTGCATTCTGGACATTGGCTGATTTACCAACAGCGTTGGAACGGGAGAGTGAAATACCCTTGACAGCCGCGGTTGTACTTGCTACTCCTGTACTACTGTTAATTGATGAAGTGGTAGCTGTAGCCTTCTTCTCACCATTTTGAGCACCAGCCTCCACCCAACGTTGATCTACATCATCCCAAACTCTATTAGATGTGGCATTCTTCTTGGCATATTCACGTTTTAACTTCTCGGCACGTGTCTCTCCAGGTTTAGCACCAGTGGGTGTTGATACAGTTCTACTTGGCATTGAACTAGCATGTTGCAAATTTCTTCCAGCAGTAGCAGTAGGTGCAGAATTAAAGCCCATTAAATCAGCAGTTGGTGGAGTAGACTTGGCAACGGGTGGGCGTTGATTCTGTGGAATACGAGGTGCACCTGATGAGATTGGTGCCTTTTGACGTTGTTGTTGTGTTGGTTGTTGAGATGAACTCCTAGAAGCAGTTGGGCGTGAACGAGGAGCTCTCTTTAATGGAACAGTACCACTACCTCCACCACTACCACTTCCACCTAAATCCTTTTGAACCTTACCCAAATCCAACAATTTGAAACAAATTACAGGAGTTACGGCAGTTAAATCGTCATCCATATCATCGTGTCCTCCATGATGATGTCCACTACCTGATGATGATTGACTACCAGCCACGGCATTCATTGCTTTTCCCATATACTTCATTGCACCCTTGGCAGCTTTGGTAACCTCCTGTGTTACTACATCACTATCACTTTCCTTCTTTGGTATTAACATTCGTTTTAATTCTTTGGGTGTTGCCTCTTTTACAGGTAATCTTGCATTCTCATCTGTTTGTGTATTGATATTATTGAAATGGTAGATGACATGAGATTAAAAATGTATGTATCATATGCAAACTTACACTGTTACATAACTGTTGCAATCTAGATCAAACTATAACAAATGCAATGAAATTAAACTGACCTTGTATATCCCACCACGAGAAATTAGCTTCACCGCCACTGCCACCACTACTATGTGACGTGTTAGGCTTTTCATCAATTCGAACACGCCAATGATATCCATCCGAACCATGTACATTAATACTTTGTAGTGCTCGACAGGATTGCTTTACGTTTGCAAGTGTCACGCCACCCTTTTTTGACATGTAGTATGCATTATAGGATGGTGTTGTTTTATTGTTGTTTGATGCACTGCCGCTGTGATGAGGAGATGCCTCGTTGGATATTTGATATAGTACTAATACTTCTGACATGCTTTGGATTGTTTTATGTATGTATTAGAAGGGATAGTTGAGGTTGCTCTTTGTTAGTTGTTGAACGGAAAATGTGGGTGCTTAGTTGTGTTGTTTTAGTAAATACTACGCTTGCCGCCTTAACGAATACAACAAAGGAAGGAGATATATCTATACTTGGATATATATTTATCCGGCGTTGTATATGGACGGTACTATTCATTTAAACACCACAACGCAAAGCAATATAAAGCAAACTGCTATGTTACTTAGTATGTAGATACCCACTCAGAACCTACCTCAAAAATAAAATGCTTGGCAGAGTGTTAGATCAGTATTGTCGTATTGATGCTTGCAATAAATAGATAACAATGGTAACAGATATAGCAGCAGTGGCGGAGGATGAAGTTTCTACTATAGGGGCAGCAGATACTCGGGCAACGGTCAAAGAAAATAACAATGATATCAATGCCAAAAGCAATGATGCTTTCATTACTTCAATTCCACATAATGAAGAAGAATCAGATTTCTATGAAGATATTGGATATAACAAACTCTTAGAAGATTTGCAATCTACAAGTTGTAGCAGTGAGCAAGATAATGAGCTTTTATCAAAGATCAATGAAAAGGTATCACAATGTAGACAACTTGAGCAATCGATAAAAGTACAAGCAGCTGAATTGGTTGCTGCCAAGCAGAAAACTACTACATTGCAACAACACGATGCTGAACAACAAAAACAAAGTGATGAAGGATTGGAATCGATTCGTAAGATGGAGGAGACTGCTCTCCGACTAAATAATGAAATACCAAATCATGAAAAACGTATCGATGATTTAGCATCCGAAGCAGATGAGAATCAAATTCGTATTGATAAAGGTCCGGGGCCGACAAATGAACAGCAGTTGAAGAAGACTACTCTATCCAATGCATTAGAATGCAGCCGTACAAATGCTACCGAGAATAACATTCGATTAACTAATCTACGATCCAATATAAAAGAGATGGAAACAGAGGTAGAAACTTCAATCAAGCAACGAGATGAATCTCTGGCTACTCTTGAAACAGTTAGTGGTAGTTTATGCACTGCAAAAGAGCAACAACAAGAGGCATTTGCTCGTGTCATAGAAGCAGAGCGATCTAAAGAGATCTTGGTGGAGACGTTACGTGTAGCTAAATCTGATCTATCAGATGCCAAGAATGAGCACGACAGTGAGCAAAAGGCTATACAGAGAGTAGAAGAGGAGGTTGAGGAGTTGAGAGTTTCCCAACAGAACTGCTCTAATGAATATGAAGTTCTTGGTAAGAAGGAAGATGCAGCGAGAAAAGAGCTCAAGTCTATGCAATTGAGCAACAAGGAAATTGAAGAAGGTAATAAAAATGAACAGAAACAGTTGGATGTGATATCCAAGGAGAGAGGTGTGTTAGATAAGGAACGAGCCAAGGCATCAAAGTTGAGAGAACTCATTGCAGCAAAGACTAATACCACAGACAAGGAACGAGCTCAACATCAAAAAGAAGTTGATACATTAGCAATTAGCTCCACCAAAGTCGAGAATGATATCCCAATGCTACAGAAAGATGCAGATGTTTTGAAAAGAGATATCAAAAGAACCGATCACGAGTTTGATATGGTTAGTAGAAAGATTGGACTGACGAAAAGAGGAAGTTCCCGTGTCCAAGATATCCTCAAATCCAATGAAAACACTCTCCTCACACAGCAGACTGAACTGATTGGTATTAAGAAAGCAATGAAGGAATTGCAAAAGGCTAGAGAAATACTTGTAGTGGAAGAGAGTCGAGATCAAGGGCAACTGAAACGTATCTTTGAATTACTACAGGTAGGTGTATTCTGCTTTGGCTTGAACGTCAATAACAATACCCTCATATCATATATTATCTTCGTCGCCTTATGTATAGAAAAAGCAATCGACCCTAAAGTCACAAACAGAGTCCAATAGATTACTTGAGGTAGATATTGCAAATGCCGAAGCTCAAATGTCTGAAAGTCAGGCTCAATGTGATGTTGCTAGAAGAGCTCACAACCTTGAAACAAAGACTCTCATTAAATGTCAGAATGATGTGAATGCTGCAAAGAATAAGCTACAAACACTAATGGTTCAAGTCAAGATTATCAAAGACGAGATATCACGCTACGATGATCTATGCTTTAAAGAGCATGTCCATCATAGTCAGATCAATACTGAAAAGCTATCCATTCAGTCAGATATCACCAGTTTTGATACAAAGACAGCAAAGTTAGAACAAGAGAAAGTTCGGAATGAATCTGTACTTGTAAAACTTGGCCATGACATTGATGGACAAGATGCAGAAAAGGAGCTATTACGACGTCAGTGTCGACAGATTATGAGCAAGAAAGATATCATATCAGCTCATATGCTAACCACTGAAGCAGAGCTTCAAAAGTTTACGGTAGACAGAGTGAAAGCTGATACCTCTACTGCAATGTCTCGATATAACAAACTACAGCATGAACTCAAGTTAGCAAAAGAGACATCTGGTGACTTGGAGAATCAAAGACAATCCATGATTGAGTTGAAACGGAGTCAGCTTGAACGTAAAGATATACTTGCTGCCCTAGAGCACGATCTTGCACGGCAGCGTGACAAGAATAGTGCTCTTACTGTTGAGATTGGAAGGCCAATCAATCTACATCGCTGGAGGTACATGAAAGATCAAGATCCTGAGCGATATCTTCTCCTTGAGAGGGTACATAACTTGCAAAGAAAAGCAATATCTACTACTGATAGAATAGCCACACAGACGTCAAAGCTTGATGAGAAGAAACATCAACTTGAAAAGTTGACAAACGATGGTCAACAAAGTGTTGATGAAATGAGACTTCATTTATTAGCGCTGAAGTCAAAGTTGAAGTCCTTGATTAATGAGACCAAGTCGTCTGAGCTTGCGTTGCTAGCCCGTATTGAAGAGGCAGCTCATATCAAGTTAGATGTAATCACACTGGAGAAAGAGAGCATGCATAGGAAGGCGGATTATCTCGTCTCAGTTATCACTGGCCATTAGATGGCTATTGATATATTATTGTCCTATATAATATGTAGTAATTTATATTTACTCAAGATACCATTGCATGTTTGTTTTTATGGTCTTATCACCTATACTACCTAGAATCATGTCATTTAAGTCTTGACCTTGATAATCATTCTATGTTGATGCTTATGGATGATACTTGTTACTGCTACCAAAGGACGATTGGACACTCATTTCTCCAGTTGGAGGCTCCACTGGATGATGACTACTAGGATTATTGTTGCTGTTTGGTGAATCTTCATCGGTTGGTATAAGAGGAGCTGCTGCTCTATTCGGCCCCACCTGAGAACACTGTCCTCCCATTTCAAGACTTCTTCTATAACACGCCCAGATTGCATCTTTTATCACAGTCCTAAATTTGCCATTTTCTAGCTCATAGATTGCACTGGCGGTAGTTCCAGCTGGGGATGTTACACTATTTCTCAAGACTGCTGGATGTTCTTTGGATTCCATTGCAAATTTGGTACTACCGAGTAAGGTATGATGAACTAATGTTGTTGCCACATCCCTGGAAGATGCGCGTTATCACGATTTGTGAAGATGAAGAGAGATGATTGCAACTCATGTTAGTATATGAGATTTACAAAGGCAATCAAAAGCAATCAAATCACCGAGACTTCATCTTGAACATACTAATTCATATGACAAAACAATACTAACGCGGACTTTCCTGCTGAAGCCCATGTGGACTCCGGCATCGATCATACTTTCCATCAGTAGAAATATATAGGCCGGACCTGAACCAGAAATACTTGTACTCATGTCAATAAATGATTCGTCTTCAACAAAGACTGCCTCTCCAAACGTTCGTAATACCTGTTTAATTTTCTGTCTTTCATCCGTATTTATGTTGTCAGTACAACTATATACCGTGACTCCTGCTCCAATCTGTGCAGGTGTGTTTGGCATGGTTCTACAAATCTTGGGTACTAAAGATCCGTCAATAAAGCTCTGTATTGGAGCTCCTGCAACGACACTTAATATGATAGCATCATCTCTTACTATATCTTCTTGTTTAGCACGTCGTATCTCTGCATGTACATTCTCTAGATTCTGTGGTTTAACACCGTATACAATAAGTTTGGAATCATCAATCGCTTCCGCTATAGATGAAGCTGTTTGTACGCCTGGATACAGTTCTTCTACTGTTGACAATGCTTTATCGCTTACATCAAATGCTGTGATCGACTCTGGTGTTTGGTGTCCTTGTTTGACTAGCGGAGATAGTAATGCCTGAGACATTTTGCCTGTACCAATGAATGTTATTTTATCGAATATGTTTGATGTTGAAGCCGTGGTAGAGAAATGGTGTAGAGGTACTATATGACGTCTCGTGAGGAGATGACGCCCCGCAGACGATATGATACGATTTGCAATCATGATAGTATATGATATACTTTGATATCATATAAATGAGAAGAGGGGGTACCATAGGCTTCTGGATGAGGATGTAAGTCCATATCTTTTGATCAAGGGCTTTTGTCATTTTTTTTCTAAAAAGGGGAAAGTATCTTTTGGTATCCTGAGTAATGCCCTCCCTTCTCCACAACCTCAGACCTCAACATTATGCTATCTAGATCTCTATCTCGAATTGCCTTTGCAACTCTTGCCGCTGTGAGTTATCGAGTATGTGTTATGTGTTTTGGTTTATATTTTAGTAGTTTGGAGTGTGGTGTCGCGTGGGTATCTTTGCGATGGAAGATATTTTAGAAGTACACATGATGTGTTTATTTTTGCAATTTCCCTTTACTATTTAAAACGCTGTGAAAGATATTTAGATGTACATATGATGTCAATTTCCCTTGACTATAATTCTAACCACCATATCATGTATGCAATATATGTAATACAGAATACCAAAGCCTTTGCACCACAAAAGCCAGTCGGTTTCCATTTATCACGAAACCTATCATCACAAAAGTTTAGTACAAGTACAACTCTTAACAACTTGCCCATCTGTATCGTTGTTGAAGCAGGAAAGTCCGCATTAGTATCATTTTATATGTACATGCAGGTGTTCAATAAAGGTCTTCAATAAAGGCCCTTGTATATCGTATGCACTAACATACCTTTTAATCTCCTCTCTTTTATCATCATAAACTCTGATAACGCGCATCTTCCAGAGATCAAGGAAGATCGCATGGAGGACTTCTTAGATATGATTGAGAAGAATGCCGTCGGTTCACGTGCTGAACCTGGTTGTTTAAGATTTGATGTTCTTCAGTCTGCTGACGCTGATAACAAGTTCATCTTTTATGAGGTGTATGAAGGTATGTTGTGTTTGTTTTGATATATTGAACAAATTTGTTATGCATGCGTGCTTGTCATCTTTTAGCTTACATTCATATCATCTTTGTATTGTTTTATAGGTGCCGATGACATTGCACATCATAAAGAACAGCCACACTATGCTGCTTGGGTAGCATTTAAAGAGAGTGGTGGTACTATCTCGTCAGTATCAAAGAAGGCTAGTGGAAAATTCATGACATAAGATTTCGCTAGCAACAATAACGAAGAGGAGATATTATTGGATTCTGGAAAGAGATTGATTGGTTGAGCTAATAAGATATAACCAGGGCGTGACTTTGAATGTTTTCGCAATGATACAAACTGGTTAAAGTGTCAATAAGGAACATGAGGAGAGGAGAGAAACGCAGAGAAGATAGATTAGAGAATAGATTATGCTAATCTCTTATATTTTTTGTTCATCTATTCTATGTATCATAATCCTTGATGATCTAATCACATTTACGAGGCATCACTGATACTATTATCCTATGTCATATTCCGTCCATAAATGTAAAAAGCTTCCCTACTCTCATATTTCTCTTCTTTCGATCGACATGAGTGTTGCAGCCTGAACATTCCAAGGTACAGTTGGCTGGAAGAGTAATAGGTTGAGCAGAGTTACTTATTCCTTCATACCCCGAGAATGTTGACACTGTATTGGATCCGCCAAGCACCGTCTGGAAGCTTCCATACGAATCACTCGCTATTTCTATATCCTCTCCGCAATCGAATGTATCCTGCGAATATCCACTGCATCTTCCTACTAAACAATCTATCTTTGTAGGACCTACAAATGTCTCAGTTTGAGAGAAAGTACAATCTGATGTGCATTCGGCTGTGCAGCCCTCGAGAATTGTTACATATTGATTTGGAAAGTATGAATCGATACTGGTTGCGTGAATCGAGATATCATTGCTCCATTCATGACTGATAACTGAGATATCCTCAAATGATTCTTCATACGGATGATTTGATGTATAGATATGACAAGGATCGTTGAGGCCTGGCTGTACAGAGAAATCACATTCTCCGGATGCACATTCAATCAAGCCTGGGCCGACGAATACACCACGGCTTTTAACAACAAGTGCCGCCACTGTTAATATTGCAATTCTTCTTGAGCGTATTTTCCTCATTGTTATTTTATTGTTTCTTTGTGCTTTGTTGTTTTGAGTTCGTTGGTTGATCTGCTGAATCTAAGAGGTCTCCACTCCGCCGCTGTAGAAGGATGAGAACACTACTTTTTAGATACACCTTTTAGATACTTACACTGCACGACTCGTGTCATGGTCTTGTTTTGCATGGTATCTAGATTGTCGCATGTATTTGGATCTAAATTCCCAGATTTGGACGAATTTGAGCTCACTAATCTTCACAATAGCTCTCTAATAATGCTGTGTATTGATTTTCATGGTCCAATTCATCATATCAGTGGCGAGTGTCAATTTGCCTTTTGGCGATACTAAGAAGACATCTATTTTAGTTACTCCTCACCGACGAACTTCTTGTGGAGGGTATTATCATGATGGAAATGAGCAGGCATACCCGAGTAATTCAAATTGATTCTTAAGTTCATTACCTTACCTATTTCCCTTGTACTCGGCATCTCTTCTGTCCGTCCAACAAGTTCTCTAGTCCTTCCCTTCCTATACTTGCTTGTACATATCAGCTATTAGTAGGCATCAGCACCAACATGTCATAATATAAGTTTTTACCTCAAGTAAGGAAGCATATTCTCTACCAAATTGCCATCCGAATCGTAGTAGTCAAATCTCAATGGGTGGAAGTAATCTAATGTATCTGGACTGGTATTAATCTGAATTCCTCCAAGCACGGCCAATCCCTGCTTAATGCTTCCCTTTCCAGTGTTGACAATATCTGTGACCATCACTTCTTGCGAATCATACAAGGCATATGGAAGTTCACGCATGCGATCTTCAGCACGAGATAGACGCTTACCAAAGGGTAAGATGAGCTCCTGTACAGCTCCTTGTTGGAAGTCTGAGAAGCTTTGAATTTTAGGATTGATATCAGCACTACCATCTGTAATTCCCTGAAGATAATTTGATGCAGCAATGGCAGAACCACAACAGTTATCAACCAAAGCGATACCAGAACGTTCAACCTTTCCAATCACACCATCCTTTGTGATACCAACATGAGGTCCGTGAATAGTCAAACAGAATCCATCATCGGGAACATGTGCCGACATTGCTCCCCAACCAGTGTTTCCAGCAAAGGGGAAACCAGAGAGACCCCCTAAGTTGAAGTTGTTTCCAAAGATCTGGAAGATGCGCGTTATCACAGTTTATGATGATGAAAGAGAGGAGATTATAACATATGTTAGTACATATGATATGCAAGGGCAATCATAAAGGCAAACTAAGGTCAAACAAAGCAGACAAGTTGTTGAGACTCTATCTGAACAACACGAATTCAATCATAAAATAATACAAACTCGGACTTTCATCCACAAAGGTATCCTCCAACTCTCTTGCTAGTTCATCCGCACAGACTGATGTAGCCAACAATGTATTGTCAGGAGTGAATCCCTTCTCGTCTAATAAATCTACAACACGTGTGGCAAGTTCCTTGTTTGAAATGGCTCCACTATGATATGATTGATTGAGAGATGTATAAGATGTGCAGAATGTCATTAGATTTGTTTGTATAATGTATTCATAAACATGGCATACATATCATATGTGCATGTATAATTATAATAGCATGCATATCATTACAAAAATAGTACAATAGAATATAATAAAACTCACGGAAATGAACTCTTGACGAGTGAATCAAACTCCGGATTCTCTAGAATTTGTGATAACAATGTATGAAGAGAGAGGAGATTGTAACTTCTGTTAGTACATATGATTTGCAAATCAATCACAAAGGCAATCAAATCAACCTGGACTTTCCTGCAGGTCGAGAGCTAAAGGTTTTCTCCAGCGTTTCAGCTACTGCATTGAGACTACTACTGCTTGGTACCCGACCTACTGAGCTGCCTACTTGAAAGGCATCTGCTGTAGAGGCAATGAAGACGGCGGCAAGTAGCTTCATGATTGGTATATAATGTGTTGTTGTTTTGGAATGAAGAATTTGGCGACCTTCCACCTTAAAGGGATAGGGGGCATAAACGCTTAAACAGTAGTTATCTATGGCTCTTTATGGGTATAATGAACTATTATGTGAATATATGTAACTCAAAAAAGGGTTTAGGGTTACAGCCTCATATTGTCATTTTTTCTCCCCCAGATGACGTAAGATCTCTAACAAAACATCGCGTAGTTGAGGTGTCAATACATACAATATCATGAAGGTTGCATCCCTAACACTAGTATTTGCGGCCTCTGAGGCCTTCCAAACAGGCCCTGTTGGTCGCTCATCATCTACCAGACTCAATATTCTCGCCGGCGCAGAGAGGTATGTTGGTCGACACATATTTTCTTTGATGCATAACTTATGCATACTCACAATAATGCAACTACTCATATTATGATATCACAGTGCAACAGAGCGTGTTGCAAAAGTAATGGATGCAAAACCTGAAGAGAATCCCGACTTTGATAAATTAGTGAAGAGCAATTGTGAGTATCTTTGTCATGGCATCATCTATTATTAAAGATATCATGTGTGCAATATAAATACACATGAATATTAGTTTTACATTAACATCTAATGACATCCAATCATTCATCTTTCAATATCAATACTACACAGTCCCTGGTGCTATCTCGAACAAAGAATTAGAATCAAAGGTTGCTTCCATTTTAGAGGGATTTAGCATGACACCCGCCAACACTCTTTTATGTACATCATTGTGCTGTGATGAACTTGCACGTTCACTTGAGGATGATCTTAACAAAGTCTATGGGCATAACTTCAACTTAGGTGGCCTTAGTGGCTTCCCATTCGCTGGAAATACTGGTTTTGGGGCAATGTCGGCACATGTTCCTGATGATGGATACTGTCTATTAGTTCATGGACCTCATGTTGGCATCACACAAGATGGTGTTATTGGAAAGGTTGAACGTTCTGGTATTGCTTTAGTTGATAACTGTTGCGGTTCTGCAATTGCTGCATCCAACTACCTAAAGGGAATCACCGATGGTGGTGCTAAGATCACGACAAAGTTGCAACAATTCTCAGACTTCCAACAAGGAGCTGTACAGGAACTCATCTTACCCTTTGGTAAGCGTCTTAATGATGCTGACAACCGTATGAAGGAACTTCCATATGCTTTGTATGATTCACAAGATATCCTTGTCCGTGACATCATTGGTACCGGAGCTGGAAAGTCCGCGTTAGTTTGTTTTACTTAGAATTCTTGTGTTCAATTTGAAGTCTTTCGGATACTTCATCTGAGCTTAACTTGCCTTTATTTGAAGTATACACTAACATATGTTCCAATCACTTCTCTTTCATCTTCATAAATCGTGGTGATAACGCGCATTCCAGGTGGTATCAAGAGTGGACTTGCATTACTTAGTGGTATCCAAATCAATACTGGCCCAGATACATTAGATTACTTCCACCCATTGAGATTTGACTATTACGATTCAGACGGCAATGTTGTTGAAGATCTTCTCCCCAGTTTGACGGTGAGTAACTAATAGTATGAGTATCAAACATTGCCTCAGCATCTCTACTCAATACATACCTGTATGTCTCTTCTCTGTTTTCAGGAATAAGGATACAAAGACTAGAAACCTAGGCATAAATATAAGACTTTACTTAGATACAATTTCCAATGTTTACAATTGATATCAATGCTCCTCTCTATGTACATCATGAGATAAGACTAATAAGAGGCAGTCTCTCATTCAAGGATATCTCGGGGTGGTATCCTTTCTTCATTTTTTCACTCTCCCGCCGATCTCCCGCCTCTTCCTATTACCCCATCTTACCTCCTCCTCCTTTTGCAACCTACGCCTTTGTGCATCTCCTTACTACTCTTTCATAGATGCAATTATATGGTTATTTACATTCGTCGTTGGTACTGTTAGTCGTCTCTTCATTATTGCTGATTCCGACAAAATCATTAAAAATTATGGGATTTCCAGTTGCTGACGCACAAGTAAAAGAGGAAGTATGTATTGATACTAACATCTCTAAAGAAACTATATCTACTGTTGTAGATGATATATTTGATAATTTGAATGATGATGAGAAAGAAAAGACGGCTAGAGCATCGTCTTATAAGTACCTGAAAAATCCTAAGCCAAATGATCGAGATAGACAAGCAAAGTCTGAGATAGAGAGGTATGTAATTGTGGAGGAGAAGTTAGGAAACTCGAAATCTGCAAAGGAAGTAGCATTTAACAAACTGAAAAAGACGATAGAGTATAGAGAAGAACAGCAAATTGATGATATCCGATTGTGCTTCGATAAGAACAAACTATCAAACAAAAATACATTACATGCCAATCTCCGTCAAATAATTGAAGATAGATTTTCTACTGGAGCATCATTTATAAGAGGTTATACTAAAGATGGTGAGGCATTATTCATCAACTTGCCAAGAGCCGATACACATTGGGAAGAAGAAGGATACATCAAGGGTAATATCTACACTTTGGAAAGAGGATTAGCGTGCACTGAGAGAAGATCAAATGGTGCAAGGTCAAAGGTGATTGCATTCTATGATTACAATGGTTATCGATTGGCAAATTCGCCTCCGCCCTTGTTAGTTAAGGAGCTGTTATCTGTTCTTAGAGATCACTATCCAGAGCGTTTAGGTGAGCTTAACTTTGTGTACCTTTGCAGTCCAAAGTGCATATGATGTGTCCTTTCACTAACTACTAAGTTGTTTTAGTTCATGTATTTGTTGTTGATGCACCATTCCTCTTCAGAGCATTCTGGAACATCATTAAGCACTTTATCGATCCTATCACCAAAGAACTAGTTCAGTTTGTAACAGGAGAAGATCAAAAGCAAATATTTCAAGATATGATTAGTCAAGATCAAGCGTCAGACTTCCATTATAACGGAGCTCAAAACACAGATGATGTGGATATGAAAAAGTACTTTTATGATACTTCATTTGACCGTGCATATGGTGAAAAGTAGTTAAGCAGACTCTTTATTGGCTTAATCGTTGTTCTTAAAACTTACACAGCACAATTATTGTCAAACACATCATATATGTATCATACTACTTCCCTTACAACTTCTTACTCTCCCTCTTTCTTAAGTTTACTCATTTCCATCTCATAGAATACAACAATATCACTAAACTTCTTCTTCGTTCTCTGCCTTCTTCCTTGTGCTAAAGATCTTTCTAGCTCTAGTACCAAGACTAATGAAGCTAGGCTTTTGGTGACCACTGGGAGTAGGATCAACGCGACCTTCCCATTCATTCAATTTAGTTAAGCAACGAACTGCTATGGTCTCGACTATCACGGTTAATTCCTGTAAGGATTCGTTGATCTCTTCGGCAGTTGATCGAAGGAAGAGTTCCTCCTCTTCTGTCCACAACTCTTCCACAAGCTTCATACTGTTAACAAACTGAGAACGATCTTTACGAGGTACGAGAGCAGTCTCAATATCTTCCAACTTCTTTCCATCACTGAGCTGTCCAGCCTTGGCAGCTTCGATGATAATCTCTTGAATGAAAGGGACTTTACGACTGCTCTTGGATGCACTACCGGTGCTCATCCGACCAGAGATCATACCACCAAGAAGACCTCCTTCATCATCACTGCTATCATCAGCAGCAATGGCACGGCCACCCATCATCTCAACAGCGGCTGAACTCTGTGTGAGTAGAGTGTATAGTATAAGTTATAATTATAAGGTATTAAAAAATAGACATATGATGTGAGCAGATGTGAGCATTAATTCTATTGCAGTAAGAATATACCACCAACAAGATATAAAACTTACCGCCTGTCGGACCCGTACCAAAAGATTCTTGGCATCAAGGTATTCACGATGAGCCTCGCGTGCACCCTCCTCAGTACGTTCCAAATGTTCGTTAGATCGTTCCAACCAACGCTGAGCTTGCTCTAAGGAGACATAAGCTCTGGAAGATGCGCGTTATCGGGATTATGAAGATGAAAGAAAGGAGATAGTAACTTATGTTAGTGCATGTGGTGTAAAGGCAATCAAATAAAGATAAACAAAGGTCAAGTGAAGCGGCCAAATCACCAAGGCATCATATTGAACACATGAATTCACATGATAAAACAATACTAACGCGGACTTTCCTGTCACGTTCTTCTTGTGCTCTACGAACAGATTCACGCGATTCGTCTCGGTGACGACGGGATGATAAGGCGTATCTGTACATTACATAGATTTAAAAGGTTATAATATTAGAGAAAGAGTTCATACGCATTGGGGTATATTATAATAAAAGATATACTTACAGCTGGGCTGTTGTCAACGCTGTCAGGTCATCGATAGAAGATGATGCTAAAATGGCAGTGCCGTCGTTTGCTTTTTGTTTCTTAGGCATATTGTATTGCTTGTTGAGATAATAAATAACTCTCCACTACCAACGGTTCAATAGAGCTGAATTGATTGATATTAAATTGTTGAAAGTTTTGTGATGTTATTATGATATCAATTTTTCACCACAATTTTTGATGAGTTGCCGTTGAGTTGAGAAACGAGGCAAGGTTAGAAACGCCCAAAATTTGTACATAGGACTTCGTATGAAGTATTCAAATGTACCATATTGATAGTCTTTGATCTTTTGTCGAGATAGGCGTTCTTATATCTCACTTGTCCTTACTAAGAAAGATAACACTCATAATGTACTTTTTTCAATCATCACTCTATTATCATCAAATCATTATTATGTATACATTATATTCTATATATCCAATCAGTTGGCCTGCAATGCAGCCAACAGTCTTTGTACACCTCACTCAAGAATTGAGGTCTCCTCGGCAGCAATAGAAGTGCTCACTTCGTCAACTTCTTCATCCTCATCATCACTCTCAGCCAAGGCTGGATTCTTGGCCATCAACAAAGCCTCTCGTACTTCACTCTCCATCTTCTTCGCCACGGCCATATTCTCCTTTAAATATACACTAGCATTCATCCGACCTTGTGCAAAGTTTGAATCTTGATACGAGTACCAACTACCCCGACGCTGAACTACATCCAAATCCAATGCAGCATCAAGTAGACAGCCCATCTTATCAATACCCTCACCAAACAATATGTCCAATTCAATAATCTTGAATGGTGCAGAAACCTTGTTCTTGACTACCTTAACTTTGGCACGGATGCCCATGTTATCAGGTAATACCTCCCGTCTGCGTGTGTCCAATCTCACGGATGCATAAAACTTGAGTGCATTACCTCCGCTGGTTACTTCTGGACTACCGTAAATCACACCAACCTTTGACCTCAATTGATTTAAAAAGATGACTGTACATTGACTTAATGATAATGAACTTGTAATCTTTCGACATGCCTTGCTCATTAACCGTGCCTGTAATCCAACTTGCATATCGGCCATATCACCTTCCAACTCAGCACGGGGAACTAATGCCGCTACCGAATCAACGACAATCACATCAACTGCTGCACTACGAACTAATTGATCAACAATATCTAATGCCATCTCACCCGAATCTGGTTGTGATACTAGTAAAGACTCAACATCAACTCCCAGGGCATTGGCATAAGAAGGGTCAAGGGCATGTTCGGCATCAACAAATGCAGCCGTACCACCCTGTTGTTGACATTCAGCAAGTGCATGCAAGGCAAGTGTTGTTTTTCCAGATGATTCTGGGCCATATATTTCAATAACTCGTCCTTTGGGATATCCTCCTCCAAGTGCGGCGTCTGTTGTTATTTTGTGTGTGTTTTTAGTTGAAGTTTAGTATTTGCAAAAACAGTATAGGTATGTATGCACATCATATACTCACCCAATGTCATACTTCCACTACCAATACAATCCACTACCATCCTATCAGCATCACCTAATATGTTTCAATACAAATATGATGTTCAACTTTCAACTATAAAACGTGCATATCATAATATACACATACTTCACTTACCTAACTTGACAATAGAGCCCCTACCATAATTCCTTTCAATACGTTGTAATACTCCATCGAGAGCTGCCTTCTTCGCCGGATTAATTGCTGGCACTGTATCATTTTCTTCGTCTTTCTTTTTACGTGCCATCAATCGGTTATTTGAGTTTGATGTGACACTTGTTGATTTGGATAAGTTGTTGCATGTTGGTGCGGTGAATGAATCGATACTATGGATTGATGCAGCTATTACTAGAGCTGTTAAGGATGATATACCCCCCTGACGCATATTGATAATATTACAGATGGATATAGTAAAGTCAATACTAATAACCAACACAAAACAAACAGCTGAAAAATGAAGGTGAAGGATACCGTTCATCAAACAATCATTTTCAATTAGATAATCTCCACCATCCAATAATCAGCATGGTGGCCACAATACTAACATCAACCACACAACCTATATCGGATATATTACCATGGGGTACTCCCATATCAGTCTCTTCTTCTTCATCGGCTGATATAGCGACTTCAAACAGTAGAAAGTGCACAACAAATGAAAGAACTCTCCTCATTACAGATGCAATTGCAAATGATGGACGGTTTATATTAAACACATTGGCTTTGCAATACTTGTCAAGTCGTCATACTATATCTTCTGATAATGATATAAATAACAATAATTCTACAACATTGGAAGGGGCAGTATTATGGATAAGCTGCAGTTCAACAGCAGAAAAAGAAATTATGTTGGGATTGCGCAAAGGAATGCAACATAATTTAGCTGGTGTTGGTTCTAATAATAATGGTAGTGGCCGTATTCATACTGTTTCGATACCCATTGAATTGGCCGATGTTGCTTTGTCATCAACTGACGATCAATCAGATGCGTATGAAAGCGCATATGCTGTTTCACATGAAGAGTATTTGAAACAATTGCATAAACGAATTGTACATTGGTTAAAGTATAGAGAGTTGCTTTCCACCTCACAGCAACAACAACAAACAACAAAAGATTCAAACACTCAAATGATGCAAGGGCCGAATCTAATTGTGATTGATAATGCCACGACTCTTGCAACAATGTTTGGTAATCGATTGGCAAGTGCTTTTGTTTCGAGCGTTCAATCTTCACTCAAGAAGTGTTCTAAGATTTCTTCTTCGTCAGATGATACTACTCAATCAAGTAGTACATCAAGCATCACAACTTGTACCAATTTACTAGCAATACGTGCCTCGTCACCCGATGATGGTGGATTGTATCAACTCGATACTGATGATAGTTTAAAAGGTGAAAAGTTACGATCTGAATATGCAAGACTACTACGACCATGGTTGGGACTTGGATCAGGCTCAACATCATCTGATGCTAATCAAATTGATACAAATATATTACAAATTGAAGAACAATCGAATTATTTATCATTAATTCCACAATCAATTCCATCGTTTGTGTATACAAGTGGATTATATGAATTAGTTGATTGTATTGTCGATGTATCCCCTTTAGAATCTGGATATGCACGAGATGTATTAGGTCGACTGTCGTTTGTTACAACTTGGAATGGAAAGGGTTGGTGGGGTATTCCAAGTAGCGGAAAAAATACTAATACAAAGAATAAGAAAGATACAAATGATATGGCACATGCATCACTTTGTATCAACTATAGATGTGATGGTGGGGTGAGAGTGATGAGGTTAAGAACCTAAAGTGAGCATAAAGACAAAGATGCTAAGGTTTTCTGCAAAGGGGCGAAGACCGCGCTGACCTACAACCCCGGCATGGTACGGTGCTGATCTCTGGGATTTAAAACAAACATTTGACTTGATGACTTCCTACATGGATTTGTTCTGCTGTGGGGCGGCAAGAGCAGAACTGCAAGAATGAAAGTGTGATCAATAGATGACTCAGCTCATTCGTTCTTGAGAGATGTGCTCATAAATTGCCAATTAGATTGAAGAGAACATGAATACTGACCAATCCTTGAAAGGTTACAAAGAACTTCCTAGTGTTAGTTATTAGGGCAGTAGTAAAAGTGCTAGACAGACAAATGATGTGATCAACATAAAGTGATATTCACTAATGGTGGGATAAGAAAAGAAAAAGTGATATCTTTAGTGATGATTAATTAATATACAAGAACCATTAAAAATCCATAGAAAGAAACCGGACGAAGTATCTATTAAATTCATAGAACTATATGAACAAACAACAAAATTCATATAAACTGTTACTAAAGTAGTGAAGTATTAGTTCCCAACAACAAAGAGTTATTCGACTCAATGTCATCTCAAGTAGTGAGGAGTGTGCTACATTCAGTCTATGTCCGATGACACCATGTATAAAGCCATCAAGTGAATGAAGGAGATATACTGGGGGTAATAGCAATTGTCATCTTGGGTGGAAACTTCTAGAGCATCGTTGAGCGGCCTCGGCGTTACCTTGCGGATGTTTTTCAGTTTAGTACACGGCACAAGCAAGCTTGTTTTGGTATGACACATCACGTCGCCGTGGGAAACTTCTAGAGCATCGTTGAGCGGCTTCGGCGTTACCTTGCGGATCGGCAGTTTTATTATTAAGAACGACCAGTTTCGGAAATGCAAGCATAACCTACTCCCTAGGCCAAGATCATTCGTCGCTCTGGTGTTATTAAAGGTCTTAAACCGTGACCTAGTGTTAACGTCTTAAACCGTGACTGGTAGTGGGGTGTTGATAGTGTTCATCCTTCTCAAGATATGGGTATGGAGTTATTGGGGTTGTGTGGATATTCTTTGTGATTAGTCCTTCCACAAGGATAGTTGAAGTCAAACCATATGACAATTGGTACGGTTATTATTGGTCAGTTATTACCCATGACGAGGGGTTGGGGTACTTGACAATAATGGTTAGTATTGTATTGAATAAATCAACAAAGCAGAACAGAATACTAACCAAGTCAACATTTCAACCCAAGCCGATATCATCACCAACAACTCCTCAATCATTAGGCTCCGTTTGAAATATATTAAGTCTATGACACAAGTGACATTGTCGACAGAATAGTCAGATAACGGAGGCCAACAAATGAGAGTTTACAAGCTAATCATCACCAACAACCTCAATCATTAGGCTCCGTTTGAAATATATTAAGTCGATGACACAAGTGACATTGTCGACAGAATAGTCAGATAACGGAGGCCAACAATTGAGAGTTTACAAGCCGCTCTCATCATCCCAACAACTTCTCAATCATTAGGCTCTGTCGAAATATATTAAGTCGATGACACAAGTTATTACACAAGTGCATTGTCGACAGAATAGTCAGATAACAGAGGCCAATATTGAGAGTTATTCGTTATCCAAGCTGAAAATGTAAGTTTTTTATTTTCATTTTTCTATAATTTTTTTTCTTTCATAATGTAATTATTGCTTAACTTGAACAACTTGTGTGTTAACCTGTTCGACTATGGGTAAGTGTAGTTATATCGATGACGTACCAACCAATCAAGTTACAAAACAGAAAACTCGAATACGCATTTCACGGAAACTCCGTCGTCAGCTTAAAAAGAAACAAAGGGTAATTCATACACCAGCACCAAGGCGTGGGCTAGGTGTTCAGCGACTGAGGAGAAATAAATCTAAAGCTTTAAGAAGATCGAAAGATAGATTAAGAAGGAAGGCATACAACAATGGTACAACTAAAGCAAGAACATACCACTCTTTAGAAGGTAAGATTGAATGATGGATGGTTATTTCTTTATGTATATTACTGTGTAACATATACTGACACTAACTCTACTTTATTCACCTCCTCTACTTCATCAGTCGAGCTTTCTTCTCGTGTCGAGTCTTCTGTATCAGTCGAGTCTTCTGTGTCAGTCGAGTTTTCTATTGTCGAGGCAACTCAGGTCGGACCTTCTATTGTCGAGGCAACTCAGGAGGTTACTGCTGTTGATACGACTTCTCTCGTTGCTGAAGAAGATGGAGATGCCTTTCTCATTAATACTTTGAAAGCTGAAGTCGAGAGTTTATTTGGGGTGGAGAAGGAGCAACGTCAGAAACAGCTTGATGAATTGATTGCTCAGATTCATGAACAGAAAGAACTTCAGCAGAAGAAGGCGGCAACATTGCAATGGGTATATCAGTCGGGGATGGATGCAATTGATGTGGATGGCCGTGGGTCTTGTCTCTTCTTAGCGGTAGCTCCATACATCGATTTTCCCTCGAATGTATCTGACCAAGGGGACTACCTGCGTCAACTAGCATGTGATTACATGGAAGAGAACCCGCATCTCTTCAAACATTCCATCTTGGACGTTGCTTTTGATGTCTTTGTTCGTAAGTCGAGAGTATCTAAAACGTTTGCCGATAATCAACTTATCGTTGCCCTGTCGGCTGTTCTTGGACGAAGGATTCATATATATGAACATGCTGGGCAATCTCCTTATGAAATAATGTCTGAGGGTATTGATCCAAGTGGCCCACCAATCCCAATATGTCGTGTGGATGAACGACATTATATGTCTCTCTTACCGAGGGGAATGACACAAGTTCCAGTATCTTTAGTCACTCCTGTACCTTTAGTTGTTGTTGAAGAAACTCCTCTTCCTTCGACACCAATTGCTCCTCCATTAGCAATTGATGCGCCAACGTCCTCATCTGATACTCGAGTTATCAAGCCCTCATCTACCGACAAATTGTTCGTGAAAGATTTACAAGGCATAACACTCGAGTTCAAATATGATGGCTTGTCGAGTATTGATAATATCAAGAGCCTTGTTTCATCAGAATTGAAAATCTCCTTCAGCTCTGTTGTCTTTGAACCGTACGGTAAGAATCAATGGCTCGGTACGACTGATATTAACAACAAGAATGTCCATACACTTGAATGTTGTGGCATTTGCCCAGGTTCAACTCTACGTTTGCAATTATTTAGGATGCGAGGTGGCAATGATGATGATGACGACTATAATGCGTCGTCTGATGATGAGAATGACGACGTGCCAAATGACGTTAATGGTAAGTAGTATAATTCTTAAATCCATTAGTCAACATTCAAATGTTTTACTCACCCTAACTATATTCTTCATATTCATCATAGATGCCAAGTTTGATATTGGTGATACTGTTTGGGCACTTGGATATGCTGATAGTGACGGCAATCGCCGCCCTCTTGATGGTAAAGTCGATGGTTACGAGCGAAGTGAAGACGTCTACTCTGTCAAGTTTAGTTCGTCGGCAGATGATGTTCCAGCTGGTCCATTTTGTGAGGATGATCTGTTTTTGACTAGAGAGGAAGCAAAGTCAAGTTCCAATATCAGCTTATATAAGAATGGGATTTGTATGATTTGTGGCTGTAGTAATGGTAATATGCCGAAGGGATGCTTGTGTAAAATATGTATCGAGGACACATATCAATTCACATACGATTCTGAACAAGATAGGACGGTTTACATTGATCTCAATGATGAAGAAGGGAGTTTTCTAGGAGACATTATACCCGATGCATTCTTCGTTCCTCCAAATGCTTCAGCTAGTTTTGCACAAATAATGCTGCCCAAGATATCTGAATCGCGTGATAGATATGTACAGCGTAAGCAAGCCAGGAAGAGGCTCAGAGCCTATCGGATTCTACTTCGTTGTAAGCGCGAAGCTACGGTCAGGCGACAATTAGCTCAATCTAGTATTGCTTCTGGTGACTGTACCGAGTTGAATATTCTTCAGATCATATGCCGTGAAATAATTGATGATCCAAACAAGGAACACTGTGATGCTACTCCCTTTTTAGAGCAGCAACACGCAGTCTATCACACGATGGGAGTTCTCAAGGAGGATATTATCAAAACAAGTGATGGTCATATTGAATTGCTTTGCTCCAATCGCCTATCATCAAGTTTTAAAACTGACCTTGGACATGATCCCCATTCCTCCAACTATGTATGGGGAACGCCTTGTCCATTTGCCGCTGTCGGGTTCCAATTCAACCACAATAACTTTAGGGGAAGAAAGATACTTCTTTGCCGGATAAGTTCTGGTAATGATCGATACAGAACCATCTGCCAGTATTATATGGAAGGCCAAAATGGTAACAAGATAATCCCCCCCAATTGTATCAGATTCTGTCGTAGTGCACATGCATTAGACCCTTGTCAAATATTTGAAGGTACCATTGGCAACAGTACAGACATTCACAAAATACAATGGAAGTTAATTTATATGTATGGCCGGGAGGTTGATATTAGTGACTCTGATGGACTATTCTCTATTGATGCTCAGGGTGTACTATCCCATCCTTTAGCTCCATTGGAGAGTGCCGTCGATTCGTCAACTCCATTGGAAGGTAACGCAGATTTTGATTCTTTGGATTTAGTTGATGAGTCAGCTTTGGACGATGATGAGGATGATGACGAGTTAGCTTTGATCGGATTGATTGACAAAGCTAACAAAGGTCAAGAAACTCTACTTGCACAATCAATTGGCCTTCCTGGCATTCCTCGGTTTGACGATCCAACCTTTGCCAAAGCAGAAAACATTTCCCTCCCTACAACTACAATGCTGTTTGACGAGTGTGTTAGACGAAACATCAACGTATCCTATCCTATTCTTAGGTCTACATTAGTTGATGCACTAATGGATCCAACAACCATAACTGATGAAACACATGACGATGAGACAAAAGAGAATTTGAGGAAACAGATCACTGCTTGGCACAAAGAGGCTGAGGGTGCCAATTCTACTATTGTTAGTGAATACACAGGGAAACATAGAAAAGATCGCGATCAAGTTGATTTGAATCACAATGGATCACTTGTAGAGCCGATTGTGTACTGTTACGAAGGAAGAGTTGGTAATGAGGTGATGTGTTATTTTGATTCCCTCCGTCTAGCCAATAGTGAAATAAATGCACGAGGTGTCAAGGGCAGATGGTATAAAGACAAACTGTTGAAGAATTTGACGTTTAGGAAGGTACCCAAGACTGATGATATGGAGATGAATGTTATCCATTCCGCTGTTGGTGATCCATGGATTCAATCACATAAATCTACTCTTCAATCGAATTACGTTGGTGTTACCAAAGAGAACAGTAGCAACAATCCTCATGGTTTATACACAGCAATTATCGGAGTAAACAACGTTAATGTATATTTGGGGACAAGACAATATGCAGTTCCAGAAGATGCTGCATTAGTGTATGACCTTGTAGCTCAGCATCTTCCTTTTAAGAGGAGACGCAGGGTCAACTTTCCATCTGGTCAGCAAGATTGGCGTGTTGCAAGGAGAGAAGCAGGTGTTAGTGACGATGAAGGACTGGCGTTTGATGAAATCACTGCCAAGGCTACCCAGATTGTCAATGATTACCGCCGGTCTAGTTCTAGTTCGTCGACTAGCAACCAAACTGTATCATCTTCTCGCAGCCGCCGTTCTAGTTCGTCGACAAGCAACCAAACCGCTTCATCTTCTCGCAGTTCTCGTCGTTCTTCAAGCCGTGAGACATGTTTAGACGATGATGACTCAGTTACATCGATTGAAACTGAAGTATCAACAGTTGTAACTCGATCTAATGCACCTGTACGACCATCCAAACCCTTGAAACCAGAGTTAATAAAGATAAGAGAACAACTAGAGACACAGGTAGATGATCAGTATCGAGAGATTAAGTTTGTAACCGGACTTGTGCAGAAACTACAGAAGGAAGTGCATGCATTGAGACAACAGGTGTCACTAAAAAGTCTTATGCTTGCAAGATATGACAGATCTCTCACTGGGTCCATTACTGCGAGTGAAAGAGAAAAGCTTGCACAGCTGGAGGCGGATTTGGAGGCGAAGCAGCAACACTATGATTTATTGCATGATGAGGCTGCTCGTATATTGGCTCAAAAGGTGAGTTGTTATCGTTCTATACAATAGTACTCTTTCAATCCATTTATATCTCATCATACTGTATGTATTTCTATTGATCACTTTCTTATATAGGATGAAGAGATCAAGTGCAACGAAAATGTGTTTAGACAACAGATTGAAAGTCTAAAGAACGAGAGAGTCAACTTAGAGAAGGATAGAGATGAACTTAGTCAGCTGCTTAATGACCAACTTGGCCACACTCTTACATTGCTTAGACAGGTGGAATCTCAATCAAATACCAATACGGATCTCCATCAAGACATTACCACCCTCAGATCTACACTTCAAGACTATGAATCAAAGATTGGAAGATTTGAATCAAAACAAACACATATGGAGTCTTCACTGCAAACTGTAACATCTGAACGTGATATACTTTCGGCCAGAGTCGAGTCGATAACTCAAGAGTTGACAACTACTTCCTCACAGCTTGAGACAACAAAACAAGACGCAGCTGCAGCACGTCATTCTACAGAAGTGCGAATAAATGAGCTCGTCAAGGAGAAATCTGATATTATTGAGGCAGCTGAATTAAAGACTCACGAAATAGATGACTTGAAACAACGGCTTGAGGTTAAGGATGCATCACAGCGACAGTATGTTGCCGAGAATGATGGCTTGAAACAACAGCTCAAGACTCAACAGGCGTCCATGGAGGAAGCTATCACTGCTAGACGTGCAGCACAAGAGACAATTACACATAAGAATCATGAGATTCATACATTAACTCGTAATCTTGAGGAAGCAACCACGTCCAACCGTGCTCGCCTTGAAGAGATTAGTCGACAGGAGCGACAGCTCATCGTAAAGGAATCAACTCTCTCCAAACGAGAAAATGAAATAGAAGGTAAAGAGAAGGCAGCTGTAACTCGAGTTGCCTCAAAGATAGACAGAAAATACAAGGCAGCTATATCTCAAATACAGCGAGAGAGATCAACTCAGCAATCGTTGAAGGATGAAGTGATAGCTGCCAAGGATAAAGAGATCAGCAATCTCAAAAGGAAATCAGATGCTAACGAGATAGCTACATTACATCTCTATAGGGCGGAAATGAAGATTAAAAACCTTGAACGTGCCAATGTCAGGTTACGGTCGTCCTTAGAAAAGTCAAAGCAACAAGCAGAGCGTGACATTCAGTCATCAAATGAAGAAAAGCAACAATCAAAGCGTGATCTACAGACATTGGATACAGAAGTTAGTAGTCTCAAAGCCAAGTTAGCTCAAGCAGAGAATAGTATTGAGACATTACAATTACAAAAGAAAAACAACATCAAAAAGAGTATGCTCGATAATCAACAAGCAAAAGAAAAGCGGCGTCAACTTCATGAAAAGTCTATTATACCATCTCGTATTTGTCCAGAATGTAATAACAATCTACCAAAGACATATTTTAGTAAGAAACAACTGACGAAGGGACCTTTGGCGAAATGTAAGGGTTGTGTTGAAGTTGCCTTGTCATCATCACATGGAAACAAGAGAAGAAAACTAATGGATTGATTAGAGACTGTTTATCGTGAAGCATTTCACTGCTATTTAACAACAACTAATAACAAGTTGATCCTAAACTAGTTCGTGAACTTCTTCATAACTCCATCTCTCTTTCCTGAAAAGTTCTTTTAAAATCATGTAACGGCCAAGGATCAGGCGCTTTTACTTACCAGCATGTCACTGTAATGATAGAATGAAGTAATAAAAGAAGCTAAATTTCCTCCCACATGTCCTGTTGTGTATGACACCAAAGCAGCAAAGAATAATGCTTCATTTGACATTAAGACGGGGACTGTTCAGAAGGCTTACTATAATGCAGAAGAAGAGAAGACTCTTTATGGAATCAAGCCTAATGATAATAATGGGTCATCAGATCAGCAAGAACTTGTGTTTAGAAAGAGAAAAGAACTGTCATTCGGTTACAACTGTCCAGTTAATGTTTACAATAATGGAAGGAAAGAAGAGGGGAATATAATTTCCCCTGGACAGTGTGACGTAGATCGATATGATTGTATGTTTCCTACCAAGAATGGATATGAATATAGAGTTGTGGAGAAGATACATGTAGATAACATAAAATATCTCCCTCCATTTACATCTACACCACCGACGGAAGTAGTTGTTTCGGGCAACAGCTTGACTGACAATCAGGAGAAGGAAGAAGAGGTCACAACAGATCAAAGCTTGGAATCTGACTCAAATTACAGTGAGGAGGAATCTGAGTATGATCCAAATGAGAATACTTCAAAGGAAGGAAAAAAGCTAGGAGCAGCCTACATGGGGAGTAATACAAAAGGTGTATATTCACAGAATGGTGGAAAATATACATCTTCCATAACACTGAATTATGTCTTATTCCATGGAGGAACGACCACACTTGCCTCTGATTCGGCACATAGACATGATTTGTTAAACGATCAATTGAAGATACCAAACAGAGAGAGGCACTTTCCCTGTATGAAAGCTTACCAAACTGCCCGTGAAAAGGAGATCCAAGAAAGAGGACTGAGTGACGATATTGTTGGGAGTTTCGAGAGTGCTATTTTACAAGCAAAGCAAAGTATTGAGGCAGAAATTGTAAAGAAGAAGGCAGCAAAAGATTCTGCAAGTAAAGCTTCTACGCAAAGCGAAGTACCAAATGAAAGGAGATATGTTGGATCACAACCGACTCGAGCTGAAGAAATAGAGAAGCAACCAGCTTTCAAGCCTGGAGAAGATTGTTCATTTGAGTGGAATGCCATGTCACCTGTTCTCAATAGAAGGCGTGAAGGAGAATCGTTTTCATCTCGAGACAGTTCGAAGAGGAAAAGGGAAGAAAGTAGACATTCCCATCCACTGCAGCGCAAAAAAGCAATGTGGAAACATACAATGGCAAATAAGAGTATGATTCAGAGGTAAGGTAAATGCTTAATAGATTATTGAGAGATCACTTTTTAGTTTAGTTATGATATGTATCTACAGACCTGTTTAAAGTTTGTGCACTATATTATAGGATACAAATAACTGCTGTCCAAGATATAAATGTAAAGGTCTTCAACTGCTAGATTCTCTAAGCAACTCCACTAGATACTAACTACCTTTTGTTTGTCTTCTCTACTCTTTGATTTGGTAATAGTATCCAATAACTCTCTCTATTCTGATAGTGCCTTTCAATTCAGCTGTTTATTGCAACCAAAACTTTCACTGCTTTACAAATCATCCTTCTCCCATCTATTCCTTGTCTTCTCGTGTTGTTGTATTGTCTTCGGCCCTACCTTAGGTGGCTGTCTTTGAAGTTTATTCTTTGATGCTCGTTCTAACTGATTCAATACATGTGATGTCTTTTTTGTATATAATGTAAGACCCGCTGATGCTCCCAATATTATTGCTGCAAATCCATATTGTAGAGGCGTAATACCACCACTCTTTTCAGTCTGTGATGGTGATGGATGAGAAGCCATGTATTGTTTGATATTTTTCTATTCGTATCTTTGTGTGGTATGCTTATTATGTTGTTTATCAATGCACTATCTTCGCAGGCAAGAGTGATATAATTCAGCTGTTGTTAGGACTATCTCCTTAAATGTTTTATGAGTAGTTTATTAGTACGCCATCTCCTCCGCCATTGCATCCCTCATATCGAAATCGATTGCAAAGATCCAAATCAATTAATCACACTTGATCTCTACCACTTTATTCAGCGATCAAACGATAAGATACCTCTTATGCAAAAAAAGTTTTCTGGACTCGCGGAGTCTTGGGATTTTGTTGTGAGGAGTTGACGATCGATGGTGCCTTTGACGACGAAATATTGCAAAGGGGAATGAACCATGCGCCCTATCATTGCAATTAGTATCATATCTCTGGTTTGTTGTAGTTGTTGTTGTCCATAATAATAAAATTGGTTGAATACTGCTGTTAATCATACATGATTGATTGAAAAAGACAACATTATTCCGAACATCTCATCGTTGACACTCCACACCTTCGGCTATAATTGAATACTACTATCACCACAATATATTCTACACACCTACTACTCCATATATTAACAAATATCATTAGCTATGAAACAGATATCAGGTCTAAGCTCAATGTTCAACCGGCGGCGGTCAGGGGGCGTCAAATCCAATGCAACTCCGTCTCCGTCACGTCGACAACGTGAAACTCAACAACAACAAGACAATAATCCCTACATGAGCCGTATAAGCATCATCCATACAAACTCTAACGATAATAATGGTAATCATACTGTATCTACATTAACTAATCAAGATCATCTCTTCCAAACAAGACAGGTCGGTATGGATAGCAAAATATCAAAGCAAGATAGCATAACCAATAAATCATCACCCATGATCAGAGCAGAACGTAAAAATCTTATGGATGTAGATGATACTGATACTAGTAATGCAACATTTCAACATGGTGTTGATTATCATTTATCTCCCCGTGAGAAACTATGGTATAAGAATCAAATGTATCTTCTTGAAAAGGAGAAGAATGCCGCTAGTTCTAATCGTCATCGAGGAAGTCCAACAACTCCAGTCTCTTCACGGTATGCATTATCAAATAATAGGAATGATCAGTATTCTCTTTCGTATGCTGAGGATTATAAGAAACATGATAGTCGATATTCTCCCAGTGGCGTAGATGAGTTTGGACAAACCGAGTCTAATAATAATGTGTACAATAGGCAACAGACGGTAAGGCATCGAGGTAGTCCTCCAAGTATCAACGCTCCTCATGGACGTGGTAAGATGACGAATCAAAGTCATGAATCAAGCACACTTTTTAGTGAGGGAGATACCTATGATGATACTAATCAATCTAGCACATTGTTTGGTGATGAAGAGACATACGATGATAATACATATGAAGAGGATACTTTTGCCGGCGATACATTGGAAGAAACTACATTGGGATCAGTAACATATACTACCATGGAAGGAGAAGAAAGCTTACTAACTGAATCTATCCTTCGTCCTAATACATACAAGTATGAACTAGTAGATGATCGAGGAAGTAAACAACGCCGATATAAGGTTGGGGTCGGACAGAGTCCAAGTAGTAGAAGAAGATCTTTAGCCCAACAACAAGTAGCTTCCTCTTCTTCTCCAAGTCCAAGAAAGTCTACAAGCAAACGTGTGACTATTCATGCTCCTCGAGGTCGACGAGATGATGACTCTATAGATGAGGTAGGATGTCCTTTCTCGGAAGTATTGGAGGAGGTTCAGGGTACAATGCAAGATGCTAAGAAATCGTGTCAGCAAGTAATATACGCCTTTGTTATATCCGAAGATGCTATTGATCGGATGTCTGATAAACTTAGAGATGCCAAGCTTGAGTTGGTAGAGTTGTATCATGAACAGAGAGTGGCGTTTGAAGATCGAAGAGCCGTACAAAATGGACAGAGAAAGTTTCCCGAGTACTCCAAGCGTGTTAATGCAAGACGAGAGGCCTTTCGGTGAATATAGTATTCATATATTTATATATTGATAGATATTGTGTCGGTCAGTTATGTTTGCATAGTAAGAGAAAGTGTTTGTATGATGATGTCATATCTCTCTATCTAACTAGAGGAGTATCCTATGTATGCCTGTCATTAGCAGGCTAGGCTTTTGCTTGAGACATAGCAAATGCTTAGTTCAGGATTGTCGCCGCTTATACAGCCAATCCATCCATTAATTAGTACAAGTATCAACCAGAGGCGGCCCTGACTCCCAACCCCCAACCGAGTTGCTCGGCAAGAGTGCTTCCGAGTTGCAGCGGTGAAATATTCCACGAGTAAGCAATGTATATTCATACGATGAATGCTGAATGACGCAACCAAACTCTCTCACACTCTATCACAATAATTATACAATGCATTTTATATTCCTTCTCGTTACCATTGGCTTTGCCATAATACTGCAGGCAAGCAGTTTCACTCCGCCAATCACATCGAGGGCACAAATAAATATATGTACTCACCTAAATGAGTCTAATGATAAAGAATTGGAAATTGCAGAGCTTGAGGAAAGGCTTAGGCAATTGAAAGAGGATGAACCTAAATCAGTACAAACAATTGATCCACCAACCTATGATCCTGATGAAGATGATGAGGGCAGCTTCGATGATGAGAGTGAAGAGAGGTAAGCTCTATGTGTGCATCTCTTGTGTCAAGATTGCAATAATTAATGCAATACTAATTAATCAAACATATTCAATCTATTACATACAATCAATACATATAATCTACTTCATACAAAAGTGTTATGTTTAGTGAAAGATGGAAAGAAGCTAAAGACAATGTAGAAAAGAAACAACAAGAGGAAACAATGGGTGGTATTGCAAAGGTTGGATTAGCAATTGGAGCTTTAGTATTACTGGGTTTATTCTCACAAATCCCCGTAGGTGAAGAAGATTTAATGAAGTATCAGGATATAAAAGGTAATCCAAGTCGGATAGATTTAGGTGATCTAAATGATCAATAAAATTGCCATACGAGATATGTATTTGCTATGGGATCTAATGATCAATATCTAATTGCTAACGAAGATGTTACTTGCTATGGGTATGTAAATATAATAAGAATGTGAAGTGCTACTATGGGTGAGGGGGTGATATGTCCAATATTATTACAACACACATGAGAGATACAACAAGCTATGTGTATGGACACAAATGATCTCAACACGAAAGATATCAACAATATGGTGCGGCACAAAATACAGAGAACATCTCAACTGTTATTAATTGTTAGAAATAGTATGTTAATCATTTTGAGTAGTGCTCTTTCTCTTCCTTGGTCTTCTCTTGCTGCCTTTTAAATCTTGTGGTATCAACGTCATGAAACGGGCGGGTATGTGGCGTTGTGGTACATTATCATTTTCCTCTCCGTCTCCATCAAACTCCACCACAATAATATCATCGTTCCCTCGACAAAATGTGGTGTAATCCACCACGCTGGCATGACGAAATGATGTTGTACCGGGATACATTGCAAATACTCTAGAACCTTTTGTCATTCTGGAACCCCACTCGCGAGCTTCTTCCCAAGATAATGGGAGAGGGAGAATATGCTCTCTGTTCACTTCTCGTGTAGTTCCTAAAGTACCATTGTAATCTTCGGCGTTCCGGACACTTACTTTCTCGTTGAACAATGCATTTCGCTCCTGCTCCGTTAAGCCTATTATCTGTTGGTATGTTGTAACTTCGATCCAATCCTTTACAACTCGTGCGAGTATACATAGATCTGGATTCACCATTGCCGCAACATATTTACCGGATGGCAATGATCGGAAGCGAGAGAAATCAAACATGCGATACGAAAGCTCCTTTTTTGTCAATTTCTTCCCCTGGTCATCGTGATCGCCTACGAATTTTATGAGCTCTTTTGTCGTAGAAGATTGATATTGAGTCTTTCTTGACTTTCGTAGTGTAGAGCCGTGATGTGCTGCCGAGTTGCTTTGTACTCTGGCCGTGTTTGTCTGAGGGGCATCCGCCTGTCTCCTCCCATCACTAGATAACTCGATATCCGGTGGTTGTATCAGCAAAAGAGGATTAGTCGGGTCAATTTCAAGTAGAATAGAACGAATGCATCTTGTCATGAGATTACAATACTGTATACCAGCAATGTTGGTCTCAACCATCCTCTTGGCAAGGCTTTTATCAAATGTAGCAGCCTTGAGTTGTTCTTCATCCTCATGATTGACAGTGTTACCTGCTCCTTTTTCCTTTTGTTTATATGATCGTTCTCTCTGTCGTTTCATCTTCTGCATATCAGTTGTGGCCTTGTGAAATCCATTCGTACCGGTTCCCAAGGCCTGCTTTGCGACAAAAACAATCTTCTCTTCTGTGGAACATGCATTAGTAAGGTTGAACACTTCTTCATATGTTAGAGTTGATTTGTGTATCGTTCTAGGTTTCCGATCTTGTGAACCTTGACGTTGTAGTGCTCTCTTTTTACCTGATGACTTGTTACCGGATTGGTTCTGCTGTTGTTGTTCCACACTGGGTAGAGATGGATTGCTGGGTAGAGATGGATTGGAATCCGCTGATCCTGATTGATGAACGGTATCAGGCATACCAAATACTTGCTTGAACGTTAAAGGGCTTTTCTTATTACTTGATTTTGGATTATATACTGTGTTTTTCAGTACGGTTGGAGAGGCTTGTTGTTGTGCATATTGAGGAGGATTTTGTATTGACTGTGAAGAAGGAGGTCTGGATAAGTTGTTGGGTGATGCACGAAAAGATGATCTCCGTTCTGCTTGTTGACCTGATGACATACGACGCTGTTGTTGTTGATGTTGTTGCAACATCATTTGATGTTGCTGCTGTCGGATGTTTTGAGCGAGGATTTCATTTTGAGACTGGGAGAGCTGACTCTGAGAGAGGTTGGATGCCGTAGATGAAGACCTGCTCATATTGCTGCCCACCATGTTATTGAGCTGCTGCTGCTGCTGCTGCTGTGCGTGTTGAAGACTAAATCTTCGTCTCTTCTCCTCAAGTAGTAACAGTTGATTCGGGGTTAACTGCATTTGACCCCCTTGAGGTTGTTGAGTTTGATTCATTTGCATCTGCCTCATTTGCTCTGCACAAGCCGACGAAGATAAGAATAATACAAAATATGTGAGAATACAAGGTACACGTGTACAACACACTCGTATGACATATAAAAATGTAAGGCAGTCACGAAATTGCACAAAACCCAATCATTGAACATAAAAACAGAGGTCCTATAGGGTGCAAAATCGGAATAAAAACGCCAGGTGGGTTTACGAGATGCAACTTCTAAAGAAGAAGTGATCAATCGCAAGGCCACCTACTAATTAATAGTTGTTTAATCTTCCTGATGGTTAATCCTCTTATACAAGAGGATAAGGTCTGCGTACCAGTCATAGTGTGCCTGTTTCTACCTTGTAAAATGTGCACGAAGGCAACTGAAGGAGGAATATAGTATTCAAATAATTGAACACTATATATGTAGGCTCACGATCGTGGTAAACTTGGAATGACCAATTCAGGTTTGCTTTTTATCCCCAACTTGAAACAAAATAACACATATAGTACAATAGATAAAACAAAATGACACATCATATATATTAACTCACGTTGTTGTAATTGAAAATTTTGTATCTGCATCTGTTGCTGCTGTTGATTAATTTGATTCTGCTGTTCATTCATGGCTACAATTGGATCAACAATATTATTGTTTATTATACTTGGAGCTGTACTATTTGGACGGCTAGTATTATTTTGCATGTGTTGCAATTGTTGTTGTATCTGTTGCTGCTGCTGCTGCTGCTGCTGCTGCTGTTGTTGTTGAGCTGCAGCAGCCATTCTTTGCATATGTAACAATTGTAAATGCTGTTGTTGCAGTGGCGTCATATTCTGTACATTCGGAATGTTATTATTGTTTATTGGTAGGCCAGCAGCCATCTGTTGATTATTTTGTGGTTGTTGTTGTTGTTGATTGATTGCATTCATTTGTTGAATCCAGGCCATTTGATTCGCCGCCGTCATACCACCGCCTTGTTGTTGAGGTACCACACCCGATGATGAGTTACGGCGTGGGGGTCCCTGATTGTTCATTGTTCACTACTGCCTTTGTATCTCAACTCACCACAAAGATTGCAAATTTCAAATGCATCACTTTATGAGAGTTGAGAGGATACCGCCTAAATAGTTGATGAAGCCTGAACTCTGAACTAGAATCAGATAATATAACTTTGAACACAACAAACAAACAATAGAGATGTTATTATCAACCAAACGTAATCACGCCAGTATACTGGCAGATAATACTGCTGATAATACTTCTAGTACTACTGATAATGATAAATCTGCAGCCAAACTCACCCACACATTATCAAAATCACTCAAAGAAATATTACTACCAAATTATGAAACATCAATCACAGAAAACGAGAAGGATGTGTACCATCAATATCTAAACTCACCTCCACCCAATACCACTAATTCTAATAATAATGAGCAGAATAAGAAAGTATTAGAACTACAAACATGGCTAACTAACTCAATGTCAAGTGTTGGCGTGGGTTCCAATTTTAATACTATAAAATTTTGGAAAGAGCATATAAATAATGGCACTGGCACTAGTGGTGATAATTTAACAGAGTTATATGCAGATTCTAGATATTTAGTATGGTTTGTTAAGGAGATATTACTCCCTACTGCTGTCAATAATTCTATGAGTAATGATGCTAGTGAGGGTGATATTGAGAAGGATACCACAGCTGATTCTAATACTGAGCAATTATTAGAAATTATAAATGAATGGCATCTATCTATACATCAATTGTTAAGTTTAAATTCTACAAAGGCATCTGAGGATGACGATGAATTTAATAACAATGAAGAAGACGAGGAAGATATGACAGCAGGTGTTATGTGGCA
>Ga0214479_100047_pt1 | contig 67109 bp, 44 predicted proteins | sample M1_20Mar14CPVII9_5_FD_165054 | JGI IMG/M metagenome (GOLD analysis project Ga0214479, IMG submission 165054) | Marine eukaryotic communities from Monterey Bay, California, United States - M1_20Mar14CPVII9sort6BwellE14 | ecosystem: Environmental > Aquatic > Marine > Unclassified | place: USA... | reverse complement strand
GGGGGGGTTCAAATCATATACTATTAATATGCATCTCACACAATCCATACTCTTTTATATAAACACCATGCACAATCCATTTAGTCATTAGCAGTTATTAAACAGATTGCATTAGCAAATGAGAGCGAGGGTGGAGGAACAATGGTAGTATTATCACAACTAGAAAAGGAAGAAATGGAAGCACGTCTCGAGTCTGCATTAAATGCTAAAGATAATCCACTCCAACTCCTTGGTACAGAAGTTATCTTTCGCAACGGGAATCCTATATTAGAACAAGATTTGAAGAAAGTTTCAGCCAATACTGCCAGAAGTGTTATTGCGTTAACTCCGCCCGATTTCAATTCAGATGAGGCAGATGCCAATATGTTACGACAAGTATTGGCATTAAAGGCATTAGATAATGATTTTGGTAAGAATGGTAGTCACATCGTTGTGGAGTTACAAGATGTTGATAATAAAGAGTTGATTCGGATGGTAGCACCGGACATATCTGAGGTTATTGTTAATCATGATATGATTGGACGACTCATGCTACAATGTGCACGTACACCCGAGTTGGCATTTGTATTGGACAGTATGATGGGATTCGAGGGGAGTGAGTTCTATTTCGATACATGGAGTGAATTATACGGCAAGACGTTCTATGATATCACATGCAGGTTTGATGACGCGATTCCTGTTGGTTTTAGATCTGCCGACGGAATCGTATCGATGAATCCAGAAGATGATATGGTATACAATGAAGGGGATGAGATTCTCGTACTGGCCGAAGATGATGATACGTATGAAGTAAATGATGGATCTTATAGCATGGCCGCGGGAGAATGCGCCGGAGATGAAGAGGAATGTCCTGTACTCTATGACGATTACCGTCCACCCGAGAAAGTACTCTTCTGCGGATGGCGACGTGATATGGCCGATTTGATAACCCAGCTTGATGAGTTTGTACCCGAAGGCTCCGAGCTGTGGATGTTCAATACTATTCCAGCAGATCAACGACAAGAACGTCTACTTGATGGCGGTAACAAAGCTGACTTGAAACTCAAGAACTTAACAATCAAGAATGCCGTCGGTAACTCGATCATTAGACGCGATCTTGCCGTTATGAAGGATGTTGATAATAATGGACAGAGAACTGGAGATGTAATTACTTTGGCAGACTTTGATTCGGCTTTGATTTTGTCAGATGAAACTGCCACAATGAATGGCGAAAAGGGTAGTACATCATCTGATAGTAGATCCTTGGCCGCGGTACTTATCATTCAAGATATGATGGATAAGATATACGAAGCCAAGAAGAGGAAGTCTGCTGTTCCTGGCTCTGTAAAGAAGCCGTGCATTCCAGTATCTGAGATTTTAGATACGCGCACCAAATCTCTACTTGCTGTTGCAAATTGTAAAGGATATGTCATGTCAAATCAGATTATATCCTCCGTAGTTGCCCAAGTGGCAGAGGAGAAGGATATCAATGTTGTCTTGACTGAACTATTCTCCGCCTCGGGGAGTGAAACCTATATCAGGCCTGTTGAAAAGTTTGTCGATCTAAAAGAGAATGATGAGTGGAGTTTCTGGGATGTTGCTCTTAAGGCACGTCAGCGTCGTGAGGTTGCTGTTGGATACAAGCCTGTAGATTTGGACTATACATCGGCCGAGGAGCTAATCATAAACCCTCCAGATAAGAACGTAAAACGGAAGTGGGCTCGAGGAGACAAGATCATCACGTTCTCTCTTGAAGATTAGAAAGGATACTGGGAGTGTTTAGTATGTGTTGGAACGGAATCGCTTAGGGGCATTAGAATTAGAAGTATGAGTATGAGAGGTCAATAGACGACTAGACCAGTACAAATATTAGAAGTATGAGTATGAGAGGTCAATAGACGGCTAGACCAGTACAAATACTGTCAAAGAAGAGATAACTGATAACTATTATCGTTTAATCTCTATAGTTTATATGATCCTTAACTCTTACATTACGATCATATTCTTCCACATCATTGACTATCCCCATCGTATACGGATGATTCTCATTGTGTCGTTCAGTCGATACCACATCCGACAGTACCTTACTTGACCATATCTTCTCATTCTCTAGCAATTTGCATACTCCGTCTAAGTGATTACTACCAATGATTGCAACTACCGATGGTTGTCTTCTAGATTCTTTTGATTTGATGATGGGTAGGATACCACACATGGCTTGAAAGTAGGCATTGAGGGTGATGGATGATGTCTGTGCTCTTCTTAATTCTAATAATCTAGTACATGTACTCCTCTTATCACTATTAATAGCAGAATGTAATGATGCAGCAACTGGCACCTCCAAGGCCAGCCTCCTTGCGTTGGTATCCTCTTCTTCTGATGTATGATAAGATAAACATTTCTGAAGTTCGTATGCCATGAACGTATCTCTTTCGTTGATTAGGATTTCATGTCCCCATAGTCTATCTCTAAATGGCATAATGAATGGCCATATTAGATATGATGTGATTTGACTTGCCACTGTTTCAAGACTATCATACCAACGTCTATCACTAATTCGCAACGGTCGATCCCCAAGCATTAGAAGAGGTATCTTCTGCTGCATGTCACCTTGGTCACGTCTATAAGTTGCGGCGGCATAGTATTCACTCTTATTATATACCTCATCATACAAAATTTCTTCACGACTTCTACACAACTCAACAAATATAACATCCGGCTTGACTAGTTGCAATAACTTCGAGACATCATCTGATGATCGGATTGTACGATGATTACAACCAAGTATGTACACATCAAAGTTGATAGTTCCACACGGAACAACTACATGCCTTAATTCTCGTTTATGTATTATCGGAGTTGCAAAGAATGGTAATATAGTTGTTTGAAACTTTGTTATCCATCGAGTGATGATTGGGGGAGGATCATCAATGATCTGATTATAGAAAAGTACTGATGATGTTATTGCAATTGAAGGAAGTATACCGATTGATCGTTTATAAACCGATGAACTCCAATATGACATAACTAGATATTATATAAATATGATCTCTAACACACCGATTGATCGATTATAGAACGAAGAATTCCAATGTGGCATAACTCTATAAGTGATAGTTATTTATATGATGGTTGGCCGATAGCATTACACCTTCTTACATCAACTTTAACACTCTCAATGCAAAACCTTATTATCGCTAAAAATGATGAAAAGGATACCATTATGCCATCTCCATGTTCATTACTAGTCTACAATATCGGCCAGTTGATATGATCATCTATCTCTATCCGCCGTGATATAGGACGCCAGATAGAGTCCTCTACTATAGCAAATTGCTAAGCATAGGGATAACTGTTAACATAACAATAGCAAAGATTTGGTCGATGTGATAATGTGACTTTGAGTGTTGTAAGGTAGGTTGGTAAAATGCCAAATTCTCTAACCATTCAATAATAAATACAAACATTGTTGGTACATACAGTTGCAAATTCTTATTGGCTATTGCAATAGGAGGCAAATCTTTTGTAGTCTAGTACACAACGGTATCACTCAATTAAAGTTTTCGTATTGTTATTATTGGCGTACATAGGCAAATCCTAATTCCTAACTCATAAACATTGACATTAGCAAACATACATCTTCATCAATTATCAATTCGAGACCGTACCAAGTATAAAGTTATACGCCTATTGACTAAGATACACGGCTGGGAACCAGTTAGTTATCGTTTGATTAGTTATACTAATAATTTAAGTTATATCTAAGTAGTAGTGATATACGGAGAGCTATTTAACCATACAATATCATGCCCAATCAAAATAATAAAACCGGCATCAACAGTGACGAAGAAGAAGAAGACATAACATGTGATCAGCCCCCATCGCCAGTATCAAACAGAACAACATCTGAATTAGAGACAGAGAGGAGAGTAACTTTCGCAGCAGCTCAAGCTGCATTTGAAGAGCGGATACGGAAGAAGTTGATGCCAAGTAAACAGCAGAAATCATCAAACACTTCTGCAACTCCACCACAAACTACCACAGACGAACCACCTCATGATGCCATTGCCACAACATCCGAGACTTAAATCAGCCCAGTGGTGCTCAGCCCAGTGCCGATATTGAGCAGATTGATGATAACAATGATGGCCCCGAGCCTCCAGCTGCAATGTTAGAAGAATCGCTAAACGCTGCCGATACAGATATTGCCAATAAGACATCAGCAGCCATATCAAATAACTTGGAATCTATTAATCAACTCAGTCCACCAACTCCGTTCAATTATGCACAATTTCAAGCAGCTACTGACAATATACCGGATAATAAGACAGATTTCATTAATCAACTCTCACCACCGACTCCATTTCATCCATATAATGTACCTGATACTAAGATATTGGCGGATCGAGAAGTAACTATCAATCAACTCAGTCCACCAGTGCCATTTAACTATGCACAGTTTCAAGCAGCTACTGATAATATACCGGATGATAAGAGTGACCTAATTAACCAACTTGCACCGCCTACACCATTTCATCCACACGATGTGCCTGATAATAAGGTGCTGGATATTAATCAACTTAGTCCACCAGTGCCATTTAACTTTACAGATTTTGAACGAGATGATGATGATGATGATGATATAAAGATGAATGCAAAAGAGCTAATGAATCAAATGCCAGTAGCGGTATCTAATGACAACGATTCTTCTCATGTTGAGCCAATACAAAATGTAGGGTCGAATCATTTTCCAAACACTTCGGAGCAAAGCGAGATTGATCCTCCACCTCAACCTCCAGTGAGTGGGAATCATAATCAAGTACCTGATATAATTAGGAGGCCTCCACCACCCTCGATGTTATTAGATCCTTTTAGAGTATCAGATCCATCAAATATAACCTCTGAATCGGTATTGGAAACTGCTACGGTGGAAAATGCCACAGCACAGGGAGTAGTAGATGCTAGTGTAGAGAACAACGAGACAAGTATTTTAGAAGCATATGCCGTGGATGATGATATCTATGGTGCTACTCCTCTCGAGCCAATCCTACCTTGGTGGAAACAACGACGAACAAAGATTCTACTCGGAGTTGTTTTAGTTATTGTCAGTACTTTAGCGATTGTTCTCGGGGTGGAACTTTCAAATGATGATGGGCCAGTCACTGTGGTGAATAATGTGACCAATGTGATAGTCAACGTTACAGATTCTCCATCGATTAGTTTAGCTCCCTCAACAAGCTCTGCTCCATCCTCTTCACCGACTGAATGTGTCAACAAGATCATATCAAATTCTCAAGAAATAGATTTGGTTGGGGACGATCCAAAGGTAGCGGTAGATGGACGAAATATGATAGTAGCTTCGTTAGTTGGAAGGTACTACAATACTAGTCAGAAACTTGGTGTCACTTATAGCGATGGGTACGAAGGTCCAGTATTTGTAACATTTTACTCATCAGATGAAATAGATGATAAATGGCGAAGGGTACAAAGTCCTCTCCGTGTAGATGGTATCAGTAGCTTGTATTCGGTGGCAATATCTGATACAACAGCGCTACTGGGACTTGCTTATGCTAATAATGACAAAGTTGAAACTGTCATTATGTATGAACAAGATCGATTTGGGGATTGGGTGAGGGTGGATGAATTTGGACAGACCCTGCAATGCAGTTTTTTTCAGCTTACTTCAGCTACTTGCTCCTTTGGATATAGCGTTGATATTGATAGAGATCTAGCCTGTTTGACAGCCTGGAATGGTATATTTCTTTATCATCGGGATGAGAAAAGTAAATGGGTACAGTTTGATACAATAGAAATGGATCTTTCTCACCCAGGATCTGTTCCATTGCAGAAGATACCATTGCCGTAGCCCAGTCAGGTGCCATCCTTCTCTATCGGTATGATCGAGATCAGAATAAAGTCTCTCCTATTCAAGACCTAACTCAAGATCAAAATAATGTTGCCTCAGTGGACGTGAGTGATGACTATCTTGTTTACTGGAATTGGGTAAAACAGGATGCCTTCATCTACCATCGAGATGGAACGAATCAGACATTCATATTTCAACAACAACTCAACATTACTGGTCAGCAATTCAATTCATTAGCACTTGAAAATGATATTTTGGTAGTCAGAGGAGACAATAATACACATATCTATTCATTACAAGATGATAGTTGGGAGGAAACAATCACACTAGATGAATCATATGATGACTATCAACTGTCAGGACGGACTCTACTTGCAACCAAATTAGACTATGCCTCATTGCTTAACCGATATCCATTGTCAAGTGAAGTATATTCCTTCAACATTCAAGATTGTTTGGGAGAGACTCAGTTACCGTCATTATCTCCTTCACTGTCTCCATCATCGCCTCCAAGTGTGAGCTTGATCCCAAGTATCAGCATATCACCAACGCTATCAGGTCAGCGATGCTTTGATGCGGATGATGGTGGTCTTTGTAATTCTGGAAACTGCTCTGAAAGTGGTATTCTTTATACTGCAGTTCGTTCATATGTTGATCAAGACTGTGTCAATAATAAAGTATGTCCTATTGCTCAAACCTACGGCTGGCCGATCAACTCATGGTGTGTGGGGAGTGTTAAAGACATGACATACTTGTTTCAATATATGGATACGTTTAATGAGAATATCAATGGGTGGAATACCTCAAGTGTAACTGATATGAACCAGATGTTCGCTTATGCCAGCTCCTTCAATCAAGATATATCAAACTTTGATATCTCAAGCGTTAAAGACATGGAGTGGATGTTTCAGTATGCTACCTCGTTCAACATGGATCTATGTTCATGGCGAGATAACTTTCCATACACAGCCTACATTGATAACATCTTCACTAACTCTGGCTGTACTTATCAAGATGCACCTAATGAAGATCAGAAAGGTCCCTTTTGTGCTTCTGATTGTCAATCTTCACAAGTCGTAAGTTGTGGTATCTTCTCTACTTCTGATCCACTGAAACGTGTTCTTATCAACTGATTCTGTCCTCTTCTCTTTCATCTAGTCAACTACTAGTTCTACTCTTCCTGTGGCAGCAACTACTAGTACAGCTCTTCCTGCCTCCGGTCCTCAACAACAACAACAAGAAGAGTGTATCGACACACCAAACTTTCTGGACTTGTATGGTGGTGGATGTGATTTGTATGCACTTCCTGGAAATGAAGCATGGTGTGGAGCGTATGGTAATGATGGAGAAGATGGGAATACACCAAATGAGAATTGCTGTGTTTGTATGGGTGATTTGTGATCACTAAACGAGAGGATATGTTATTGTGGAAAGGAATAAGAAGTAGGAGTATAAAGAGTTGAGCTAGCTAAGGTAAACAAACAGCTTCATAATTGTAGTGATTCAACCTTACTTCAATAGAAGTCATCCTCATCATCAAACTCGTCAACTACCATACCGCTTATACCACCAGCCATCATCATTCGTTCCATATCACCGATACCATTCTCATCGTCCATTGTCAATTCACCACTTTCATCAACTTCCATTCCACGCTTCTTGGCTGTTGTTTGGTTTAAAGTATGGAAAGAGACATATGATATGAGCAAGTATCACAACAAAGATATGAACAAATACAACTTATATCACTCACCCAAAGCTCTCATAACAGCCGCTTGCATTGGACTTAACACCGCTTGCATACCACCTAACAGTCCTTCATTCTCACCATCTAATATACCAACTTGGACTGCACATCCTAATGCCACGGCCTCATCGGGATGGACTGTACGTTGCGGTACCATACCCACAACTGCTTCTAATAGTTTGGCAATAACTGGCATTCTAGTCGCACCTCCGACAAGAACTATCCGTGACAATGGTCGGCCATGTATGCCTTCTTGGACCTTTTCATTACCTACACTAATAGATGATGTTGTGGATGATGATAATGTGTTGCCTCCACCACCTCCCTTTCGTTTGTTATTACCATCCACTTGTTTACCCAATAACGAGGCAGTAGTAGCCTCCTCCATCGCTGATCGTTTCTGTTTCCGGAATGATCGTTCACGTTTATCAATATCACGAGCCTTCTTCCGTCCACGTTGTTGTGCCTTCTTTTGTGATTTGATATCCATTGCTTGGATTTGTTGCATTGTTTGTTCGTTTAGTGTATCCTCATCTTCTGATATTGTATCATCTTTCTTGGTATTGGCACTTTTGGTAAGCGGTTCGTCTTCAAAGTCATCATCATCAAAGTCCCAAAAGTCTTCTCCGTCATTATTATATACCGACATGGCCTCTTCTCGTTCCTTAGCCATGAGCATTGCATTCTCAACAAAGCTAGGTCGAAGCCTCACCGGGCAGCAGTACTCCTGCCATTATGGCAACCTCCCGTATCGGTTGTAATAACAATTGCAATTCATTATAACAGATTGATTCAAATGTTGTCCGATCAAGTGATATGATTGTATAATCTTCATCTTCTATCATGTTGTATTCTGTTTCTAATGTTGTCTTGTCGATGGGAGGGCCGATAATGATTTGATTGTTTAAGGATTCATCGCCCACTTGCTTCCATCCATCTTCAGTTAATGGTACTACTACCTCAACTATCTTTTGATTCGAAAGACACTTTCGTACTTCCTCTGCTACACGAAGGATTATATCAGGAACTTCTCCTGATCCATGACAATACCAATCTTTAACTATTCGTTTTCTACTACTCGTTTGTCTTCTATTCTTATCAATATCATCTATACCATCCAATGAATCACCATCTCTCTTCTTATTCTTCACCTTTCTATCAAAGTCAACAGCACAACTACATAAATATTCAGCAACACGTTTATCAAAGTCTGTCCCACCTAACCGGTTATTACCAATAGTTGCCATAACTTCGGTAATACCACCACCGACTTCTAAGATTGATACATCGAATGTCCCCCCGCCTAAGTCGAATACTAGTATTAGTTCTTCGTTGTCGTACATCATGTCATTCATATCGTTGGACGAGGAAGCAGAGGTAGAGGAGCTACCATAGGCAAGTGCAGCAGCCTCAGGTTCGGGCAATAGCTTAACTTTAGACACACCTGCAATTTCAGATGCTTGGATAGTAGCCTGTCGCTGTGCCTCGGTAAAGTAGGCTGGTACGCCTATAACTGCTCTTGTTACCTTCACTTCTTTATCTTCTGTATTGTTGTTTAACGAGGTACGATGATATTGTTCAGCCGTATCATATAGATGGCGTAGTATACATGCTGAGATTTGTTCAGGACGTAATAGTATCCCCTCGTCTTCCAATGAATCACTCCCCTGCCCACTTTCTCTACTGTTATCATTTCCACTACCACTACTACCCTCTATACTATCCAAATTGCATAATAACAAGGCAGGATCATCCTTAGCATCGACCAATTGTTTATGTAACTTTGGTAATTCATTCTCCTTCTTTTTTTTCCATTTATTCTTTTGCTTCTTCTTCTTTTTGCCCTTCTTCTTGTTCTTTGATGACTTATCGGATTCTTCTAGGAAGTTGAATAGCATGTCTAATTCGTCATTACCGCCACCACTTATGCCGCTGCCACCCACACCGCTACCATTACCACTGTTAGCATGACCGTTGATACTGTCAATGTATAAATTGGGCACCACACCACTAGCCAGATTAGCCATCGTACCGCCTGTACCAATGATACGTTTCACATTACGATATGTTGATTTTGGATATTGATTTTCATATTGTATTGCTTGTTTACCGGTATGTATTGTTTGAGAGGGCCATTGTAGATTGTTTGGAGATTGTTCTGTTGTGGATGTTGTCCAGGGTGGCAATGATAGCTCATTCTTAGAAGTTTGTTCGTCATTATCAAATGATGGGATAAATGAAACAACACTTGGTATAGTTTTACTGCCATTTTCATCGACTGATAGCATTGTGGGTACTGTTCTTCTGCTAATATATAAATGTGATATATAAAGAGAATGAAAAGAGTGACATAAGATGTGAACATTTTGTGAGATATTGGTTTTGATATGAAAAGAGAGAGTAGTAGAAACACAACAATTATATGAACGTACCTTGAAACATCATCACTATCATCTATATCCTCTATATCAGTAGTAGAAGGGATCATCATTGCAATAGCAGAGTTAGTAGTACCCAAATCGATACCAACTCCAATGCCAACTAAATGTTCTTTATTTTCATTATCATTATCTATCTGCTGCTGCTCGCTGCTGCTGCTTATGACATTATTTAGTAGTGCAGTACATCTTTTATTTGGTATTCTATGCGGTCGAGTATGTGTAGAAGTAGAGAAAGCTAGTATACTGCTAGTTGATGTTGATGGATGATGATGGGTAGCATATCGAAGATGATGTTTCTTTTGCAATGATGACGAGTAGTACGCCAAGCTAGAAGATGACGATTGTAGATATAAAGCATGACTAACTGACGTTGCTGTGCATAGGATTGAGAGTATATATGAGGATAACATGATGGCCATTCATCAGCATAGTAGCGGGGGGGGTTATTTTCGATTTATTTGTAAATTGCAAAAAAAGGGTATCCTTACTCGAGGTATCCTAGTGAAAAGGAGTTTTTACTGTGCACAAAAATAATAGAGCTGAGGAAAGAGAGGGGAGGAAGAGAGACATCATGCTTATTATGTTAGACAACTACTCATCATTTGAAGTACAATCAGAAGCACAAAAGGGTGCTTGCTGAGTTTCTTGGGGTCTATCTTGATATGTACAGCTTGAGTTGGTGAAGATACATCAGCGTTTGTGTATGGAAAGCTATCTCGCCATGAGCATAGATCTTGGCTGAATGATGTTGCACCATTGAACATGTAAGACATATCAGTAACTCCCAAGGTATCAAAGCTTGACACATCACCATTAAAGGCTGTGGCACCCCAGAACATGGCAAACATAGTAGTAACGCTTAAAGTATCAAATTTTGACAAGTCTTGATTGAATGATGATGCAAAGTTGAACATGTACTCCATATCAGTAACGCTCGAAGTATCAAAACCTGACAAATCTCCATTGAATGACGTTGCATCCCAGAACATGTATGCCATATCAGTAACGCTCGAGGTATCAAAGTTTGACACGTCTTGATTGAAGGAAGTTGCTCCAGTGAACATGGCATACATACTTGTTACACTTGAGGTATCAAAGCTTGACAAATCTTGATTAAAGACTTTTGCACCCCAGAACATACGGTTCATATCAGTAACGCTCGAGGTATCAAAGTTGGACACATCTCCATTGAACAAACTGGCACCATCGAACATACTATCCATACGAGTAACGCTCGAGGTGCTCCACCCATTGATATCTTCGTTAAATGTAGCCATATCAAAAAACAAGTATGCCATGGACTTATGAAAGTTGCTAGGTTTCGCTTGACGGAACATGTGTGCCATATTAGTAACTTTCGAGGTATCAAAGTTTGATACGTCCCCATTGAATAAGCTAGTACCAACAAACATCCACTCCATATTAGCAACACTTGATGTGTTCCACCCATTGATGTCTTCGTTGAACGTTTCCATATTAAAGAACAAGTATGACATGTCTTTAACATTTCCAACACACCATGAATTCATCGGCCAGCCGTATGTTTGTCCAATATCACATTGTTCATTATTGGCACAGTCTTGACGAACATATGAACGAACTTGTATAGAACACCATTTCGACCACCCTCACCTTCATCAAAACATGTGAATTTAGAAGTTGGAGATGTGCTCAAGGTTGGAGAAGACGTTGGAGATAACGAAGGTGACTGAGTAGGTATATCTTGTGTACAGTCTTGGATATTGAAGGCGTATATCTCGCTTGCCAATGATGTATCATTGTAATATGTTGCTAGAAGATCCCGTCCAGAGAGATGATAATTATCATATGACCCATCTACTGTGATTGTTTCCTCCCAACTACCATCTTGTAATGAATAAATATGTGTACGTTCATATGTGCCCACTACTAGCATATCAGTGCCAAATGATAATGAGTTGATATAAAGTTGAACTGCTGGTGTAAGGTGAATGTTTGATTGGTTTCGTTACGGTGGTAGATAAAGGCAGAACTTTCCTTCTTATCGAAGTCAAACCCCCGATAAACAAGGTAGTCGTTGCTCAAGTCCATTGAATCTATTTGGACGGTAGGTATCGGGTCTTGAACTGGAGTCATGCTGTTCTGGTCTTGATTGTACTCGTAGAGTTGTATACTGTATGAACCGTTCAAGATGATTACTGCAATAGTATCACCTGATATGGAACATCGTCCACCACTGACACCACTTTCAATTGTATTAATCTGCATCCATTTGTTGTCGTCATCTCGACGATAAAGATTCATAAAAATCATCTCGACGATAAAGATTCATAAAAATATTGTAATATCCCTCTCTCACACAAGCTAGGTCTCCATCGACATCAACAATACTCCCAAAGGACTTCTTAGTTGTATTGTTGGAAGTATGAACGAAAGGATCATCCACCCTCTCCCACTCTACGAAATCGTTTTGATTATACTCGAGAACATCACCAGCCCCATCATTGGCATTTGGGAATCCTACAAAAGCTGTACTGCCAGATATTGCCACTGATAAGCCACCACCTGCACCATCGACGCGGATAGGACTTTGTACTCTTTGCCATTCATCGTCATCATCCAATAAGTAAAAGGTTATAAATGCTGGACCATAATACTGGGAACACGAAGAAATACTATTGCAGTACTTTCTATCTAATGCAACTACTACCATATTCCTTCTATCTGTAGCAACTTTTGGCCGAAGAGGATCATTAATCTGTAAATCCTTAATCAAATCTATTTCTTGTCTATTTGATATGATCTTGTTAACACATTCAGTTGGAGAAGATGATGGCGCCATACTTAATGAGGGAGCTAAACTAAGCGATGGGGCATTAGTGTTGTCCACAATATTATTCACGACAGTGTCGTCCTTTGAAAGTTCTATCCCAAGAACAATCGCTAATGTACTGACAATAACTAAAACAACACCAAGTAAAATCTTTGTTCGTCGTTGTTTCCACCAAGGAAGAGTTGGAGTAGCCATGTATACCTCGACTTCCTCTTCCTCTATATCTTCTACCAAGTAAGCTTCAATTTCTGGTAATCCTTGGTCGGTAGAAGTTGGAACTGCGTTGGCTTCTGCCATATTGAATCATTATTAATACTACCCGCTGTATGCTCGTGATCGTCATTATTAGCTCTTGTCTGTTGTGATTCTATATCCCGACGAGCAACCCTTGATTCCATATCTCGACGAGCTGCCCTTGATTCTATATCCTCCCATCCCCTTCTGTTTGTAGATGTTATACCGCGGAGGTCTTCTTCAACTGCCCTTGGTGGTTCGTATATTGAATCTCTGTCCGAGGAAGGTGATACTACTTCTCCATCCATATCAGTAGATACAGCTGCAGGCTTTTGATTCTTAATCTCATCTTTTGCCTTCTTCTTTGCAATTGTATCAGCATCATCTTCAAAGTTGGCAGAATTGAATGGTATGGGCGGACTTAGTTGATTGATACACTCTGTACTTGTTGTTGTAGTAGGAGTATGTTGAAAGGAATTAAGAATGAATACGGCCACTTTGCATGCCTCTGTTAGAGTATGCCCCCCTTTTTTCCCCCCTAAGGATATGCTTTACCCAAGAGGCAATCAGTTTTTAGTTGAACAAGTAAGGACGTATCGGGCTAACTACTCTGGGAACAACTTTGGCTAGAGACGTAAAGTAAACATCCTAGCAATGATCAGGCAGAGATGGAGACGGAGAGAAGAAAGTGAAAACACATCTCGATCAGATGTTTAGAGAATAAGTGACGTAGAGCCAATAAGAAGTAGTTCACTATCTAAAGCCCATATGATGTATTCAGTAGTACAAAACAACTCTAATCTGTTATCCATTTTGTTTATATTTGACAATCAGAAGCACAAAAGGGTCCTTTCTGATCTTCTTGGGGTGTATCTTGATATGTACAGTTTGAGTTGGTATAGATATTAATATTATCGGCATCATTGTACAGGAAGCTATCTCGCCATGAACATAGATCTTGATTGAAGGAGGTGGCACCCTGAAACATCTCGTACATATATTTAACTCTTGAAGCATTAAAGTTTGACACATCTTGATTAAACGAGACTGCACTGTCGAACATGTAGCTCATAGTTGTAACATTTGAAGTATCAAAGCTGGACACATCTCCGTTGAAGGCTGTTGCATAGCTGAACATGTTTCTCATATCAGTAACACTTGAAGTATCAAAGTTTGACATATTTCCATTAAATGAACTTGCACCAGCAAACATGTATCTCATATCGGTAACACTGGATGTATCAAAGCTTGACAAGTCTCCGTTGTATGATGATGCATCCATGAACATACCGGCCATTGTAGTTACACTTGAGGTATTCCAATCTGAGATATCCTCATTAAATGTATCCATAAACACAAACAATCTTGACATGTCTTTAACACTTCCAACACACCACGAGTTCATCGGCCAACCATATGTTTGGGCGATGAAACATACCTGATATTCACCGTCATCAAGCGATAATATTTTATTGGCACAGTCATCTCTAACATATGCACGAACTGCATTGTAAAGAATACCGTCTCTACCACCATCATCTGCACCAAAACATTTACCTACTGTTGGATTATTTGACTGTGGTTTCGATGAAATTCCTAGAACAATTGCAAGTATCACAATAATAACTAGAGCTACCATACTCATAATCATAATCAATGCAGTTATAGGATTTTGTTTCCACCAAGGTAGAGCTGGAGTAGCAATGTATACCTCAACTTCCTCTTCCTCTACATCCTCAACCAAGAAGGCTTCCGGTATATGTATTTCTGTACCCTCTGCTTCTTGATGTGTTGATGATGGAACTACATTGGCTTCTGTTTCTGCCATAGTATCATTATTAATATTACCCGTTGTATCATCATGATTACCAGCTCTTCTTTGTTGTGATTCTATATCCCGACTACTACCACTGCCAATATCATCCCAACCTCTTCTGTTTGTATCCCTTCTTCCTGTATTTGTATTATCCACTTCACCTCCCTCGATAGCTGCCCTTGTTGGTTCGTATATTGAATCTCTACTCGAGGAAGGCATTGATACATCTTCCATATCAGTATTGGATACAGCTGCTGGCTTTTTATTTATCATCTCTTCTTTTGCCTTCTTCTTTGCAATTGCAGATTGTTCAAAGTTTGCAGATTGTTCAAAGTTTGCAGATTTAAACGGCACAGGCGGATTTAATTCATTAACAGATGATAAATTGTTTGATATAGTCTCTGGTATCTTATTGTTAATATCAGGATCAGCGGCATTAAGAGATGCTTCCAACATTGAAGGAGGTGGTTCGGGGCCATCAATACTATCTATCTGCTCAACTTTTGCCATTTGCTTCGGAGGTTCGACCGTATTCGAAATCTCTTCGGCCATGCCCATCGGAAGTGGTAGGCCTTCATTATCATCTTCTATTTGTTGCAATCCAGACGATGATGTAGTTGATGGTATGTTAGTATTCGTAGTATTGTTGTTGACATCGAGCTGATCATCTGTTGCAACATCATTATTCTCCTCCTCATCGACGATATCTTTAGTAGTATCCATGGTACTTGTTTAACTATACGACGTATACTATACGTAAAACAATTGATAATGATCTATCTGCTATCAAAGCCGTGGGTAATCTTGAGTTAGTCTTGATGATGATATGTATTCAGGGCTTGTGTAATATCTTGGTCTTGACAATTGTAGAAGAAGTTATGATACTTTATACCTACTACAATGTTTAGAATAATAATCATAAATTTTCATCAATTCGAGTGGTAAGGTATAACCGGCCAAAAGGAGGTATACCAATCACACACAACAGACGATCACACGTTGCTAATCAATGAATGCTGAATTGCTTTGAGCTTTGCTAATGCTAAGTTTTCATGCATGGATAAAACTCTATTTAGGGGAAATCTAAAGCTTCTCAAAGTCACATCTCTAACTTTGGCATTTGGCTTGCCTTGGTTGCATAACGGCTATCTAACCCACCCCTATCAACGGGGGTAACTACTTGTCTCTTTTTATGGTACGACCCCGTTAATAGGGGTGTATCTAACCACCTTATACTACTACTCCACGGCCCACGGCACAAAAAGATAAAGTATGATGCTCTTTTCAGTATTGATGGCCTCGGTAGTATTGCTGCCATTAATATTGGCTTCGGCGGGGCCCGATATTAGTATTCGCCAAATACAAGAAGTTCAAGGAGAAGATAAAGACGATATTAATATCCAACTTACCAACATTACACTCCGGGGTGGTGTACTACTAGCACCACCATTTGCAATCTACAACGAAATAACAGATACCTATACCGGTTTTCAAGGCGATTTACTAAAATCTCTTGAGATATTTGCATTCCAAGATGGATACAATTTGCAATTCGATCTATCATTAAGTCCATCGCAATACGGTGACGCGTTAGACTTAGTTGCAAATGATTGTAATACAACGACTAATCCAAATTTAGTAAATGATTGTTATAAGTTTGATTTAATTATTGGTGATTATTATTGTAATGCTGATCGATCGACACGAGTGGACTTTTCACCGACTTTTCTACGAACTACCATGTCAACTCTCAAGATTATTATAAAGATGAGAATTTAGATGATAATGCATTATTAACGGATTATACAACATTGACTCAGTTACGAGGGGCCCGAGGAGGGCCGGCAGTTTTCATGGGCCATGCTTCATCACAACGTTGGTCCTTTCCTCCACTGTGATCGCCAAATATCGCTAAACGGATTAAGTGTATTCAAGTGTATCTCACGGGCTTCTCTGCAATAAGTGTATAGCATCGAGATGCTGCTGCTCTACTACGAGGTATGAACGTCAAATAGAAAGTCACCCTCCTCAATATAACATCATTTGACGTCTTTGCTATATCACGCAACGAACTGCCGCTGACTATTGACAAGAACATCATAATAGATAGAATATACCTACCATCAAAAACGATGAACAACATGAAGCGTCGTCGACCATTCCACTTAAATGCATGGAATGTGTACATCAAAAGAAGATCGATCGAGATATTCAACAAAGAAAACGATTTTAGTGATATCAACGAGTTCAAGGAGTATATCAATTTATACAAACCATTTGATAAGAAGAGACAGCATAAGAAGAAAACTATTAAAAATGAGAATGCATACTACATAGATCCCAAGACAGAGGAGAAAAAGAAAGTAGAAACATTTGAACATTTCAGATTGATGGCTCTACAAGATTGGAATAGTACGACGGAGGACGACAAGGCTGTATATAGAAGTATTGCATTAGATATGAACAAGCAATCTAAAGGAGAGATAGTAGATGATTGTTCATTAAACCAGCGATGTAAAAAGGAGGTAGTGGTAGATAAACATCAGGTAGATAGACGCTTCAAATCGGACCTATTAGTATTACAATACCAGGCCCAACAGTTACAAAAAGGCATAGATGCAATGATATCTAGACAGTAGAACTGCCTAGACAACACAAGCAAAATTTAAATCTAAAAAGACATACTAGGATACTTCAACTTATTTTAATACTTTCACTTATGTTTTTAGTCATCTTCTCAGCTTCTTGTTAGTCATTTGATACTTGAAGATACGAGCAATCAATTTCGACTTGGTCCCCTTTGATGACAAGTCTTTTGACTTACAATATTTTTGGATGGCAACCGTCTCAGTACACCTCATCAATTCTTCATATGTCACTAAAGATCCATCGATAACAACTGTATCAGTATCTTTTATATTGTAAGACAGGGCAAATGGTACTACCAACTCAACACATACTTTATCGTGCATTGAAAAATTGTAATCTTTCATTTCAATCACGTCTACATTGTATCCTTGGTATCTAGACTGGAGCTTTTGGATAATGATCTTTTGGAGAGTTGAGTGGGCAGCACTGATGGTATCTGGAGTAATAACATTATCTATTGCTTCCATGAACTCTTGTGTATCACCCAAAGGTTGTAGCTTACAGAAAAGTATGGCACGAAGGTATTCAATACTTTGAAAAGAACCCCCACAATCTCCAACTTCAATTCGATAAATCTCTTCAATGTTAAATTTACTGTAAGGCCAATGGAGAGTGAAACGTTCAACGATCTTCTCAGCAACTGACATGCTGGCGGAGTGGTTGATATCCGATGAACTAAAGTCAATGATATAGTATGCAATGTTCATTTTAACACTACCCTTCGATTTTTTAATGTCAAAAAATGTATAACAGGTATCTCCAATTGTATCGTTCACATTGATTAAGAGCCGTAATTCAAACTCAACATTATCGAATTCACAATAACTTATCGCTTCTGTGTAACCCGAATAACCCATGAAACGCCTATTACCAGGTATATTATTAAATGATTGCGTTAGTTTGGTGGGAGAGATGATAAAAAGGTGATGATCCCCGATTTTGTCGTCAATTTCTATCTTGACATTGGCCAACTTAGAGTCACCGTCACCGTCAGTACTCTCCCTAACATCAATATAGACTTCTTCGTATTGAACATTGGTATTCTTTTGTTTAATATCAGAATCTGAATTCATAAGTATAGTGATTACGAGTGTGTTTTTGTTGTTATTTTTATTGGATGCCGTTGTTGCTATTATTTTGTTGCTATTGCTGTTGTGGGTTTCGTATATATTTGATATCTATCTTAGTAGCTCATAGAACGTATGTTATGTTATAATCGATGGCATCCACTCCATTAAATAATATATGCTGAGCCCTCATCAAAAGTTGAAATAGGACGTGAGAGACATAGATTGAGAAGTAATAATAGAACAAGGTGAAGTACGTCCTCTTATAATCATAGTCAAATCAAATGATATATCATCGTTATGTAGATATTGCAATTCTCCAGTCGACGACAAAGCCAGAAGAGTTGATAAGGAATCAATGCCTCCATAAAGTAATCAATTGGAACAAAGTTCTTGTCAAACTTTTTTTACAAAGATACCTCAAAAAGACACGATGGATGGGGTACGGAGTATGGCAAGTTGATACCCAATATCATCCATTCATCGTATATTACACAACAATGATATCGCAAATTCATCAAAATGATGTCGCAAAAGTATTTGGTATATTACTCAATTGCTCGATTGACCTTGATATTTGGGCTAGAGATTTGCAAAGAATTGCAATGCTCGATACCAAATGCAGAGAACGAGAGTTTATATTTCCCATTCCACACCGCTACCAGATGCTTGTTTTTCCGCAAAGTACAAAGATTGATAAACATAAGAAATCTGACCCGCGGACAGATACTACACCTCCTACATTATATGAATGTATGAACGAGCTCAAGAGGCTATTGGACGATGTAAATGATTACGATGATGATAAGATCAAAATAATTGCTCACTTAGAAGAAACAGGTGATGGGAAGCATATGATCTTCAAGCCGATCAAAACAGATTATGTGATCGAGGCAATAAAGGAATATAATGATATGATTATCCAACGATTCGAGGATGATGATGTTGGACCAAAAATGTTAGTAGATTGCTTTAGTCAATATTCAGAGAATAAGTACCACCCATTATATCAACATGGTAGTATCATGTCAAGCATATATGCAAAACTCGAGATAATTAAAGGTGATCTACGCAAACAAATTAACAACAATATACCATTGGATACAATATGCAAGTATATTATCAATACTACAACTCCATCACTCAAATCAATTGCAATGGAGATACGTAGTAATATAGTTATATTAAAAGGAGGATATTTTAGCAAGTTACATGCTGTTAAAGTTGCTACACAATATGAAAAGCACTCAAAGGAAAGAGGAGATGCCATCCGACATATGGTCGACAATAAATATGTACCAAGCAGGTCGGCACTAGACAGGCTACTAAAAGCGAAAGAAAATGGTCAATTCATAGTAGATGACGAATGGAATACAAGGAAAGGCGGCCAGGCTCGTCCTTCCATCTTGTTGGAGAATGAAAGATTTCATGCCATGGTAATGTACCGAGAGCCAGAATTGAAATCTATCGCCAAGCAGCCATCAATGAGTGCCACAAAACAAAAGGGGGAATGGAGAGACACTAAGTTGAAACAACTTAAGTCGCAGCTCAAAGATGAGATTCCAGAGTTAAAAGTACATCCTGTGGAAGTACCATCCTATGTCAATGAAATGCTATCTGAACTTTTTGATGAAAGTTATGCCCGGTCAATTGAGCACATCTTGACCTCTGAATTAAAAACAAATGATGATAGTGTCTTCCTGAACATGAAGAACATAAAGAGTTTAAGGGAAAGAGATATCGAAGATAGGGTTGAGTATGAGAGAAAGAAAAAGTTGTATAAAGGCATTCGGGGTAGCATAGCGTTATGGCCACCACCCCGTTTCAATCCTGTCAAGTATGTTAGAAAGCTAGTTAATGAGGCAAACAACAGAGAATGGCGTGAAGCGAAGAGTATACAACAACATAACAAAGAAATACAGGCAAAGATAGACAAGCTGTTGAAAGAAGAGCAAGAAGAGCGACGGATGGAGCAAGAATTGCAGAAGAGTATTTGCAAAAACAAAGAACAGTACAAGCAAATTGGATCTTTACTATTGGCATTACATTCTGTTGAGATTAAAAAGCCCGAGCACTTTGTCCATTCCGAGTTGGAGCCTATACTTACAACTTCTCTGTATGCACCACCAAAGTTGATTGATGTGTGCAATGAGATCGGATTGTCAGGCAATAGGTTGTATTTCAGTCCTAAACAATTCCCAGTAACGAATTTGAAGGATGCGGGAGATAACGAAACATTCAAACAATTGAAACAGTACATCGTCAAGCAGTCATCAGCGAATGGTAACTCTCCAGTTGTATTGCATGGTACTGATTCTAATGGGCATAACCCTTCCACAAGATTCATTTGCAAATATGCCATCCCGAGGAATTGGAAGAATAAATTTGGAAAAGATACTCCTTTCAGAAGATGTAAGTTCACTTTCCTGGTGAAATGGGATGAATATGGATATTATATCCACACATCCAAACCAAATCCATCATGTGGTAAACAAGTGGGTTGCGTCATGTACGACAAAGACAACAACATCTTTAGGCAGCATGTTGTAGGTTGTGAGTTTCATAACCATTAAAGTAATCTACACATGCACTTACCTCAAAATCTACACCTTCCTGTTTAGTATGACAAGAGATGGGTATATGAGGGAGTCGAACTCTTAAAACATACCGTAATATTTGATAGGGATTGATCTGGTACATCCTATACATCATATGATAGACGGAGATAATTGAAACATGTGAGAATACGTGGTGTGATCGACATCATTTTTTGTGAACACATCATATGCACAAAACTCACATGTTGAAGTTGCAATCCGAATCTATATATCCCAACCAATTTTTACCATGACTTTAAGTCATGGTATGAATAAATATTTAACCGTTAGAATCGCTACCATGACCGAAAGTCATGGTAAAACATTGTGACGTGGAACATATTGCAACAATTTTGAGCTCGACGAGGATACGGTATCCTTTTCATTTTTTTGCAATCACATCCATCAACTTGTCGACGCCGATCGACTATGATGTAGATAATCGACGACGGCGCCCATTACACCATCGGATCGGCCGTCGAGTGTAGTATACGTGTAGTATCGGCGGCTTCTCCATACGACATTTTTTCATGCTATTGCAATAGATTAAAGATTGAGTATCCTCTACCATGACTTTCGGTCATGGTATGAGCCTCACGTAGAGCAGTACCAATTTCTACGTGTACCATGACTTAAAGTCATGGTTAGAAAATTGGTTGGGATATCTAGCGCGCAGATTACTCCTAGAAGATCCAGTATTCGACAGGAATTGTTGAGTATCATACCTTGGATGATTGACCATTAGATTGGATGGATAGTAAAGGGTCGAATGATAAATTATGATAACACATCTTTACCCATCAACATTAACCAAACAACAACACTGGAGATATTATTTACCATTTTGCTCACATCACACACCATTCATCATATTGCGTAGTAGATATTATTTGCTAATTTCTTTAGTGATATAATTTTGCCAGCGCGGATAAATCCACCTGCGCTAATATAATTGCCTAAGGTTCGGTGTTAGGTTAGAGATAGAGGAGGATACGATGGGCGACAACGCTGGAGATATTATTTACCATTTTGCTCACATCGACACACACCGCATTGATCATAGGTATAGATATTTTTGCTAATTTCTTTAGTGATATAATTTTGCCAGCGCGGATAAATCCACCATGCGCTAATATAATTGCCTATCTAAGGTTCGGTGTTAGGTTAGATGATAGAGGAGGCCGATACGATGGGCGACAATAGAAGTCAGCCTTGTCGAGAGAGAACAGAAAGTCGTGGGGGAGGCTGGGGGCTAGGGGTCGGTTCGACAGCGAGAATCGAACTCGTGCCCCCTAAATGAATGAAAAAGTGGGGGAATTCAATGTAGAAATGTTAGGTTTTTACCTTCCCCCCCAAATACAACCCAGTGCGTTTTTGCGCACAATTAAATAAAAAGGGGTCCTACTATCCTACCAAAAATAGAGTTTTCTACCTCCGGTTTCATGAAAACTGACAATCATCTGACACTGGTACGGCATGTGTGCCAGAAGGTGAGTATAAGAGACTGATTGATAGTATTTGACTTTTTGTGCACATGATATGTCATGGATTTTAAGTCTTCTTCTTAACTCTCGCGCATATATGATGTGTCTTCATATGTCTAACAACAATAGGGACATATCTACGAAGTGTAGTAATGGCTAAATTCCCTACAGCAAATTATATAGATTGTCCATCACCACTCGATTGTATATCCTATCTCAAACAAAACAAGTGTCAACTATATGCCGATGATGAATTAATGTTAAAATATCGTGCATTAAATGATCCAACGTTAGAAGTTACAGGAGAGCAGTTTAATACACAATACATAGTTTGGCCAATACGGTATGATTTAGATATTGAAAAGTCAAGATTGTTAAAGAAATGGATGTATGCCTCAGTTGCTAATGCTACGTTGGACTTGTTAGATTATAAATACTTTAGTGTTAAGTTATGTCCATTGGGGCAGGCTGGGGAGAATTGTGATAAGAACTGTGACCCTAAGCATGGAACGAGTGATCGAGTTGGCAAGTGTGTATGTAAATCATCCAAGTGGATGGGTGACGATTGTTCAACTGAGGTAGTAGAGGAATTGAATCTGTATCCCAATTGGGAAATTGCAATGTGTTATGTCTTCTTTGGTATTAATGCATTGGCATGCTTGGTTTGTGGAGGGTGGATATATGCAAATAGGGATAGTAAACAGGTCAAGGCATGGCAGCCATTCTTCCTTAACTTGGTACTGGTGGGGTGTTTGATCTCTTCATCATCAATCATTACACTCGTTCAACAGAATGATAGCGATGAGCCCGTCTATGCCTGTGCCGTATTCCCTTGGTTGTACACTGTCGGGTTCTCCATTACATTCGGTACTTTATATGCCAAGATCTTAAGAGTATATAAACTCTTCCAGGCGGCAGCTGACACGAGGAGAATCACAGTAACTCAAACAGAAACTCTTAAATGGGTAGGATTCATAACACTCGTGGATATTATAATCGTTGCAGTATGGACTGGGGTTGATCCCTTGGCTTGGACAAGAGTTATTGTTTCGACTGATATATTTGGAGAGCCTCTCGAGTCGGTAGGCTACTGTACGTCAACCTCCTGGAAAATCTTCGTCTCCTTGATCACATGTTGGCATCTCCTCCTGTTACTAAGGGCATGCTTCCTTTGTTATCAGACTCGTCATATCAGTACCAAGTTTGCAGAGAGTAGATATCTTGCAGTGGCAATGGTTTCCCATCTTCAAATCTTTGCCATTAGTATACCAATTCTCGTAATTGTGGGTGATGATCCAACTGCAAGTCTATTCATCCGATCGGCCGTTATCTTTATTAATGATTTCGCTATCATGCTCATCATATTTGGCACCTTGATGTACTCTGTACATTTCAAAGGAGGGGATGATGTAACCGTCGGCAGCGCAATTAGAATATACACTCAATCGAGGGCATCAACAGCTGAAAGAAGGTCCTTAGGTGGACGGAGGAGTACCTTTGGGTCGGCAGTGTCATCAGCAGAGAGTGGTCCGCAGTCACAGATAGGACATAGGAAATCTATTGGATCAGTAGACTCACAAGAAGATGAAATTAGGAGATCTATAAGAGCAGTTCAGTTGGAAGAGGAGGAGAACAATAACGACAAAGTCAATAAGGTGAGCTTTACTGACTCCACGATGAAACTACAGGCCTTAAAGCTGAATCAGTTTTCACTAAAAGGGAAACTCCTGGGTCTGGGTTGTAATAATTGTCTATATGTATGTCAAAAAATCGCATAGATACCAGATACTTCCTTGATTTTTCATTAATCCTTTCAGCCGCAGCTATCGTACCAGTGATAATTAAGTTGGTCGGCTTTTACATGATACATACGGAGGCACGCCATTTAAATAATTAACAAAGTATTGCCAGCTCTGAATAACTTTGACAGAAAAACCTACCACTATGTCTACTGATCAGCCAAAGCAGTCGTCGCCAGAGCAAACACCAAAATCAATACATAGACATAACGAATGTTGATAGATAAACTTGTAAAGGTCACTTTTGATAAGGAGAAGATGCTTGGAAAAATGGAGCAGCAAATTATTCGGAAGAAGATTATGCGAACTATTTTAGCAACCTATCCTCCTATTTTAGATGAACAAAGTATACCTTCAGAAACAAATCCTCCTATTTTAGATGAACATACTTCTACAAAATCATATAAGAAGTAGTGTTATATTCGGGCGTTGAATAGCGGTGTTTTGTAATTGGATGCCGTTACTCGGATTAATTTGCCGATTACATAAAGATTAGGGTTATAGTAGTTTTTGATTACATACAACAGCAGTAATGATATAATATGTATAATATAATATATTGAAATCATCGGATCAATTCATGTTTGCAACACTTGAATATAATGTATCATCTACACTTTATGATTAGTGTATTAATTTGATGAGTCTATTACTGATTGGTCATTCAAGACATTGCAGAGTTGCAATAATAATAACTCAATTTTTGGCAGACAATTTACATTATAACACATGGTTGAGCAACTCGAGGAGGATTAATAAGATTTTGTAATTGGATAGAGAATTGCCCGGTAAATGATGATTATCTAACATGATCATCGGGTTATTGCAATGATATGCAGTGAAGGATAGCAGGATAGTATTTTATCGAAGATTTTGTAATGTTCGAAGGGTACATTATAAGATTTGAGTTTGGTATATAGTGGTATATTGCTTGGCATACACAATTATATGGGTTAAGGGATCGCATCAAATTAAATGCAAGTATTATTAATTATCAATCAAATCATTAGACGGAGAATTAGTCTATCATCATTTTAGGTTTAGGAAGTAAATAAAAGTACAATATTTAGATTAGGTGGAGAGGAGAGATTATCGGTACAAATAAACATCAACTAAACGATTAGATAGCAGCAATCATCAATTCAACAATCTATGGATCGACACATAACTATTTTACCAATTATACCAAGGATGTGCAATGGTATATATTTACCGTAACTCCTACAATCTGCATTATTATCAAGAACAACAATAATATGTATACGGCAGACATTTTACTTCGTTAACAACCAAATAGCAACGGATTGGTAATTGACATGATGTTGTGTGGGATAGAGAATCGCCGCCCGGGCACAAGAAGGTATGAATGACTGGAAAAGGTTATCTGATATCGTGAAGGATTATACCTGATTGGGAAGATACCAAGAAGGGAGGAAGAGGATAATACTAGTTCCCGATACGATGATACCAAGAACGGGAAGGTGATATGCTGACTGTCATATCATGAAAAGGGCCTTCGCACTGTCATATCATGAAAAGGGCCTTCGCACCTTTCGATCAAGATTTAGTTCTTGACCCTCACCAAGAACTGGGATGATACATACAACACATAATATGCATAATCTCATAAAACAACCATATTGTGCAGCACATATATACATCCTACACCGCCGCAGGAGATACATCGCTGCCGCTTAGTGTTATCATATCATCGTCATTCAATATCTCCCCAATTATCACCGCCCCCATCGAAACTGAAGATACCATCCAGGATACGTGAACAAGAAGATACCACAATTCACGATATCATGAATACATACAAGCATATAATAATCTCATAAAACAAACATCATTGTTGTAAATATCAGTAATCAGCCATCTAAAAAATCAAGTACAAGACCTTGGACAAAGATCAAGAATAAGACCTTGGACATCAAGAGCAACACAAGCCTTATATATTCCTGCACCGCCCTGCACCATTATTATTATCGGTCACCTATTAAAGTCCAACTTGATACAAATACAATACCAACATTATACACTAATACAGTGCAGCATATTACCATATAGTGCAGCACATATACATCCTACACCGCCACAGGAGATACACCGCCGCCGCTGAGTTATCACATATCATCGATAATCGATATCTCCCCATATCATCCCCCCATCAAAATCAACATTGCTATCATCAAATATCGTGCAGTGATACAGAATCAACATTATACATACCATGGGGTACGCCAGACTCTTATCTAACAAACCCCTCCTTGTGAATGATACTATGAGGCGTCCTTTCTCATCAACCTCATCGGGAAACCATCTACTTAGTATTGAGAACGACATTGATATAAAACTATACGAAGCTCTAGGCAAGAACATTGTATTTACTCTGGGCATGATTGGTGATCAGATAACCAAAATAGTAAGTAACTCTTCTTATATGCTATCGATCATTTTACTCGTATCTTTCTCACCTCTACTTATTTATATTTGCAGCCGCTGAGAACAAACTCCAACTTTGTTCCATTTTTAGATACAGAGGTTGGTACTTCCTCATGTACCAGCAGCTCATCTGAATCAGATGAATTAAGTGATGATAGTGGCAGGACCAAACCATCGTCACTCTTCTATGATAATGAGAATACAAACCTTAATCCCAGAAGATACGGCTTGGATAGAGTCGACAGTAGTGGTGCATGGGAGGTAAGATGTTCGTTTATTTATCTTAAGTTCATCAATACTTTATCTCTATCTCAGCCTCAATCTTATTTTGTACAACCACAGACTTCAACTTCAACTCTTGATACTCTCTCGTGTTTTGGTAGTTCATCCAGCGATACAGTTGCAAAGCCTACTAGCTGTTTATTCGTCATATGTCCATCCAGCAAGCTTATGACACTTACTTGGTATCCAACCAAGACAATCGGACAAGTGAAGAGTGAGTTACAAGCTCGGCTTGGACTCTTGCCGTCTCAATACTTGTTGCATATAAAGGGATCAAAGATGCTATCAGAAGATAGTTGTTCCCTCTCCGATTATGGCATTCACAAGAATGCTAATCTTGAAGTTCTGCTTCCATTACGTGGTGGGCCTAGTAAAGTTGAAGAGCTTGTTGTTGATATAGATGAACGGCTGAAGAATAAAATATCCGAACTAGATAGTGAACATGGATTGCAGTTGCACAAAAGGTCAGACGAGGAAATGGCAGTACGACTTCGAGACATGTCAAATAGAAAGATCGTGATGAAAGCATTCAATATACAGTTGAATGAACGACAAGATGATCAGAGTTATAAACAGCTAAAACGTGATGAATTGATCGATAGCTTTATCTTACAAAGAGATGCTGGCTTTCCTCTCTTGAAGTGGAGTCTGATGTCGCCAGCAGAGAGACAGGCCGACAAGAGAGCCAAACGATCTAGTGAGAAGAAGCAGGAAGATAATACTAAAGTGGCAAAGCATAATGCTCAAGTCAGAGCTAATGAGACCCCCGAGAAGAAACGGGCAAGGTTAGACGCAATTGCAACACGTAATACTCAAGTCAGAGCTAACGAGACGGAAGAGGAGACACGGGCAAGGCTAGACAGAGATGCTAAGCAACATGCTCAAACCAGGTCAGATAAGAAGACTGCGATTGCACATAACTGGCCAACTTTGGCTACCATGTTGGGAGATGAGGTTGGTAAGGACTACAAGCTTGATAACCATACAGACGATGTTACAACATCATTGTTTCTATTCCATCTAAAAAGCGGTGAGTGGATGTTCTGGGAGTCGGAGTGGATGATTGCATATATACATGTGTTGCAAAGATTGGGTGTTATGAGCAAGCTTAATAGTTTGTTAGAATTATGCCTAGAGAGACGCTCGACTTTACTGAAGACACTTTATCAAGCTATCTTGGATGACAATGATTTGAAGCAAGCACAGGATTGGATCGAACAGGATGAAGAGAGACTTACTTTTACTTGGGAAGAAGCAGTACTCGTTTGGTTTGCAACTAATGATTCCATATCACTCGAGGATCGCAAAGCCAAGCTACGTGCACCCGAGGACATTGAGATTGAGAAGAAGAATAAGTTGATAGAGTCTCTTGTAGGTCTGTATCTGAATGTGCCCGAATATTGGTGGCCGGAATATAATGGTAAAAAGGAATGGACATGTGTGATTGATTCTATCAATCTTGAAGATGATGAAAAGAGGTATTTCAACCTCAAGTGTCTGGGTGATCCATATCCGGACAAGAGATATGAGATGACATATGTAGACGTCCAAAAGTATGCCGATCGTAAATATCATGAGTACTCGGATTTCTATCTCCCAAAGACTTTGGATGAGGGTTGTGTTGACTTGGAATTCAATGCTAGATGTGAGTCGACATTGCAGGAGTTGAGAAAGTTAGACGAGAGTAAGATCTTTCCACTATTAATCTCGCTTGTATTCTGCACTTCTAATGACATATCTCTGCATATATGCTATATTAAACACCAGGTTTAAGGTACGTGACAAGATGTCTAATTTAGATTATATCAAATCTATCTCTCATCTCACATAATCCTTCTCTTCCTTGCAAACCAAAGCTCTAGTTCAGCCGATGAAATAAAGAGAACTGAGATTCTTTACAACTATGCAAACCAAGAGGTGGAAGTTACTATTAAATCACAGAAGTTGACAGCCGAACGAAAGAGTGAGCTTATGTCAAAGTTTTACGAGGCACAAGGGATTGGTCTGCCTTGGGGAGAGAAGCAATGTTTCACTGCAGAAAGCATCGATGCACCTCTTGTAGGCTGTGCATGTTGTGGGATTAGAAACATGGATACTACAGAGTCCAGACGATCATATAAAGAAGTTGATCTGTCTAATGATAATGTACAGCGTATGTTGAAACTGAGAGATGGTGATGATAATATCGAGACCGGCACTGATGGTGAGGTCGACGGCGAAGGTAATGACGATGAAGTACGGCTCGGGTTGGGTTGGACTCTGCAACATCACAGACTAGCTATGAAGATAAAGCCTTTATCAATACCGTTCAATGAACATGGTGATACCAAAGAAGTGGAGACTTGGAGATTGAAATCTGTCTGGCCAGCAAAGAAGCCTGAGGACCTTGTCGCCGACAAAGACAAGCTACCAGACTATATGTTCGACGAGGAAGGTATTCCAGTATACTACCACCTGCACCCAGAGTTAGTTGACGAGAAAGTAGTTCCTGGAGAGAAGAATAGGTATTATGCAACGATCTGCTCAGATTGTGAGAAAGTTATCGAGTCCGGAGGAACTCCAGAACTACCATACCCGAGGAGATCAGTTGCTGCTGGTGTTGACTTCGGAGATGCCAACCGAATTGGACTTGAGCCGTTGACAGAACGTGAACGTCAAATGATATCCAAGAATCGACACTATTTACTGGTTATCAAAATTGAAAGCAACACAGCTGACGGTAGAGTTAGGGAGCGAGGGCAGTCAGCAGTCAAAGGTTGTGGAATCTACTTTAATCACGATAGCCCCCATGTTGTTTCAGACTTGCTTTCTCAAGAGAGTTTGAGTGGAGATGTAACTCTCCAGTTTGTTGGCCCCGAGGGAGAATACGATGCACTAGCTGCCAAGGTTATGGGCTCAGCGAATGTAGAGGGACGAGCTTGGGTCATCCATCAATGGCTTGCAGTTCTACAAGAAGTCAATGAACATTATATACATGACGACGCATTGCCTGAATTTAACGAGGTAAAGGCTAAGGTCAAGGCTGCGAATGAAGCTCTTGTAAAAGATGCTGGACATATCGATGATAAAAATGTTTTAAGGGAAACTGAAATTGCCAAAGATGATGCTAGGCATATCAGGACACACGGAGGTGAGACTGAAGATGAAGATGACAAGGATGGTAAGCCAGGTGGTACAGTTGTTGATGTCCCCTTGAGATGTTCATTTATAACGTCTGCTACGAAGAATAGACTAGGGACGGACGAGGATCGTGCCTTTCTAGAAAGCGCAAAACAGGCATTGGGTGTTGACGATGACCAGCAAGCATTTGCCAAGGCAATGTCAAGACGAGAAGAAATTCCACTCAACGAATATGATAATGGTGATATGATCCTTGCCAAAGCATGCCCAGATCTATTTATGTTTGGTTATGCATATCATAGCAGCCGTCCTACTCTCAACAAGTATGAGACTCAACACCTTCTCATGCAATACACAGCAAGTGCAGGATCTAATAGACATCTACTCTGCCAACTATTTGAGTCGAATCGTAGACACAGTGTGATATCAAATATGCACGCCAAAGTGTCGTCAGATCCGAAGGCATTTGATCAATTTGCAAATGAGTTTGCATCAGTGGAGTTCCAAGCCAAGCTTCAAGCTGCAATCAAGAATCCAAATGGATCTGATGCAAAGTATGTTTTGACCAAGCTTACGCCACTTCTAACCTTTGCTGGTAAGAAGTCGGCTTTTGGAGCGCTTGAAAGGAATCAAAGTGCAGGAGAAATCCTTGCGTTAGGTCGTCAGCTCGGTGGTTCCTCTAGCTTCCTCACGTTTGGCATTGACGATATTAACCATCCAAATGCCATTAGGTTTGCTCACCGCAGTACGAGCAATCACGACTTTCCAGCTGTCAATTCAAAAGCTTCACAAAATGAGTTAAAGACAGGTATAAGACTCTCAGATAAAGGCGAGGGTACCATTCGTATTCCACAAGGATATACAAAGAGACTGAAGCTTATGAATGACAACCCAGTTGGAGCTGCAATGGCCTTCAAGCAGGTGGTACATGATGTAATGTCTATTCTTTTTGGAATCAAGCCATCAAATTATAGCGGAGATAACAACAGAACAACTAAGACAGAGTTCAAGAATTCCGATGAGATTGGTATTTCTGGAACGCCTTGGGCATTCTTTGGAAAGAATGAAGTCACTCACAGTGGATCACTCCATTTTCATGTTGTGGGATGGGGCGGATTACCGCCAAAGCTACTCGAAGATGCTGCTGATATTCCTGAGTTGTGCGATGAGATATCGTCAGTATTAGACTCGCAGTTTACGGTCAAGCTTGATAGACATTTTCATATTCAAGATTTGGTAAAGAAGAGTATCCCAACAATTAAGGGCCAGAAGAGTCTTCGTGACGCCGCCAAAGCCAAACTAAAGTATGATTCTGATGTGCATATGGAAGACGTATCACAACCAGCGTCTAAGCCTCAAACTCAAGATACCCAAACTTTAGCTAACTCAGTTCAGGATACCTCAAATTCTTCACGAGATACCTCAAATGAAATGGAGTCTACTGACAAGAGAAGTGATATGGCATCATTGCATACGAGTCCAACAAAAGGTAAGTTTTCTATCCTGTGTTTAAAGTTGTTACTTCTTGAAATATCGCTTACATTTATCTTGTACAGTGAGTGAGTTGGAACTTGAGACTCCTTCTGCGGCAACTCTACCTACGCTTGAAGACGATGATATTGGACCGCCTAGAATCAAACGACGAGTACCGGCATCGACAAGTCATGATATGAGTATCCCTGGGGCATTTGTAGAGCATGCCAAGAAACTGAAACGTTGTCAAGATGAGAATTGCGATGGAGAGTGCAACCAAGATGCCCAGGATACCGTAGCGGCGAGTCAACAATATCCGGGTATCAATGTTGGAACTCTTACAAAGCCAATTATTTCATCTATGGATGCTCGGAAAAGAAAAAGTGGCGTTTCCATTGGTGATACGAATGAGACTGTCTCTAGTTCAAGGCCCACACCGCTATCATTGCAACTTCCACCAGATCCTAACAAAGATAGTGAGCAATTCAATACTCTTGTCGTAAAAACAATATGCCAATGTGGTATACATAAACACACATTCACTTGCAAGAAGCCTCCCAAGGGCTGGCAAGGGTGTAGACTTTGTTATGACAGAGCTTTGAATAATGGAACTAAGCCGAAGGAGTTGGTTCTTGAGCATGAAAATGATGGGACGACAACTATTAATGAGCTTTACAGTGCCAAAGAAAGACCTATTGGATCTACCAGTACAACTGAACAAGAGTTTGTTGAACCATATGACCCCAAGAGGCATACACTAGACGAGCTTTGCTATCCTCTGCCATCACCTAAGAAAAGAGTTATCATTTGGGAGCTCGATAGACCGATATGACCAAAGAACAGATCATCTCAAAGTTGTACAATGAAATGTTGCCAAGTACAACTGCCGACGAGGATTTTCAATTTGAAGAAGGTAGTAAGCGTATGTCGAAATCTCGAGTTGACTTGCATCAATTCTATGGACAAGATGAGAATCATCTATTCTTAAACTTGTTGCTCGGCTTGATAGAATCATCTCAAATTAAACAAGGCTCCAAATCAGTCGAGGAGTTTCGAAGAGAGCTTATGCAATGTTTGATGAAGCTACCACTCGATTGTAAGCTTGGTGATAAGACAATCGAAGAACATATCAAGTCTCGAATGGGCCGTCAAAATCTAGAAGATGATACAACTACCGCTTCTCTAAATCATCACAACTCTAAGTCAGTAAGGAGCAGTAAGAGATTACAAAGCGAGCAAGAGGAGCCAATCGATGATACAACAACTATCGAAGAGAAGGTCGAGTTGTACTCTCAGCTCATGATGAATGTTGATGGTGATGATTGTTATGAGGGTGGAGCCTTGGAAGTCTACCTCTTTGCTCGAGTGATGAATGTAAATGTTGCATTGTATGACGAAGAAGGTGATGATTTGACTCGAGTTGAATACATAGATGCCAAAGGAGAAGATAGACCAATAATTCATCTTCTTCGTGATCACTGTGGAAGTGGGACCTCTTCTACTAGTTCCAAGACTCTTATCAATACACCAGGATATAAGTACAAGCTCTTCACTCCAAAGTTGAAGAGGGTGGTAGAGAAGTTGGAAGCTTTTGATGTCAGTGATTTGAGAAAGTTGTATGATATGGTTTCCAAGTCTCTCCCAAAACGGAATGGGAAAGTGGTAGACTATAATGATATGCTTACATCAGTGCTTGGATGCAATAGCAATTTCTTGCATCTTGGTTCAAGAGAGCAAAGTAAGGCTGCTCTGTTTTATATTGGCCCATACATCAACAAAGATGGAGTTAAGATTACTGATGCACTGCCAATACTCGAGAAAGCTCGAGAGCATGCCCAGAAGTACCCAAGCACTGCCGATGACACAGGCACAGCCAAAAGACATTTACAACATGTATTGACACGTGCTTTGAATAAGTTGAATGGCCTGATAGAGATCAGTGATACACAAATTGCTGCTAGTCTACTGGGAATGGGTGCAAGCTTGTGCTCAGAATCATTTGTAACTTGTGATATCAAGGCTTATCAGAAGTTTGTTAATGAAGAGCTTCAACGATTAATGAAGTCAGGTGAATTTAATATTGACGAAGCCTCTGACGATGAAGAGAATGAGTATTATAATGAGGAAGACATTCTCTATGGTGTTGAAGTAGAAGACTCCGACGATAGTGAAGTCGACGATGACTTGGAAGAGGAAGAAGCAAGTCAACATTCAGATCCAATGAAGTGTGAAGATACCGAGGATAGCATTGTAGAAACCACTGGGCACATCACTCAGAGTCAAAATGAAGAGGAGGACGAAGATTTTGCTTATATCAATGCCTCCTGTGGGTCTGCCCGTCTCTATACCACGAATGACAATGGCACTAAACAGCCTGTGTCATATGCAGCCCTCTATAGATACCGTGGCGAAGCATTGAAGTCTTTATCGAGGTATGAGTATTGTGCATTGATCGATGTGGTCGAGAGTGGAAAAGATACAATCCATTCGAACGATACGTCTTCTCGTGGAAGAAAGACAAGAGATGCGTACCCATTTGGAGTAGGACTTGGTATAGATAAGAAGTATCACCAAGTTTTGAAGTCCAAGATACACATCCCAAAGCTGACATTGACTCCACCATCTCCTCCAAAGAAGATGCCACAACCTCTAGACGAATCCGACGATGAATATAATGAGCAATATCAGACCTATGTGAGAGAGCTTGCAGCTTGGAGGGAGAAGGCTGATAAATTTGCTCACTTCTACTTGACTCTATTTCGACCAGAAGATACGCTCTACGAGAAGGGGCAGGTATGCACATATGAGTACGATTGGGAGTCTTTCACAGAGTATTACAAACAGTTGCGTAGAAGTCGATGGTTGATTGCCAAACTAAGACTCGATCAGATTGATAGATGCGTTCAAAGTGGGAGATTAGACACTGAAACAAGGGAAATGCTTGCAACTTATCGCGAACGAGACAAGACAATGTGGACAGCCGAAGAGAAAGAAGCAAACAAAGCCTACTTTGGTCGCAATCGCAAACCAAATAATGATGAAGATGGAATGGATTATATATCTGATGTAGTACAAGATCTGAATTCCAAGGAGAGCACAAATGCACGAAAGCATCTTGGTCACAGCAAGGCAATAATCAACACTCTTAACAACTTGTTTGATGCTTCTATTTTACATGCCAGTCAAGAATCAAGTCCGAGCACCAGTACCACCAAGTCGAAACTCTCAGCTGTTAAGAATGTGAGTGTTCTCCCATTCAACATGGACTTGGCTGAGTCCATAAGCAAGTCACACTTAAAAGATACATACATTGACGAAGATGGCAATGTATCTACACCAAACATGTACCATACAATCCCGGATCTTGATAAGAAAGTTAGTGACTATATAGAGAGTCAAGACCTATCGGCTGATAAAAGTATAGTGATCCAGCTATCTCTCGATCATTTCAAAGCTATCCGAACGGGTGAAGCACAAGATCCGAACTATAATCCTACTCTCCAGTTTGTCAGTGGGAAGCCAGGTAATGGCAAGTCGAAGATAATCGAGACATTAGATGGTATTGTTGAGATAATGAAAGTAGGAGAGCAAACGAAAAACGCTTACATGGGTTCGGCTGCTGTTGGTATACGCGGAACAACACTCCTGAAGTCTTGGAATATACCAGTATTCAATGAAGGAGAGAAGGTGACATATAGACCTTGGGATACAGATGGGCTGAATGCTCTGAAGAGGAGGTTTGGCCAAAATGTCGACAATATATGCGCTGTGATTGTTGATGAAATATCGACCGTCCAACCATACATGCTTGCTTATCTCAACATTCGAATGCAACAGTTGTTTGAAAATGATAAGCCATTTGGTGGACGTATGGTCATTCTTCTGGGTGACTTTGATCAGAAACCTCCGACTTCTGGTGGGAAGGGTAACACTCTTCCAGGATCTGTTATGCAATATTTTGAACAAAAGTGTGAGCCTTTGAATTGGAAATCAGCCGAGAAGCTTGGTTTGTCTCAGATGGGAGGGTATTTATTCACAAAGTTTCGTCACATCAAATTGACAAGCCAACACAGATCTGGTGACCCCGAGCATATGGCTGTGATTAATAAGATGAGTAGAACAGGCGTTGGTCCAACCATTAGAGAGTTGAAGAGTACATATAAGAAGTTGTCAGCTGAGGATTTGGCTAGCGACGACTTCCGCTTTGGAACTACTATTGTCACAGGCAACCTCGAGAGAAGGGAGATCAATGCTGTGCAAGCCAAACGATGGGCCAAACATCACGGTGTCAACACTGTTCGATGGCCTCGGAAAAGAGAAGAAGCATCTTGGAAGGGTAGACCAAGGACAGAAGAGTGTATTGCTCATGCCATGCAAAATGCTTGCCTTTGGGAGTGGTTTCCGCCGGGTGCATTGGGATATTTAAACTCATACAGCATCAATGGTAATGATGGACTTACAAATGGCACTGTGATCAAGTTCCACTCGCTATCATTTGAAGACAAAGAACAAAGAAAGCAATTCAATGAGAAGCGTAGACAAGCAAAGCCAGGTGATGTTATTGACCTTGACTCGCCTCCTACAACTATCAATGTCGAACTATTTGCTGACTTTCCCGAGGATACAGCTACCGAGACGGAGAAAAAGAAAGTGATGAGGAAGGAGTGGCTTCGAGATGGTAAGGGCACTTTGACAAGGGGACGAATTGTCATTCCTATTTCAACCAGACATGGATCAAAGATCAAAAGTAAAGCAACATACATTCCAGGCTGTTTTGACTTAAGCTCGAATCTATACTACCACGAGTCTCAAATAAAGCTGAAGGATTACTTTCCTATTGAGCCAGCATTCAGCATCACAGTTGATAAAGCACAGGTAAGTTTCATCATCTTTAACTTGATATTCTACGTCATTCTCTTACTCACTTGCTATGAATAGGGCAAGACTATCCATCGATTAGTTCTCTCCATTTCAAAGCACTTGTTTCATCTGAACAAGATCACATGGGAGGGCCTGTATGTCTCGTTGTCTAGAGTACGAAGTGGGAATCACATGCGACTCTTGATCAATGGAGGCGATTGGAATACAGTGAGTTATATATCGGACCTACGAAGGAATAAGTACACGGAGATGTTCTTCAACGGCTATAAGCCACATCCTGATGGTGATGGAAGTATGATATGGGACTTTGAGCTGGCTATTAAAGAAGCCAACATTGATAAGAAGAGGAAGGTTTGTTCATTAAGGAAGAAGAAGAAGAAGAGTACCCCCAAAAAGAAGACAAGGACGAAATAGGACATTTGTTGTACATTTTAAAGTAGAATCTTTGTTTATGTTCTACCCTACTTGACTCCTTGTTAGTCTTGAATCTTAGCCCTCCCTTGTGTCATGTAAAGTCTGGAGACTTTGAATCTCAATTGTGTTACTATGTGTAAGTGGACTCAAACTCATGCTAGGTACATTGTTACTTAGTTTGCTAGGAAGCTTGGTGTTTTAAAGGCATTCCAGGTCAAATCAAGACAAGTGAAAACTGCATGCCGCTAGGCCTTGCGGTAATGAAGTAGATGATAGTGACGATGATGATTCTCAGCCTGGTACCAGTCCTACGATGTCAAGGAATAGTTTATGCACGGGAGTGTTCATATCTGATGATGATGTAGCCTTGGATCAGAATTAAAGTGATTAATACTTGATCAAGGCCAAGGGGGTTTGTAGAATAGCGTGCTCGTCCCACAGTTGTGTCGCCTAGTATATGTTAATGTTGTCTAGCTAAATATAATGATAAATATTATCAACTTAATTAACTTGTTTCACTACTTTCCCCAATTCATGTCCCTTTACTTTACATAACCCCTCTAGCCCCCCGAAATTTCCACCTCATACTAAAAAAAACTTACGCCATTCGTAACTGATAATCCCCATTGGCAGTAATATATCGTACCCAAGGCAAGGCCTGATATCCACTCCTTTCAATAATTTTCAAATATCTAACTTGGATACCCGACACTGTAAAGTACGGGATCTCAAACTTGACACCGATTGGTTTCTTCCACGAGGTATCCATAGCCCCACCACCACCACCCTTGCCAGAAGACGATTCACCAGCATCCTCCCGGCTAATACTAGGCAAACCAAAATGTGCCCTCATTAAATATTCCCTTCCACCATGAAATTGCTTAATTGTCCAAACAACACAATCCTTATCAGGTAAATATGTAACATTCCCCACACTACTTTTAAAGCTCGGACTATCCACATCCGGCGGCACTGGGATCATAATCTCAACATTATTCGCCACACTACGACTTTTAAATTGACTTCGTGTTTTAATCATATATTCAATACGACTTCCCCGATGTGGTTCGACTACTGCCTCTACCCAGATCAAGGGCTTGACATGTGTATCTAATCGGTATGTCATTAAATCAAATTCACCATCGGGTGGGATGAATGATATAGTACGATCATTCTCAAATCGTGCTAACCTAACACATTGATGGAATTTAATATCTTCTAATTCAACAGACTTGCCCTTGGCTTGATTATTCCGTCCTGTAGCCTCGAACATGATTTTATCATTCAATCCTAATTTTAATTCAGGCATACCACTTAGGAAACTCTTCATTTTCACTGCACCGTGAATTTCCGAGTGTAGGACTGTACCATTGGCAGCAACCAATAGATTAATCTTTTCAACAACATCAAGAAATACTTCATTCTTCTTATGTTTAATACCCTCGGCACGCCATGATACTGCATTGGTTAATGCCACGGGTGGTTTTGATTTAGAATCATCTGACATACGATTACCTTCTTGGGTGATAAATTGACGTAATATAGTAGAATCTAATGATTGTGGCAATCCATGATCCATCGTTTCATCTAGTAGTTCATATATAATTACGAAGTTATCACGGATGGATTCCTCGTTGAGTGTTGTGAAGTAATCTTGAAAGAGTGCTGTTAGTTGATATAGGTAGGTTAACATTAGGGCAACGTTGGAGTTTTTACAGGTTACGCCACATAGGTAAAGATTATTGTGCTGGTTTATATTTGTGTTGGTGTGGTGTGTGGTGGTGTAGTTGGTGGATTATGTATGAGAGGGTTAGAATAATTCAAGGCGTATATAAAATTTATGTGCATATCATGTGAGCAACTTTTCATAACTCCTCCTGCCGGGCAAAGCAGGCACCAAGACCCGAGACCACGCCAACATCTCTACAAAAACCAATACAGTTACCACGGCCTGAGACCGCATAAGATATAATTACTCCGGGCGGTACACAATCCCTAACTTTTTTTCAACACACTGCAAACAGCCCCACATCACACAACTAACTCCCACTTAATAACTCTTAACACAACAGCACAACAAACGTACCTGAACATAAACAAATGTTTCACCACCAACACCGGTACATCCCACATCCTCCGAATCAGTTACATAATCACCTGACGAATCAACATGAAATACAGGTTTTTTATTATCATCTTCTACTTCTAATAAATAATTTGTAAATTTTTCAATTGCAGAGGTTAGGGGTATATCGCCTCGGTAATTACGTGAGATTAATGGTTTTCCTGTTAAGTCTGTTATAAAGATTGCTGATGCTACCATATTTGTTTAGAATTGTTGGTTAGTAAAGTTATAAGTGTTGTTGGTTGGGTTTTTATTGCAATAACTGTTTGGTATCTTTAGATGTTATGTAGCGAGCTGCCCTTTGCCGCCACCGATGCTTCACCACCGACCGATTAGTATGAAAGGGTATATATGTAGAATGGTATACTAGATATCGTAGTACTGGGATAGCATGAGGAGAAGCCGCCGTCTCGGTTGTTTTGTTAGAGTTTGATGAGCCTAAAATTAGCCTAGCTTTGTAGTTCTATGAAAATAATGGGTAAACAACCCCAAGATATGGGCATTTCTGTGATAGTAATTATATAGTAAAGTGCATATCGATTGTAGGATATGTACCTATACTTTTACTGGTAACTCTATGAGTAAGGCTTATGAAGATGAAGTATGTCAGCAAGCTCAAAGCTCATTATTTTCCTCGTCTATTGACATCTATCATGAGATCCTTCCTACTAACAACAGCAATCACAGGCGCAGCCGCCTTTACTACATCGAGCAGTATACCATGTCGTCGTTCAACGAGTCTTAATCTTGGAAAGGAGGGCAATGTAGAATTCGGTGGCAATTCGTAAGTGTATTCTCAAAATCAAAATTGCTTCTTTGCAATGTTTCAATATATAACTCATATGTTCTTCTATCTCCTCTGATACTATTGTTCATCATATCCGGTATATGATATTGCGCATCTATGCAATCAAATTATCATCATCATATCGGCATATAATCGTAGATGGAAGCCTAAATCTGAAACAATGGGTGTGAGTTCTCTACTTCTATCTTTATGTGTTCCTTCTGCAATACTATGTTATGATTAAGATTATATGGTCGATTGGGTATATTATGTAATTGTGTGAGACGATGGAGGTTAGCAGAACAATACCTGAAAGTTTTGGATTATGAAATGCGTAATACGAACCGAGGAACAATTCATCAGATGCAAGGGTAGTTCTGCAAAAGGCTGAGTTGTTCCTCTATGCATATATAACTCGCAAGTTACCAACAAAATGTAGAGAAGATGCATCGAATGATCGTTGGTATGCGTAGAACAGCCTACGACGACACTCGTTTCATATCTAACTTCTCGTGTCTACCTCTCTCTTCTCTGTCTATCTAATTACTATTGGCTTATTTTGACGACGATATATACAATACAATCATTCCTCTATAAAACACGATAATATACTCAACACACACATACAATTACAACAGTCCACAGATACAGGAGATTACTTCCCAGAGGGATACAACAAAGAAGAAGAAGTAGCATTCACCGAAGGGATGGGTGGATCCCAATCAGCCGGTAGTGGTGATCGTGGACCAGCATTACCAGGCATGGAGAACTTAGGTGCCGATGCCGTAATGATGGGTGGTATTGAATTAGCAGAGGGTATACCATCTGATATGGAATTTGTAATGAGTTCAGTACCCGATGGAGAAGTTAGTATGGACGTTGCTAGTAATTCCAAGGGTGCAGAATTGTTATTAAGTGTGAAGCCTGTTTGTATGGGATTTGAAGATTACTTTGCAGCCTTTACCAAGGATTCACATCCCAGTTTCTCATTGAGGAATGAAGATGCCGTGGGTCGAATGGATAGGAGAGGTGGTGAACCTACTGAGTTGACTGTTACTTGTACACCTGCTGGTCAGGCCGGAGATTTTGTTGGTAATTTGGTAATTAATTTGCCAGAAGATAATTCGAAGATTTGTTATAAGATTACAGCCAAGAGCTTCTAAGGAGGTGAGGGTTAGTATTAACGGTGGTGGTATTAGAGATATGAGAATTAGTTATTAGAGTAAGAGTACGATCAAAGAACAAAGAGACTCCGCAAATAATAGGCAGAGATGGTGCCGCAGAGCTTTGGTAGTAGTTCCAATGACAGTGTATAAGTTAAAGCTATTTAGGGAACAAGTTACCATGACACTCGTTAATTAGAGATAGTTACTGAATTAGTATTCCATGTCCATATCATTAGCCAATCATCGTCGTCACATTATACGACGGGGTATCATTAGTGAGTAGAAGAGAAGGTACGAAAGTAGGTATGTAGGTAAGTAGATTTATTACACACAAATTATCAACCTTTTGCTTCAGCAGAGATACTATTCGAATTCAAGACAGACGTCGTAATAAGAGGCACAGTACCAACATAAACACAAGATGATGATGTACTTGACACTACTGCTATTCCTGCTACCGACAATTCACGCATATTCGTTGTTCAACTTTAACAATGAAAAGCCAAGCAACAGTATTCAACCACAGGACAATTTAGTGAACAAACGAGCAACAACACCAAAAGCAGCAACAACGAAAAAGAAGAACAATGACAAGGGCTACGGTTCAAATCATTCACTACTACCACCTACCGAGTCTACACTCTCGACTGGGCTGTTTCATACCTGTGCCATTACATACCGAGCAGGCGTAGATCAAGATACGTGTGGTAACAAGCCTTGTGGACCAGTGAAGTGCTGGGGACACGATGAACGGGGACAATCGACTCCTCCACCGGGTGTCATGTTTCAACAAATATCCGCAGGAGGGTTCTTCACTTGTGGTGTCAAGGCCGATGGACGAGTGGTTTGTTGGGGAGATATCGATCATCCACCCCAGTCATTCGAAGCATTATCAAGTGAAGAACAAGCCAAAGTCAAGCGTGCACGACGATTGCAACAAGAAGAAGATAGAAAGAAAGGAGTGAAGAATAGCAGTCGGTCACGACAACAATCATTGCATGGAAATGACTACTACTTGCAAGTTAGTAGTGGCAACAAGCATGCTTGTGCCATAACAAAAGATTACGACGTGCATTGCTGGGGTAGAAATGACTACGGAGAGAGTAGTCCACCCGAGGGAAAGTTTGTTCATCTTAGTGCCGGTCATTCATTCACTTGTGGCATACTATCGAATGGAGAAGCAAAGTGTTGGGGCAAGAATAACATGGGACAAAGCACACCTCCGTCGTATCCGGAAAGTATCTTTGAACAAGTAAGTGCAAGTATTGGTGGAGATCATGCCTGTGGTGTACTAAAACAAGATGGTGATGTACAATGTTGGGGTAACAATGGACGTGGTCAAAGTGAGAATCAGAATGGAAACTTTACTCAAGTATCGGCCGGAATTCGTACATCTTGTGCTATTCAAGCCGTTGATGAGACGGGTGTGGAAGCTAGTTCGAATGAAGACTCTATGTCTACAACTATTCACTGCTGGGGTAGCCGAGCAAACAGTCTATTGCATCATTTTGAACCAGATCAAGTTACACCGAGCAATGACAAACACAATCAAATCTCATTAGGTCAAGATCATGCTTGTGCAACATCAGTGAAGAATGGCTCTGATGAGACTTCGCTAGAGTGCTGGTGGATGGCAGGTTCCAACTTTGATGCACATAAAGTTCCTATTGGCATTTCAGTGATGTAAAGTTAGACTTCTATGACGACGACATAATTCAAAAACATGCAAGCAATGATCAGGCAGAGATGGAGACAGAGAGAAGAAAGTGAAAACATATCTCGACCCGGTGTATAGCGTAGAGCCAATAAGAAGTAGTTCACTATCTAAAACCTGCATCTCCATATGTGTATTATGATACGTCCTTAGATTGAGCCAAGATTCCTATGCAGTTTTTAATGATTGCCTCTTGGGTAGGGGCTTGCTGGGTATCTTTTTGTTTAGTGTATCCTGCCTCCCTACCTCATGAAAAGCCTTATTTCACCTCAACCTATCTCAACTATATCATCTTAGTGATTGCGTTGCCTATCCATGTCTTATCAGTCGTATATCTAGAGTACAAGGTACCACTTATTTCCTAACTCATAATACACAATACACATATCTCAATTTCTTCCTTGGTGATCAATTGTCAAGAAGACCAAGATATTACAAGCCCGCATCACATCAAGACCTATTTTTGACCAAGATTATACGGCTGCTGTATCAGATCATTATATCATTATCAATTAGTTGTATTAACAGTATACGTCACATAGTGTAGGTATTATACTGCATCATGGATACCACTAAAGATATCGTCGATGAAGAGGAGAATAATAATGATGTTGATGTTGCAGCAGAACAGCCCAATAACAACAACAATACATCAAAGACATCAGCTACATCGTCGTCTAGATTGCAATTAATAGAAGATGATAATAATGATCTGCCTTTACCGATGGGAGCAGCAGAAGAGATATCAAATAGGGCCGAGCCTCCGAAAGAACAGAAGATTAGTAAAGTTGAAGTTGAACTAATTGATGTTGACAATATCGGCCCCGAACCTCCCGCAATGTTGGAAGCATCACTTAATGCCGCTAATCCTGAAATTAACAATAAGAAAACTGCTATATTATCAGACAATTTATCATCTGTTAACGATGATCAGAGCAGTCCGCCTACGCCATTCGATTCAACGGAGTTTGAAGATACCATTGCAAAGAAGAAAGATGAGATTGCGAATCAAAAGGATAGAGATTCAGTATTGCCACCCTCGGATAGAGATTCAATATATGAACTTCCAAGGGAAGTTATCGAAGAAGAAGAAGGCATATCAGATAATACAAATACAGGACGAGGGGGTGCGAACAGAAGAGGTTGGGATTATATTGGCATTGGTAGTAGTAGTAATAATGGTCGGGATATAGAATCACAGACAAATACTGATAATAATGATTCAGGAGGTGGTGTCAATAATGATTCAACAACAGAAGCCAATGTACAAGGTTTATCATCATCAAACCAAGAAGCAGGGGATACAGATATACACATACCAGTGGCTTGGAAAGTCGAAGAAGATGATGATGATGAAGACGACGACAGAAGTGAGAATGAGGTGTATGATGCAACTCCTGTCGAGCCAACTCTACCTTGGTGGAAACAACGACGGGCTAAGGTGTTCTTTGGTGTAATTATTGTGCTTGTGGGGGCATTTGCTCGTAGTAGAAACTCGGTACTTGGTGCACTGGAAGTCCTAGGTTTTGTAAGCTTCACACCTATTGATGAAGTGAAAGCTCGTTACAGATACTTAGCCATTCAGTATCACCCTGACAAGCACTCACTATTCGGAGAAGATAATGGGATGACACTAGAGGAAACAACTGCCCATTTCCGAGTAATCAAAGAAGCTTGGGAGTTTCTCAGAGAGCAAGCCCGACGTGAAGCTTAAGTAGGATACCCAATAGTACAAGTATTCTAGCGAGTCGTGATTCAACAATAATAATAACAACAACAACAAACAAACAATTACAACAACAACAATAATAATAACAATAACAACAACAATAACAACACAATCAAGATTGAGTGACCCGACTGCTCTGAGATATCATTACTTGGCATATTAAAGCCTGCCATAGCTATACAATCAACTGTCAACCATCGATCATTGGACAAAAGATGTCAACTACAAGATTTGCGGTCATTGGACAAAGATGTCGGGTATGTGATAAGCTTAGGAGGTTGGTGAAAGAGTCACCACCGTGAACAGAACTCACTCTTGATATAACAACAACAACAACAACAACAAATATATGCATACATATTACATTAGATTAGATATTAGGTAGTTAGTCCCCTTAGAACCAAACATTATATCGGTAGATAGTCAACAATAACAACAACAACAATAATAATAATACAACATACAATTACATTACATATCAATCAAGGATACAATTGGTATCCTTTGGCAGAGTTCGCCTCTTATCCACAACAAACTAACACATACACATATACTACGAGCTAGAGCTCAACTCTAGTTCCAGCAGAGTTGATGAGGAAATGTCTCAACTCTGCGAAACAGTTGATATTCATATGTTCGGCCGCCTTATCAACTGGTCCCATTATCGTCTTTCCCCAACAAGGGTAGCTGAGGGGTTCATTGAAAGATGATGATATAGGCAAGGGACAAAACTCTACACCAAGTCAGGAGCATGTGCTCCTAGGAATGGTCTTTCGGGAGCCTTCGGGGTAAAATAAAGCAGATCCCCTGCATTTGTGGTGGCAGTTCACCTTCATATATTAGTGGCTGACTTTAACTGCATAAAGAAAGATAGGGAGTAAAGAAAGAGATATAGATCTTTTAACTTTGAACTTCACTCCGTCCAAGCACATTCCTAGTTTCAGAGGATTAGCAAGCAAATACATCCCATCTAATATGAAGTAGATTTTAAGTGATATAGCGATGACAATTACTTACTTACTTACTTACTTACTGGTAGTTGTACTGGGAGTCTCTTTATCACAATCCAATAATCCCGAGCCGGTATCATCAAACTCCACAACAGTGACTGTATTTGTAACACCCCAACCTACAGTCAGTATCGCTCCATCATCAAGTATAGCTCCATCCACTTCTCCACCAACAATAACATACGAATGTTTTGGTGATGTTTTGGTGCAGATGATGGTGGTAAAGATGGCATTCTTTATTTTGCAATCCGTGCATATGTGTTACAAGACTGTGCTAATAGCACAAAATGTTTCATGTCGCAAACTTATGGTTGGCCGATAAACTCATGGTGTGTTGGAAATGTTAAAGACATGTCATATCTGTTTTATAATATGGATACGTTCAACGAAGATATCAATGGCTGGGATACCTCAAGCGTTACTGATACGAGCAGGATGTTCGGGGGTGCCAGCTCCTTTAACAGAGACTTGTCAAACTTTGATACATCAAGTGTTACTGATATGAGGTCAATGTTCAGGGGTGCTGATTCATTCAACAAAGATCTTTCAAACTTTGATACCTCGGGTGTGACTGATATGAGTTGGATGTTCTTCGAAGCAACCTCCTTTGATGGTGACTTGTCAAGCTATAACACATCAAGCGTTACTGATATGGAATCCATGTTTGATGGTGCCACCTCCTTTAATGGTGATGTATCAAACTTTGATACCTCAAGTGTTACTAATATGGGGTACATGCTGTGGGGTGCGAGCTCATTTAATGGAGACATATCAAACTTTGATACATCAAGCGTTACTGATATGAGTGGGATGTTCAATGGTGCCACCTCCTTCAATCAAGATGTGTCGAGCTTTGACACCTCGAAAGTTACTGATATGGGATTTATGTTTCAGGGTGCCACCTCTTTCAATCAAGATTTATGTTCATGGCGAGATAGCTTTCCATACACAGCCTACTACAGTGATATCTTCACCAACTCAAACTGTACATATCAAGAAACACGAATGAAACCCAAAAAGGACCATTTTGTGCTTCTGATTATCTATGATGATAGTAGACCAACTTCGGCTAGAACGTAAAGATAAACGTATATAGTTGTCTAATCTAATTATATAACCATGACATGATGTAGCTTAACCTCTTTCTTCCCCTCCTCTTATAAATTTTTGTGCACATCTTGTGTTCATTTTAGTTTCATGTTCGTTCCGGAGGAGTTCCTTGGTCGGTATCCTTTACTTTACCAGCCTAGCCCTAGCTGTAGCTCAGCCGCCACACAACTCATAAATAGAAGTAAAGATGACAGTCCCTACCACCTTTTGGCGCCTAGCAGGAGTTTCGTACGTTCAGGTACGTTTGTTAGTATGATGTTACATTAAGTTACTTTGGTGGGATTATAGAGGTCCGTCGGCGGCAAATGGTTGGCTGGTTTATAATCTCAGCAATTTTTGGTGGTTGGATGTGGTTTTAGTGAAATGTTATACCATTTGGTATATCGAGACGATGGTATATCGAGGATTAGATGGTGTATTTAAATTGTTGAGGATGGTGTGTATCAATTGTTTGGGTTTGTGGTGGAGTTCGGTAGAGTTGCAATATTTGCAAATTAAAACACGAGAGGGCTTTGGTAATGTTGCAGGGTATTAAGGAGAGAGTGTTATTGAGGGGGGTTGTTGATATTTGAAACGAGGGATTTATTATTTACTTGTGCACCATCTATCCACGCCTATTTTCTGACCTATCCTCTCTCTCCTCAACAAATTAATATACATTACAATACGGATTAACAATTGCAACAAATTGCAAAAACACAATTAACCAACAATCCGATCAGTACGTAACAAAAGCCTCCTCAACAGTACGAATGGCATTAAAGGAACCAGCCAAGTCCAAGGCATTAGCACAAGAGGCATTTGGTTATAATAAGTCAGTTTGGGCCGCTGGTGAGCAGGGTAAAAAGAGTATGGTTGGTACGTTACGGTCTAACTAAGGATATTATTATGTGGTATATGATTAAATTGAATATTATGATATTTTGGGGGATTTTATTTGGTTATTATAGTGGGGAATTGTCAGTTTGGAGGGTCATTTGGATAGACGTTGGGGATGATGTGGGATAGTTGTGGAATAGTTAAGGGGGTGGTGGATGCCGCAAGTTTGTATGAAGAGATTGGATGGGTCGAAATAATAACTATTTAGAACATGTGCCTTCTTATGCTTTTATTCTGTTTATATTCCTACACCTCTCTTATATATGTCTTGCATACTCTCTAATAAACAAACGGGGTAATGAACAGGTCAATTAAAGTAAACGGTTTATAATGTTTTGAGGGTGTAGAGTTTTAGGGTGGGGGATTAATGTGTGGGGTTATTTGAGGTACGATATTGGCGGTGTGGTTGGGAAGTATTGTTTGATTTATCACAAGACGGGATGAATTTAATACCCTCAACTTTGAACCAAGAGGCCGGGTGCATCCTTCATCGTCTAATATTCGATCGGAACAGGGTAGAAGAAAGGCTGATAATAATTATTTAACCAACTTTATATGCCGTATATGTTTACGTATTTTAGATGTAGTAAGCATATTCTTTTCTCTGGTCTAATCTTATGTACAACTGTTCATTAGTATCATTATTCGATTTCAGACATATTGTCCGCCGACGATGAACCCCCAGACATTGAGTTCATAGATGCCGAATGCATTGTAAATATACTCGGTTGTAACATATCATCATTTTCCGTCGGCGTGGGAGATAACAATGGTGTCGTATCAGTTGTTGCGGGGTATTGTTCCGTTGTTGGCGGAGGAGGTGGCGGAGATGATGGTATAGAAACCAGTAGAGGTGATTCGGGTGCATCTGTATTGTTTTCATCATTATCCTCATCCCCTGGAGTTGGTACTGATTCATTATTGTCGGGTGTTTCATCTCCGTCATCATTATTATCCTCACCCGAGGGTAATGGACCCCCTTCTTCTTCTATTGGCTGCTCTAATATATCACTTGTCAATAATCTAGCAGTTGATTCATCTAATAGTGTACTTTGTAATAGCAGAGCTGTAGCCTGACGAAGTTCTTTTGGTGCGTCTAATGCCAATAGTTGTTCTTTTATACTCTTTCGATTACGAGTACGAGGGGTGATGGTTGTATCAGCATCTTCTTCTCGTGTTGTTAAAGTTGGTCTTATCCTTGACACTCGTATCGGCGAGTGTTGCAATTTACCTTCTTCGGCTTGATCAAGAGCATCTACAGTGTCAATGAGAGGCTCCATAGGTTCGGTAGACTGATAGTTACGAGAAGTGGCAGCGGGTTTGAGGCCTGTACTCTCCTCAGAAGAGCCACTACTTTCTCTCTCCTCGGATACGATCATTGATTCGTCAACCCCATTCTCTATCAGATCTTCTACATTGTCCAATAAGGATTGTAACGCCCCGGTCGAATCTGATCCTCCTAGCTCTTCATCTTCTTCCAATACAGTCGATATTGAATCATCCGATTTGAGTTTGGAAGCACGTTCTTTTGCTATCCTCTTCTTCTTTTCCTTGTGTTGCAATATAAGTTTCAAGTCATGAACGAAGTCCCCAAGTGCCATGTTATCACCAAACTTACTCGTATCTTCTACTGGACGATATCCTTCTTCCCACTCCTCGACGGGAAAGCAGTAAAAGTGTGCAATACTAAATCCCAACATTTCTAAACAGATTAGAAAGTTTTGTGCCTGCTTTGCCCATGTCTCTACCTGTTCTTCGTCGTTACCGTCATCAGCCGGTCTTACAGCCTCGCCACCAGAACTAAGAAGATCGGTGGCATTAGCAAGAAATGATATGGTGATACCCTGCCAAAATGTCATGAATACTACGCCCCTATGGGGGTTGATTAGGTGGGTGTAAGTTGAGAGATGGATTAGATACACATGATATGAACATTTGACATACAACAAGCGTCACTTACTTGATGCATAAGAACTTGGGAAAAGGACGGCACCTGTTGTGTATAACATAGGGAATGAATGGTAATTATGTCAGTCAGCTCCGTTGTATTCCACCCACATATATAACTAAAACTCACCATGATAAATCTTCCTGAACGGCATGATAAAAGTTTAACAATCCACTAAATGCCAAGAAGACACTAACATTCTCCAATATAACAATATAAAATTGTGGTGATCTATAATCCAACATACCACCCTCACTGCCACTAACTTCCTCATCGGCCATAAACATTGGTCCATAGTAATGACACTTCTTTAATACAAATAATGTTGCAGTTAATAACGGTCTCAGGAATACAAATTGCATAGCACAAACTTGACATTGCAACAGTACATCATCAGCCAATTGACGTTTCTCATCTTCACATTCAATACCATGTCCCAAATGTTTACGACAGCAACCGAAGCATCTAACAGGTGGTGATAAATGATCAGCATGCTTGGCTAATAATGTAACTACCGCATTACGATCACCTTTACCTAACACTGCTATACAGAATGATAGAAATGTGTAAATGACATATGCCTCATACATATCTTTTAATATTGCCAAATATCCTTCTATACTTGGTATAACTAATGATAACCATGATGTTATTGAATAGATTGGACACATCCATAATATAGCCAATATCTTTCGTTGGACAGGTGGTTGATTAAATGCACGTAGATGACTTGTCATGTGCCACATGCTAATTAAACATCCTAGTAATGTAAATGTACCGGCTAATTGATATATCATGAAGGAATTTTCAGTAGAGAATTGATCTTGAGTTGTTCGGATGTAGGATGAGAGTGTTGATTGGACTGATAATACTTGATTATTAATTTCATCTTGTGCGTCTCTGTTACGTATTTGTGTATGTTATATAGTGTGGTATAGAAATGATTTGGTTAAAAGATATGCACACAGCAATATAAACTATACATAATCTACATAAGCACAACTAATATAAATATAAATACTCACCCAACAGTTTCATCAATCTCCATCTTAGTTAAATTTAACACACTTTCAATTTCATATTTCGTCTGTTCCATCTCTTTAGTAACTCGCTCTTCTCTTTCCATTTCATCACTTTCTAATTGTTTTAACTTTAATAATACATCATTGTTAGATACTGAATTTGCAAAGTGTGATATAACAGATGAATGATTAGTTAATGTATGATTAATGTTTGATAATAGTTGTGTGTGTTTTTGTGTAGTTGTTGCTAGTTGTGATATGTTAGATGTGGCAGTTGATAGTTTAGTTGAGAGTGTAATTAGTTCATGTTGTAATTGATAAGAGTAATATAAGCTTGTTATAGTTAATAGTAGTAGTGGTAGGAGTGTATACTTTGATAATGTTGTTAGACATGAACCATTAGTTTTGGTATTCTTCTTTTTAGTTCGACGTTTGTTGTTCGAGTTGGAGAGTGGTGACTCTTCTCCTCCGCTGCCTTGACTGTAGTGATCACAATAGGCTGTATCTAATAATGCCTCCTCCTCGGTTGTATTGCTTCCGTAGCGTCGTATCATCGTCTATGTTGCAGTAGTAGAGCGAGCATAAACAATTTGAAATGGCAACTCAAAAAAATAAAATGTTGGTCACCAGTATCCTTTATGAGTATCCTAGTCTCTGCGCAGTGCTTGCTGATTGACATCCTTCAACCTTACACTACTACATAGTAGACTCTCCCTTGAACTAACTTGGCTTCCTTTCTTGAGTATGATAGCTCAAGATTTCCTTATATGAACTTGAGGGCTAGTTATTGCAGTGATAAAGTACATTGTCTATAAATGGGAGAGCTAGGGACACCAAAAATAGAAGATGACATATGATATGATTATGATCACTTTTGTATTTATATTATGATATGTACCCATAAACTCTGCTTATCTATCTATCTATTCTTCTTCTTATCATCGATATACTTTCCATTTGAACCACTTGCATTCCCACTCACACAATTCAGACAATCGGGATATGCTAGGAGTAAACGCCATACAATCGCAACCCGTTCTGCTTCGTATCTCTTTATCTCCTCCCGCCTCTTGGCGGGGACACAACACTCCTTGATATTATCACTAGTCAAATGAATTGGTAGATCCCCGTCTTTGTTTGCTACTGTAACTAATGACATTTGTTTCTCCAGCAGATAATTTACTACGTCGAGGCCTCCCCAATAAATAATCACTACCTTGAGGTTGCCGAATGTTCTTCTCTGACATGCCCAATGAAGAGGAGTGTTACCCTGTTCGTCCCAATGATCTAGCAACGTATCGTCCAATTCTACCATATACTGAACAATATCCGATGAGCTGAATCGACATGCTAATTCAAATGGAGTCTTTGATTCGTCCCTATCAAGGATGTTGATATAGTCTGGGTATATCTGAAGTAAAGCTTTGATGGTATTCATTTTGAAGCCTCTTCTTAAACCATCACATAAGAAGTATCTAATATCCAATACATCCATTTTCCTTCGGCGGGGGTATCGTTCTTTGTTGACAGCTGTGCATATTTTGTGTGCATCGTCTACACTAATTCTATCACCAATTGTTATACGCCACAATATTATATCGGTCTTGAATGCCAAGAACAATTTCAGTATAGAATTCAATGAGAGTGCATAATAGACAGCATACGGCTTATTCATGTGTAATTCACGGCATATAACTAAGTAACATGCAACCATCACCTTCAGTATATCATATTGTTTTTTGAATTGTTGCTTCGTCTTGTCAGATACTAGTCTATATGCTGTAGAATCTTTCTCACATTGTCTATGAAAGAATTTAATCAGTTTTGTTAGTGATATTTCTGCAACGATTGAAGGCAATAGTTCGAAGTAGGAGGTAAGTTGACCTCTCCGCCACTGCAGAAATGTTTCAATTATTATTGCAAATCTAACTTGTTCTAATATTGTGCAAAAGGTACATTTCGGTTTAGTAGACATTCGGCCGATCATACCCATTGCAATATCTTTCATTTTCATAATAAGAACTTTGGTACTAATTGATCAAACCCTAACCCTATGGCGTCAATATGAGGCATAACTACCTCTCAACTTAGATGATGATTGTGAGATGATGTGGGTGATCTTTGCAAGTTTTGAGCTACAAATCACAACCGCCTACAATATAAACACTGCAAGTTAGGGATTACACTACTTGAATGATGCTATCAGGCCGCTGCCACTTCTAGGCATTCTCCCTATGTTGATATATGTATCACGCCTACTCCACACAATAAAAGAAGTAATAAGCTGATGAGAACTTAATCTGAAATCTGAAAATTATGAACAAGTTCTCTGCTAAAAGTTTCATCACAGACGTACATATGTACCTCTGTAGGTAGATAGTGGTAGGTATGTGCTTTAATAATGTTAACTTCTATTACATATCTCAATACGACGATAGCCATTGTCGCCTGAATATATATATATAATACTTATTATACATACTAAATATCATACAATGATTATCCTTTACATTTTGCGGCTGCTTGCTTCAATTTTGTGCACATCTTATGTTCGAGCATTTGCAACACAAACAATAGCCAATACCCTGCCTCAACATCACAAACACACGACGACATATAATGAAATATGAAGATGGGAAATATATCAACAGCAACGATCTTACAACGACGATCGGCGAGCGTATAAAGTGTGGTGAAAGTTTAATAATACAACTAAAAAATCTAGCAACAGTAGACGAAATGCAAATTGTTGTTAGTTAAGCTTAGGAGATGCATACTATGCTGATTGCTGATATTATCACACCTGGACAAGCCTGGATTAGTACGAACACCAAGTATTATACAAAAACCTAAGAATTGTGGTACCGCGTTGTTATTTGGTGGATGTGTTACACCATTCTAGTGTGGCTGTTGAGAGTGGTGTGAACGCTACTAAGTAAAGGGGATATTATTTCATTATTAGTGATCAAGCAATGGAGGAACAGAGATATATCTACTGGGGTTCATTATAAACATGATGTTCAAGAATTGCAATGGGAAATGTGCGTTGGAAGTACTAAACCGTATAGAGTATTATAAGACGAGAACAAGAGACGGCTCTTGGATACGTTACCTGTAGTATTATTAGATAGTCATATATGAAACGGTTAATGAGAGGAGAGGTACTGGTACATCAAGATGATAGATGGGCATGTGCATAAAGGCTACGCAAGTGCAGCAGCAACGGGGAGAGGGTTGTTGACGAGACCGTACTAACTGTTGTGGAGGTTTGAGGCGGAGTAGAATATTATGATTGGATTGTATCTCCCTCGAGTTTAGATCAGAATGAGAGAAGCGAGTGGGGTGATGATAAACAGTAAGAAAGGGGTGGTTTTGGCAATGTCTCGATCCATCGGAATGGATCGACTACCAAACATCACTCGGTGTACATAAGTTGGGGAAGTGAGAATCAAAATTTTGCGATAGGTTCCCCCCTTCTATCGAAATTTGGTATGAAATGTCAGTAACAAGCAAGAGTTGACAAAAAGTAGTAAGGTGATATAGATGAGGGTGATACGGATAGCATGTCAAGTATGCCAGTACCGTGAGTTGATGAGAAGATGAGTATGTGGAGGGTGAGATGTGCGATATGATGGTGTACTTGTGGTATCCACTGCTCATCAAGCAAATGTGTCGAGTTGACAAAATAGTGAAGTTGATAAGGTATAAATACAGGATAGTATACACGTGAGTTGGTGAGAAGATGTGCGATGAGTAGATGGATCGACTTGGATCCCAGAGTCTAAAGGGAAGCTCCAACGCCACGTCAAGGCGTCGATCATGTTAGAGTTGGGTAGGATGAGAGAGGAATATCAGAGGAAGTTGCCAAGCACGCTGGGTGAAATCTATTTGTTCCGAATGGCCCCAAAGCCTATTCACATGGGAAAACTGTGCCCTATTTCTTGGTAGTGATTAGCATTAAACTTCAATAACATCGTCAAACAATCGAGGAGGGATGGTGGTTGGGTAGTAGTGGGGTACAACAATGATACAAAACAAGAAGCACATGAGAAGTGTATATAACGGGCAGGCAACCTGCGGTAGGGCCCTACCACAAGCTGCCAAGATTATGGATTATCTATTGCTAAAGAGGTATCAACATCATATCAGAACTGCAAGTGTAAGAAAGAAGAAAGTTGACAATCCAATACATCATTCAACATCTGGCCAGGACGAGAATGAAGATTGAATTGCCGCGGAGATGAATGAAGAATGTTAGATCACATTTTAACGGCGTAACAAAAGCACATAACACATGACTCACCTTGGGGGGTGAACAGACAGTATCCGTACACCCCCTAAATCACTAACAAGAAGAGATAATAACAACCGACAGCCGCAGAACGATCAACTAACCGGGTTGAGCACGTGGACGAAGACGACCGCCTCGACCCCCTCTCCCACGATGCCATACTGCTGGAGGATACACCTTACGTCGACGACGAGCACGACGCTTAGGTGGAGGCGGCGGAGGCATCACACAATCAAAATCATCGATCGGATCAGCAGCAGCACCAAAATAAATAGTAGAATCATCATCATCACTATCCTCGTCATCGGATACGGCAATAGCAGGCGGTGGCGGTAGTGGCTCCTTCTGTTCAACTTGATCGAATGGTGCAAGGACAAGCGATATTTTGGTATACAAGTATACGATGCACCCGAGTAAGGCATCTGCTAATCGGCCGAGGAATCTCCAAACGATACTAATAGGCAGCCAGATAAGACATGTCACCGAGTGATATACGGCAGCCTTATAATCAATTGATTGGATCGCCATGATGAATAAATATATTAGAAGAATCGACATATTATAAGCGATGAGGTAGATGAACTTCTTCGCAACCCAAGCAAAGATCATCCAAATAGAGTTCAAGGTACGGACAGTGGTGGAATAGAGAATGTCTCGAACAGTGTTCATAAGTCCGCCAGGTGGTGTAACAGTACGGACTGTGGCGGAATGGAGCATACCTCCTCGAGTAGTACGAGTAGCACCGCCTCCGTCATCATCGTAATATTTCAATGCAAGGGATATCACAATGAAAAGCCGACTCGTGATATTAACCAATGGACTGGAGGCCCCTATCACGTCGAGGAAGGTAAAGGCAATCGACAGCTGATATTGCCACATTCGAAGGAGGTAGTATGTTATGGTCTTCAAAGTATTATCGTGATAACAACAATTCCCATCAAGGGCCCGAGTACCATCAGCAGGAGAGTGAGGAGGCATGATTCGTCGATGATAATGTTGCCAATGGTAGTGATGGGGTTGAATTGGTAGACTCTTCCAACCAAGGCTTTAGTTGAACCCCTCAAACGAGTCGGTATAGATCGTAATGCCTTCGAGATGTATGTTGCGGCATATATGAGGCAAGTTGCAACAATGAAAGCTTGAAGTCCAGTCCAGAAATCGAGTAGCACCATCAGAACTGCAACCATCACGAGTAAAGGTGCAGATGACATTAGTAGAAAGGCAACGAGAAGGTTATGACGTTCATGTTGGAAGTGTTGTAATCCCGATGAGAGGCACGCTTGGAGGGTGTCCATTAGTTTGAACGGAACAGCAGACGGATGTTGCACCACTTGTTTCCAATTAGATGCTATTTCAGATTGGGATTCGTCGGTAGAGGATTTGTCCATCCCAAACGAGGCAAGGCTGGCATCACCAATATCATCCAAGGCAGACGATGCGGAAGTGTAAATGGTCGACTCAACATCAGAGTCCAAGACAGATTGTTTCGAGCTGACAGTGCTAATGAACATCGTATTAGAGCCAACCAAAGTAATAAGGATTAACCAATCAATAACCGATAATGTGTTCACAATGTCAATTAATGAAGTAAACACCATTGGTAGGAAAGAAATGAGGCATGGCACAACCGATATTATATCCACAATCTCAACCAATGAAGTAAAGATCAGAAGTAGGAAGGAAACGAGGCATGGCTTGTACGGCATATCAATGGATACATCACTTGAACTAGAACAAGCCACGATGGCGGAAGTATCATCATTACTTGGAACAATCAACTCATTAGAAGCAGCAGAAGATGACACGTCCAGACGAAGGCTAGAAGATCGAAGGGTCGACACGGCAAGTTCATCATCCCTGGCAACTTCGTCCATATCAGAAACATTATCAGAAGATGTAAAGATCACGATAAGGCACTTCATGATGACGGCAACGAACGAGGAAATCATTTGGTAGTTGTACTCGAGTGTCATGGCTTGAAAGATGGCCAAGCAAAGGATTGCAGTGCCCGAACGAATGATGCCACATCCAAAGGCAAGCAAGATGATCAAGCATCCAGTCAAGACAAAGTTCAGGGCAATGAGGAAGTGGCTCTTCTCATCATCAATCTCAACGAGAGCATCTTGATCATTAGCAGCGACAAGATCAGTAGAAGAAGCAACGACGAGTTCAGAAGTAGTGGCCACGACGATCTTGTTTTCAGTAGGGAGTGTTAAACGAAGGATATTGTCATCCTTGACAATGCCATCAAGGATACCCGAAGAAGCAACACTTTTAACGAGAGGTTTCAATTGACCGATCGAAGTAACGACGAAGGATTTGACGGGTAGAGGAAGAGCCTTGATACATCCACAGATTACTTTCATAACGAGAGGCCTGATTAATGAGAAGACTTGGCAATAACGCCGAGATTGTTAGTAGTAGGTGAGTTGCGACCAAGGTCACAACTAGGGCTAGACGAAAAGGAAAGCAAAAACAACACATCGTTGCACTTACCTTCATCGTCGCTGTTGTTGTCCTCATGGAGCAACTTGATGAATGGCTGAACACAGCCGAGGGCAAAGGATTGAACATTGGAGATGATACGAATCAACATAGTCGGAGGTGGTAGTAGTAGGTATAGTAGCTTGGGAAGCAGTATGGGTATTATTGTCAAAGCGATGTAATCGATTAATCAAATAATGAGAAGAAGAGGCAGGCTCGTTCAAGTGTAGAAACAGTGTAAACATGATGACAAACCATTCAATGCCATTCAAATGATTAGCAACGGTCGTATGTATATGCCAATTTAAATAAATTACCAACTGTCATTTAAATTAATAATGATTAAACCGACAGAACAACAACATCAACTTGCAATGATAATAATGATATCAATACGACAATCGAATATGTATACTTATTCTTTATATCAGCTGGTCATAACAGTAAGAAAGGGTCACAAATTAATGATATTTCCCACTCCCACGAAATAATATCATGGCGGAAGTGACGCTTGTTTTATATTGGCACGCGTTATGGTTAGCAGGGATGATAGGATGAGATACAGTATTGTATAAAGACAAGCTTAACGGGTAAAGGAAGGGAATACAATGAAAGTTGGCCTAGTACTTGTATTGAATGGACGAGTTACTATCAGGGTGTACTTTTAGATCATACTAATACAGTATAGATACATGATTATCTGCTACTCTGCGGCACTGCTGTTATATGTATATGATGTAGAGATGTATACTTGACCACCGCCTCAAGCTCGTGGCTGGTGTTGGTACTCAATGCTGACTCGTCTCTAGAAGGGTATCACCCAATTTATGAAGGACTCGAAGACACAAGATATGCACCTCTTTTGCAATGAAGTAGGTGGTTAATTTGTGCACACAAGTTGCGTTCATAGTTACGAGGACGATTCATCAGTAGAAATAGATCTCTAAAAAGAATACAAGTTGTGCATCTATTCTTTCATTAGTTTATTATTGTAAGTGCAATATATCGTCTTTGGCCACCATCCAACTTCTATCTTGTGGCCTATTTCTTCTTATTCTTCTTCTTTCCAACAACTGCAAACCCATCACTATCAACATAACCACCTTCATTCATGATGATCTGTTTCTCCATGCCTGCCCACTTCAAACTACCCTTGGCTCGTTGGTAAAAGAGAAGATACGCTCCCCCAGTTACGGCAGCATCGCCAGATGTTGAGCCAACTTGTGAATCATTGTATCGATACCAATTTCCATCCTCCGAATTACGAACTGTGGCCGTGTAATGACCACTATTCTGTGTCGTACCCATGTGTTCACTAACACCAAACAACTTATAAATCGGTGGTGCTTCTGGATCGATTGGTCCAAGAACGTATGATGATAGATCTAATCGATCAATTGGAAAGTCTACTCTGTCCTCGATCTTCCGCCTCAAAAGTCGTCCATCAATGTCGGGACACTTCTCATATGTAAATCGTTTCAAGTGTAACACCAACACATCTGGCGTATTCCACAAAGTGATGAGCTTTAATGCACATACATGCTTCTTACATGTAGCACAATACCATGCATTGTGGCTATCCAACTGCTCCCCTGCGGCAAACTGATCTAAACAGTCCTTGAGGGGGATCGATGATCGTTCCTTGGCAGGCACGAGAGGTAGTGAGATGCTTGAATAAACATCAAACTTGATGGACTCTCTGCCACACTTTGGACATGTCAAGTGACTTCGATGCATACCCTGAGTATGATCCACAAAGATACTATCATGCCGTAACAAGTGATTCTTCCATGATTCCATGGCAGCCTTGCTATCCTCCATTCCAAAAGCCTCAACGTCCTCGACATATGGCTTTTCCTTGACACGGTTCAAGTCCTCATGCAACCCGTCGAAGATGTACTGACAGAATTCTTGACTATCATGTTGATAATTGTTATTGAATTGTGGTGCATATACCGCTACTGTCTGCTTGAGGATCCTTGGTGCCAATATTGAGTAATCATTCGAGTATATGTCATTCAAGAAGGCGGCATATGCCGTGGCAATACGTCCTCCAGTTCCCAATGGATTACGTTTGTTAATCTCGTTAATGTAATCACCCTTTAAGAAGTATTGTGTAATGGGCTTGATATGGTTAATACATTGTAAGATTGAATTCTAGTGATGGGTGTTGTTGTTGTTGTTGTTGTTGTTTATGGGGAGGAAGAAGATTGGTTAGTTGGACATGGCATAGATCTATATAGTATTGAAATTGAACACAAGACATGTCACTTACCATGTAACACGAGTTGCCCAAGTTGTGTAATCCCACTACTCCCGTGGCTGGTGGTATACCTCGTAATGATTCCCGAACAAATCCCGAGCCATGGATGTTGTTGAATGGTTTCATAACCTCTACTGGTGCTCGTTGTGTTTCCATAGTGTAATTCAACGTCGTTGGTGACTTAGATGGTGTCTTGTTAGATGTCTTGTGTGTATTTACCTTGCAAACTTCTTCCCCGTATAGATTGACCCATCTTCGGTAGGGTGGTTGAGCAACAGGCACAACACTGCCATTTCTATTCCGTGGTGGTGTAAGAGGAGTGGCGGTGGGTAGGTTTGGTATCTCCTGTGGTACATCCACAAGGATCTAAGTTTATATGTAGACGAGAGAGGTTAAGATGAGGATATGACGTATGGTAAAATCATACTAATGATCAACACAACATACACAACATACCTGCCTCCTCCGCTTAAGTAGATTTAACGGAATCTTTGCACCCACATCATTAACATCTAACAACTCCAATTCGGCACCACCTTCCAACTCTCGTGGCATATCGTTCTCATCTCCCACTGCTAGGACGGTTGCCCTATGCCATTTAGGGCGTTGAACTAATGACGTTGACTCTCGTACCTCAACTTCCTGTCCTACCTTGATTTGATTCCTCCATTGAGCAGTCTTTGTCCATAGAGGCACAGGTGGGGATAGCTAAAGGAGGTTGATGCAAGTTTATGATGATACACACATGAGACATGATTATAAGACGAGATATACTACCACCTAAACATAGAAACATACCTTGCTTTTTGTTCCCTGTCTTCGTGGCAATTCATAATCCCATTTCGATCCCCAACCAAAGTAATGTACCTTGATAGTATCAGGCTTAACCTCACGTACAATGGCCTCATACCACTTACGTGCCGAATCTTGTGCATCGACATAGTCACCGGGCTGATTGATAAGATATAAGAAAAAGACGAGGATATGTTAGAAGGGTCAAAAGACAAAGAGACAGTACCTCCTCTCTCCATCAACAAATGATACAGCTTACCTGAACACGATTCTCTAACTCTAAAGATTCACGTATCCACTTGGATGTTGGACTACGTCGTACCTCAATTAACAACTCAACAACTTGACCAGGAGTACATGCCTGTTCTTTAGCAGTTTTTGAATTTAATGGTACCATACCCAACCATTGTTCAATTGTTAATTCTTCCACCACCAACTGTTTGGATTTAGATGACATTGACTTTGGTGAACTAACGGGTGGTTCGGCAAATAATGATGCATCATCTAATAAGTCATACCCGTCTCCACTCTTGGTAGCCTCATTGCATACACTCCTCTTCCATATACGGACACAGGAATTTGGTTTATTCGGTACCGCGGCACGTTGTAAATCATGTAATACTTCTGAGATTGAGGATGTACGTGATGCTAAGGCTATGCCCTGGTGTGAATGTTGAGGTAGGCCAGTGGTATTGTCGTCTGTTGCTACCGCACCACTACTGATACCACCAGCATCTTCGTCAACTATAACATACTTGAACTCGACAGGGAAGACTTCTATCGTATATCCAACACTACTTTCCTTGGTGGACGTCGTATCCACGGCCAAATTAATAGCACTACTAGATACCGAACTATTCCCATCCGCTTCTTGATCCATACTCTTCTTAGATGCCAATGCTTCTTGCATTAACCTTGAATATGGACTTGGTGTATCCTTCTTCTTCTTGGCTACATTTAAGTACCCATTGCGACCTGGACTACTACTTTCTTCTTCATTCTCATCATTGTCTTTTGATAATGGTACAGAGAGTAACCGTCGTTGGAATTCTATAGGACGAACATGGTTCTGGTTCGATTGTTGTAACTTTGGAAAGTTATTAGCCTCGTTGTTGGCATAAGGATACGGATGTTGATAGCCTCCTTGATTTACGTCTTGATGAGCATCCGGTGACAATGCAAATAAGGGATACCCATCGTCATCGTCACCACTACCATTTGGACTGCCCGTTCGACTGTTGTTCTTATTAGGAGTGGCATTACCGTCGGTAGTAGTAGATGATGGTGTTGATATGTCATTCACCTTCCATTGATCATGAAACAGTAATGAACATAATGCTGATGGTTTGTTAGGTGGGGCTGTGTCGTTCATACCACTACTAGTACCTTGGGGATCATCCACATAAGATGTCGGAGGACAATAACTAATCGGATGATCTCCACCACCCTCATCGTCACTACTACAAATCACACCTTGAGTGTTCCGTAGCAACTCATAAAACCCAGTCGATACGGGACATATTGCCACCTTATCATCATTTCCATACTCATCATAGTTAGCATCGTCACCGTTGCTACATCCGAGTATACCCCTCATTGACAACAAAACATGTTCATGCATAACTAGCGGATATTCAATAGTTGTCAAGGACCGACAATCTACCGGACCAGGTTGTTGATATGGTGGGAAAGTAAAGTGTGGATAGGGTGCAGGATAGGGTATATGTGGTTGTTGTTGAAAGGAATGAGATGATGATGAGTGTTGTAGTAAATGAGATGGTGATGATGATCCACCAGCGGAGTGAGATGGATGATGTGGGTGTAAGAAATGAGGCGGAGGTTGATGATATTGTTGTTGGGGTGGAGAGTAGTCCTCGTGCTTCTTCTCGTCACCACTAAATCCGTGCGGTGGACATGACTCTTGACCGTCGTGTCCTGGACCTTGATGCTGTTGCATCCCCATTTGAGGACCTTGACCGTTCCCAACTGACCTAGCCTCCATATGTAACCGAAACTCGATAACATTCTCAACCCAACAATTCCAACAATACATTAATTCTTCTAACCAATGCACAAATTCATGTTGTTGTTGATTACTACCTGTCGTATTATAATTGGTATCTTGGTGTAATAGATATTGATCGGATAATATAGATAATGCCGCAAGTACCTTGATTGTTTCGGGTAGTAAAGTGTAGTAACGTGTGGACGTATTATCACCCTCACCACCCTCGGACTTGGAAGAAGATGAATCCCCCGCTGGATACCAAGGACCTTGGCCCTCCCCGTTCGTATGTTGTCCTTGGCCTTGTGTATTACTCCCTTGACCTTCGATAGCCGCGCCACCCTTATTCCCCCATTCTATACCCTCGTCACTATTACCTCCTTCCCTAATCGGCAACTCCGTACCTTCCTCATTCCCATCCCCACCTCTACTACCCCCTCTTCCTTGATCTAACCGTGATTGTAAATCAACTCGTTCCCATGCCATGAAATAAGATTGTATATTCTCAATTAATATTAAATTTCGTACATATTTTATCCATGATTGTAAGTATATCTTTGGTATTAGATTGATTATTGTTGATGAATTGTTGTTGTTGTTGATTGTGGAGAGGGGATGGGTTGTTATAATTGACATCTCCCTTTCTTCACTATTACCACCGCCAGAAGTAGACGATGCCCCGCGATGAGTATTATTGGTACCGCCGCCGATATTAGTAGAGGCATAGCTCAAGGAGGAGGAGGGATAGCCAGCCAATGGTAATGAACTATCCAAGAATAAAGTTCGTATAGCTGTAATAAAATGATTTGTATTTGCTGTTGTTGTTATTGGTGGTGGGGATGGGGGTAGTGGTGGTAACATTTCATTTAGTTTTTCTAATACCGTCCTTTCTTGGTTGTTATTATTTGATGTGGTGGACGATTGTAAATTGATAACTTTATTATTATTGGTGATGATCGTGGTGAGGTAAATCCCAATCCTTCTGGCCCTCCTTGACTGCTATTGCCACTTATCCCCCGACTATTACCTTGCTTGTTATTGGTTGATATTCTATCCCCTTTATGATGATTCTGCTGCCGTGGCAACTGTTGCTGCTGTTGCTGTTGTCTCATTGGGCTATTATTATTATCTAATATTGGCATTGACATTCCTCTATTAACCTCCTCACTACTACCACTGCTGCTACCCTCGTCTTCCATTCTTCTTGCGCCACTCCCTACACTTGATGCTCGTTTATATCCGTCACTGTTCTTATTATCCCTATTATCATTCGTCAATGCTAGACGTGAGGAGGAGGGTGACATTGGTCGTGTGGGTGACATTAGTAATAATGATGCCGCGTTGTCAGAATGTGATTTCACAAAGTTATTAGAGGATGGTGGCGGCGGTGGCGGAGAGTGTGTATTGTTATCATTTCTTCTATTGCTGTCATTTCTAACTCCATTCTTTCCCCTTAAACCACTTCTCTTCCCACTGCCACTATCAACACAGCCCTCCCCACTATTATCACAATTGCCAAACAACAAGTCCAACATTTGATTACGAACTTCGATAAAATGTATAATATTGGAATTATCCCATTTATATATATACTTTGAATTTATTATACCATTATTTGGCTGTGGCATATTGTTGGGGCTAGGGCTGGGTGGCATATTGTTTGGTGGCATACCACTATTTGAGTGTGATATAGAGCCCATATTATTATTGAATTGATATTGTTCCTGTCCGTTGTTGTTAGTAGAGTGTTGTTCGTAAGGCATTGAAGGTGGCATTTGTTGTTGCATTATTGGATATTGATTATTACTATTTATATTATTAGTTTGTGGATAATGAGGAGGTGATTGATTAAGAGGAGGAGGCAACGAGTTATTATTATTATTATTATATTGGATAGGAAAGTTGTTGGGATGTGACATCATTCCTGACAACTGTTGTTGCTGTGTAAAGCTGGGATGATGATTAGTATGGAGATGCCAATTATTATTATCGTTGTGAGGATGAGCGTTATTAGTATTGAAACTTGGTAGATTATATTCATTGAGATTATTATTGTTGGTAGTATCAAATTGCTGACTATTATTGTTACTTGGCGGCGTCATTGATCCTCCTCCTTCATTACTACTATTTGACATGGGTGGCGGTGAATATAAATGTTGTTGAGATTGTTGTTGTTGTTGTTGTTGTTGTTCCCAGTTATTATTATACGGCGTCTGTTGTTGTTCATTGCCTTGCTGTATATTAAGTTGCTCCATTTTATGTTGTATTGAGGAGTTGTCGTCTTTGCTAGAAACTGCTTGTTGGTTATTATTATTATACTGCTGTTGTGATGTATTGCCGTTATGTTGAGCTGTTTATATATTGTATATAAGGAGAGTATTGTTAGAGTATATTAAGTTGGTGCATTGTAAACACACAGACCCGTATAATATATACATGCACTATAATTTGTACTTACACTGCTGTGACGATTGATTGCCATTATCACTCCGACGTCGCTGACCTCTTCTTTTACTGCCTTTGTTATTCATTTTTTGATTACTACTACTAGAATTAGTGGGAGAGTTCGGTTGTTGTTGTACCTGATTACTCCAAGCAGATGATGATGAGTTGGTATTGTTGAGTTGCTGTTGTGTAGTAGTTGTTGGTGGAGTAGATCGCGACGACGACTTTTGTTTCGATGGTCTACTGCTCATTATATTAATAATACTATCAGTGTATCTATGAATGAGTATATGAGAGAGCTGTTCGTCGTATGCCGCCGCTAAAGAGAGTGGTAGGGCAATGCCATTGTCATTTTTTATTGGACTTGGCCAGACAGGAACAAATTACTAAACGGTTTTATGAGAGTATAGTATCAAATTTGCATAAGACGGCGTCGTGGAGATATTCATATTATTGATGCGCTCCTCTATTTGGATATAGCACTTCGTATACTGTTTATTAGTACACTCTCTATACATATACCAACAAGTTTAAATTGTCGTGATTATATCTCTCACGGCACGGTTACAAAAAAAAAGTATCATAATACTACGGCAATCAATAATATACTTTATACTCCCCATGCCAACACATATAATACCATGAGTAATGATTTCTGGGATTACATCAATGAGCTTGAGAGACGGCATGAATTGAATTCATTAAAGAGTACTTGTACTCACGATAGTAATATTATTAGCCGTATACTGAGAGGATCAAAACATATCTACCTCAAAATAATTGACGTCATGAGAAACATTCTATTTGTTGAAACGTTATTGTATTATCGAGGTAGAGAACAAAGCGCCACTTACTTCGAGTTATTTGGAGTTTTCATTGCAATAAACTTAGGGTTTATAGTAGTAGGTGCAGTTAGCACCTACATTTACAGAAATTATATGGAATGGGAATTTTTTCATGCACAAAATTCAATACGATTTGATAACATCAAGATGGAGTTGTTCAATCGTAATGCATTATTGAAAATGTTGGGTATACTTGTTCACTTCTGTGGTGTATTGCCTGTGGTATACTTCTTCTATGATACGCCGTACATTGTGCGCAGTTTACTTTTATTAGTTAATGTATTGGATTGAACATTTGAGGAGGATAGGATGTTATGGCGTATTACTATTGGCCGTAGGCTTTCTGTTAGTGAAGCTACTAGTATATATGATATTGTTATGCATAATAGGCCAGATGATTGGTGGCAAGCGGATGGTGATTGGCTACCTCAATGCAATACGCTGGATATGAGATACATAATGTGTGATGCTTTAAGGAAAGATTACACCAAATTGCGTACTACTATTAATGAGTTACTCAAGGTGTATCCGGCATACACGAGAACCCTTGATCGAGATGGAGTAACAACACCTTTTGAATTAGTTAGGCTTGGCACTTGCCGTTCTAGTACGCCGCTAGATACCTTGTTAATTAGATTGACAAGTCTAATAGAGCGGTTGCAAGTAGTGCAATATATAATATTCATAACTAAAGAGATTAAGTTTCATAGATAAACAAAACCTTTCATGAGTATACCCTTCCCCTTTACATACCTCCTAACTCTCCCCGGATGTCATCTTGTTTATGATAAATGATCATGACGGAGTTCCCAATTATTGGGACACTACCAAACTTCATACAGCATGTCGAAGAGAAACACCCGGCAGCCTCAAATTAGTGAATTATATATTGGAGAAACAAATGCAACTAGTTACAAACCCAAACAAAGACGGGGATTTACCAATTCATGTGGCTTGTGATACCGTGAATAAATGCTCCCTTGAATATCAACCAGAAGCGATTGAGATTGTATGGCGTTTGCTCTTGGCGTATCCCGAGTGTCTAAGTTGTGTAAGTGGAAGTACAGTGATTGGATCAAATGAAAAGGATATTGATGATAAGAAGAATAGATAATATCATATGATAAGTATGTGATACATCCCGGGGGAGAGATGGAATATATAATAAGCAGAAGAAGAAGGAAGATGGAAATCAATAATAGAAGAAGAAGAACCAATGTACCAATATTCATTAAATATACGTTAAGAAAGCAAAATGCCTTCCCTATCCGTTACACCTACTACACACTTTATATACTTCTTCCTTAGTCTACTCTCCGGAAGAGGATACACACTTACGAGCAGTGATAGATTACCCAATCACTATCCTATGATTATCTTGGCAGAGT
>Ga0214479_100046_pt1 | contig 67847 bp, 65 predicted proteins | sample M1_20Mar14CPVII9_5_FD_165054 | JGI IMG/M metagenome (GOLD analysis project Ga0214479, IMG submission 165054) | Marine eukaryotic communities from Monterey Bay, California, United States - M1_20Mar14CPVII9sort6BwellE14 | ecosystem: Environmental > Aquatic > Marine > Unclassified | place: USA... | reverse complement strand
CATGCGCATCAATGTCATGGTTGAAATATCGTGAAGGTGCTGATATTGATAAACTACTCTCAGCAACTTCTAAAGAAGAAGAAGACAATAAAGTAGAAGTCAAGAGTACAGTATCACCATCTCCAACTAATAACATCAATAATAAAAAGTCTAAAGTTAAAAAGTATGATTGGATAGAAGCATGGCAGCCAACCAACATTGATAATGATACACCAAAAGAACGGTGTACTGATGAACAAGTTAAAAATGCACCTCCACCTTCTCGTACTTCTGAGGAATCTCCTACAACTAATGACAATGGTACTGCATCTCCATCTAAACAAGAAGAAGCTGTAGTAGTAAAGAAGGAGGAACAAATAACAAACTATGCCATCCAAAATCGAAATGCATTAAATGTTGAATTATCGAATATACGAAGTAGGTTAGATAGATTAGTTACCATTGCAACCTTTGCTACGAATGAAAGCACAAATGGTAATAGCAGTGAGAAGAAGAATGATGATAAGAAAGTAAGAGAGATGAAGGTTAGAAGTATAAGAGAGAATTTAGTAAAGGGTAGTGTATCATCTGCAATTGCCAAGGAACGGAAGAAGTCACGTCAATTGGCCAAGTCAGGTAATAATAAGAAGAGAAAGACTGCAACTAATGCATCTAGCAGCAGTAGCAAGAGTAGCAGAGTAGAGGATGAGTTTTTAGTGGATGCATACCATTCAGACGATGAAGCTCGTAGTAGTAGCAGAAAATCTGGGGATGTATCATCTGATAGTGAAGAGGAAACTTCATTAACTGATCTTGCCAAGAAGAAGAAGGTGGAGCGAAGTAAAAAAGCACAACAACAAATTCAATTATCAAACAAGGCATTATTGGAAGGGAGTAACTTGGATGGATCGGGATATGATAATGATCCTGAGTATAATGCTACACGTCGTGTTATCAAGAGGTAAGCTTCGCCAGATTCATATGTACTTTAAACTCATATATTTATATATATTATGTGATGCTCACTTCTGATATCTTCATAATCTCTCATTCTGACCCTTCTCTAGTTCAAACACCAATAGTAACAGTAGCAACATCCAACAAGCTACTGCAACAGTTGGAGGGGTAACACCCAACACCGGACTACGCAAGATCATATACGCAGCACGGACACACTCCCAGCTCTCCCAATTCATATCTGAATTGAAACGTACACATTGGGGCAAGGATGTCAAGGTCGTTGCATTAGGTTCACGTAGTTTACTTTGTAGTAACGATCAGGTCCTGTACTCGTCAAAGACGAATAAGAAGAGTAGTCGACGGAGTGAAGCTGAGATTACCGAGCTTTGTTTGGATATGCAAAAGAGTAAAGTTAGTGGAACAAAACGTGTCAATAATGGAGATGAGAAGAAGAAGGCCAAGCAACTAACATGTTGTCCATACAAGGCGTCATCTGATGCTATATCAACATTGGCATTACATTCACTAGTTCGTCCATCTGATATCGAAGACATGGCAAATTTGGGTAAAGCATCTCACACATGCTCGTACTATGCATCACGAGCGGCATTAGCAGCGGCAGAAGTGGTAGTATTACCATATAATACATTACTCTCGAAGCAAGCCAGAGAATCTGTTGGCTTGTCAATTAAAAACTCGTTAATCATTATTGACGAAGCCCATAATATCCCTGAAACATTGAGGAATATATCGTCATGTACAATATCATTAGCTGTATTGGAGGCGGCGTTGTCACAGTTATTAGCATATATCCGCAAATATTCAGATCGACTAGCTGGGAGGAATATATTCTACTTAGGACAGATACGAAGGATATTAGTTAGTATGATTAAGTATATCAAGAAGCGTCCTACTACTTCGCAACAACAACAGCAACAACAAGGAACAACGAGGAAGGAAATGATGGCAGCAGTTGCATTAATGTTTACATTGAAACTTGACAATATCAATCTATTCTCGATAGTACGTTATCTTGAAAAGAGTAGATTAAGCCAGAAGTTATTGGGATTTGTGAATCACACTGCAGCTACTGCAGAAGGGGAAGATACTGCCAATACCTCTGAACCAAAGAAGAAGGAATTCATGTCAAAGCACATATCATCCATGTCCATCTTTGAAACATTCATTCAACGTCTTACTGGAACTTCTCGTGAGGGAAAGATTATTGTTGAATGGCCATCATCAACAGAGGGAGAAGACAGTACTAAGCAAAGCCCGACATATCGATTCGTTCAGATCCATTCAGCATCTCAATTGGATAATGTCGTTGAGGAGGCACATGCAATCGTACTGGCAGGTGGTACGTTGAGGCCTTTTACTCATGTTGCTGCTGAACTGTTTGGTGATGACATTGATGTCATGAGTGCTGCATCTACTGCCGAGGGACAGTTGGCTCGTAATTATGATCAGTTGCCAAACAAGTCGTCGTCAATTCCATCATCATTAGTTCAAGTAACTCCAAGACTAACCACCTTTACTTGTGGTCATGTTATACCTCAATCAAACGTTCTAATGGCATGTTTATCATCGGGTCCAACTTCCCACAAGCTTGACTTCCGTCATACCTCTCGATCAACGAATGAAATGATTGATGAACTAGGTCGATCGGTATTGAATCTATGCAGTATAGTTCCAAAAGGATTCGTCGTCTTCTTACCAAGTTACAACTATGAAAGTCAAGTATTCCAACGATGGAGAGCCACTGGTCTGTTAAGTCAAATGAACAAGAAGAAGAGTGTACACAGAGAACCTAAAAACTCTAGAGACCTCGAGGCCTCGTTGGCTAGATACTCGTCCGAGGCAAGTACTACTAAAGATGGTGCATTATTATTCTCAGTTATGGGAGGCAAAATGAGTGAAGGGATCAACTTTGCAGATGACATGGCAAGATGTGTATTGGTAGCAGGCCTGCCTTATCCAGATATAACCGACCCGGTATTGAAGGAGAAGATGCAAAGTTTAGACAAGGAGTATCGTAATACAGGAAGTATTGGCATTACAGGACAGGCATATTATCAAAACTTGTGCATGAGGACAGTGAATCAAAGTGTGGGTAGGGCAATCCGACATGCTAATGATTATGCCGTGATCGTTCTTGCTGATTATCGTTACTCGTCTGATTCAAGGATATGGAGTGGATTACCGCAATGGCTAAAGAGAGGTAGTAGTGTCCCACGCCAAAGTGATGCTGTATTTGGAAAAGTAACCCAGGACATTACATCGTTCTTTGCAGACAAATGAGAATAAGTAATTGGAGTAACATTTCTCAAACGAGTACAGGTATTGTGCACTGTTTCTACAATCGAGAGTAGAGAAGCAGAAGATATATTTGATCTGATATAATGTAAACGACATGTCTGCTCTGACTTTATGTAACTTCACTACTTGAGCACATCTATACATTAGTATTACATAACTTCTTTTGGATTGCAGTTAGACTCTTGCAAAGATAGAGGAGGCAGCACCATACTACTCTCGGATTCAACAATTTACTTTCTTCTTTGTATGGATACACCACAGTCTTCGCTAATTCTCTTCTGTAGAAGACAATGACAAACCAATTCAACGCCAATTCAACATCTTCACGAACATATAATATAAAATATATCTGTGACTATACTTAATTCATTCATCACCCAGATGTCCATCTCATTGTATTTTGGGAATTTGGGCCTCTGAGTGGTTCACTACTTGGTTTCTTCTTCTTTTTCATAATCTTCTTCTCTTCTTTTGTTAATCTACCTTCTGCAGCTGCCAATCTCTCCTCACGAATTTGTGCTCGTTGTTCATCTGTTAAGTTATCATCAGTATAGGGCTCTGGAGGTTGATCAGTGTATCGTTTTTCTGCAGCCGCTGCTCTAGCAGCTCTATCAGCCCGTTGTTCATCAGCTGAACCAAGTCTATGACCTTCACCACCAAACGCCGCCGAAGAGCGTTTCGAGCAACAACAACCCATCCTAATATTATAAACTTGTGTGTATTGTTCTTATGCTCAAAATGATAGAATGAGTAGACTATGGATGATAACCAATACCAATATTAATGTATCATGAAGACTCAGCCAACAATTGTATATCTATGACCTCTATTATGAAGCACTGCGCAGCAAACAAAAGCCAAAAGTAAATAGATAGAGGTGTATCCTTTGTCATTGAAAATGTATCCTACGATCGTACCTTAGTTCTTCCCATCGCCCATCATCCATCACCATAAATACTCTCCTCTCGGCCATCATCTTCATAATCATCCATCATATCATCAATAGAATCCTCTCTATTATCACTTACTCTATTTACCAAGAATTAGGAGTCATTGAAATTGTATCCTTTTTCTTCTTACTGGCCCACATTTATCATCGCACACATCGCCTATCACTATTTGACGTCCTCTACTGCTACTATTTACTCATACTTCACATTGAAGATGAATATATTATTCAGAATAATACTCATTGCATTGGTCGTTCAGTTATCAACGTGCTTTATGCAGGGACAATCACGACATATTGCAATCAACCCATCATTTAGAGATACACACACGACAATCTATGCCAAAAAGACAGCAGTAATGAAGAAGAAGAAAAAGGGGAAGAATAGTTCAACATCTGGTTTTGGTGGAGCAGCAGCAGAAGACTGTCCTTGTGGTAGTGGTTTAGGATACATGAAATGTTGCGGTAAATTACATAAAGATAGTAAAGCATATGGAAATGCAACTGCTGAGCAAGTAGTGAGAGCGAGATATTCGGCATATGCAAAACGAGAAGTTGACTTTATTGTTGGAAGTACACATCCACTTAATAAGAACTTCATGAGTGATATACAACATTGGAAAGATCAGATCAAAATGAATTGTTATGATAATTTTGAGTTGAAAAAGTGTGAGATAGTTGATGAAGTATATGAAGGAGAGGGAGAGAAACAAGTAGCCAAGGTAAAGTTCATAGCTACAATGACTCAAGTCGACTCGAGGGAGAAGACTGCATTCATGGAAACGTCTTTGTTCGAGAGAGCTGGCAAGAATATAATGAATGGAGCTTGGTTATGTAAGTTGTGTGCGTATACTCTTTCAAGTTATGGCTATCCTTTACTCATATCCACTGTCTGTGCTAATACTAATGATCTACACAAACGTGTAGATAAGGAGGGGATCATTGAAACTGCTCCAGGTATGACAGAACCAGATGAGGAAGACGAAGAGGAGGAGAAAGAAGAGGAAACGGATAACGACGAGGAAGAGAAGAGTGAGTAGAATGGAAGTGCTTAGATCATTTCGGTAGCTTATCTAGAATAACAGAAGGCCAAACACGAAACAATCCAAAATCTATTGTCAGATATACTTAGAGTAGTTGTTAGCACAGAAAGATAAAGTAGAGAGTAGCTAGCTCTGGACAATGAGTATGAGTAATCTCTTCTTAAAACTTAACCCCATCTCGGTTACTTGCAGCTTTGTTGTTTCGTCATTACTAGTTATCAGCAACTTCTATATCACAGACGGTCCAATTATAATCTGTTAAAGTCAAGCTACTTCCTATAGACTCGACTCGGAGGAGAGATAAGAGGATAGAAAAGACCAGTAGTAGAGACAAAACAAGAGGCAGGATACCTTAGAGGGTAGCCTTTAACGTTGCAATTTTCTTGTGAGCGAGGTACGATAGAGTTGTTGATGTTGTGTTGATGTCTTTGATGTGTGTACCTACTACTCTAGGTAGGCCGGCAAGTTGGACGATATTAGTCGATATACAATTAATTATCAGCTGTATTGTGTATGCTACTTTTCATGCTCGACCATCGACCACGAACTCAAGGAGATCCAAACTTTTTAACATTTTTTGATGGCTACGATACACAATTGCAATAAGAATGCAGACAACTCCATCTCCAGTAAAGTATAGTACTACCCCTACAATTAATCGAGAGACAATAGAGACTGACCTGTCCAATCTACGTACTCGAAACAGTGGCTTTGTACGGTCTGAATCATTACGGCTGACACCTCCTCTCGATAGTAAAAAAGATGATGTGCAATATCGTCACAAACACAAATGGCGGCGTAGACGACGACGTGAATGTGATAACAATGGAGGGAACAACAGCTTGATTGAAAAGTTCGAGGCAGCAATCAAAACAAGAGTGTTGGAGTTGTTGCGTCTAATTGGAAAGCGTAGCTGGTGGCCGAAACCTATCATGTGGTCAAAATCGAAGCATATTAATACATCACGACATGCCATCAACATGCATCAGACATCAACAGACAATCATGCGCATAGAAAGAAAAAGATAGTAAAACAACACTCGATGCATATGGAGGGGGTACAATATACGACGAAAGAGTTGATTAAGAAATTCGATAAATGTGATAGTAGTAGTATACTTGTCGTTCAAAAACAATCAAAGAAGAAGATTAAGTGGAAGTTTTGGATACAGAAAGAGAAGAGAACGATGAAACCGGATGAAGAAGATGATGAAACTACTATTGTTGTAGATGATACTAGAGATGATACGGACCAAATTATAGATGACACGACTACTCGAGACGGCCCAAGTAAAGAAGGAGGAGAGGAGAATCTAGAAAGCATCATCAGTCGGTTGGAAAAAGAGCTTCGTCAGATGCGAGTTAGAAAGGATAAAGGAAAGAAGACGAAGAAGCGAATAGCTGAAATAATGGCCGGGGCAACAGTATCTACTTTGGGTGTTGTAGTTGCCATTATTCTACTGTAATGTGTGAGAGAGAAGAGAGAGAAAAAACATAAAAAGTATGTATGTTTCATAATTAAGGTATGTATTTGATATGATCAAGTAAGTGTAAAGATAGAGGTGTAAAGTAGATTCTATATGAACTGTACGACCTATATCATTCTTAGTAATATAAATCTTGCACTTCATAGACGGTGTATGATCATGACTCTCGTGCTGTGCAAGTATTAGTATTTTGGATGTGCCACTCAACATCAGTCCTATTCTTTGTTAATATCAAGTACACCTTTTGCATAAGTAGACATATCGCTGCCTTTAGAGCGGTGTTATGACTGCGTGTTGAGACAACATAGAGTCTCAAGTGGTGTTTGCCCCTGATCGAATACCTTTCTCGTGAAGAGGTATCCTAAAAGTTCGTTGGTATCAAAGTAAAAGTGAAGCTCGCATACTCGGCAGAACTTTGAAGGTGTGTTGGCCACGTAAATCATATTCCGCGGTGTTGATCAAATCTATCGTAAATCGTCTCTCACAAATTGTATTCTTCTGTTATAAATTCCATTCGGTATTAGGTACCAAGATAAATATCAAACATACAATAACCACAACAAAATAACAAAATGGTTCTAACACCATCTTCAAAGATTAATACAAATCAATCTCCCGTACTAGGGAAACCACCCCGTGCAGGTGCAGCCAATAAAGATAAACAACGTGTATCATTCTCACCAACACGTTCACCCCGCAACGGTGGTAGACGTCGTCGTTCCTCATCACACTTTACCAAAAAGAATAAGGGTAAATCATTAGTTGATAATAATAGTGATATTGAGAGTGATGATGATGAGAGTGATATTGAATTTACATTAAATGGTGTAAATGATATTGATGGCGGTGATAAACATACCATTGGAGGCGGTAATACTACACCAACTAAAAAGAAGAAGAAACCAGATAAGCAGCAACGACGTCGACGTCGTTCGTCTGCACGATTTTTACGTCTATCTTCCGGCGGTGATGATGATGCCAATACTAACAATGGTTCACCAAACTCAAAGAATGGAGATGATGAGAACTTCACATCATCCGAACATTTAGGTGAAATTTATCGTCAGGCTATCCGTATGAATGCCGAGAATAAGATTAATGCAGGTAATTCATGGGGATTAAAATTAATTGAAAATATGGATAAATTTATTGTTGAGGGTAGCAGTGGTGCAGGAGATGGTGGGGATGTTAGTCCACGTGATAGTGAAGATAATGCCCGATCTGAATTAAAGGCGGCACGTAAAATGAAGTCCAAGGATGATAAAGGACGTGTGAACTTTACCAAAGCATCATGTACATTAGATGCCTCTGTGAAGATTTATTCTTATAGGGTTGATGATGTACATTTAAGTAGTTATCGTGTATTGGCTAATTTGAATAGGACTGATACTAAGGGAAATAAGGATGATGGTTTGGAGGGTGGTGTTGATTTGGGTGATGGCGAGGGTGGTGAAAAGACTGTTAGTAAGCGTAGGGCTGGGCCTAAGGGACCTATGGAAACTCTTGAGAGTAATAAGGGTACGTTTAATTTGTTTGGTTTTATATTTGTGTGTTGTGTGGAAATAACATCTCTGCCAATTTACATAGTCTAACTGATGTTCAATATCTTTTTTCCACCCAACTACACATACACACAGCCAACATCAACATGTCCAAGCTTGACTCAGCCTATGATATTGATCCTCTCTTCCACAAGATGTCGAAATCGTTCGATGAGGGTGGTGCCAAGGGATTGCTACTTGGTAATCTTGGTGTTTCACAACATGGATGTCATATTGTGTTTGATTCCAAGGCAGATGATGAGGAGGAGGATTGTGGTGCCTCCAACAAGATGAAGTTGGACAAGATTAATGAAGAAGACGAGGAGGAGAAGGCCGAGGAAGATGGAGAGGAGGATAACGAGTTCAACATTGACCCCGAAGAAGCCAAGGTATGGAATGAGGGCGAAATTGATATTACCAGCCTAGCATCCAAACTTCAATCGATGCTTGCATCATATGGACATCGTACGTCCAATTCGGTACCATTCGTTCCTCAACTTGAGTCACTCCGTCAGGACTATGCCAAACTTGAGGAAGAGGGATATGCCGTGGATGAGAATGTGGGTAAGGAAGGACGTAAGCGCTTGAAGTTGTATGATGCACCGTAAGTTGTTTTTGTGTGTATATAATGGTTGACCGACTAATGTGTGTTGATCACTCATACATACCCTTCTTTACTCTCTATCTTTCTAACCAAATCATCACACTAATAACAGGGAGGAAGAAGAGAAGGAGGCAGAACGTTCAATTCATGTAATTGCCATGGAGCGTAGTCGTGGCAGTGTCTTGGGAATGACTTTTGATACAAACTTTAGGTTGTCCATGGACGGCGATGAAGATGTTGGTGGTGATACTGGTGGAGATTTCGTAGCAGGAGACTTTGGTGGTGATGGGGAATTCGCCCCAGATACTGGTAGTTTCGGAGGAGACTTTGGTGGCGGTGATGGAGGATTTGATATGGGTGGAGACGATTCTCAACCTGGTACCTTTGTCGATCCTCGTTCGTACAACAACACAAAGGTACTCTTGGATGCACTCTGTAATGGTGATGCCTTTTATGAGGGTGGATCAGCAGGAGGTAATAGTGATTATGCCTTCTTCGACATGAAGAAGTTTGAAAAGGCCACAGATGGAAATCTTTGGGCAGGTGAGTTTTGACATGAGATTGATATTGCACCTTGGCTTACAACCATTCTTACAACTAATTTTTCCCTGTAATCATCGCTTAACTTATAACATATTAGGATCTCAACATTGGAAGAAGAAGCCTGCACTGAAAAAGAACAAAGATAAGCAGGCTGCCGAGAAGAGGAAGGTCATGTTTGACGAGGGAACTGGAGAGAAGAAGGAACGTAAGAAGGCTGCCAAGAAAGATCGTGTATTCATTGACTTTACCAAGGCTCCAGAGTAAGCAATTGTATGAGTTGGCTCGCTATCTGTTCAGTTCAATCAATTTGAACAACTCACATACAACACCTCTTTCATTCTCCTCACTATTTTCAGTGTCGACTCCATTTTTGCAAAGAAGAAGACCACAAAGAAGACCAAGAAGACGAGGAAGGATCAGTATCAAATGCCTCAGGCGGACAAGGACTTCTTACTTCCACCTGATGCTAATGTTGATATCTCTCAACTCACAAGGCTCTTCTCTCGTCCTAATGCCGTTGTCCGTCGTGGCAATGGAGACAATAACGAGGAGCCTGTTGGCAAGACTGTTGGATTCTATGATGTCGAAGATAATGCTCTTGGATTTGATGACGATGATGGTGGTGATTTCGGTGGAGATGATGGTGGGTTTCAGTTTGCTTATGGAGACGAAGACGATGAACAAGCGGCAGCAGGAGGTGATGATGATGCCGACTACAATACTGAAGGCTTTGATGAAGTCCGCAAGGTTGAAAAGGTTGATATTGGATATGCCACCGTTGCCAAGAAGGTTGATGTACGTCGTCTTAAGAAGGACTTGTGGGCAGAGCTTGAAGAGAAGACTGCCTGGGTTGCTCCTGAAGATTTCACCCCCAAGGAAGATGAAGAGGATGATATCTTTGAAGAAGCTGAACGTCCCAAGGGTGATCCTCAATTTGTATCCTTTAAGGACACAGTTGAAAAGATGGACAAGGCTCAGAGTCAGAATGATGTTACTGTGTCATTCTACTTCATTTGCTGTTTGCATTTAGCCAATGAGAAGGGTTTGAAGCTTGATTCTACAGGCTTGGAAGACTTTATGATCTCGATGGATGATGGCTCTGCACCCACCTTTGGAACCTTTGGAGATGGTTTCTCTCAGACTGCAAATAAGTTAGCTACCGCCAAACCTCGTAGTAAAAGAGTTAAGGAGACTGCAAGCTATGTCGAGGAGGAGGATGTTGATGATCAGTAAATGAGAAGAGACAGTGGCGTTAGTTATGAAGGGAAGAAGATCAGTTTAAATTGACTCTACGGAGTTTATAGGTTGTTGTCAAGTGCATATTTAAGTTAAAGTCACCTATTTGTTGTAATGCATCTAGCACCTAACTAGCTGTTTGTTACAAGGACTACTCCTAACACCTCATCAAATCCCAAGTTTCTATTTCTATCGACTATCAACACTAAATGAAAGTATCTTCTCGCACCACCATGCAAATAGACTTTAGGTCCACTACACTTGGCTATTCAACTTCTGCTTACAACAGCAATACTCCTCAATCAATCGATCTTGTTGTCACTATGGTTGAGAGAGTTACAAGCAAAGCAGTGTGGCTACGATGCGATGGATTAAAGGATACCACTAGCGGTATCTTGAAATACTTGTCTTACAATGCTTATAGGACTATGTCTACTGCTGGCCAATGGCCAATGAGGCCAGATTTTTGGCCAAAGTGGCCAGCCAATTTGGATACAAATGACATATATATGGGTACAATATCCATATTTGTATCCGATAAGTGTCCGTATTGCGTACTCTTGTACCAAAGTGGCCAGTGTATTGGCCAATGAGGGTTTTAAAGTGGCCAGCAGACATAGCCCTAAATGCTTACGATATCGTATCGTACTGGCTTTGTTTAGCGTATTGTTATATGTTGTATTGTAGACCCAGATGCCCAGATGACAACAAATAGAAGATATAATATCTACTCTACATATCAGTTATTTACTTGTTACGGCAGAAGAATGATGTTGGTTTTTAGTATCTGTTACATTGATATGTCGGTAGCAAAGATAGAAGAAGAGTTATAATCAACTCTATTACCTTGCCACCAAAACAACACGATAATAATATATCCTGATATCCATCCATCCAGTCCGCCGCCATTATGAGGGTAACTGAGAGTTCCGTGTTCTTTTGGAGTGGGTTGTTTTCCCAGTGGCATGGGTCATCATTTGAGATAGATGGTAAAAAGTTCACCTGTGCTGAACAATATATGATGTATAAGAAGGCAATGTTATTTGGTGATAACGAGATAGCTAATGCTATAATGCGATCAAGAGATCCTAAAGAACAGAAATCATTAGGAAGACAAGTAAGGGGATTTGATGAGGATGTGTGGAAATCACATTGTAAGCAATACGTATATGAGGCGAACTATGCAAAGTTTACACAAGATCAGGATTTGTTAAACGAGTTTGTTAGTTATGGAGATAGGGAATTAGTAGAGGCGAGTCCACGGGATAAGATTTGGGGAATCGGTTTACATTACAACGACAAACGATGTGAGAATAAGTCACAATGGAAGGGAACTAATTGGTTAGGTGAAGCAATAATGAGGGTACGTGATACTCTTAAAGAAGAAGGAAAATTCAATACCATGAACTCTCTTCATCAGAAGCAACCCCCCAAGTCATCAGTAGCAGAGGGGAATGCTGAATATATACATCAGTTTGGATATCATTTTGCAAGGAAGATTCTAGGAGAGAAGAAGGTAGATAAAGTCTGTCGTAAAGGTGAGATCATTGGCAATATAATGTTTGAATGTGTCATCCTATACCACATCTATCTCACACAACATATCTACTACATTTAGCCTACGAATCAGAGTTACAAAATCAAAAGAAGAACCAACAACAATGTTTTCGTGCTAATTGGAGATCATCATCATCATCAAGTGTTCGTATGCCTTGGAATCTACCAGCTGTACCACCAGATTTCCTCAATAAAGATGATGTCAACCCTCAGTGCCTATTTGTAGATATTACATTTGATTTCCTCATATTTCCTTCGGAGGTTGTAAGTGAAGGTAGGACAAAACATTGTCATGTAGTAAAGAAGGCAGATTTCTGGGACGAAGAAGAAACATTTCAAGGAAATGGCATGCATTATCTGTTGCTATCCGTATCGGGGCATTAGTCGCTATACCTACTTGTCAATGCAGTGACATTAGTAGTACTAGCAGTGGTAGTAAAAGAGATTTAGATGGTGGTATCAAAAGTAACGAATATCAATACTATTATATGAGGGGAGATAAGGCACTTCAGTTGTCAGATTTGGATGCTCATTGCAGTAAAATTGAGATTATTCGAGAGGGAATGGGCTCAAAAGATGTTGCCAATATTGTGGGTACTGCATTCTTGGATGGTTGCAGTTCTGCTATTTCATGGCAAGTAGTGGCTAAGAAGAAGCATACAAATGATATGACCAAAAGAAATAGTTTGAACGATATGACAACCATTGATGGTAATAACCAATCAAAGAATCAGAGTAATTTGACCTGTCATTTGAAGTTGCATGACAAATCATTCAATGCAGATGGGATTCTACCCCTAAGTAGCAATGATGGAGGAACTATTAGCAGTCTGGATAGGGCAATGATAGATATGATTCTTCTTCAATCAAATGCAAGTAGTAGTGAGGGTGATATCGTTTCTGTTCCTAAAATTGAAGCTCTGTCGTTATGGAAAGTAGTGGATGAGTCTCTCATCAAAGCATTAGAAAAGCCTATTGAACCATCGCCGCAGAAGATGAGCCCGGCATCATTCAAAGTCGCCGCAAAAGAAGAGGATTCACCACCACAAAAGGCAGCTCATAAGGAAGAAGAGGAAACAAAGACTACTGAACAACCGAGAAAGGTGGTGATTCGTAGACCACCAAAGCCTCAAGAACAGGCGTTATTTGCAAAAGGGAAGAAGACTACTCTTGGCGGTGGCCGTCGGAAGAAGCCCAAATTCAGAATGGGACCCGCATAGGAAGAGAGCTAGGCAGTTACTTGCACTTGCATTGAAACTGAAACACATAAGATAAGAAAAGATGTTACTCTTTATACCTCTAGTACTGTTAACAAACTCTCAAAGCTTCTATTAGATAGTATCCATACAAATAGACTTTATGGTAGGCACGTAAGTTTAACGAGAGGAAAGAGAGGAAAGAGAGCAATAGGAGAAGAGGATCTGCGGAGACTGCGGCATGAGATAAAAAAGGATATCACCAGTGGTATCCTTCATCTTCCGTCTTTTGTTAGTTAGGGCATACTACTGTTGTGATAATGTCCGGCGGCAAAGGAAATGGTAGCACTACTACCAACAAGGCAGTGCCAAAGAAGAAGAAGAGGACATCATCATCAGCCAAGGCCGGGTTGCAATTCCCAGTCGGTCGTATCGGTCGTTATCTCCGATCTGGAAAGTATGCTAATAAAAAATTAAAGGAAGGTGCACCAGTTTACTTGGCTGCTGTACTTGAATTCTTATGTGCTGAGATATTAGAATTGGCAGGTAATGCCGCCCGCAACGAGAGAAATAAATCTACTGCAGGTGCTAATAATAGTATAGAAGCATCACAGCAGGAATCATACAGAATTGAACCCAACCATATAACATCTGCAGTAAAGAACGATGAAGAATTACACAGCTCCCTACTAAACATACAAAATACAACACATAAACAATTAAATAAACGTGAATATACCGCTGCTGAAACAATACAACAATTACAAGCAGCCGAACAAAAGAAGGAAGCCCAGCGTATTAAATTAGAAAAGAAACAACAGGCACAATTAGCCAAGCAAGAGAAACAAAGGCAAATTGAATTAAATAAGTTACTTGCAATTAAATTACGTCATGAAAAGGCTAATGAAAAACGTAGATTAATGGAAGAGAAGCATAAACGAGAATTAGAAGAGCAGAGACTATTAGAGGAGGATGTTCGTGCACGGATTGAAAAGTTCAAGAGAGAGAAGAGGGAACGAGAGGAAAGAAAGAAATGAATAAGAAATGAGACGTCCATATATATTTCCATGTCGTATGAAACCATGAATCACCTATGTATTTTTAGTTAATCGGGATGAGTAAGTGTGTTTGTATATGAAGGCTTGAGGTGGATTTGCGTGGAGTTAAATTGGGGTTTGGAATTTAGAGTTTGGGGTGCACATAATATGAGGTGCTTATCTACTGTGGTGAGAGACTACGGGTTGTCATAAGTCTATGCCACACCCACCACATCTATTCAATTATCCACCCTATTATACAAAATGGTCCATCTCCAGAGAACCTACAAAGGAAAACACGAAGGGGTAATTTATTTGCTCAAAAATTTAGTGTTCGGGTTGGTTCATAATGACCAGGGATTTTAGTTTTGCCGGATATAATTAGTCTCCCTATGCATTGGTATTCTCATTTCACAACCGGAGCAATTGATCGATTGAATAGCCTGTGCTGATGACCAATTGGGTAAGGCTGGACGAAATTGTCCGCTACACGCTGAGCAGTATTAGTATTCTCGTTATTGGAGCTCGGTTCGGTTTTCATCTGCTGCCCTTGTTGTGCCACTAACTTGCACTGCCCACAAAATCAAGTTATCAACACAAACAACAAATTATATATCAATACAATCAAAAGTAACAATATGAAACTAACATATGTCTGTCTCACCACTGTTGTAGTGAGTATATGTAACATTAGCACTGTCGTTGATGGTGCTCTTCACGGTTTACGGTCATTTGCCTCCTTGGATAAACAGAAGGAGAAGAGCTGTAAGTACATTCTTCTTATGTGAAAACATATATGATATGTTTCATCCATCTCATATCCCTTCCCCTCAATGTTCTTCTTCCTGTTTAGTGGCTAGTCTTGAGTTTCAAGACAAAGAGCAACTCATACTTTCTCAAGCTAGTCAACATGATATCTTCACAACCGAAGAAGAAGCCGTGGCCCCGCAGAGAAGAAAGATCAAGAAGAATAAGAAAACTACTCGGAAGAAGAATCGTAAACCGTGGCAGGAGGATAAAGACAGAGGTAATAAGAAAAGGAAGAAGGGGAGGAAGTCAAAGTCGCAGTCAAGGAAGGCGTGCTCTAATCAAGACCGTATTGTATGTGATGGAAAGGGCAAGAAAGTACTTATTTGCCTCCATGAAGATGGAGGTATTGTTAAGACAGTATGCATGAAAGGGAAGAAGGTCCCTTACCATCTCAGGAGCCACCCTGATGATTATTGTGGTAGCTGCACAGATGATGACCTAGACCTCCTCCTATCTAGCTTTTCTACTACATCTAGCTCATCCCAGTCATATAGTGAAAGCAAAAGCAAGAAAAGTGAAGTGACTACGATTGCTACCACAACCAGGTGAGTACGCTTTGGTTTCTATGTTAATGTTCTGTATTCTAGGTCTCATCTCCACTTGATATTTTCAGCACAACATCTACTTCAACGATTAATGAACAGTCTACAGCTGTATCAAGGTTAGTTTGTACACTTTACATACAAGCTTCTCTGCATCATCTCTCTCACTTTACCACTCAAACAATAACTGTGTGGCAGTACCACCTCTTCTCAGTCTCAGTTACCCCTGTAAGTTCATTTTTGTTCTCTCTGTATTACGGTTCTTGAACAAATCATTCACCATTTACGTTTGTCAGCACCACTTCTATTTCTCAATCAAAGAAGGAAACCAAAACAAGTAAAAGTAAAACCAGCAGCAACAAGAGTAAATCAGAAGAGTGTGTTGAAGGATATGAAGGTGCATGCAATTGTGACCAGGAGACATGCACAGAAACCTGTGTCAACACACCAGGCTCTTTCCTCTGTCTAAATTGTGTCGCTGAAGAGTTTCTTTCTAGTGGCGCTGCAGCCGTTGAACTCGAGTTCTTTCATGAAGATGTGTTCAATCAGGTCGCAGCAGAGTCTCCGACAGGTTTTATTCCTGGGCAAGTCGTCTTTAATCTCGAGCCAGTTCAGCCTGGGGTCTTCATCTTCGGCACCAACAACTCAATGATAACTCTTGATGGATTGTTATCCCCCTCAACTTCTGACGGAAATGTTCCTGGTGGTACCCGGGTAAAAATATACTCCCAAGCTGGTTTGCACACTGAGTCTGTAGTTGATCAAAGTGGATACTTTTCATTTACTTTGACTGACATGATTCCCGGCCAAGTGCCGTTTCTCCTCGTATTTTCCTCTCCTACATTTGATGGAGTAAAATGTGGGCAATTTGGTGCCAATGATTCGTCTGGCCTTATTCTTTGGGTCGTCAATGAATGGATCGACATTGAAACGGAACCTAATGTCAGATCTGTGCAAACCTCATTTGGAAGTTGCCCTCCAGACAAATACCCTTGGTGGTGTAGCTACTGGCTTTGTAATGAAAGGCACATCTTGGATAGCTGGAAATTATACAATTCCATTACCACAATGGAGACTCGAAATGATTTCTTGCTCGTTATCTATGTTGCGTTTGCCCCTTTTTAAAGACAAGTTCTGGACTGTCGAAAGTAAGTCTTGCTATCGAGAAGGTGAAAAGTGGAACAGGCGATATAATGTGCCTAAGGCAAACTGTTCTAAAGATATATTGCAAGTTGGCGTATGGTAAGGATATGGAGCTACACATGAAAGCAACACGCCAGATGCTGAAATTTTCTTTAAGGTTTATTCGCAAATACACTACAAACCCGTTTGTGAAGGTCATTACCGAGCTTGTTTGGCAAGATATTTCGTTGGTACTCAAGCTTCAACTTGCAGCAGTCATAGCAATTCGTGATTTTTATGCTATTGATCTTCTGATGCTGACTTTTCTCGACGATGTCATCGTTGGATGTGGTTTCTAATTTCTAGCAGCGACACACCGGTCATTGAACAACACTAACATAAGTGAAGCTGTTACTGACACTGACACTGTTTCTCCATCCCATGATACATTGCTGGATTTCTCATCACTCTCAACTTTATCTAGGTCTTCCCCCCATCTATCTCTATCATTGCCAGTGCTGGGACGGTCGAAGTCGAGGACCGACACTCCGTCTAAAGTCAACTCGAGCCCATCGAATTAATGTATGCTCATAACTACTATTATAGACTGTTTTATAACCCTGGATTTCACTCTCATCTACCTCATCACTTTTGTCTGGCAGCCATCTACCGCCCTCTTCCAACTCATAGAGCAGAGTTCAGAGGCTTTCAGAGGATATGTGTCTTGGATACCGAGTCATTGAGAACAAATTCATCATCCAAGTTTTTACATAGCGGAGTTGTTGGCAGTAGAATATCAAAGTAGGAGTGCTGTTGAGCGGCGGCACCGCTACTAATACAACCATGGTCTCTTTTAGCAGCATGGCTATGGCGGCGGCATTAACTGTTTCGTCTGCTAGTAGCCAGCAACTAATATTCATTCCAACACATGAACATCCACAACGACAGATGACACCATCTTTTATGGGTTCTTTAAATAATAATAATAACGAACCACCCTGCCGTACACGTAGATTAGAACCATGGCGTCAACAAGTACGTGAACATTGTCGTGTAGATGCCACTACCAATTGCCGTCATAATATTGAAAAGGAAGAGCGTAGGGCTACTACTTCACAAAATTTCTTTGAAGATGAGATTAATTCCTTCTTTGATTCAATCGTCTCTCCACCCCAATCTTCTACTCAACAACAAATGAATAGTAATATCGAAGATCAATTTGATAGTTTAGTTCGGAATATGTTGGGATTTTCATTAAATGCATTTGATCAAATTATGGCAGAGGCCACTTCACAACAGCAACCCTCAGCAATTCAACTTATTAGAGGTGAAGGCCGTGATGAGGTAAATGAGGAAGGAGTAGACAATTATCCAAATGAAGAAGATGTTGATGTGGGTGAAGAGAATTATCCCGATGTAGAGGGAGAAGATTGGGATCAGTTTGATAAAGAGCAAGAGCAGGAGGGATTTGAGGAAGTTGGCGAAGGAAAGGTATCCACAGAAGAAGATAAAGAAGAGGATAGTGAATCAGCAGCATCCGAGGATGCTGTGGCTACCATGGATGCATTAGTAGCCAACTTGGCACACCGTTCCATCCATAGGGCTGCTGTTGAATCAGAAGAGGAAGGGATCGGAGCACAGGAGGACATGATCTCTAATCTTCCAAAAATGTTATTTGACATCGGGACCAATATCCTAGCCGAAACCACACACTCAAGACGTCGTCTTATGGAGGTTGGCGAGGGTGAAGAAAATTTTGATCCACATTTGCAAGTGAAGGAGAGGTTAGGTAAGGAATAGCATGGCGGTTTGTTTTTTATTTATTTGTGAACATGATATGTTCATTTTTAACTCACACATATTACCCCCCATCCCCAATCACCACCCTCACTGTTTAGGCCGCCGTCTCACCGAGTATCATCAAGACTTGTTCCTACACCCATCGGATGGGACTGTTACATTATACACCCGTGGTTTAATGTCACCCCCTCCCGTCATGACGATAAGAGGTTATCATCCCCAACAAAAAATTGTGGCAAGTTTAGGGATGGGGATGGGAGATGATGTTGATAAGTGTATGGAATCTCATTTTCATAATGGAGATTTAGCTGGTGACTGTAACGATGCTGTTCAGATGTTCTTTTTAGCAGTGAATGACCGCACTCTTATCCCTCCTTCATCCCCTGTCGCGATGGAGCGTCGTGCATTCATGTTCTCTGGACCTCGTCCACCGGCCTATCGTCAACATGTCTTCATTAATAGTAATGCTGATGAGATGAAATGCATGATCTTTTGGGCACCCACCTTCTTGCTTCTACTTTTACTTGTAATGGGAAAGGTCCGTGGTTCGGATGATGACAACGAGGATGAGGAAGATGCTCAGGATGTCTCATTTGATTACTCCAAGTTGCCTGATGAAGATGGTATTGAATACGTTAGCGCTCCCTGTGAAGGGTTTTCCACGAAGAATGTAGTTCAGTCCTCTCCTAGTGATCCTAAGGTTTATGTCGGGGTGCCAGTTCAGGTCGTCTAAGGCAGAAGAAGGGAAGTAGAGTCTCGGGTAGACTAGTACTGATAGCGTTTGTGGATTTGTTTATATTAGATATTTGATAATAATAAGAATTGTAAGTTGTAACAACTTATGAATTTCCTAAGTAGAAGATGAGTTAGATCCCCCCAACACTGATGCATTTAATTGCATGTTCCTCAAGGAGAAGCCAGTGCTCTTCGCTTTTTCTTAGCTCTGCCATCACTTTAGATGTGGATACATCCTTCTTGCTTGATTTGTTAGCTTGTATTAGTTGCTTCGAAGATGAATTGTTATCTCCGTTGCTATCAATAAGACCAAATTTCTCGAACACTTCTTGAGCCTCATCATTGAGCTCATTATTACCTGTTTCATTCTGTAGAAAGATATGTCTAAGTATAAACAGGGAATCAGACATCTTCTCTGTCATGCCAATAATAGCATTATATTGATACAGATTCCAAATAGCCAACTTTGCTCTGGTTTCAGCTTTAAAAGAGGATAGTGATGTTGAGTATTTGTTGCATTATTTGATGAAACCAACTCCCTCAAGCTATCAAATTTGACAAAATTATTTGACACTCGTTGGCTCGGAGTCAGTAAGTAAGACAAGCTCTTGTCCATGTATTTATCTTTTTGCCTGTCATTCTTTATTTTCTCCTTGATCTTGTGAACAGTCTGCTTAAGAGTTTCATTCCTCTTGCTTACTTTGTTCATATATAAAACACCAGAGATATATCTTTCAATCGGATCACGTAGAAAGACGATATAACGAATACTCTCTGTTTTATTTAGTATGTAATCTCCTGTACCAATTCGTGCATGACCAGCATATACATCAATAGAACTCATCAGTTTATGATTTATTTGAGGAGGAGGCCAGGCAAAGTTTTTCTGCTTTGGATAATCGAATTGAATTTCCTTTCTTCTTCTTCCATCAGCAAGTTCTTCAATAGTGCATGGTTTCCATGGCCCTCCTGCTTTGATTGAAGAGGGTAATACTCCGGTGCATCTAGCTAATCCTATGTATATTTTGTGACATGTATAAGCCAATTTATGAAGGAATAAACGCATGGATGATCCTGACGCTTTATATATATGCACAAAGGCAAATATCGTATGTGACTCCATGTTTTCATCATCATTTATTGTAGTTGTAGCTGAGCATTGCCATGAACTTGGCCTTGTAGCCTCTCGAGCCTTGGTTTCAGTATATGTTGGTATATCATTGGATATTGCATTATATAGATAAATCATATTCGGTGATATACTTGATGGTGGTACTAACAACTTGTTCCTGTTCGTCGAATCAGGTGGTACTTCATAATCTAAACTAACTTCTTGAGAAGAGGTGGTATTCTTGTTAACATAAGCGTCTCTGTGTTGCAGTGATACATTGTGTTGCAGTACATAGTGTAGATAGTATAACGCGATGAATTAAGGCATATTATAATGGCACGTCGGCCTTTATGCCCTTGTGTCCTATTCATAATGAGCATGCTATCACTATCATCATTAATACGTCGTCATCGATAGCCAATGAAGGTTCATGTAGATTTAAATATTATAGGTTGTGTTGGATCTTCTTTTACTCTCAATACAAGGATCCCTCAACAAAAGCACCGAAAGAGAGTCAACAATGAACAACGACTTTCATTAATAATAGACAATGAGCATATGTGTAGAAGGGGACCACCACACTCCACAGCCACAATCAATCTAAATCTACAGTCTACAATCGCAATCATTCTCCATACACTCTCATAGAAATTTCCCAGTTAGTTATCAAAGACTCCCATTACAGCGAATATCAGTACTCATTGGGAACTACCTCCCTCGGAGAGTGATTTATGCTGTGCCGAGTGTATTACTCATGATGATAATTTGGACTGTGCCAGTGGCGAGTCACCCCCTGAGGTCGATACGTAGACCCTAAATAAACTAAAGACACCCCCCCCCCCCCCCCCCCCCCAAAGTAGATAAATAGAAGACGGTAGTGCAGAGGTAGAGCAGTCAGAGGAGTTATTACATAATAAATTTTCACAGCTGTGGATAAGAACAACATTACGAGACGTTCATATACACTCTCATAATAATATCATGGCAACTTCATCAACCTCAAATCAATTAAAACCTTGCAGTATATGCAATGGGGAGTCATGTATAATGATACCATCTCTCTCCAATCAGCAACATTTTTGTCTACTACATTACTATAGTACCGGTCAGCATCGTAGTGCACAATCTCAATCTTTAACAAGCAGTATCACCAAGAAGAAGAGTACTTCACTATTTGTAGAAAGTCAGCGTATGAATAAACAACTACCGAATGTACAAGAACTATTTGCAGAGGCATTTATAGATGTAAGTTTTTTTTGTCTTTGTCTGTAACTATTTGCATAAGTTGTACATACTTTAATGTACTAAACTTCTTGAATATACGATCATTATTCAGTTACAAAAAGAAATTGGAGAAGAATCGGCAAGGTCTTTTCAATCTGCTTCAATGTCGGAGGATCCATTAGCGGCACTATTAGATCAAACAGCTTCATCATCTGCAATACCACGAGCATCATTTAGAAAACAAAAGAGTAGGAATAGTTTATCATCAACTAAAAAGAAGAAGAAATCAACAAGTAGTAATGATGACATGGAGGGCGGATTTATAAGAGAGACACAACTGCCAGAGAGATTAAGGAAGTTGCGGAATCCTCAAACATTTGCAAGTAAGTATGGTGCTTCACCACCCATATCTAAGAAGCAGAAACAGCAATCATCTACGACAATACCAAACAGTAATTCAACTGCAACAGCTAAGTCATCAAAGTCTAATCCGTATCAACGGAAACAAACAAAATCTTCAAATGTATGGAATCAGATATTAGACAACCACCCAACAACCAAAGAGGATAACACCAACAACAAGAAGAAGTCAAAGAAGATGAATTTTGCAGATTTAGAAAGAGAAATGATATCAAATATTACCGGAGGGAGTACGGCATCAACTAAGACATGTACTTGTGGCAGCACAAATGTAAAAATTGATGGTAATGTAAGCAATAGAAACAATGATATGATGAAGGGAGAGGTTTGGGGGAACAAGGACCGCTCAGAGACGTTTGAGAGATGTCACTGCTTATCATGTGGCAGAACATGGAATGATCAAGATTAATGCTCTATTGGTATAGGAAATCTTCATCTGCTTTAAACAATATGTAGTCACAATGAGATTTATCTACTATAGAGCAACCCCCATATAATTGTCTACTATGAGTGACTCTTCAGTGTAGCATGGAAAAGAAGGAATCCAGATTAGAAATAGAATACATAAAGCAAAGCGAGTTAGTGGTAAAAGATAAGTGGAAAACCATCGCCTAATGGTAGCATTATGGCTTGCAATCAAGCAAACTTTCACATGTTGGTGGCCTTATGATCCTAAGCCCGGGGGCTTTATTTTCACGGGCTTTTTCACTCTCAACACTCTCATAATTAATTTGGACATCTGTTGTGCTAAAGAGAGATGGATGGCGTCTCCTCCTTATTATCAGAGCATTTAGGCATTATATTAGTTCTTTGTATATCTAAGTTAATCATATTTAGGCTGAGGGGTACCGGTAAAGACTATACTCGTTGCTAGCGATAAAGATACTTCCCTCTAAAAATTCAACATTGCATTACTCCAATAAGTACAGTACACATTATGATATCTCTGGAGCTGATAATATCAGTATTAAAGTATACCTTCATCGGCTACTGTTCATCATGCTTCCTTATACCGATATTATCAGTATTTCAAGAACGTAAGATATGGAAAAGTCCACTACTACCATCTTTATCTCTATTTGGTATTATCAAAGTATTCCTATTCAATGTCTTATGGATGGGCATTACATTAATTGGTGGTTTATTACTACTACCAAAGTTTATTTTGGGGAAATTCTTTGGATTTGATTGCTCGTGGGAAGCACATATAGTTGAACGTATTACTGCAATTACATGTTGTCTTTGCTTTGTTTGTCCCAAAGTTGAAATTCGAGGAAAAGAGAATTTACCACCCGATGATGGAAGCTCACCTGCACCTGTATATGTAGCCAATCATGCATCACAAGTTGATTTGGCAGTTGTATACTTCTTAATGCGTCAATATAAATGGATATCAAAAGATAGTGTGAGATATTTACCTGGTGTGGGTTTAATAATGACATTAGGCCAACATGTATTTATCAAACGTACCGGGAAGAATAAGAAATCAGTATCAAATTTATATGAACAATCAAGTAATGCAATACAATCGGGATTACCAATGTTCTTTTTTCCACAAGGGACTCGTCGGATGGCAGGACGGTTACCCTTCAAGGATGGTGCATATAGGGTTGCACTTGAGAATGAAAGTGAATTAATACCAATGTCGATTCATATTCCATTAACATGTTGGAATAGTATGTATCCGCTATGTCTGTTGTGGGGTGGATCTGTTGAGAATGTGGTACTTACGATACACAAACCCGTCAAAGCTAAAGCAGGCATGGACAAGGAAGAGCTGAAGAAGAAAACTTATGATGCTATATTTAGCGTGATTCCCCTTATTGGTGAGGAGATTAAAGATGTAAAGAAGAAGAGATGATCAAAAGAGATGTGTTTTAGGTTTGTTGTTATTTATGTATTTTGGGAAGTGTTGTGTAGTCAAATGTATAGTCATATGAGTTAATGTTGAGCTGTATGGGAAGTTACATGTTATATGTTAAGTGAGGTCAAGAGAGTTGTTCATCTTAATAGACCAAATTATCACTATATGTTTTACTACCTTTTATCTACAAGTTCCAACCTACACATGCTTAAGCTTTACTCATAAAGAAATGAGATATATACCCAACCACCACCAGACAACACTTCTTCGGCACTCGGCAGCGAACAGGAAGCTAAACAAGTAATCTACACAATCTATCACAAGCTAATTATCAATCATTATGTGTAAGCATTATGAAATGTGAAGATGACACAAACGGATCACATATATTCATAAGTTTGTACAGATTAGTCCCTCCAAGAATCTTGTGTATCGTCGTGTGTGTATTCATATTCCCTAGTTTCTTTATTCCAAACCATTCCTGGCTTGGCCTCAGCCTCCATTTTGGCATCATCAAGGATACGTTTCCGTTCCTCCTCCTCTGCTTCTCGTTGTGTGGCCAGTGCGGCACTGGCACGTCTTTGAGCAACCTCTGCTCGGCGCTTATCGCGTAATGACTTTGCCTCCTCTGGTTGTATTGTTTAAATATGGTCGAGATGTATGTTAGCCTAACATCAAGGAACAAAAAAACAAGCAACCAAACAATAACATGATAACACCAAAGAGCACTTACCATGACATACAGATATCATATCCAACTTCTTCTCCAAAGTATTACAAAACTCAATATCATCATTATCAACCTTTGCCAAGTTCTTCAACCACGAAACATATCTCTTAGCTTCCTTTTCACAATCTCTCTTCTGTACGGCAACAGAATACAACGTCCGACGTTCTCTTCGTACATTACGTTGTGACTGACATAATTTCTTATACATATCTGTTAATTCATCACCTACCAAGTCATCTATATCAGTATTACTCTCATCAAGTAATGTCGAGGGGATTGATTCAATAACCCCCAGTGAGGATTTATACCTTTCATCTAAATTATTAATTGATTGGAATAAGTCCAAGAAGTTTTGTCCTGATAATGCCTTTGTTTTCTTAACTACTGGTGCTGAGGATGTTGAGTTATTTGCATTTGGACCGAGACTAGATCGTCGTCGTTTGGCGGCACTAGCACCAAATTCAGGAGATGACTTTTTACTCTTTTGTGCAGCAGATAATGCCGTGGCATCTATACTAATATCCAACATTTTGGCACCACCGCCTCCACCGCCAAACATATCATCATCATCGTCATCATCATCTGAATTCTGTTGTTCAGAGACTGGAGATTTATTAGGTGAATTATTATTTGGGGTTGATGATGCTTCAGGAGATGAAGGCGTGGCAGCCGCCGCAACACCAGATCCACCATCACGATATGCATCTAATCCCTGCAATACATCCATTACATATCTCATTGAGAAAACACGTCTATCACCCCAAATTTTAACAGTCCGACGGACCTTCTCAACAGCACTACCATCTCTTCCACAAATATATTGTAATGAACTACCCAATATTGGACTAAATGCCTCCAAATACTTCTTACCCCGATTACGTTTCGAGGTTTGTAATACCTCATTGGCAACATACAATAATGGCAGGTATTGTGATGATGAGGCTGTTTGTAATACAGAACGCCACTCTGATACTGCAGTTGTGGTACCACCGGGTTTATCATAAAATCTCATCATTGCACGTGATGAAGATTGTATTGCTGGTGCTGACATGTCAGTTTGATTGAGTGTTGCACGAAGATCTGCTGCGTCTGACATGATATGATATTATGATAACACTCTTTTGTGTTTTGACAGATAGAATGATCTCCTACAATATATACAGTGCTCCTTCCTTTTTCCAAGTACACCGACCTAATCACCTCAGAAACCAATATCTATAAAATGTAAGAGAATGATATTATTACAACGCCGAAACAGGAACTGAAGATTAGACCGGTCAAAGTTCTACAAGTACCTATATCGTGATAATGTTTTGTTGTTTTGAGTTTGAGTTTTGAGTTGTTGAGTTTTGAGTATTTGCAGCTAGGTGCTTCCTCTGCTGGGCTACTGCCTTATAGCAACAATAATTAGACTTGGAGTCGACGTAATCGATTATAATATTGCAATCATGAGTAGTGTGGTTGCATAGACAACACGATAAAGTACATTTTGATTGATGGTGGCTCCGGGACAAGATATGAAACGCTGCAAAAGATATCTTTATGCTCCTCTTATCTTGCTCCTCCTTATGTCACGTTTATACGGCATATTTGGGCTAAGACTACTTCAAGTGTTCGGTTAAATTGCAGGGGTAAGTGGGCGGCTAGGGTGTAGGGAGAGCAAAGTTGATATGAATGATTTGTTTTGAGTGTCTTTACATTGATGGAGATAAGAATAAGAGATAGTATTGTATGTATCTATGGTTTATGAACACTTGTACTCAACAACTATAGCTCGTACGAAGGGCAGTGCTTGATTCAATAGTATATATTTATTCTATATATTGTTCAATACTCACTCACACATTTCTCATAATATCAAACAGCATCATTACACTTAGTACATATCAAGACAAGATGGCAAAGTTTGCAATTGGTACTAAGGTTATCATCCAAAACCTCATCAATAGTCCTCATTACAATGGTATGAAAGGGACTATAAAATCAGATATTGATACAAATACTTCGAGGCAGACTGTATTGTTGGAAGAAGCCGATAAAGAGATTGCAGTAAAGTCTACGAATATGAAATTGGAAGAAGATGATGAGTTCGTCACAAACGAGAATGGATCTAAAACAAGGATTCCGACAAAGTGTGGAAGCCCAGGGTGTGGTTCAACTGAAAATCTCAAGAGTTGTGCCAAGGTAAGAGAGGATACTTGTCATGAGGGTTTTGTTGTTTGTGCATATGATATGTTTGTGTGCACATGATATGTTTTATTTTATGCATATCAGGTGATGGGAATCTCTCACTTCTACCGTCTCTTTTGAGTGTGGAACCGAAGCATACTGTAGTAAAGAGTGCCAGGTTAAACATTGGCCTAAACATAAGATCATGTGTAAGGTCTTTTCAAAAGCAAACAAAGCAACCAATGAAATGGATGTAATGAAACACTTCATGAAGATGGCACAGAATTTAGGCACACCAATGTCGAGACTAATTAGTACACATGCTGGTTACATTAGTTCAACTGATACACAAATGCCGCAAGGAGTCCCCGAGAACTTTCTTTACATCAATGCAGCAACAGATAGGTTTGTTAGTCTAGGTGAAGAGAAGCGTGTATTTGGCGAAGCCTCATACAAAAAACTGCACACGGATCTTATTGAAAATGAGAAGGAGTGGATGGAGGTAAGTTTTACTAATTATAGCCTGTCTCCATTCGAACAAGTTTCTGATAAATTCATCATCAATTGCAGTTCTTTAGCCACCCACCCAATCAAAGCCACTCTGGCGATACTGCATTGGTACTTGAAAAGCTAGCAGATATTTATATTGGACGAGATGATTATGAGGCATGTGGACAAGTCCTTGAAATGCAAGCAAAAGTTTTGGATCATTGCAAGCGTCATTCCTCTGCACCCGGGGCAGCATATGACTTGATGCCATTCTGTGAGAAGACCGAGATTCATATGCTCTTGACTCGATACAATTTGAATGAGAAACTAGGGAAAGATGAAGAAAACATTCCCATCTTTCGGAAGCTCTATGAATACGAAACTGCCGATGATGATATCCCAACACACCTCAAAGTACACACTAAAATGTGGAATTCGTGAGTTTGGTATGCTTCTTCTGCTTTATGCGCTATATCATACCTACTCACCACATCATGATCTTCTACTTAAATCCATCAAAACCACAGATCAGCTTCAGTATTTAATACTATCACTGGCCAGAATGTGAATGTCAATAGTATTCGTGATGTATCTGACAAAACGATGCTGAAAGTGTTTAAGTCAACGTCGGAGGCTAAACATGCCGTGAGATCATTGCACCCTAGCCTTGCAAAAGCAATGGATGATTACGTTGAAAGCGAAACAGCAAAAGACTTTGGTACTCCCAAAGAAGAACGTCGCCGTACTGATGTTCAACTACTTGCCTGTGGGCAATGCGGCAAGTTGGAGTCATCATTGGGAGAGTTCAAGACTTGTAACAAGTGCAAGCAAGTTGCTTATTGTGGTCCAAAGTGTCAGCAGAAACATTGGAAGAAGCATAAGAAGAAGTGCATCCCAAAGGATAAGAAGGAGGATGAGTTGGACTAGCAATGTTTGGGGCGAATTGTCGCCTCGGAGGTCATCACCTGACGTGACCATATTAGTTTATAACTTGAAAATACAACATCAATATCAACAGCATGCTGCTTGATATACCTCTACTTTAATTTAACTCTATCCCCATTTATATCCTCCCTATCATCTTGTTCACTGCCTGTCAAACTTGATATTCCTATATCTCTTGTCACTTTTTCATCATCCATTTTCTAGCAGGATCTCCTAATACCTTTTCCCTCATGCACAGATCCCACTAATCGTCTCGGAGCAATCATCCAAGCGAGGACTGCCACAGAATGCTTCCACTGGATCATCACAATCATCATTCTCAGTACATGTATTGTTCACCGAACAATTAATTTGAGTTTCAAATGGAACTAAACAATATTTGACCGCAGTTATACAGGCACCAGCACAATCACAATCATCATTACAGACAGATCCGGGAGCGCCGTCGTTATCGCAAACAGGTGGACCCGAATTAGACTCACAGATCCCAGATATGAACCCACTAGTCGTCTCGGAACAATCCTCCACGTCAGGACTGTCACAGAATGCTAAACCTACACAATCATCATTCTCAGTACATGTATTGTTCACCGAACAATTAATTTGAAGATCAAATGGAACGAAACAATATTTGGCCACAGTTAAACAGAAACTGGCACCAGCACAATCACAAGTATCATTACAGACAGATCCGGAAGCGCCATCTCCATCGCAATCACCACCTGAACCCGACTTAGACTTCTTGGAACTCTTTGTGGAACACCCAGTGCTCTTCTTGCTGCTCTTACCCCCTGATTTGCCAGATAATTGACGCTGTTGTTGGCGTAACAGTCGACTATTTGACTTACTAGACTTACCACCACTCTTGCCACTCTTCTCACTCTTCCCCGAGGAACAATCTGCAGTAACTTTAATAGTAGACGATGGCATCATCTTAGAACCTTTTGCCGCCCTAGTCATAGTAACAGGGCTAGTATTATCCTCTACCCATGGTGCCGCCATTGATGCAGAACTAATCTTTGTTATATCATTAGGTTCGTTAGATTTGTTTGATGATGACATGTACCCCGCGCCCACAGAGATGACAATGATAGCAGTCAATGCCGATAAACCGAACATGAGACTCTTCTTATTAATGCCGTGTAATCCGCCATCGGTAGGTGAGGCATTAATATCGACCTCAACAACAGTACCTTCATCGTGATGACTACCCAATGATGATTGCCAATCATCCGTATCATATTCTACTTCAATGTCCATGTTACTCATCGTTGTTTTAGTATTGCAATGGGCGGTTGATATATTGATATCAAAAATGGAGGGAATTTATTATATTTATTGGTATTGCAAACACCATCACTATTGAAAGCATTTGAGTTATAATCCTTTCTCGTCTCAGATTTGAATCACTTACTTATCGTATGCTTTCTCTGTTATTTTGTGGTCTTATAAAGCAGAACGAAGCATCTGGTATATCAAAAGAGTCTACCTACCCGGTAGTCACTTCTGGCCCTACTTGAACTATTGGCTAGTTTCTAAATTGAGATGTAGTAATTTCCCTGGATATAGAAACATCACACACACATTTTCCTTGGTTTGGGAAGAGGAGAGTGAGGGCATTCTATAACTAACTTTTGTGTTCATATCTTGTGTTGTTGTAATAAACTTTGTAAGGGCAGAAAGTCATTATTAATATCCTTTTGTATATCTTATGTAGTATGCTGATATCATACAGCCTAGTTGATATTAGAGTATGTTGTTAGAGTATATCGGATCGGATATCGATATCCGTGAGTGGGAGGTGTAGTCTCTAGCTATTGGGGTCGATAGTCGATATCCGTCCTATCCACACGGGATGACGTAGATGATTAATGATTGACTTGCTTAATTTATAAACATTCCACATGTAAGCATATCGTATAGTTTTATGGCAGATAGAGCTTGAGAGTTAATGTTGATTATAGTAGAGCAATCTCTTGAATTGAATGTAGGAATGAATAGGATGGACGTACGAGCCCCACTATACGATGATGATCATGCTGATGCCATTAGTAACACGGTGGCACAATGGGCAGAGATTTCAACTATATCGAAGATACCGACAACAACACATGATGGAAAAATGATGATATCAATGAAAGATGTCATTAGACCAATCTTACTCAAAATGCATATAGCATCACACTCTATGGAGCTAGGTAGTGAATCTAGATTTACAGGACTTGTATTGTTTCATCGATATGTATGTCACTTCAATGAGATACTCCTACAAGAGCAACAACACCCCGAACAGCAGAATGATTTTCATCAAATTACAAATCATTTAGGTAAAGTTGCAGCTGCGTGTCTATTCCTCGGTTGTAAAATGGAAGAAGAACCTAGAAGAATACGAGATGTTATCAATTTATCACATGTATTAAACTTTTGTTCATCATCAGTGGATAATGATGCCACAAAAACTACTACATCAGACATAAAGAATGAGGAGTTGCAAAACATACCAATAATAATTGAATCGCCACACCCTCCACCTTTAGATGAACAATATTGGAAAGATAAGGAAGAAATGGTATCAATAGAACAACATGTATTACGTATGATACGATATAATACCACTGTATGTCATCCATATCGATGTATCTTAATAATCATGGAAACGCTTGGGTTTGGTGTGGGAAACAAGGATACTACATCTTCTTCTGATAATACAAAATGGCTATTGACACCACAACAGAGTGATAATCTTATACTTAGATCATTTGGGATATTGAATGAGGTGGCACTTGATCCTAGTGGGAGTACACTACAATATCCAGTCCAAGTGTTGTCTTGTGCAGCTATTGTACTAGCATCTTCATGGCCTGAAATTGTTAGAGGAGTCCATTGCAAAGATGATAACGAGGAGACAGTAGTATTGCCTAATGATTGGTGGAGGGCATTAGATGTTTCTACTAATGATCTCAACATGGCAAGAACTTCAATACAAAAACTCCTCACTATGGGAGATGACTGAGTTGACACGAAGCATCTTTCCACTTGACTTCTTTTAAAGAAAACACCTTAAACACAAGTTTATCACCTCTATTTTACACACCCTCTTCTTCACCTCCTCTTCCACACCTCCCCATCTAGTCCTATACTATCATCCTTTGAACATCAAGACCCTTCTCTCTCCTCTCTTCCTCAGATTAATAAATACTCCGTACCCTTCTCTCCGACACGTTTCAGCCTACGTTTACCCTGCACAACTCTACGTCCATTTAATTTCTTCTTTGATATCATATTCCTAGCTACCATACTTTCCAATCTATCAGTTACCAATGATCCTTTTGGTATAACTGTTCGTAATCCTCCACCACTCCCACTGCTTGAAGAGCCATTGCCACCCTGTAACTCGGTAGATAATGCCACGGGCAATGCCGGAGCACGGATAGGATCAATAGAACTTAATGTAGTCCAAAAATCTTTGCCTAATGGTATACTCTTCTTTTCCTTCTTTAATTTGCTAATTTCAGATTGTCGTTTGATATGTTCCTTTTCAAGTTTCTTAACAGACTTGTTGTGTATATGTACCTCATTGGCTTGATGTAAGAATTGTTTATGTGTTTTGCGTGCTTTTAACGATGTTTGTTCAGCCTTGACACGTTTTTGTTTATTACGTTGTGCTCGAGTTAGCTTTTCTTTCCGTTTGATAATCTTTGTAGTAGTCTTATTGGTATCCTCTTCTTCATCACTCGATTCTTCTTCCTCTTCTGATTCACTATCATCACTACTACCAACAATAAACTCTTTAGTAAATAAACTCATACCATCACTAATTGGTTTCTTCTTATATTCCACAGCTTCATTACGACGTATTTCAATTGAGAGTGCATTACCAATTGCATCTTGATGATGCTCCTTATCCGGGTGGTAACTTTGACCTGGATGGGCTACTTCTACTGCCAATTGTGGTTTGGAATTTAATTTGTTACGATTTTGGGTACGTATTTGTTTATTGGATAGTTGTTTCGGAGGTGGTGGTTGTTCTATTGTTGATACTTTCTGTTTATTCTTTGTACCCACAGATTTATTAGTAGATACCGCCGCGGTTGATGGCTCACCCCATAAATCAAATGTAGGCTTGGCAGCAGTAGAATACTTTTGTTTACTCTTAACAACTCGCTTACTCTTCTCCATACGCACTTGACCCTCGTTAGCTAATGCAATAACACCATCCTTCCCATGCACTTTTAACATTTTATTTATCTTACTCTGTTCACGTGTTGAATAACTATACTTGCGTTTCTTAAGTGCCTCCTTTTCCTCGGCTGTACGACGTGCTTTAGATAATGCCTTGGTACTGTCTAATGTATCATTCCGGGTAGTATCTAATATAAATAAATCATCATCTTTCTTACTTTGTACTAATTGTTCTTCATTATTGGTTGTTATTGATTGTTGCAATTGTAAATTTGCCAAATTGGCACGCTTCTTTGCACGTAGCGCTGCTCCTTGCTTCGATCGCTTACCCATGATAATAATCTATGGTATGTTATGGTATTGTATGTACTGTTTTGTAATGGCGGCGCAGTCGTCTCTTCACACTCTCTTTCTAGAGAGAGTAGGTACACAAAACTGGTGGTTGAGGATTATCGAAGTTTATTCGGCACTCGTACTTTCCTGTATCTTTTGAGCGAGGTCCTTTCTCTCGCACCTCGAAAGGACAAGTTTCTTATTGCCACCACTTTGTATAGCAAACATTAAGGTCATAATCTACTACTCTATCCTCTACTAAACAACTCAATAACAATGACCAAATCTGTATCAAAAGTCCTTACTACATCTACCGTCGTGGCCGCGGCAGCTACGGTCATCAACCAAGTCGAAGCGTTGAACGATCGTCCACAACACAATCGACTTCGTGTACTACAAGAGGAAGGTGAAGATGCCTCCGCCTCCCTGTCCATGCCTACCAATGTTGAGAGTATCAGTAACTTAATGGAGGAGGAGGAGCCCAAGTTCGTAGAGAAGAAGGAGAAGATGGATATTGGCGTCCTGATGAGTAGTGTTATGAAGAATGGCGAGTTTGCTGAAACTGTATCACAAGCGTTTGATGAAATGGGAGATTGGGATAAGCAAGATCTAGTTGAAAAAGTTGACGAGCTTGTTGATCTAGTTAAGCATCTCCTACATGGCAGCAAGTCTGGCAAATCAAAGTCCGGCAAAGGCAGCAAGGCGTCTGGTGATGTGGAAGGTACCTGTTCTTTCGATGGTGACACTATTGGGCCTTTCGGGGATGGTTCAGTGTCCCTTTTCGCTGGATATGGGACATGTTGTGAAGACAGTGACTGCTTTAATGGTAAGTTTTATATGTTCATGCGCTGAAATTGGCTTTTCTATGATATTAAATACTTCCTCACGTTACTCATTTTGCCCAAACTCTAATATCTAAATCCAGATGCGGGCGGTATATATTGTGGAGATGAATACGTAGATGATGAAGGAAAGTCGTATGGCAAACAGTGTTATTGCAGTAATTATAGTGCTATCGGAACGGTACAACCCGGTGATTGCTGCGGTGGTGATATCAATTGTGCATCAAGAAATTGTGACTACACTACATATACCTGCTGTCTTAATGATGGAGGGAATGGAATGGGAACCGAAGGAGAATGTTGTACTGTTGATGACGATTGTGTATCAGGTCTTACTTGCGTCACAGATAATCCCTTCCAGGACCCTTTTTGTGCCGATACCTTTAACCCGGAAGGAATCTAGATTTGATTGAAGACTTTTGCGTTGAAATTTGGTGTAAGTGTGAGTATTATGTAGAATAGATGTTTAGAGAAGAATGATGAGTAATAAACTGTTTAACTAAATGATAAAGTAATGAAGTATAATATCAAACAGAGTAATGCTGTTATCAAATGTGTTTTGAGTTAAAACAGCCGAGCATATTTCTAATGAAGACGAAGAGACGAACTCTTCGGTTTCCTTTGTCCTGGTGAACTCTTGTACTTCCTTTATCGCTACTCTCTCGTCTTCTCGTCTACTTTGCACCCATTGCAGTTGAGAACATAGCCCATGTCAATCCCTCTTCACCATTAGCCAATGATTTCATTTCTACACTCATACGATGTCTTGTTAACTTTTCTTTCTCTCCAACGAGTATATCAAACAAAGTCTCTACAGCACTATCATCTTCAATACCAGCCGCAGTCTTTGCCAAGAATGGTCCACCCAATGGTGGAACGAATTCCATATTAATGACACGTTCAACAAATTCTTCTTTGGTAACGACTGGTTTATCTATAAAGATATCTGTACTCCATTTTGTTGTATGTTTCTTATCCTGTGCTTCGAATTCACGTTTGTCATAACATGGGATCCACTTTGGTCGAGCTGATGATTGATCTGCCATACGATATCCACCACCCGGTTCACGATATTCACAGTCTGTTCAATTGAGACGATATGTGTAAGAAGAAGATCATGCATTATTGATAAACTTTTGTCCTATACACAAGATATGAGTCGTCTTACCTGAACATGCAGAGTAACAGCACATACCAGCCGATGCATCCAACACTGTCGTTTGTAAAATAGGAGGAGAAGGAGGCAATATAGAAACTTGGTTAGCGTCTATTCGATTTGCAACAATAAGTGCAAAGGCATGCACAAAAAATCTGATATAAAGACTGAATACATAGACATATCATACCCACTCACTTATATATTTCTCAGCCAATCGTCCAAATATCTTTACAGCCTCTTTAGGATCTGTTTCAATAGTACTACTAGATGATTCTGTGGCCTCCTTCTCAACTACCTCAGAATACAGTACATTTATTCTTCTTCTCGAATTTTGCAATGACAATGAAGGAGATGTGAATCCGTAAATACTAAAGGGTAGAAGTAACAGTAGTATGGCTGTTGCAATATTATTCATCATGATTATAGATTCTAGAAGACGATAGTAGCGCTGAGGAGTGGTATGTTTATTGAACTTTACTACGGGACAACACAGTCAGCTAGCAGGAAAAAAATGACGAATGGCAAGATAGATACCGTTTTAATATCAGTTTTCTAACGCCGAGAGCTACATACATAAGATAGAAGAGTATGGCTAGTACTGCACCTCCACAATCAACAAATAGCGACCCTACACCATCAACTAACGGGTCTACTGCATCTGGAAGTACCGGAGGTCCAAAGAAGAGCGGCAGACGGGGCGGCAGAGGTAGAGAGAAAGGCACACAAAATTCACAGTCCAATGATGATGGTCAACAACAAAAGCAGCAAGCTAATGGTATGACATCTACACAAGATAACGCTAATCCTACTACTAGAAGACGTCCAAGAAGAAGAGGAAATCGTGGTAGCGGAAGAGGAGGCGGCCGTGGAGGAAATAATACCGCAGTCGTTGACCACCCAACTTCTATACTACACAAAAATTATGCTGAGAGCACGACACATGACAGCAAACAATCAGCCTCCACAACAACAGTAGAAGACGTATCATCGCCACCATCTCCTAGGACAGAACAGGCAATGCAGTTTATTGAAGATAGTATAGCTGGTGCTAATATTGTTGATGACAATCACAAGTCAGCTGATAATGGCACTACTGCAACACAAAATCAACATACAAAAAAGAAGAATGAAACCAATAACAACAGCAACCAACAACAACAGCAGAGTAACAAACAGAAGAAGAAATCCAAACGTAATAAGAACAATAATCGATCAAAGAATAATCCAAAGTCATATCCCTGGAGAAAATATTTACCCGATGGTTGCGACGACCCAATATCATTGGAACCATTGAATAAACTCAAATATCCACCATTTGCATTGGTAGTTGAACCGCCCTATGTACCGATATTACCTGGTATGTGGCCTCCTGAATTGGCAAAGGAGAAGAAATCAAATATTGCCGCTGAGAAGAAGAATACTAATGCAAATGCTCAACAGTCTACTACTACTGATAATGCAGTGATTGAACAGATTAAAGGAACATCAAATGATAATAATGGTAAGGAGAGAGAATTAGAGATATTAAAGCAACAATGGGGTGAACAGGCCGTCGTGCCTTCTGATTTAAATGCCAAATCTTCATCAGAGATTGCAACAACGACAACATCCAATAGTATTGAAGGTCGACATGTCAATCTCTTCGATGGTCAAGTTCTAGCATATTATTTAGTGTCCACATTACAATTTATTGATCCAAACAATCGTCGTGATCTAACCCGAGCTGAACTGCAGGCACTAGATATATATCTATCAACATATGTCCTGGGTAACGCCGGTGTAACGGATGCATATGACGATAAAGGAGTAACATTAAGTACCGCCGGGAGTGCAGCGCAAAGTGCCGCGGGTAGGGTCCAAATATTACAAGAGGAGGCACGCTCTATATTGAATTCATTACACAATGGTGGTGGTAGGGGTAATAATGATAGTTGGGGTAGAGATAGACAAAATCATCAACAACGACCAACGCCTGGTTCAAGACGACAGCGAGAGAGGGATAGAGATGTACGACGTGTTCAGTCTACGAATAGTTTGAGAGATGATAGACACCAACAGCAGCAGCAGCAGCAAGGAGACACTGCAGCGAATAACTTTGCAAGAATGTATGCTGCACAGCAAGGCGGATCACAACCCTTGTTTGATCATCAACAACAACCAGGGCACGCTCATGATACGGGTATATACGAGGGTGAAGGAGGAGGTGGATTATTAATCATTGATGACGATATAAATCCTGGCTTGAGAAGTGGTTTCCCTGTAGTGGGTTCTGACGTTGACAATAACACTTCAGGGTTATACTCGGCACAGCACATTGCTGAACATCATTCTCATGCGGCTCAATCTCAACAATCAAACTTTCCTTCCCTGGCAGGAACAACAAACTCACAAGATAATGTCAATGGCCAGGGTAATAACTCAACTTCTAAACCACCACCACAAGGTCGTCCTTCTAAAAGCCTAAACAAGATATCCAAGTTAGTCAAGAAGACAGACCCCAAAGTAGTTGAACGTCAACGTAAGGCACGTGAGGAAGCACAACGTCGTGCGGAAAGGTCGCAACTCAATTACTTCAACCCTGATAGTATGGTTGGTACAAATAGTAATACTACATTGGGAGGTACCACCGGTGGTGCACTGCTAGCAGCTCCGACATTATCAAATCAATCACCCTCAGAAGCAGTCCTCGAGCGCAATCGCAACCTCGCACAGGCATTAGGAGTAGCGCCATCAACGGTACGGAATGAGATATCATTAACAGGTTGGTCAAGACCAGTAGTATCACATACCTCAGATGAGTTTAGTAAAGAGCTCAACGCGGCACAGTATCCTGATGCTCTACTCAAGGAAGCACAGGAACGCATGTCGGAATTACTCAAGCTCGAAAAGAATTGGAAGAAATTCCTAAGTAATGATAGGGATTCATCCTGCTCATTGAAGCCAATGGCACGACCATTACGAAAGTTTGTACACGAGTATAGTGATTTCTGGAAGCTACATACCGAAAGCTATGACCCAGAAGGACGACGCTATGTCTACTGCAAAAAGCTCGAGGAAACTTCTGCTCCATATCCAATGCTCTCTGAAGCTGCTCGTAAATGGCGACCTACGGCAGGACCAGCTGTTGTAGAAGTTGATATCAATAGTTTGCCAACAGGTCCATCGGCAGCTAATGCTGATGGATGGCATACAGAAGAAAGAGTTCCTCTGAAACTAGCACCGCGATCGATTCCCGAAGGTGCACCTCAACCCGAGATGCAGTCAAGCATGGGAGGCATGACAAGATCTACTTCTACACCACTTTTATCCATGACGGGAGAGGTTCCACCACCACCAAGATTCTCTAATCTTGGCGAGAATGAGCGTCCACGGTTAACACTAGCTCCTCGGTCTATACCTACCTGGAATGAGTTGGAGCAACGAGATATTACACAAACACAGTGGAACGATTTTACACAAGAAGAGCAAGAGGCCATCCTGATCGAAATTGAAGAAGAGAAAGCAAAGCAACAAGCACAACTACAACGCGAGAAGGCGAAGGAACAGGCGAGGTTACAGCGACAAGAGAACAAAGCCAAGAAGAAGCGTCAAGAGGAAGCAAAGAAGAAGTCTTTGTTAGAAGATGCCTTCGCAAGTAGCAGTGACGACGATTCAGATGGAAGTGATTGGTTCGAAGGAGAGCTGGAAGAGTTTGATGATGACGAGGGCATGTAGTAGCCGAAGGACTAAGTTATCTAGACATAGATCACACCCTATATTAATCTTTACTTTCACTTTACTTTCCTATAGAGTTGATGAGTGACACTGCCTTCATATCATCGTCTAACTTCATCCCCTCTGATACGACCATTATTAATTTGCTGGTTTGCTCACAAGCTGTTCGATATCTGACATGCCGTTAACACCACCATCATCTTCTTCTTCATCTTCATCAGATATGTCCATAAGAGCCATTTTCATTGATTTTTCAGTTGTCAAAGGTCTATTGGCACCAGCACTTCCACCAATCATTGTAGTCTGACGCGTATATGCCATTGTACTGAAACGGTTGATATCGTTTCCAACCGTTTCCAAACGCCCTCCCAAAAGTTCATTATCATCCCTCTTATCCCCATCTGCCTTAGTTACAAACAGTGCAAGAAAACCTCCGCCAAAGTAGCACCAATGTGCGAAGAGCATTGAAAGGATTGCTACCCCGCCAGTCCAATGGTACTCATGTACAATTTCGAGGACGCTAAAGGCCGTCCATTCCCACCACATCTCGAGTATAGTTTCCAACACAATATATAGAAGCTTGTAGTTGTATTTCAACAGCACTATCCAATGTTGTGCCACGAGAGGCAGTGTACTGCCAATGGTATAACGATTAATCGGCAACACGTGGGTTACAAGCAGCGCAATATACAACATTGAAGACGAGTGATGAACAATGGTACCCATTCCAATGATGAAATCAACAACTCTCTCCCTCAAGGAATGACTCTTTTCATGCAGTGCCATGTAGTACAGCATGATTACCTCGGGAAACCCCAGCTTGAAACAAGTGATGACAGTGATTGGAATAGCAAGATAGTTATGGGTCGATGCAAGGCCGAGACTTGTTGCAGCCAAGAGGGGGAAGACACTATGCGTGTGAAGGGAAGTAATATGAGTGATAAGTCATTGGGAATCCTCCTACCAAACAAGGCATACATGAACAACTAGCCTTACAATTGGGCAACCTTCCACTTATTCTCCTTGTTTTTATCCCATTCACCCTTTAACATGATCATCCAGACTAGGTATTCCAGTCCAAGACCCCCAAGGAGCATTGTAAAATACATAATGAAAGCAACATAGACCTGGAACTGATAATCATTGAACATATCTGTTGGATGGGTGTCTGCTAAATTCAATTTCTTGGGAGCCTTGAGCTTAGTTTGGACCCGATCTTCATATTGACAACCCTGTACAAGCGAATCATTAAACCCCAACGCATACCCCTTTTGCTTGATCAAATCTTGCTCGTATTGAGAGAAGAAGTCCGTAAGCTGTTGGTTATAACTCTTTTGGCACTTGATTACCCCGTCGATATCCTCTTGAGGTATGAAACTTAAATGCGGACAATGTTTAGGATTGGTTGCAGCGAAGATAGAGTGGATCACTCGACATCCTTTGGTTTTACCATCCAAGTAAGAGTCTTCACCTATTGCTGGAAGGCTGTCATACTTTGATTGACATGTACTCATCGTGAGATTATTCAATTCATATATCTTTTGGCAGTTGTCCTTCATGATACCACAGATGCTATCACGGACCTCATCAGTGTCTTGATCATGTAATAATGTGTAGAGACAATAGAGAAACATTTAGATCATGGCATATATGGGAAACAAGGGATAAAGTATCAAGGTATCAGCAGATATAAACTTACTCAGATCAACATTAAATAGGGTTTCCATCCGCTGTTTTGGAGAGAACAAGTTGATCTTCTTTACTTTGAATGGAGCCACTTCCCAATGAAGTGTATACGCCAAAAACGTTTCCAAACATTTTCCACCAGGTGGATGGAACTTGCTGTCCACTTGATACCTATTTGTTCCCGTAAACATAGCTGAACACGAGTCATGTGTTGCCAATATCATTTCCATGTCTACATCATTGGTTGTGTCATACATGTTAAATAGATGAGATGTTGTGAAATCCACATACTCCTTTATATCACCAGGTCCCACCCATGTCCCTGTTTCCGTCAAACTGAAGGTCGTTGAATCATCTAAATAGTATATCCCACCATAATATGTTAGTATGAATGTAAAGTGTATGCATAGAAGTGAAAACGAACCATTTGTAAACTATATCGGCACATCAAACGCAAGAGGCACTCACCCATGAATTCAGAATACCGTTCAGTGTCATAGACATCAAATTTGGACTTCTGTAACTCCGACAGACACATCTGTTGCTTTGTATACTGAGAGTACACATTACGATTGTTATACATTCCATACTCCACCGTAACATAAGAGAGTGAATGGATAATGATCAAAGTGAGGGCGATTGCTAATCCTATACTCCATAGATTAGTATCATCGACGGTGGCATTTGCTTTGAGGATCCTGGCTCCCATAGTACGACGATTATTAGATGCCATGATTGTTATTTGTTCTATTGTAGATTGTGTAAAATTATTATGATGTCTGATGTTAGTTGTTATAAACAACAGGAGATATGGATTATCGTTCGTACAACTGTTGTATTGCAATTGCAATACTAATAGCCATCATAAGGCTTATAATATTATGTGGTGATGTATGTGATGTGTTGACGTGGCATGCACATATTGAATGTGGCATGGAGCATATTGATGGTTTCTCTAGTTTCTCTACCAATTACCACTCTGGTAGAGAAACTAGAGAAAGGTCAAGTGACTTATAGTATAACATTAATATGATTAGATTTACATGTTTGCTGCTCTAGTATACTAATTACTGTTAGATTTTCCCTTGCTGTTACCATATACTCCTGTATATCACATATAGATATATATCACCTATTTAGATCAATTGGAAATAGATATCGTAGTGCAAGTTGTCCAAGCGATAAATGCCAGTGTTTTTTTTTGTTGGCGAAGAAACGGAAAATCAGAGCCACATTACGAGAGATTATCGGCCGATGTGAGGAAGGTTGAACACTAGTTTAATTTAGAATGCACATGTTATATGAATTGTTCTATATTATTGCCGATGTGTACTTATTGTCTTCTTCGAAGATACTCTTATCTTTAACTTCATCTTGGTGTACCATCAATTGTAAAGTAGCTTGATGATGTCCTCTAATTAGTCGGAATCCTAACCATACATACTTATCATTATCATATACCAAGTGTTGTATCAATACCAACCCTTTCTCGTTACATACTCGATTGGGGAGTGATCTGTCACAAATCGATGAGTGACACTGCTGCCTTCAGGATACTGTTGTGCCTTGCTTCATCTCCTCTATTCCCCTCCCGTCTGATAATGACAAGCATAATTAGTAGTCAAGATGTGATATTCTGAGCATTTGGATCTGGTACCTCCCCTCTTCTCACACTTACTCGATCCACAATTGAAACTAATTCAAATGTCCTCTTGATGATAGGCATCATCAGGTGAGTACTCAGCAGAGATTCAAACTAACAAAGGTGAACTACCTCTCTTATTCTTCATCTTAACCTCAAGCTTCCGATTGTGCTCCGCTCTACCCATCATCAAGAAAAAGTAAGCACAAATACTCCAAAAGAATGTTGATAAAAGAAATATATTCATCGCCAATACAATAGCTTTTTCTTGGTTAGTTGACACTGAATTCTCATCGAATAGTCGTCTTGTGAGGAAACCAACCAATGGTGCTCCAAATACTGAACTCGAAGTCTTTTCAAGCAGTACCCAGGCAGCTACTATCTGTGCTCTTTCAGATTTGTTTTGGGCCAACTCTGCACACAGTGGTCTACAGGCGGCAGCTGGACACCATCCACCAGTCAAATGAAATAGACCATAACATATGATGCATATAATGTAAGTCTCTGCAAAGAGAAATAGACCATAAAAGATAATGCCCGACAGTACACTAAAAATTGCAACGCCCACTCTTCCATAAGAATGTTCTGCAAAGTAATCACCCAACACACCACCAAGTAAGGCCCCAATTGTACCCATAATCCCTCCAACTATCTGAAATGATATGATTTGTTCTTTTGTAAAGTCTTTCCACTCCAGCAGTAGGAGTAAAAATGACATCATATCCCTGTGCATAAGATGTGAGCATATGATAGTACAATGATAATGTGTGAGCATATGATATGTTCAAATACTCTCTCACCAAGGAATTGCCCCGAACAAACCCTGTGCAACCAAATAAACAAATGCCGGTATCTGAGAGATTCTTTTGAATACATCCAATAGACTCAGTTCTTCTTCTTTATCATCGCCGCCTTCTTTTATCTTTGTATAATTCATTCTGAGAAATTGTTTGGCTGCTCCAGCCATTAGAATAGAGATCGACCCGACAATTATATAGGGATGTCTCCAGTCGTCGAAATAAACCACTGCTGATGTTGCAAGTGTCGCTGCTATCTTCTCACATAATCCCATCATTCCAAAAGCAGATCCTCTCATTGAAGTTGGAACTAAGTCGATCAACATCATTTGGGATAATGGCAAGATTGATGCTAATGAACCTCCATTAATACTCCTAAAGACGGCTTGTGACACGACACTGGTCGAGTTTGCAATTGCTAAAGTTGCTAATCCCCACAATAAGCATGCCGAGCATAGAATATTATGTGCATGTCTTCAATTAATTTGCCAATCGGGATATGATAATGTATGGAAGGAGTTCAGCATCAGATTATCAGTATGAAAGTACACAAGATACACATAATATACTTAATGCATACCATAGGCATACAATAGCAACATACCTTACAGTGTAGTGATGTATAAGATATCCCCATAGTGGAAGACAAAGTGCATAAGATAGGTTGGTAAACAATGAGAAGTAACCCAATGTATCGACATGCAAACCAAGAGTCTTCTCTAACATCGGGAAGCTAGCCCCTAATAATGCCTTATCACCACTATCAAGAGCAGCAATAACTACCAATACAGTAACAGGGAGAGTACATAATACTTTGCTTTGATCCAACCATGATAATTTTGTCGACATTGTTAGTTGCTTGCAAAAGTTGCAATATCAAATCGGACTTTGACGAAACCAACACCACTTGACCAGGCTACCTCGTGCACCTCTTTTGTTGATGTTTTCTACTATCAATAGCACACGGAACATCTCTCTCATCAACACAATAGACTAAGAAGATGTAAAATTTTTATGAGAGTGTAAAAGATACGATAGGTATCCTAGGCCACTACCGCCCACAAAAAATTTCTGAGAGTGAGTGGGCGATATGGTCAATACTCTCAACCTTCTTTATACATTAAATATATCTAAAACGTCTATATTAATACCACGGGGTACTATTTTGAAAGTTTATCATACCACTGTACAATCTAATACCATGAGCAGTCCAGCTATGCCATACTCATCAGGTACACCAATGTTGTCACCATTAGAATTGCAAAAGTTCGAGGCACCATTAATTGCATTGGCAAATTTATGTGGAGGAGATTTACGCAAGTTATTCTATGCCTTTTTTCATTTCCTAAATCGTCGTACAGACTTTTATTGTATCATGCCAGATGATAATAGTGGTGGTGGTAGTAGAATGGGCTTTAAGCAAGGTCAGGCTGAACAGATATTATTGGCATCGTTTCGTCAGTTTCCATTAAGAAAGGTAGGACCAAAGCCCAATTCTAGTTCTAGTTCTAGTAAGAGTAGTGTGAAATCTGCTGATAGTGCAGCACCTTCAAATGTTACAAAGCAATCTCCAGTGACAAAAGATGCACCCAAAAAGGAAGTTGAGAAGAAGAAGATTGAGGAACTAGCATCTAAACCACCCGTCAAGGATAACAGTGATAAGAAAGATACCAAAGCAGAAGATGAATCAACATCGGCAACATCTAAACCAAACGATGAATCATCAGGAGTAGCATCTAAACAGCCAAAAAGTAGTAAACAAAAGAGTGATACAATTCGTTACACTGACGAGGGGAAACAGATACCGATTGGCAACGGAGGAGCTACATCACGTTATGTATGGACACAAACTCTCGAGGAAGTTACAGTACACATTCCTCTTCCAGAGGGTATACGTGCCAAGGATTTAAGAGTCAAACTTGATGCCAATTCACTCTCTATATGTCAAAAAGAAGGAAAAGATGATACTAAACCAATCTTGAATTCAATTGAAGGAATGTGGTATGCAAAAGTGCGTACATCTGAATCAACATGGACACTTGAATCTAGTAGTAGTAGTAGTAGTACATCATCATCATCATCATCATCAGAAAAGATCACAACATTACAACTTATCCTGGAGAAATTACATAAGACGTGGTGGGCATGTGTCCTCTCTGGTGATAATCCTCATATAGATACGACAATGGTGGATAGTACACGACATATTAGTACATATGATGAGCAAACACAGGCGGAGATACGACGTATTATGCATGATCAGAGGCAAGAAAGGCTTGGGCTGCCGATAAATGATTTCCCTCTAATGCCGCCATATAGTAGTGATAGTGAGAAAGTATCAGATTCATTGCCAAATGGAGTAGAATATATTGATTCAGAGACATTAGATAAAGCGTCAATCGGTAAAAAGTAATATGTTGTGGTGGATAAGTAGATGAACAGCAGACTGAAGATTTTAGATACATTTTTGTAAAGTGATAGACTTTGTTAACGCAAGCTCTCTATACATGTTTTCTACTTATAACTCACAACAAATACTTTGTATCGTTCTTCATAATTCTAACTCTCCTAATAGTTATGATTCACATCTTATGTTCCTCAGGACATAAAGAGATATAGTTATTTACTGAAATTCACCCTGTAAATCATCTCCATCAAAACCACTATCATCTTTTTGTTGCTGTTTCAATGGCGGTCCCTGTCTAGGTGATCCATATGCCTCCTCCATAGGAGTATCAGTATTATAAAAACGTGCACTATTCATTGCCATTTCTGTAATTTGTTCATCTGTTAAATCATTTCCAGGATTCTTAAACTCTATTGGATCTCCACCTGCTGGTGGTGGTCCATCCATACCACCACTATCACCACCACCAAGTGAGTTTAGGAAATCATCATTATCCCAATCCCCTCCGCCAGGAGTTGACATACTCAAGTGAGAAGTTGTTGTTGACATTAGTTTTCTATAATTTACTGCAAAAGATTTAGAAGAATACGATGGCGAGAAGGCAGTGACTCCGCAACTGCTGTTATTATCACTGTATACACTGCATATACGAACGAATACTGCTAAACTACGCATCATTGTTCCCTGTTTAATAATGATACAATAATACTCTCAAAGAGGTCAAGATTGAGAATGCACCTAATTTATGAGAGGAGAGTTATTTGGTATCCTCTAAAAGACGAGGCACGGCTATGCTCTCGAGAGCAGCATCGATCGATAAGTAATACGAGAGATTAGCTACTGTTTATAATGAGGAATTGGCTGCGTCTCATTTATTGACAATCAGCAGTTTCCATATCGTTATTTTGCAAATCGATATATAAAATTACAAAAGTTAAAATAATCAAAAGCATATTATTATAATCTGATCAGCCATCTAAATTATTAATAATACCATGGAGGATCAACAGCAACAACTAGATCCTACCCTTGGCATAGTAAACGTTGAATCAATAACAGAGGGTATACAAAATTTGCAAATGATACTAGAGGAATCACGGATACGTCTTCAGCCATATATGAAACTATTATTAGAAGAGGACGACGAAGATGAAGACATACACCAACAACAACATACAACAGCAGAAGAAGAGATGTATAATGATATCAATACAGTACAAATCTTTATAGAATGTATAGATAAATCATTTAGTTGTGTTGATATGTTATTGGTACGATTGGCAGATAGTGGTTTGATACCAAACAATATTACTAATAATCACCAAGAAGAAGAGGATGTTAATGTTTATCTACTAATGGCAACAAATATTATATGCAAGGCAAATGAATTTATATGTCATCATTGTTTATCAATATTAGAAGGTGATTCGTTAGAGGATGGTAAAGTAGGACCATTGGATGATAATGATAATCAACATAATAGTAGTACAAATGATACTATTAGAATACAACCATTAATGGCTCGTATGTCAGAGTTGGCATTGAGAGTTTGTCATATCCAAAGTACATTAGTCCCCAGTAGTACTGAGAAGAGTAATAAGAATAGTGACGAGGATGAAGAGGATGACGATGAAGCAATTACTGCACAAACAATCATAGAAGCCTATTCACAATATCAAAGAAGATGTTTACGAAGTAGATCTAAACCGGTTATATCTTCAATAGCCGAGTTACGAAGTGCCGCGTCTAGTCAAGGTTGTTTTGTTTCTGATTTAGTAGAAGCTGAAAGGAAACGACAACAACTTGAGATTGGTGATAATGATGATGATAATGATGATAATGATAATGAAGATAGTGCAACTAGGAGACAACCACATGCCGAGGCATTAACAGTAGTATTAGGCGAGGCGTCTTCTTTACTTCAACCATTGGCAGCTTGGAGAGATGCACTAGCACCACAAACTGAACAAGAAAACGATGTATGTTCTATATTACAACAATTATGTCAAGAATCAATTGAATTACTCGATAACGAGGCACAATCATTGGCATCAACTGTAGGATCATGGTTTACATCTGATCAACGAGGAGTGGCAACATTGGATAATAATCAAAACAACAATAGTACTAGTACTAGTAGTAAATCAGATTTATTATCAATTGAATCATCATTGGAAGAAATGGCATTTATATGTCAAGTTATATCTCGTTATTGTCTCTTCTCTGAACAGATACTCAATACTCAAGATCAGGAAAAGGTGAAGAAGAATAACAAGTTACAAGATTTACTAACTGAACAATCATTACATTACTCAACATTAGAAACACGTCTAGCAACACTACAATTCAATCAGGCAATATCACTAGCCTCACCACAACTTATCGAATTGGGTAGACCGTCACTACAAGTTCCTTCAATTGTTGAGGATGCACACTTTGTTTGTGTCCGGGCTATTGAACGAGCGTCGGGAACACGAAGTGAAAGAGCAGTTTGGACTGTCGGACATTGGGTATGTGAGGTATGGGGTATTGATAATCAGAGTAGTAGTGGTGGTATGATAATGGGTGGTGGTGGAGATGAGAAGGGTATCAAGGGAGTTTATCGTGCTTTGATGGAAGGCGCTGGTTGTACTAGTGATGAGAATAACAACAGTAACGATGAAAATACCACAAATGGAGTCGACGATATAACCAAATCATCACCATACTTGTATGGGAATGCATTTGCTGCAGCACTCATGGAGGATTTAGATGATGGTAAAGAACAAGCCAATGGCAGTAGTAATAGCAATCCAGGAAGTACCACTAATAGTGCACCATCATCAGGAAGTTTATTCTTTGGTAGAGGAGGGCCCAAACAAAGCTTACAAAGTAGGATCGATGCCGAGTTTTGCGCCCTAAATGGTATCTCGGCCGCAGAGACTGCATGCTCGGCTTTATCGGGTCTATTTGCTGACCTTGTGGATGAAAAGTTACAAGAGGAATCAACAGTAGATGAAAGTTCAGCAAAGATGCTTACTTTTGCACGAGATGAACTTGCATCTCATGCACGGTCATATAAGAAACTATTACAACAGCGAGTACGAACAGTCGTGGCTGATCTATGTGGTGGTGATGATATCTTTGACTGTGATGGACAGCTATGTCTTCAGAATCTTCGTCTCTTTGTTGAGAAGGAAGTATACAACCTCGACGGATCAGCTTTTCGGAGTTTAGAAAGTGAAGACCGATTAGAAACAGAAATCATTAAACCAATCCGTCAATCACAAATCTATGATGAGATTGGTAAAGACAAGTGTGAAACATCGGTAGTATTACAAATTGCCGAGACAATGAGTTGGAAATCTGCAGAAATCATTCTACAGGTTCTGTTGCAGGGGAAGACAACCTTTAATGAATGGGGTGCACTCCTTCTTTCGAAGCAAGTGCGAATGCTCCAAAATGTATACTGCGGTCTTGTTCTTCAAACATCATCATCATCATCATCTTCTTCTTCAACTGCTACAATACTAACTCAATTTGAACGTGTCAATCAAGCAGTATCTATACTACAATTAGAGAAACCATCTGATTGGCTAGCATTTTCATACAAGGTGGGTGAGAGTAATGAAACAAATCTAACAAGAGAGGAGATCGAAAAGATTATGAGTTTGAGAGCTGATTTCTCAGAAGAGGCAATAGCTCGTGTATGTGTGCAGATAGGTACTACTACTACCGACAGTTAACAACATAACTGAAATTATTAACGCCTATTATACATTATACTCTTTGCAGTTGTAACTCTTTTGAGTTTGAATCTTTCTCCCTTTCACTTCATATTCTAAAACATATCTTCCTCCAACCCTCTCAAGAACTCGCCAACATCAGCTTGATGTAAAACAACATTAGCAGTTGGATCTAACTCCTTACAAGCCTCGGTAGTTTGTGCAGCCACTCCAAACCCCAACGGAATATCCGCCAAGTTATATACCACCACACCACCATACTGTGGCGTCGATTCCGTAATACGTGCCAATCCAGATTTGATTACATTATTACCATACAAGAAACTCATTTCGGCACTTGGCTTTAACCATACCTTATACTTTGAATATTGGGATAGATAATCTAATGAAGTGATTGCTAATCTAAATTTTCCACTTTTGGTAAATTTTCCGAGACATGTCCCGCAGTGTAATAGATTATCTTTATTTATTGATGTTGCTGATTTCATTACCGATTCTGATATGTAGTATACTCGATCCTGAGGTTTTTGTGATGTATAATATATATGTATTATGTAGTTTAGAACAAAATTTGTGCATATCATATTATGAGACATCATCATATCAACTACAAATATCATATGTATATCATCTACTTACCTTGATCAAACGAAAGCAATGTCTTTCATCACTTCTATTAATAAGACGTTCTACTGATCTTCCCATATATTCTGCTAATTTTTGAAAGAGAGTTTTAGTCTCCTCTTCTGTCAAAGGACGCATGATGTATGATTCTATTTAGGGGTGGTATCAAATCTTTATTGCAATGCAATGCGCCTCTTGAGTATATAAGTTTCCGCCGACAAAACGATGACTATATACTTGAGAAATGGGATAAGAGAGATCCTATAGTCGACAAAGTAGGTTAGTTGTTGCAATTGTTAGCATAAGTACTCAATCTGCCTGCTCTCTAGAGGGGCATCATTCATTCAAGAGAGAGTGCGAAGGAACCGAGCAAGCGGCAAGCAGAGCCATTCATTTTTGTAAGAATAATTTTTCAATCACCCCTCCATACTTGTACTACTAACAAACCATCCTATCAGCGTGCTACTATTAATCCTGAACATATCAGATCTCTATTATCTGGTTTATTAAATATTCATCTCTCGATTAGAGCAGTAGTATATATAAAAGTGGATACCGCACAATACATACAGCAACAAGTGAACAAAACACATCACATCAACAATACTAACAAAAGTAAACAACTAACTAAACAATACGCAACAATAATTACTAATCATGCGTATCGAAAAATGTTACTTCTGTTCATCACCATGCTATCCCGGTCACGGTATACAATTCATCCGTAACGACTCCAAATCATTCCGTTTCTGCCGTTCCAAATGTCATCGTAACTTCAATAAAAAACGCAATCCCCGTAAAGTAGCATGGACAAAAGCCTATCGTAAAACCCGTGGTAAGGAATTATCAATAGATACTACATTTGAATTTGAAAAACGACGTAATCGTCCAATCAAGTATGATCGTAATTTAATGGGTAAAACTATTCAGGCTATGCAACGTGTACAGGGTATTAAAGATAGACGTGAAGAACGATATCATGCTAATAGAATGTATGATGCCAAGGCTGAGAAGGTATCACAGGCACGTGTTGAGATTGAGAAACATACGGAATTATTGGCGCCGGCTGTTGCTAAGAGGGAGGAGGTTATGCAGAATGTATTGGGTAGTGCAAGGTCGAGGATTGCTACAAGGAGGGTGGTTAAGGAGAAGGCATTGGCTAGGGGAGGACAAAAGATGGAGGAGTAAATAAATAAGAGTTAAGGGGGGTTTGTTGATTAGTTATATGGGGTTTGTACAATATGAATGTGTGTGGGTAGTAAGATGGGGGTAGTGATCCGGAAGTAGGAGATAGTTGTTTGTTTGGTATTGGGATACATGGTTAAATAGATAACTTAATCTCCACTAAAGCTCAAGTATGATACACAAGGCAATAAGATGATTATTACCGTTCTTCTGCTCACTTCTATCATACATTATTGACTATTGACCGACAAGGAAAGAGATGCTGCTATTTAGGTATCCTCTTTTATTTTCTCTTATGCCGCCCCTCTCCGCCAACAATATCTTTGAGCTCCCCAATGACATCAGCAGTCTCGCCCTATGCACCGATTAGACGGCAGTCGTCCATACTATCCGCTACTGGGGGTGGTAATGTGCTGCGACGCTCAAGTAGTAGTGTTACAACAGCTTGGTTTATAATGAGACTTTACAACAAAATCATTTTAAATGACAATGATGATGGAGAAAGTAGTATCCATGGATATCTAAATTGTATTGCTGATATAGTATATTCAAGCTTGACAATGGATAATGGAAGAAATAATATGCATAGTGATGATAAAAGTATCGGAGAGCTGTCTAAATCGTCTTCCAGTCGCCACCATAGAATTGCATCAGTACTCAATTGGTTAGTTTGCATAGTTGGTGGTAATCAATCTAGAATTGGTAGAATCATCATTTCAGCTATAAGGTTTGTACGGGAAGCATTATTGAGATCAATTGGTGCAGCTAATCTACTTCTAACGGGAAGTATCCCATCATCCTACCACAATTTGAAAGATGAACAAACATGTGCACAAAGTTTGACGAATGGAAACCACTACAATGAAATACCAAGATCAAAACTGGACATTGAAACAATTCAACAAGATCTACAGCTAATTGATCAAGTATTAGGTTATTGGTTTGGTAAAGCATCTCCCGATGGTGCACAAAAGAGTTTATGGATGATTGCATCATCGTCAGTAGAGCTTTTAGATAAAGTTGATGCTGATATATCACAGAGATTTCGTTCATTGATATTGAGTTTATCATCTAGTTGGTTAAAGGGTGAAAGTTTAGACGAAGATATGTTATCAAGATGGACGGATGATGTAGAGATATATGGTTGGCAAGGGAAGATGGCTGCTATTATTGCACTTGATCAGATGAGTCGACATATCCATCGTCATGATAAGAAGAATTGTGATGACAAAACCGTACAACATATACCCAAGCAACAGCAGTTAGATAGTATTGCATACAATGTAGCAAAGAAAATGTTAGAAGATCATAAGAAAGAGCTATCTTCGGGTATGATTCCAATACCCATGAGAAAATTTGGAATAATGCCACTCAGACATGCATCAACAGTACAAGACTTAGCCATTGTTCAGAAGGATGTAGAATCGGCGGCGGCATTACATGATGAGATGGATCGAATGATTCGAAGATTTAGAAAAGCAACCAACAGAAGAATGGCAGCGTTGCAAGACGAGGCTCGACGAGAGGGTAAGCTAGGTTTGTTAGATGATTCAAAGATGAATGGCAATAGCAATATAGAAAGCAAACAATTTGATGATGAAAAGATACTTGAATGCTTTCCATTTAAAGCAGACATGTCAAAGGCACATAATCACATGGTCACCAAAACAATCAGTGTATTCCTGTCTAAGATGGGAATTCTTCAAATGAGTGACGACCGATCGAAGAGCTCAAGAAAGACAGCCAAACAATCATCTCCTGATGATACCTCGTCATCCGATAAGAAGGTCCCAACTGCAATCGTATCTCTCTCCGGAGGTGTAGATAGTATGGTCATTGCATCGGCATTAGCATACCTTCGTGATACCGAAGCAACCCGGCGACAGATAGAGCCAGAGAACATTCTTCATATTGTTGCAATTCATATTGATTATGCCAATCGGCCCGAGTCTGGAGCTGAAGCTGCATATGTTGGAAGATATTGTGAAGAGCTTGGTGCCAAGTTTATATGTAGGAAAATAGATGAAGTTAAACGAGGTGTTACACAGAGAGATGATTATGAAAGGATTGCTCGAGAGATCCGATTCGATCTATATCGTGAATGTAGTGCCAAAGCAAGCAATGGGACAGCTGAAGGCGGAATCGGTATAATGCTCGGTCATCATCGGGGTGATCTACGAGAGAATGTAATCTCGAATAGTCATAAAGGATGTGGACCATTAGACTTGTCGGGGATGACGGCAGTATCCAAGAATGATGGTGTTAATCTCTTCCGACCTCTGCTAACATTGGAGAAAACACACATTTACGACTATTCACACACATTTGGTGTACCTTACTTTAAGGATACCACACCACACTGGTCAACTCGAGGAAAGCTTAGAAACAGACTCCTTCCACTGTTGGAAGAGATCTATGGAGAGGGAAGTATGGATCACCTTAGCTCACTAGCAGAGGAAAGTGACGACGCAAAGGCTCTTGTGCAACAAACAGTATTGGAACCATTCATGAAGCAAGTCAAACGATCTCCAATGGGAATCGCCTTTGATACCTCATCATGGAAAGACAATGGTCTATTCTTCTGGAAGTTTGTACTTCGACAAGTACTGCATAGTGCAGGATTTGGTATGTTTAGTGACAAGAGTGTTGAATCCTTCTTGGATCGAGTAGGAGCAGAAAAGGTTAGAGAGGGCTGGCTTCAATGTCGGAAAGATTATGCAGTATTCCTTCAACAAGATGGACGAGTCTTTGTCTTCTACCCAAAGAGTTTTCCCTTTGGTAATGGTCGAAAGAAGGCACAATATGATGGTGAGGAACAAGCTTTTGGAGGTTATGGAACGGAGAATAGCATACAGATTGGGCCATGGAATATATCATCACACATCATCAAGGCACCAGAAAAGGAAGTAACGACATTACTGCAATCAAAGGCTTTTAAAAACATGGAAGAGTTGGTGGCCGGAAAAGTTGAATATCATATGAAGGTACCACTTATCAATGGAAAATCTCCGTGTCCACTTGTTAGAGTTAATGGCTACACAAAATCCACTAGACCAAAATCTTGGAAAGGTGTCGACCTAAAGGTCGAGAGTACTCTCCCATTGCTAGGAGTTGACCACTCTGTACTGGAGAATGAAACTGCATCAAATTGTGATGATATATGGGCATTAGTCAAGGTACAACTAGTACTACAAGACAATAGTTCACTTGAATCTCTAGAAATACTCAGCAGAGAGTTGGATAGCCTCAAATTGACAAGATAGAATACAATTGATAGAGCCTTTCTTATTCCAACTAGAGTCCTACTTTATACATTCACTATTTTACCCATCGATACGACATGATACACCGTCTTCAAGGTTGCAGCTATCATCTAGATGCTCACTATCTTTTTGTCCTTTAGCTGTTATGGAAGAAAAGATTATCAGCCAAAAGAAACTGACAACTGCTATCCAAACGATTCTGAAGTGTTGCGGTATAACACCGAAAGTTAAGCATTGAACAGGTCCCCATAGCGACCAATATTTCACTAGTAATCCATTGTTTATCACATCATAACGATATCTTGAGATTGCTTCCGCAAAACTGTATTGAAATATAATGCTCTTGACAACATATGCAACTGGAAGGCAAACAAAAGGGGTCACTACTAATGAGTCACATAATACTTTGCTCAATACTGTTTAATATCATTCCCATTGCCGAAGAAGATTGGGAATATCTCGTTGAATATTATCTCCTGACATATTCCCTGATACAAACCTCCATACAAAACAAATGCTATATTCCTTTTAAACTCTAATGGAGTCGTCTCAATGTCACCAAGAATTATTGTATCAGTTTCATCGTCTGTTGTTTTTGCAGCAATTTGTTTTGATATAGCTCTTTTCTGAGCGACCAAGTCGGCTAAACCTGCTTTTACTCCGCACTGATATGATATAATGAATTGCAATTATGTTAGGTTATATATAAATCAATAAACATGCATTATCATCACATATCAATATCATCATATGTATTCCGAAGAAGTACATATGATATGAACAAACATATCATATGCACATAATATCTACATACCGTTAAGAAAGCGGAAGCTAATGGCATTGTTTTGTAAAATGTATCAATTGCTCCAATAAGGGAGGATTGCAATGAAGTTGAAGTTGTTGTTTGGACATCAGCTCCGCCTCGTATTGATATCCAGCTTGGAGGTGGATGACGACGTGTCGACGAAGATATTATTGATCTACTAAATCCTGATGCCGTGCTACTGCTCGAGACGAGAGCTATAACAACCGCCACATATATTACTCCTACTTGAACCACCATATTGGATGTTGTTATTCTGCTTTAACGTCTCTACTACAACGCATTGACAGCGCGTTAGTTGTTGAAGAACAAAGAGGAGAGGAGGAGCGGAAGTTTTTGATAAACCGTTTAGGCTCGATTCCCATGGCAATTCCTACTATCTCACTCTCCTCTTCTTCAACCCAGCTTGCAGTTGATACAGATTCTATGTAGAAGCAGTAGCACTGATGATTCAAAACTTTAAAAATAGTTATCATAACTTCCTAAAAGACACCCAGTTCAACAACAACTTTCCCTCGTGCTAGCTAGCAATCTATAGCCCTTTATTCCTAATTTTAAACATACTTGGCAGCTCTGTATGGCCTTGCCAAGGCAGGGAACTCCCCGAATACGTCTCCATAGCTATCTACTTCACCATCTTTGGTCAAACTTTTAAGCATGAGTGGTTGGTAGTAATCTTCTCCACCCGGAACACCCTCACCATGGCCACGGTTAACAACGATGCCACCCAATAGTGTAATCTCTGAAACGCCACTCCAAAAGTCAGGCTTGGTAGTGAAAGTGTTGATTTCCGAGCGCAACATTTCCCAAACGAGATCATACATCTTGTTTGTCACATATGTAATAGACTCATTATCAGTTTCTTTTCCCTTAAGAGCGTCTAATCTATTGCTCAATTGTGAAATGATGTATTCTTCTTGAAAATCTTTAGTACCAAGTACATCCTTGGGAGCTTCTTTACTTGAATCGGCGGCCATGATTGCCTTGTAAGCTCCGATACCAGCCCCACAGGCACCACTAACACTATCCTTTCCTACTCTTTCAATTTTGCCCACAGTACCATCATTTGCAATACCAACATGCGGTCCAAAGACGATGAATATCTTCCCATCCACTGGGCAATGTGAAGTAAATGCACCCATACCACTAATACCAACGAAGGGTAATCCTCCCAATCCACCAAGGTTGAAAACACCTTCGACACCTAATTTGTTTTGAAAGTCACCAATTAAGCTCTCTGATGTATCATTAATCTCATCTGAACATAATGATGATCCAACTAGGGTATTAGTTGGTGTATATCCACGTTCGCGTAATGCCGCAGCGACACGTAAGGCAACAGCAGAATCCGATAATGAACCAGGAAAATTAGAGCGAAGACTTGATTCAAAGGATCCTCCGTCCGAGGCAGCGTTGGAAATTTGAGGCGAAGCAACTATACCACCAGTAAGGGGTACTAGAGATGCTATTGCTGCAGATAATGGAGCTGTAATTCGTGCTTCACGAGTTGCAGTATCGATAACGATATCATCATCATCATTCACATTATTTGCTGATAATTTTGTAACATGTGTATTTGTGCTCCTCACTGGGGAAAATGCTCCAGCAAAACTTCCACCACCCAATAGGAATATAAGTGCTTTATCGAATCCTAACATTGTCAATAGAATAAGCAATATATACCGACACAAATAGCAACTCAATATGCAGTCCTTTGTTGCTTCCTCCTCTTTGCTTTTGCTGCAAAAGCAAAAAAAGGATACCCCCATTGCAACGTCAGCGTATCTTTTGTCAAGTGAGTAATACCAATTGAAAGAGTACTATTCACTACACGCTGCAACAACACATATAAAGGATCATATATGGATAGAATAGACCTACCATGATACTGCTATCTAGCGTGGTTTGTATATAGTGGATGAATTGCATGTGAGGGGAAGATCAAATTTAGTTAATCAATCAAAAAAATGACAGCCACTCTCTCGTAATCAATTGTCGACTTGATGCTAGAGCATGATGGGAATATAAAGATGGGTAGCGGAGATAAGAGCACTACTTACGGCATCTTATGTCATCGTCAATACTCTGATAGAGTTAGGGATGCATTGCTATACAATAATTCGTTTAACTGGTTGCAACTTTTATCATTGCAATTCTCCGATTCTCAACAATCAATACCACAGACATCAAACATTGTCGACATACCAACTTCTGACCATAAAGGGCCTCGTAAAGCTAGATCTGGATATTCATTATTTGTTATAGATAATGTTACAATATCTCCGGGATATCTACCTCCAATGGCAAGAAAGCAGATCTCATGGGCAGGAAGATTAAAATATCAGTGTAACTTTAGTAACATCAACATTGGTAGTGATGGAGATGGAGATACTACGACATATAAACATCTAATACTTGAGATATGGAAGGAGTTATCGAAATCATACAATGCAAGAAATGTTTATAGAGTAGATGTACAGCCAAAATCATACAGCTCCGATATTATAACAGCATTCATAACACATATCAATGAGATACTTCAAGATAAGAAGATTAATCTCTCATTGTCAGCAGCTAAAGCGACACATGTTGTGAATATAGTTATACAATCATCTACTACCGATGTACAAGCAACGTCTTCTTCTGATAGTACACAGCAATCATCAAAGGCTGCATACTGGGGTATATCAAATGCAAGAGAGCATTTTACAGGCCTGAATCAACGACTGAACGACAATGCAAACAAAGATATCATAATAGAAACTACCGACGAAACTACCGGTGTTGACAAACGTGTCATGAATGATTCATCACAAGATGTAGTTGATGTGAATGTACCAGTGTCAAGAGCTTACTATAAGCTTGCACAGGTATTCGAAGATGAAAGTCTGATTGAATTGATTGGGTCTTTACACAATGGCAACAAAGGAGTTTCAAAGAAGTCGATACTATATCACGGAGCAGGATTAGATATAGGAGCATCTCCTGGAGGCTGGACACAGGTACTACATAACACTCTCGGTCTGTCATCGGTAGTTGCAGTAGACCCAGGCATATTAGCAAATCGAGTTATAAAGCTGAATGGTGTACATCATATACGAGCAGAGCTATCAACAGATACATCCATCAAAGGACTAGCAAGTCATGCACCATATTCAATCATTGTATGTGATGCAAGTATATCAGACGCTACTGAATTATTGGTCAAGATTGTTGAGACTTTGAAGAAGGTATCTTCCATGTTGTTGAGTGGTGAAGAAGAAAGGGGTGTTATTGCTCTACCTCTATGTTTAGTTATTACACTCAAGCTACCGTACAAGACGTCTGGAAGTATAGAAAGGAACTTGGAGAAAGTAAAGAACTATATCCCAGAGTATCTAGAGCAAATTGCCAAGCTTGGAGGAGATGATGTGGTAGTTAGGCATAAGATTTGTCACTTATTTGCCAACAGTACAAGCGAGAGGACATTACTAGCTGTGTTTCATAATAAGAAATAGACACAGTTATCATACATCTTTCATCTATTCCTACTCACCAATAAGAGGCATCAATTGAGAAGCTTGGCAATCCTACTGTTTTGTCCCTCTATCACCTTTGGATTATATTGTTAGTGCTTGATCCCCTAGCTCTGCCTCAGAGCATCCACTCTAAAGCGGCATGATTGGCATTATTATCTCTTGCATCTCCCACCCTGAAACAATGCTACAAGAATAAAAAGATACCTTCCTGGAAAAAATCTGAAAAAATCTACTGCAACTCCAACATCAACAAACTCACATCATTGCTGGTCAATATCTTTCATCCTTAGTGCCGAGAATATAAAGAAGTTGAGATTATACTACTATCAAGCCACTTACACGTCGAGATTGAATGCATAGGAGTCGTTGCAACTATATTTTACAGACATAAATTACTTACACATCACACCATCAATCATCACCTACACTCGACACCTCTACCCATCAACTTATCTTATACTACCACAATCTAATAATGAAGATATCACACACATCATTCACTCAGGGTATTGCTCTTCTAGCAGTTCTAAACGATATCTCTGTCAACTCCTTCTCTCCCAACAATATCGCTCGTCGGACTACTATTACTCTTTCATCTAGCTTATCTGATATTGACGTCACACCACCGACAAAAACACTTGAAACACCTACATCTGTTGCAGCTATACCCAAGTTTGCACAGCGTTGGCGTAAACGTACAAAGCAATTGGCTACACTTGGACCGGCCTCGTCATCATTTGAGATGATTGAGACATTATTCTTAGCCGGAGCTGATATTTTCAGGTTGAATTTCTCACATGGTAGTCAAGAACAAAAGTTGGAATTACTCAACATTATTCGAGAAGTGGAGGAGAAGTATTCACATCCTATTGCAGTACTTGGTGATTTACAGGGTCCTAAATTGCGTGTAAGTTATACTTTTGTATGAAGTTACTTCTTTGTTTTTGTGTGTGCATATGATATGTATATCTCAATTTTGTATCTTCTTGATGTGTATAGGTCGGAGAATTCTCGAATCCGAATGGTGAGATGCTAGAAAAAGATCAGATCTTTCGTCTTGATTTGGACGAGGCATTGGGAGATAATACTCGTGTTATGCTACCACACCCTGAAATCATTGAGGCATCGGAGATTGATCATGTACTACTTGTTGACGATGGGAAAGTGAAACTAACTGTCGTAGGAAAGGGAGATAAGTACTTGGAATGCCGTGTTGATGTACCGGGAAAGATTAGTAACCGAAAGGGAGTGAATACACCCGACAGCGTATTGGATATCAGTCCTCTTACTCCAAAGGACAGATCAGATCTCGAGTATATGGTTGGAATCGGCGTTGATTGGGTAGCTTTATCCTTTGTTCAGCAACCAGAAGATATTGAGGAGATTCATGCATTGATTGATCAACATCTAAAGGGTGATGCCTTCAAACCTGCAGTCATGGCCAAAATCGAGAAGCCAAGCTGCTTCGTCGGTGATAACCTTGAGAAGATTGTTGATTTGTGTGATGGTATTATGGTAGCACGCGGCGACTTGGGAGTAGAGTGTGCCCCAGAAGATGTACCTTTATTGCAAAAAGAGATTATCGATACTTGCCGCATGACCGGTAAACCCGTTGTAGTAGCCACTCAAATGTTGGAAAGTATGATCGAGTCTCCTACGCCTACAAGGGCCGAGGCAAGTGATGTTGCCACTGCCATTTACGACGGAGCCGATGCTATTATGCTTTCGGCAGAGAGTGCCGCCGGAAAGGTAAGACATGTGATTGTATTGAATTGCTTTCTTTTTGTATAAATCTATATTGATCTAAACTTTGATTGACCTCTCTATTAGTTTCCTGAAGAATCGGTAGCTATGCAACAACGTATTATCAACAGAGTAGAATCAGATCGTCATTACCGTACATATCTCAGTCAACTTGTTAGAGCAAAGAAGGAGACTGCCGCTGATGCAATTACCACAGCCGCTAGCCAGATTGCAGAGACGACAAAGGCAAAGGCTATTGTGTGCTTTACTCTTGGTGGTAGTACAGTAACCAGGGCATCACAGGAGCGTCCCTCCGTTCCTGTTTTAGCTATTTCTCCTTTCAAGGAAACCGCTAGACAATTGGCCATGAGCTGGGGAGTTTATCCAGATCTACCTCGTTCAGGAAGCTTTGGATTTACTGCCGATGAAGAAGACTTCTTCAACTATGAGAATCCAGCTGTCGACGGAGAATCAGATGATGACTTTGATGTAGTGTTGAAGAATGCATGTCGTGCTGCCTTGAGGAAGGGCCTTGTGAATGATCCCAACGACCTTTTAGTTGTCACCGCTGGCCTCCCATTCGGAACACCTGGTGCAGCTAACATCATTAGAGTCCTTCCTGCAGCAGGTCCTCAATGTTGGGACGGTGTTTGTCACGTTGACTAAACATTATCAATGCATCTGTACTGAACTTTGTGGGGTGTGTAAATAGATAAGAAAGTGTAAATTAGGTTCTAAATATCGTTGTTTATCCACTTTCTTATATACTATAACAGTACCAAACTACGGAATATCATCGTCTACCTCCCGACAAAGAATAAACCATCGGTGGTTGTAAGAATGTAAACCATCCATATGCTGCGGTCAGAGCTAACATTGCTATAATCTTGAGCACACCAAAGAAACTTCCTTCCACTATACCCTGATTGTTTAAGTGTTCATATATCAATGCCAAACTTGACATTAGGAAGCATATGAAGTAACTTTTTATAAACGCCCTTTTGATTTCTGGATCATTAATCTGTCTTGCACTCCATATCATAACTCCCTGAGCAAATATAAGGGAACAGAATAATCTTGTTAATATACGACCTACGCCCTTTTCTCTAGAACTTTCCATACTAAAGAAGAGCTCTGCAAATGATGGTTTGAGATACCCGCAACTGCCAATTATAAAACTTGCAATGGAATGGATGAGTAGTAGTGTATTAAGTCTTTGTCGAGGGAGAAAGTAGTAAGATAATGGCGGAGATGCTCCCTTGATATTATTTCTGCTGCTGTAACTCATAATGATTGATACTGTTGATTCGATTGTTGTGTCTAGAGAGAGACTGAGTACCAATATCGTATGAAGAATGTGATCGCAACTCGCAATTTCCAACAAGGATACCACCTAAGATCGACTATAATAATATAACTTGATATGTATAATATATCAAATTAATCAAAACTAACAACTACTTATCAGCCTGTATACGAATACTAACTAATCTCACGTCCTCAACATCAATACAAACAATCTAAGTAGTTAAATCTTTAAATCTGACTACACTGATCACTCAAAAATTTCACTAAAAAAAGTATCCTCACGGGCCACTACCAATAGAGAGCGCTTCAGCTGATCTGATACTTCTTTTGGCAATATATGCAAAGCAGTGCAATGTTGTTATACCATGCCATGACTTCCTATTTCGTGTTGTTCGTCTGAGAGATGAAACCTAATGATACTCAAAACTCACATACAAACTCTCATAAAATTACATTACGAAATTACAATACATACAAAGAGACTTCTGCAACTTATTGCAACATAATAGGTACGGATTGATTTGCAATCAACCACTACATTACGATACATACAAAGAGACTTCTGCAACTTATTGCAACATAATAGTACGGATTGATTGCAATTGCAAACGAAGTAGCTGGATAGCTGGGCCTTATATGTATATGCGTGGCCCGTGGCATAGTTACATATTTGGGTGAAGGAGGATAATTAGGATAGTCTCTTTATTATATTAAGATTATCTTCCTGAACAAGAGAGAAGAGATGGAGATGATAACCAACAGACGACAGCCTACCAACAATAATGCCTCTATTTTCTCCAAACTTCTAATATCAATAGTAAAAGTTACATTTTTATTATTACTATGCGGTACGTCTTATCTTGCAGGATCATTAAACGGTCATCAGTCTACATTAGATTATACTGCTTTGGTTGTTGGTAATGAGGGTATGAGCGTTGGTCGTTTGATTCATGGTGAAAAGATGATTAGTTCAGATACACCTTCCAACTCCGATTGTAGAAAGGTTCAAGAGGAGTTTATAGAATTGCAAGTAAAGAAAGAAGTGGAAGAACATAGAAAGAAACTATTGAGTGAAAGATTAGATGGTAATGATACACAACAACAACAACAATATAAACAACAATCCAGACGATTTCCATCCAAATCAATGTCTAAGTTTATAAATGGTATTTCAAGAGTCAAGAAGGATGAATTGAATGACTTCTTTGACTTTGGCAATCCAATAGAACAGGGTAAAGGTACAGGACAAGAAGATTCAATCATAATATATCAAAATAAAGAGGCATATCCAACAGACTCTGCTGCCCTTCAAAGTTCTGTAGAGCATGATGACGGGAACGGTATACCATTAACTGATACACAAAGTGCCACAGAAAATTGTGATGCAATGAATGTTATATTTACAGACAATCCAGGTAACACACGACAATGTACTGCAATCATTGGTAACTTTGAATCATATCATATTCAAAGATTTATGAAGGTCGATACAGTTACCAGCTCCAAAGTACAATCAGACCTTCCTCTAAAGCTTGTCAGTAGAGGATATGCCAGTAGAGGCAAAGCCAACTTTTATTCACCTCCATCAGATGGTAAGTTTTCCCCTGTGAAGAGGCATTGGAATATGTTGAAGACATTCCTACAGAATGTTGATACTGTATTAGACGATTTGAGACCTATACTTGATAAAGTGGCAAAAGATAATAGTGTTGTGATTATGACATGCAATATGGGCCAAGCTGCTCTATTGATGAACTTTGCATGCTCGGCAAAACGGAGAGGTTTTGATTTAGGTAATGTGCTAATCTTTCCTTCCGATGTTGAAACTAGAGACTTGGCAGAAGGTCTTGGTCTGACCACATATTATGATGAAAAAGTACGTGCTGATATGTTATTTTATATGTCCCTTTTGACTGTTCTGACTCATCCAACTTTTGCATTTATCTACAGAACATGGGCCCGCTACCGAGCGGAGAAGCAAGAAGATACGGCGACAAAAATTTCAAGGCAATGATGTATGCTAAAGTCTTATGCGTGCTCTATCCTTTAATGTTGGGATATGATGTACTGTTTCAAGACGTTGATATCGTCTGGCTAAAAGACCCCATGACTTATTTCCACTCTGATAACAACGACCTATCAAAGTTTGATGTGATATTTCAGCACGATGGATCTTACTCTGTTAGATATGCACCATACACAGCCAATAGTGGGTTCTATTATGTGAGGGCAAACAAGAGAAGTCAATATCTATTTACATCACTGCTCTATCATTCAGATCTTATAATAAATTGGGACTCTCATCAACAGGTACTTGTCCAATTACTTGCAGAACATAGCTCTCTCTTTGGATTGAATGTAAAAGTACTAGGACGAGACACGGAAATGTTCCCAGGAGGTTATCACTTTCATCGGAGAAGGGACTTCATGAAGAGATTGATAAAACGAGAAACAGATTCATACATATTCCATATCAGTTGGACGGAGAATAAGGACAACAAGCTCTTATTTCTAAGACAGTTAGGCGAGTTCTACCTTCATGACAAATGTATAGGCAAGTCGGCTTCTGAAATACTTGGCGGCCAGACATCATTAGAACATTCACCGCTCGTTGAGCCATGTTGTGCACTCGAACCAATTTTTAGCTGTCATTATCGAGACAAGCCTTCTAAACTGCCATGTAAAGATTCTTCCCCAATTGATAAGAATTCAAGATCATTTTGGTAGGTAATATCATAGGTAATTAAAATAATATACTTGCATGAAGTATTAGTAGTCAAGATTAGGCACCTGCTTTCTTTTGCAACCACGGTTTCCTTGCCATTTGCTTTAGTCTGGCCTCAGTTGCTTCTTGTTTCCTATCCAATCGTTTCTTTTCCCCTTCTCGGGCAATAATAGCCTTTAACTCCTTATGAAATGCAGCACCGGCTACCTGATCACCAATTATGTTACTAAACTTCTTTGGTGTTAAAAGTATAAGTATTTGACCTGCCGTCCTACCTTTCTTCTCACCAGGTTTCATTCCAGTTATGGTACGACCGCTGTTGCCCACACCACCCTTGCCACCAGAACCACGTTCATGAGAATGTTGCCATTTGATACCCAATGTACCCATATCAGCCACTCGAGGAGTATTGACACGTCGTCCACCTCCAGCTAGTTTCGACTGACTAGTCGCCGACTTGCGTTTCAGCTCTGCCTCGAGATATTCACTAAGTTTCAGTGTATGCTCAATGAGGTGTCCCTCAAGTTCATCCTTGGTCCCTTTTGGTATTGAGGCGGTGGGATTGTTCGTCTTTGATCCATCGCCGCCAGCAGCAGTAGGAGTCGTCACAGATTGTCGAGCCTCGACCCAGGATCTTGCAATCGACTTGGTTGCCTCGACCATCCAACTTTTACAGTCATCCATATCCCACGTCGCTGCGGGCTTACTTTCGAATGGCAGTCCTGTCACTGATTCCTTGGCAGACTTCTCGCTTATAGTCCCTCCTCCAACACCACCATGAGAGACAACTGTCGTATCCAGAAGCAGGCCTCCCTTACCAGCAAGTGAGGCACTATGAAGATCATTCCGACGACTTGCTCTTGCATGGACAATCTTTTGTCCGTCTTCTTCCAAGTTGGAGCTCCCATCTGCAGATTCTCCAGCCTGCTTCTTCAAAAGTTGCTTCCCATCTCGACTGAGCTGATCGAATGCCTCGGATAGACATGCGGCAATCACTGCCTTGTATTGCTGAACCATCTCCCTATCATCTCGAAATCCAGCAAACAACTCTTTCGCTCGCTGAACGACTGCCTCGTGAAGTCCCAATGCATCTCCGGCATGAACCATCTATTATGATTATAAACAGCATTTTGTTTGTTCAGTTTGAGATGTTCTCGTTGTCTCAATAAAGGATAAACAAAGGCTTACCTGATAAAATGCATCCTTCTTCTGTTTATCCTTATATCCAATACGTGTCTTCCTCTCTTCCTTACCAAATTGTGATATATTCATTTCAGTATAGGCATGTGCATTCTTTAATATATTCTCAATACCATTACCTCCACGTGGTCCACTACCATATCCACCCATACCTGCCCCAGTAGTGAATTGTACGCCTCCAAGTGATGTACCCATATTATGTGAATTGGAAAATAATGGATTGGGTGCATCACCGTGATGGTTACGATCTTCTTCTCCCTCGAATTTACGAAATTGCTCGCCTTCGTGCATTATTGATTCACTTACTACGGTGCCGCAGTTGGTACAGATTAAATCACCATTCTTACGATCTAATATAAATGAGGCTTGATCATTATTACCACATGTGTTGCACTTTTTCCATTGTTCAATTTCATGCTTGGACGTGTTGGCTGCCACTGGTATTTCCTTAGCATCGTCTTCTAAACTTGCGGCATGTGCTGAAGAATTGGTACCCATTCCTAATACTACAGTGTCATAGACACGACGACGTATCGACCGGAGTTCATCATTGGATATTTCTGGACATAACAAGTCTGCGATACGTCGGGGTGTTGTTTGTAATATATCCATCTCAGTTCTAAGAGTTGTTTGGATGTTGTGTATTTGAAAGTCAGATACTTACTTATAATTTCCAACAAACAACAACATAAAAAGTGTGAAACTCACCGTGCAGCAATAGAACGATGTAATCCCCTAGCCAAACTAATTAAATCTTTTAATTTCAAATTCCCAGCACTCGGTATAACAACCTCTAATAATTTCTTCCGTTCTTCCTTCTTACTACTTTCATTACTATTACTACTTTGTTTTAATTCCAATTCACTTAATGGTATACAAGTTAATGTATCAACTATACCACCATTTACACCTCCTAAAGCATTAACTAATCCACCTAATGTAATGCGAGATAATATTGCACCAGTGGATAAATCTGTTGAATTATTATTTGTATTTGTATTATTAGTTTTTGCAAATGATGGATCTAATATTTGATTAATGTCACCCGAGTTGGTAGATTCAATCTTTGGCTTTTTCGACATTGGCTCATTATTGTTATTACTACCAACAGCAGCAGCAGCTGCGGGAGTATTACAAGAAGAAGCAGCTGATAATGCTCGAATTAGACTCTGTACTAATGTATTACCAACAATTAATTTTGATCTATATTCATCCTCCATTGCCACTTTTTCTTCAGGAGTAGTATCTTTATTTATACTTGGGTTACTAGGGAATAGCATTCCACCAGTGTTGGGTATGCCGGGTGTTAATTGACGTATCCAGTTTGATATTTCAGTGGTATTAAACTTCCAAAATGGTTTGGTGTCCAGTGGATTTACCATTGGTTGTTGAGATTGTGACTGTTGCATCATCATATTGGCGGTTGCTTGTACGCCTGGATAATATACCGCTGTGGCCATCACATTACTATTGTTCATTATTATAGGTCCGTATTAATAATAGTAATCCGACAGCCGTCTATCATACGCCACATCCCGCCAGCCTCAACAAATTATAAACTCAAACAGATGAGAGGATAAGAGGCCGAGCAATGATTAAGTTAAGTGCTGAGGGTTGAGTGCGAATTTAATGCCTTCAATTTTGCACATTTTCAGAGTGCATCATACTTACTCATTATCTCTCATATTACCTTGCAAAAGCGTTGCTTCAACGTCGAGACAATACTATATACGATGTTAAACCTCCTCAAATATCTCGGCTCAATAGCCATTGTTGTGGTTATTATGCTCGGTCAAGTGTCAGCTTTTGCCCCAAGCACTTCTACTTTAAAAATTGCAACAATTAATGTTAGACAACACAACTTTCAACAAAGAACAACTAATAACAACATTCAATATACTACTACTACTAATAACAATAACAGTGCATTACAAATGATGTCAGATCAGAATAACAAATCATCATTACCAGTCTTTCTCGATCCGGGGACAAAAGGTGGCGCTGTAGTCCTATCCCTTCTACTATTTATTATTCCAATTATTATATATCAAGTATCCACAGGACCATTGGGTATGGATGGTATTGTCGTCGGCAGAAACATTGGTGTTGGTTTTTCAGTATTTAGTATGTTATTATGGGGTAGTACATATATCTTTAGGGTGGCCACGAAGGATATGACATATGCAAAGCAGTTGAAAGATTATGAAGACGCTGTTATTGCGAAACGGTTAGAAGAGTTGGATGAGGATGAAGTTCAGGCTTTGGTTGAGGATATTGAACGTGATACATTTTAAAAGGGGGAATTGAAAGGCTGGTGGGTTGGTGGATAGTGTGATCAAATCGTTATAGTATACACCCGACTAAATTTGAGATAAAGAGTCTTTACTTCCGAGGGATCCAGTTGTGCTCTTTGAGCCTTAACATTCACGTATTATGGTTCAAATATAGTTTGCGAGGCCATAAACTTAAAGATAGAAACTGGCACTACTCAGATAACTAAGTAGAGTTATCTGATTTAACTCTGCCACCGAATAACTTACTTATAGACCCCTCTAATTT
>Ga0214479_100045_pt1 | contig 67962 bp, 48 predicted proteins | sample M1_20Mar14CPVII9_5_FD_165054 | JGI IMG/M metagenome (GOLD analysis project Ga0214479, IMG submission 165054) | Marine eukaryotic communities from Monterey Bay, California, United States - M1_20Mar14CPVII9sort6BwellE14 | ecosystem: Environmental > Aquatic > Marine > Unclassified | place: USA... | reverse complement strand
ATCCAGTACCGCCTACAATTCCGACTCTTATCATCGTGCTCAGTTTCTTGATTTCTGTTGGGGTTTCAGAACCCGATCTTATCGGATAGAGAGTTGAAAGAACATCAGGGAGATATTGAAGGCCGGCCAAAGTAAATTATCGGCACTCACCGTTAGTTTGCGAGTGGTAGAGCAATTATACGTTGCGTCATCCCGTGATGATCGAGAGTTCCTCGATAACGGGTGATGAGTCCGCTGAAGGTAAGTAAATTACTGAGCCTCGATTATTTTTCGGTTTGCGGCAGTTTAGGGTCGGTTACTGCGAGCGGGATCTGGTAGTTTCCAAGTTTGGCGTAAATGCGGACGGTAATTGGTTGTTCAATCACCTTCGGAATGGTCTCACGGTATTCACTAAGTTTTTGGAAGGTTTGGTTGTTTTTCTGATAGGTCGTTGCGAGATTTTTTCTTTGGGCTTCAAAATTTGGACCAGGATTCGCACTGCTGTATGCCTGAAGTATCCCCTGGGATTGTCTTCTCATGTTATCCAAATTAGCCGCGAGACTTTCGAGCATTTTGGGCGACTGAACGGGTATGATTTTTCCGTTGAAATCTCTCATTACCAGATTGCTTTTGAGAAGCAACTTTGAGCGAAGATCACCGGCAACTTGGATCCACATGAATCCGGTTTTATCACTCCGTTTCAACCAGACTTTTGCTGGCATGTTCTTCTCAATTCGCGAATTGGGGATGGCTGTTTCAACTCCTTTAATTCGTAGTGGGAGAACGTCGACAACGATCGTCTCGGGCGCGGGCATGGCAGGGAGCGACAGTTCCAGTTCATTCGAAAATGATTCCTTGTCGAGACGAAGGTCGCGGATTTTCATTGGAGTTCGGAGGAAAACAATGGTTCCCTGATCTTCCGGAAGTTTTAGTTTTAACAAGCAGTTTCGCAGGTTACTCGCGAACTTGGCCGCAGTTTTATCGGTGGTGGCTTCAGCAAGCCATTGAAACAAAAATGCATTTTCTGACTTGCGAAACGTGGCGATTGGTAGCGGTCGCTGCTTTGCACTTTTACGAACCGTGACATTCCATTTCTGCTTGTCGTCTTTGGATCGCTCAAGTTCAAAAACAGGTTTGCCACGGGCGACCCCTTCCTCACAGATGATTTCAACCCCAAGCAAGTACTGTCGTTTAATGACAAGGTCAGCTAGTTTTTTCTCGGTTGTATTTTCAATGGGCGGTAAACTGAAACGCTCTGGGAAATTAGCAAATGGAGTTTTTGCTGCTTCTGGCTGGGCAGGTTTGGTCGTTGCTACACTTGGGGGCGATTTTTTTATCGGAGACGTATCCCCAATGATTGTTTTGGACTGTTGAATCCAAGAGCGGTATTCTTCTATTTTGTTGGCAGGATTCCAACCACCTTTTTGCAACGCTAATTTAATTTCTGTCGGACTCATTTTTGCCATTTGATCAATGGTCGAGACATTGCCTTTGTTGAGAACGCTTTGCGTTTTTTCCGCGATTCCTTTGATCACGGTTAAGTCGATTCTCGGTGCCGGTTTTACGGCTTTCGGCGGAGTTGATTTGGCGGGAGGTTTCGTTTTGGCCGGTGGCTTAGGTGTTTTGGGTTGCGGCGCGGGTTTTGTTGGCTGAGGATTCGTTTCTTGCGAGTTTCCTGATTTGTTCTTATCGAGGTTGTCTAGGAATTTTTCCATTTCTTCATCGGTCGGCGGGCCAGTCTTTTTCTCGTCAGCACCTTCTGAGGAGGTGGGCTCAAGAGACGACTGGGCTGGCAGCAACAAGCTGTCTTTTTTGGCGGTAACTACTTTGCCTGATGTCGTGGAATTCAGGGCGGCGATAACGCCGAAAACTGAACCAACGATTAAAAACAGGGCGATTACGCCGGATGTCGCGATGACTGCGACCGGATTGTCGCGCCAAAGGCGAGAGAGCCCGCTCAGTTTTTGAGGAACTGGAGGGACTTCAACATTCGTTTCTGGTTCAGTTTCTTTTCTCTTCCGCGGAGTAAGTGACGTGCTTGCAACAGGATGGTCAAACCCGCCAAAATCTATGGGTTCTGGAGCAGCATTGATTTGAATGAAGCTTAGCAGCGAGGCTGAAATGTTTTTTACCGACTCAGGAGGAGCATCATGTAGCTCTGACAACAGGCCGGAGAGCTCAACGCCTAAATCAGATTCCTCAAGATTTGATTCTTTAAGCAACGTCTGACCAATTGTTGCCATGGCGGAAAAATCCTGCGCTACCGTTGATTGTTCTTTGGTGCCAGAGAGTTGTCGGCGCAGGGGAGATAGTGGAAGGTTTTGGATTTTCAAATTTTGCTGGGCATCGAGAATCAGATCCGCTCGGCCAATCCATCCGTGTACGACCTCTAGTTGATGAGCGTGTTGCAAGCCATCAATCGCTTGTTGAATTATTTTCGCAATAAGTACTTCGTCAAACTCGATGGATGTCGATTGGTCCAGAGTCTGGCCTTCGATATGTTCAGTAACGAGGAAGTATCTTCCGCCTTCTTGGTCAATGTCGAAAACATGGGTCAGATTGGGGTGGTCTAATTGAGCTGCCAGGCTGGCTTTCTGGATAAATCGATCGCAATTTTTTTGGTCTTCCGTGAGCGCCGCGGGAAGAATTTGAATATCGACTTTTCGCGCCAACGAGGTATGGATCGCCAGCAAGCGATCGCCTAATTCATCTCGCTGGATGCGTTCGAGAAGTCGGTAACTGCCAACGTCCAACCTCGTCCTGCCGGTCATTAGGAACTTGGCTTGCCAGGTCGTGATTAATTCTTCACGGATTAACAGCTGGGCGACAGCTTCGGGGGTCTCAGTGGTATTGTTGCTGAGCAGTTCTTCGAGCTGGCTTGATTCGACGATCCCGCTTTGTTTAAGTCCTTTAATGAAGTCATTTTTTGTGATCTTCGACATAACGCTACCAAGAAGGGGATTTTCTGTATCCGACAACGATATTCTTGCACTCGGTTAGGGCAACTTCAACCATTGAATTGAGATTGCAGCGGAATCACGAGTGGATTTTTCCGTTTAGCCGGTTTAAACGTGAAAATACGTTTCAGACTCCCAAAAACTCGTCGGCATTCGATTCTGCCGGAGGCTTGAACCAATCGTTGCTCGCATTGGCGGATGGTAGGGAAATAAGGTTTGAAGTAGATCGTTGACAGGTAGGTCATCTTGAAGCCTATTCACAAAGCCCGTTTCTTTTCTCCCACCTAGTTCATATTTAGAAGCTGCCGGTAATGCCGGTCGAGATTGCGGACGCAGCTTTCCACTGAAAAATTTGCCAATGCCATGGATCTCAATTGCTTGCTGATGGAACTTAATTTTTGTTGTGAATTCGACAGCTCAATAACTTTTTTTGCGATTTCAGCTGGACTCTCTGGGGGAACTAACAAATCGTTGAATTCCGGGGATGAAAGTATCTCTGCTGTTCCACCGACGTTGGTGGCAATCATCGGTAGACCGCTGGCTGCTGATTCGAGAAGGACGCGTCCCAAAGGTTCCTGACGAGCGGGATGGATCAAGATGGTTGACTGCCGCATCAATTTGGGAATGTCATCGCGAACGCCTAGCCAGGATACCTGGCTGCCGAACGGAGAATTGTCGACTTGTTGGATTAGTCTATTCTCGTATTCGATTGCTTCTTGTTTTTGAGAATAGCGCTGTCCGACAATTGCAAGTTTGGCGGTAGGTATTTCTGGGACAATTTTAAAAAATGCGTCGAGTAGGGAGTCGACTCCTTTGCGAATGCCAATTTGCCCTACGAATAATAATTTTGGGCGGGGGACTGTTGGGGTAGAGGTTGCTGTTCCAGATATCGATGAGGTGCCTTCGTCAGGGAAGAAAGTTTTGCTATCAACGCCATTGTGGACAACGGAAGTGCGGGATGCATCAAGTCCATGTTCGCAGTGCCACTGCTTTGTTGCCTGGGACACAGCGATAAGCCGGTCGATCTGATTGATGTCGGCCATCGCCTTCTTGCTCAGCTTTAAAATATCGCGGAGGTAACCAAGGCTGGGAATGCCAAGCGATTGGCAGACTGGTCCGCAAATGCGACTGGTTGAAAGGCTATTGCAATGGACAAGGTCGCAAGCTGTGCTGGTCGCCAGTGCTGCAAATTCTTCGCGAATTTCTAGCTGTGATTTCTTGACACCCTCTGCGTGGTGCATGCAGAAGTCAATCACCTCGACCTTGGATTCGCGTAATCGATTTGCGAAAGGTGATTTTTCGGGGACTGCCGCGAGGAAGCTCCATCCGTTTTTTCGCAAGCCGTCGACGAGGGTAAGAAATGAGTTCTCGCCGCCATTAACTGAGCCGTACTCGCTGGCAACAAGAATCTTGTTTTTCAAAATTTCACCCAAGATTCAATGTTGGAGTCTGGTCGAGCCAATTACCCGGCCAGTTCAGTGCACTTCAGCTGACGCCGGTTCGGACTTTTGCAAAAACAGGTTTGCAGAAATAATTAAGCAAAACCAGTGATTCAGTCGAATCACCCTCGCTTTAATCAACCTGCCAAGTATCGCCGGAGTGGAATAAGTTTTGTAGCTCCCCTGCCCCTTTTTCCGACACAGCCTCTTCGACTTGCGAATTGATCATGTCGTCGTAAGTTGGTCGGTCAACATCTCGGAAAACGCCGATCGGTTCCGGGAATTCCGGGTGTCGCATGCGGCTCAGTAAAAAGGCAAGCTGGGAATTTGGAGCTTTCTCGTCGTGAAATAGAAGGTCGTCCTGAGCTACATTGGCAAGGTCTACAACTTCGGGATTAAATCCATTGAGTTGAATTCCTTTGGTGCCCCCGGCATAAATTAGTGGTTTGCCGTGCTCGAGTAACAGCGTCGTTTCCGCTTTTGTGTTTTTGTTTTTTGCGTAGTCCCAGATGCCATCATTAAAGACATTGCAGTTTTGGTAAACTTCTAAAAAAGAGGTTCCTTTATGAGCGGCCGCACGTTTCATCATTGCCACGAGATGTTTGATATTGGTGTCGATAGACCGGGCAACGAAGCTGGCTTCTGCTGCAATGGCGACGGAGATTGGATTTAGGGGGTGGTCTATCGAGCCGCGGGGCGTACTTTTGGTAACCGAACCGACCTTTGAAGTTGGCGAGTACTGGCCTTTGGTGAGTCCATAAATCGCGTTGTTGAAAAGGATAATGTTTACATCGACATTTCGTCGCACGATATGCATGAAATGATTACCGCCGATGCTCAACGCATCACCGTCGCCCGTGATTACCCAGATGTCTAATTCTGGGCGGGTTGATTTGAGGCCGGTTGCGAAGGCGGGGGCACGGCCATGAATGCTGTGCATGCCGTACGTATTCATGTAATACGGGAATCGGCTGGAGCATCCGATCCCAGAAATAAAGACAGTGTTTTCTCGGGTGGAACCAAGTTCTGGAAGCACTTTTTTCATTTGAGCGAGGATGGAATAGTCGCCACATCCGGGGCACCATCGCACGTCTTGATCTGAAGCAAAGTCAGCAGGTTTCAGGACAGGTAGTTCAGTACTCATGTTTCAATACTTTGAATTGGAATTAAGGATTGAGGGTTAGAAGGTGATCAACGGTTGGGGGTTAGCTGACGACCTTGCGTGTGGCTGCTTTAATACCGTCGACAATTTCATTGACGATAAAGGGTTTGCCTTGGATTTTATTGATGCCGACAACATCCACAAGAAATTGCTGGCGGATCAGTGCTGACATTTGTCCCGTATTCAGTTCGGGAACGACGATATGATCGTATTGCTGAATCAGAGATTCCAGGTTGCGTGGGAATGGGTTAATCCAGCGGAGGTGGACGTGTCCAACATTCATGCCTTCGGCGACGCAGGTTTGTACGGCGGTGTGGCAGGCACCGTAGGTTCCGCCCCAACTGATGACGAGCGTGCCGTTGTCACTGCCTTCGAGTTCAGCTTCTTCTACGAATTCGGCAACCAGATCGACTTTTTTCGCGCGAGTTTCAACCATGTACTGATGATTTGCCGGGTCGTAGCTCACATTGCCGGTACCATCCTGTTTCTCGAGACCACCCACACGGTGCATCAGATCGGGAGTGCCGGGTAAAGCCCAGGGACGCGCTAAATTTTCGTCGCGTTTATAAGGCAAGAACTCATCATCCCCGTTCAATTCGGTGGGATGGCAAACTTCAATTTTCGGAAGTGTGTCGATTTCTGGGATCTTCCAGGGTTCCGCTCCATTAGCGATGTATCCATCGGAGAGAATCACAACGGGCGTCATATAACGTGTTGCGACTTGCCAGGCCTCAATAGCAGTCTGAAAGCAATCACTTGGACTCCGGGCAGCGATAATTGGTAATGGGGATTCGCCGTTTCGGCCGTACATCGCCATCATTAAATCAGACTGTTCTGTTTTAGTTGGCAGGCCGGTACTCGGTCCGCCGCGCTGGACGTCGATAATAATCATCGGAAGTTCGAGGATTAATCCAAGCCCCATCCCTTCCCCTTTGAGTGCGATTCCGGGACCGCTGCTGGTGGTGACAGCCATGCTTCCGCCAAAGGCCGCCCCGACTGCTGAGCAGACGGCGGCAATCTCGTCTTCGGCTTGAAACGTTCTTACACCGAAGTGTTTGTGTTTACTTAATTCGTGCAAGATATCGCTGGCGGGTGTGATCGGGTAAGAGCCAAGAAAGAGTTCTTTACCACTCAATTTGGATGCCGCAATCAAGCCCCATGCGAGCGCCTGATTGCCCATGACATTTCGGTAGGTGCCAGGTTTTAATTCAGCTTTCGGGACTTGATAGGTAGAAGCGAAATCTTCGGTGGTTTCACCATAATGCCAGCCAGCCTTGAGGGCTAAACGGTTGGCCTCGGCGATTTCCGGTTTAGAGGAGAATTTATTTTCGATGAAACGCAGCGTTGGTTCTACGTCACGTCCGTAAAGCCAAAACACCAAGCCCATCGCGAAAAAGTTTTTGCAGCGATCAGCCAATTTTACGGAAAGGCCAGTCGGTTCGACGGCGCCGCGGGTCAGCGTTGTCATTGGGACTCGAATCGTCCGGTAGTTTTTAATGGTGCCGTCTTCGAGTGGATTTTCTGCCAGTTTGGCAAGTTTCAGATCTTTGGCGTCAAAACTATCCGAGTTGACGATCAAAATTCCTGTCCCTTTCAGGTCGGAGAGATTGGTGACTAAAGCCGCGGGGTTCATGCAGACAAGGGCATCGAGCCCGTCGCCCGGAGTAAAGATTTCCTCGGCAGAAAACTGAACCTGAAAACCGCTGACACCAGCTCGCGTTCCTCGCGGAGCCCGGATTTCTGCTGGAAAGTCTGGGAACGTTGCGACATCGTTGCCCGACAAAGCGGAGGTGTTGGTGAGTTGGGTTCCCAGCAGTTGCATACCGTCGCCAGAGTCACCGGCTAGGCGGACGGTTACACCGGACACGGATTCAGAAGGTTTTTGCGTGGGTGGAAACTGTTCGTTGGCACTAATCATTCGAAACTCGTAACAAACTCGGACGGTAGTCGGATCGTGCGGCAAAATCACTTTTGACTTTGGCACCACAATTTAGTCGTTTTTTATCGATAACAGTACTTAAAATGTACCAGTCGATCGGGGTCCTGACGACATCGCCCCGGTGGATGTTCGAATTCAGCAATTTGGGACGAGGCGAAGGCGGAGTTAACCGTTCCTTTTTGGTCTTCGTTCAAATAGTGAACAGAAGGAGTTTCCCAGATATGACCGGTTTTCGAAAGGGGAAAACATCTGTTAGAATCCGCCTCGCGGCCGCTTTTTGGCAATTAATTCCGCCACCAATACATTCACAAACACTTAACCGAGGTTAATCTACAGCGATGGAAAGATCACTCGTATTACTCAAGCCCGACTGCGTTCAACGGCGTCTCGTGGGCACCATTATTTCCCGTTTTGAGGAAAAAGCTATCAACATCATCGCAATGAAGTTGATCCAGGTGACCCCTGAACTGTCCAAGCAGCACTACGCTGAGCATGTAGAAAAACCTTTTTACCCTGGTCTTGAGGAATTTATTACCGGTGCCCCAGTTGTGGCAATGGTGGTTGAGGGCCTCGAAGTTATCCGAGTGGTGCGTGATATGCTTGGGGCCACCAACGGGTTGAAAGCGGCCTCTGGCACGATTCGTGGTGATTTTAGTAGCAGTCGCCAAATGAATCTCGTTCACGCTTCAGATGGCCCCGAAGCATCGGCACGCGAGATTAATCTCTATTTTGGTGACGATGAGATCTGTGAGTACACACCAACACTGACACCTTGGTTAAAGGCTGGTGACGAATAGTCTCCTTGGCCAACGACGAGAATTTTAAAACCCGCAGTTTAAGCTGCGGGTTTTTTTACGTTCACACCTATTGATCTCTCACCATTGTTAAATCTGCCAGTTTTCATTGTCTCGTTATTGGCCTCAGTTGTCGCTTCGAAAGGAAAATTCTGGAATCTCGCGATCGAACTTTGGGGTTAACAGCGATTCGTGCCTTGGTAATTACATGCAGCGGTAAAGAAAGAAAAGGAGAACTGGGCAGTTCGTTCAATTTTGAATGAACTCACACGGGTTAATTTGACCTTCTCGGTCGTGGTCGATAGTCTGAATGTATGAATGTACGCAATGGAATCTTAAACGTCGGACTTGGTTTTGCCTTTTTTAGTTTTGCTTTTCTGGGGTGTAATGGGAGCACGGAGCCAGTCGAGAAATCCGACACTCCTCCCAAGGTTGTGGATAAGGTATCTCTCTCACCAGAACAGGTGAGCATTCAAGGGATCACGGATTCCGAGACCTTGATCCAGTCTTTATCTGCGAAGAAAAGTATGCTCGGGCGATCCCTGATTAATTCAGACGTTGATACGTCTGCATTTGTGGTTGAAGCGGTGCAGTGTCTTGGTCTAAAGGATGTGGATTTTCAAGATTTACTAAAAGCGTCCGCAGTTGAGGTAACCGAATCACCTCTGCTTGGGCAGGGGTTGGCGTCAGAAGTCTTATGGCCAATTTCTGAGAAGCAGCAATCGTTAAGTCTTCGGGAAATTTGGCGACCTCTGTTGCGCCAAGATAAATTCGAAAACGCACAGTTCGGAGTGCTGTCGGGAGCCGTGTTGCCCAACGGCGACTTCGAAATGGCGACGAAGTTTGAAGGACGAATTCGCACTGCTGATGGCTCGCTTTTGGGTGTGATTGGTTATCAAACTTTGGTGTGGCACCGCTCAGATGCCGACGACTGGAAGATAGCCGAGTGGAAACAAGAGAAATTGAAAGTTATTAATTCGATTTCGCCTTTGTTTGAGGACGTTACCAGTGAGGCGATTACGGATCCCGAAACGTTTAAAAAGCTGTCGACTGCTTCGCATGAACAATTGATTATCCAGCGGTGTGATGAGCTGGAGGAAGCCGTGCGTCTAGCCGATGCGTCTGGCGGGCAATCTCAAAAGCAAAAAGAGGAGATGGTTGCAAATTTCGCAGCACGTCCTGACTTTAAAGGCTGTAATGATTGGACTTCAGTGGGGCAGTATCCCGCAGTTAGTTCTGTTGATTTCAATCAAGACGGATTCGATGATTTGTTCGTGACTGATCGGTGGCAACCGCCGCAAATGCTGCAAAGCAACGGTGATGGTACGTTTACCGACGTCACCAGTGAGGTTGGGCTTGAAATAGATGAGATGGTGACTTGTGGTTACTTCTTTGATTATGACAACGACGGCGATGCTGATCTGATTCTCGGCATGTCGCTTGTGCCAAGCTTGTTTTACGAAAATGATGGCGGGAAATTTATTCCTCATGCTGAAATTAATGAAGTTTTAAAGGACGCCCGTTGTGTAAACGCGATATCCGTAGCTGATGTAAATCGTGATGGTTTATTGGATTTGTACTTGAGCACTTATGCGACTGGGACTGGGCCGATTGAAGATTGGATTGGGTTCATTACCACCGAAAAAGAGCAACTGAAAACGCGTTTGAAGATTGAACGGGCTGACAAGTTTGTGGATCGGGGTGGGCCGCCCAATATCTTACTAATGAATCGCGGCGGAAAGTTTGAGTGGTCAAAAATTTCGGATGAGCTGAAGCAATATCGGGGATCCTATCAAAGTTCTTGGGTGGATTACGATAGCGACGGAGATCCGGATCTCTATGTCTGTAATGACTTCGCACCTGATGTGTTTTTGAGAAATGATACTGCGCAAGGAAGTTTCAAGCCTGAGTTTGTTGATGTTACCCAAGACATCATTCCAACGATGGACATGGGTTTTGGAATGGGTTGTTCGTGGGGAGATTTTAATAATGATGGCGATCTTGATTTGTACGTCTCGAACATGTACTCGAAGGCGGGCAATCGAATCGTTGATCAAATTGAAGGTTCGGACCCGAGGCTCAAGGTGTCGGCTCACGGCAATTTTTTGTTCGAAAACGAGGGTGGGAAATTCCGGCAAATTGCCGGGCCCGGTGAAGGTCAGCAGCATGTCGCTCGGGTGGGGTGGTCATTCGGCGGGCAATTTGCTGATTTTGACAATGATGGTGAACTTGATCTCTACGTGCCAAGCGGGTGCTATTCAGCGCCTGCCGAGGTGAAAACCAAGATCGATTTGTGAAGTTGTCTGTGGCGCGAAGCAGTTCGCTTCGGTGTGGGACGTGATTCTGAGTTTTCGATGGCTGAGCAATGGGGGTCGTTGGAATCGACTCGGACGATCTTTTTTGAGTGGACGGATCAGCCTCCAGAGGGCGAGCGACACCTCAATAGTAATTCATTAAGTGGTAAGGAACGAAACCGCCTTTTTCTCCAACGAGACGGGAACTTTCAAGATCTCTCCCTTGTTTCGGGAGCGGATTTTCTCTCGGACGGTCGTAGTTTTGTTCTGTTTGACTACGACCGCGACGGCTGGCTTGATCTTGGTGTCGCCAGTTCGAACCATCCCCGGTTTAGAATCGTAAGGAATAAGATTGGTGATCTGGCCAAGATCGACAATCAGTTTCTCGAAATCTCGCTCGTCGGTGGGCAAACATCAGCGGTGCCCAGCGGCGAGTGGAGTTCGCGAGACGCTTTTGGCGCGACGGTGAAAGTGACGACGGCGGAAACTGAGCGGCTATTCCAGCTTTCATGTGGCGAAGGGCTTTCAGGCGTCAACGCTCAAAGAATTCATGTTGGGTTGGGAGCTCTGAAGTCAGTTGACCGAATCGAGGTTTTGTGGCCCAGCGGAAAGGTTTCAATTCTCGAAAATGTTGCTGCCGGCAAGCGGATTACAATCTTTGAGAATCCCGAGATGTCCAAAGACTAATCGGGGACGCTGATGTGTTTTGGCATTTAAGCAGTTTTGCCGGTTGAGCAGTTTTGCCGGTTGAGCAGTTTTGCCGGTTGAGCAGTTTTGCCGGTTAAGCAGTTTTGCCGTTAGTGATCGAAATCGCCATTTCTGACCAGTAGATTATTTTGGTTAATAGGTACCGACTGGGTCTTTATCGCTGGTGCTTAATCGTTCACTGAATTACAAACTGTAAAAAAGTTGGCGTTCGAGCAGTAATCCGGTTAGCGTAAGAGTAGGAAAAAAGAATGCATTGGTTTTGGCAAATTGACAAAACTCAATGGTAATCACGGCGGTGTTGCACGCGGACAACATCATCGTAAGGCTGGAAACATGATATTTAAACTTGGTTATTTTTCTCTGTTGGCTTGTGCCTGTGCTACGACCGTTTTGATGGTGGGTTGCCAAAAAACTCCGTCGCCTGCAAAACAAGCCAAACGTGCGGTGGTCGACGAGCCAAAACTCTCGGATGAGCAACTTCGAATTCAGGGAATTACCGATTCCGAGACTGTAATCCAGGGGCTCTCGGGCAAAAAGAGCATTCTGACAACCGGCCTGAAGGACATCCAGATTGACCTCTCTGCTGTAGTGCCAGGAAAGATCAAACACTTAGGTCTTGCAGAGCAGACCATTGACTCGTTGTTGTCTTCGGCAGAGGGGGATTCGCAAGGTTCGCTCGCGACGTTTATGGTTTGGCCAATTAAACCTGAAGTTGAGTTAATTGAGTTTTCCGAAGTCTGGGCGCCGTTGCTCAAGGATGGACGATTTGATGACGCTCAACTGGGGGTTCTCAAAGGCTCGTTTGCCGAGTCTGGTGTGTTTGAGATGGAGACAAAATTTGAAGGTCGGATGCTGCGAAACGGTGAGCCTTTAGGGGTCCGTGCCTATCAGACCCTTGGGTGGCAGGAGGTTGCGGAAAACGATTGGAAACTGGTTTCTTGGAAGCAAAAAAAGTTTACCGTCATTAATTCGCCAGGGAATTTATTCGAGGAAGTTACCGCGGATTTAATTCCTGATGTTGAGACTTTGAACGCAGTCTCGACAGCAACCCACGAAGACTTAATTATTACTCGTTGCGGTGAGATGGAAATTGTTCGTTCGCTTGAAAACGGCAAAATGGTAGAGGCACAGGCAATCAAGGAAGCCAGAGACGAATTCAAAGGCTGTAATGATTGGGGTTCAGTCGGGCAATATCCTTCAGTCAGCGTCGTCGATTTCGATAACGATGGGAATGAAGATCTATTCATGACGGACCGTTGGCAGTCCGTTCAATTGCTTCGAAATCAAGGTGATGAGACCTTTGTCGATGTTACGAAATCGGTAGGCATCGATGTGCCAGAAATGGCGACTTGCGGATATTTCTTTGATTTTGACAACGACGGCGACTCCGATTTGCTGATTGGCATGTCGATGGTTCCAAGTCAGTTTTTTGAAAATATTGGCGGGAAATTTAAGCCACATGAGGCGATTAATGAAGTGCTCCGGGAAACTCGTTTTGTTAATGCAATATCTGTTGCGGATTTAAATAGAGACGGGCTTGAGGATCTCTATTTGAGTACCTATGCCACGGGAACTGGGCCAATTGATGATTGGATTGGATTTGTTACGCGGGAAAAGGAGCAACTCAAGACACGTTTGAAAATTCTCGGTAACGATAAGTTTGTCGATCGCGGAGGGCCGCCAAATATTTTGCTGATGAATCGTGGAGAGAGTTTTGAGTGGGTAAAGATGGACGACGGGTTAAAACAGTATCGAAATTCCTACCAAACGTCGTGGAATGATTACGATACCGATGGCGACCTCGATCTCTATATCTGTAATGACTTTGCCCCCGATGTTTTTCTTCGAAATGATACCGAGCGAGGTAGTTACAAGCCGGTATTTACGGACGTCACTTCGGACGTCATTCCCACAATGGACATGGGTTTTGGAATGGGGTGCACTTGGGGCGATTATGATAACGACGGTGATTTAGATCTTTATGTCTCCAATATGTATTCAAAGGCCGGTAATCGGATTGTCGATCAGGTTAAGGGCGCAGATCCGCGATTGAAAGTTGCCGCTCACGGAAACTTTTTATTCGAGAATCAAGGGGGAGTTTTTAAGCAGGTAGCGGGAGATGAAGAGGGCGAGCAGCATGTCGCGCGAGTCGGATGGTCCTATGGTGGTCAGTTTGCCGATTTCGATAACGATGGGAATTTGGATATTTACGTGCCAAGCGGATGCTACTCTGCGCCCGAAGAAGTTAAAACAAAGATTGATTTGTGAAGTTGTCTTTGGCGCGAAGCGGTTCGCTTCGGAGAGGGTCGGGGACAAGAGTTTTCAAATGCGAAAGAGTGGGGGCCGTTGGAGGAAATGCGAACCATTTATTTTGAGTGGATTGATGATCCGGAACCCGGCGAGCGGTACCTCAATAGCAACTCTCTTAGTGGCGGAGAGAGAAATCGAATTTTCTTTCGCCGCGATGGTAATTACAAAGACTACTCGCTCGTCTCTGGTGCCGATTTTCGAGAAGACGGTCGTGGGTTCGTTTTGTTAGATTTCGATAAAGACGGTTGGCTCGATCTTGGTGTGACCAGTCCGAATCATCCACGGTTTAGGATGGTTCGCAATACGATTGGTGACCGAGGTCTTAAAGCTAATTACGTCGAAATTGAACTGGTGGGTGGGCAGACAACCGCCGTAGCCAGTGAGCAATGGAGTCCGCGAGATGCTTATGGAGCGACCGTTGCAGTTTGGCAAAATGGTGAGAAGCAAAAGCGGATGTTTCATCTGTCCTGTGGCGAAGGTTTGTCAGGTGTAAATTCTAAGAGCATTCATGTCGGTATGGGCGACTCGGAGAAAATCGACAAACTCGAGGTGACTTGGCCTAGCGGGAAAAAAACGACGAGAGAAAATGTGGACGCCGGACAGCGAATCAAATTATTTGAAAATCCCGCATCCGACAATTAAGCGTGAGATCTAATTACTCGGCCGCAGTTCTTGTTAACTCAAGCCGATTCGCGTCGGGCTTGCCCTGCTGCGTGGTTTTGAGAGAATGTAAACTCGGTTTCCTAACACCGTTTTTATTTCCTCACACAACTCAACTCTGTATCAAAAAATGCAATTCACCAAAATGCACGGCGCAGGAAACGATTATGTTTATATCGATTGCTTCCAGGAGCCAATCCCGGCAGATCCAGCGGCGTTGGCGGTTTCGGTAGCCGACCGTCATAAGGGAATCGGTTCCGACGGCTTGATTTTAATTTGCCCGTCGGAAGTGGCAGATGCGGAAATGCGGATGTTTAATGCCGATGGAAGCGAATCGGCCATGTGCGGGAATGGGATTCGATGCGTCGCTAAATATGTATTCGATCATGAAATCTGCCAGAAAAGCCACATGACAATCCAAACGGGGGCTGGCATCTTGGCATTGGATGTAGAGCATGAAAACGGTAAAGTCCAACAAGTCCGGGTGGATATGGGGGAGCCTATTCTGCTAGCGGCAGAGATCCCGACTACACTTGCTGGGAATCCTCAAGTTAATCATCATGTGATTAACGTGCCGTTGTCGGTGGGTGGCCACGAATTTGCAGTCAATTGTGTTTCAATGGGCAATCCTCATTGTGTTATTTTTGTTGACAAAGCGACCGATGATCTAGTTCTGAGAATTGGCTCCCGAATAGAGAGTGACGAGAGGTTTCCTGAAAGAGTCAACGTAGAGTTTGTCGAAATCGCATCGCCAACGGAAGTTCGTCAGCGGACTTGGGAGCGAGGTTCGGGAGAGACAATGGCTTGCGGAACGGGGGCGAGTGCAGTGTGTGTCGCGGGAGTATTGTCGGGAAAGACGGAGCGAAAAATAACGAATCATTTGCTCGGTGGAACATTATTGATCGAGTGGGATGAAACAACAAATCATGTGTTCATGACGGGGCCAGCAACGGAAGTGTTTCGTGGTGTTTGGGGTGATTGAAAAGTAGGTTATCGAGAATTTATTAGAGTTAAATTTATTCAATGAGCCAGATTTGGTTTTGGGCAATTAGCGTTAGCCAATTAGATAGTTGATTCGCGATGGACGAGCGAATTCGTTGTTTGTTGAGTTTTGTGTTTGTTTGATTAGTAAGGATGCTAAAGCGACGTGTCAGATGCAACGTTAGGTCAACGAATTACAGGTCATATTAACGCGCTGTTAATGCCGCGTGCGCTAGACCTCATTAACTTTCGAATTCGCTATTATGATAAAACGGTGGATCCCGTTCGTTCGGAGTACAACGAACACGTGATTTTCTCGTTTTGGCACGAGTACATTGTTGTGATTCTTCCTCGTTGGGGGCACACTCCTTTAACCGTCCTTTGTTCGCAACATCGCGACGGCGAATTGGTGAATCAAACAGCTGAGTCTTTAGGTTTGAACATTGTGCGAGGCAGCACCAGTCGCGGCGGCGCTGCTGCCATCCGCGCAATGAAAACGAATTCAAAGTTTTCCAGTATTGCGATGACCCCTGACGGTCCCCGCGGACCACGCCGTGAGATGGCGATGGGGCCAGTCTACTTAGCTTCGCTGCTTGGCATGCCCTTAGTTCCGGTGGGTATTGGAATCAGCAATCCCTATCGTTTGTCGACGTGGGATAAGTTTGCCATTCCTCGACCGCTGTCCCGCGTGCGTGTAATTTTTGGTCCGAAGATTCGCGTGCCAAGAAAAGCTCGTAGGGAAACATTGGATGCTTTTCGGTTGGGTGCTCAAGGATTAATGAATGATCTTACCGATGAGGCTCAGCATTGGGCGGACTCAAAACAGAAGATGGTCGGAGAGCAACGTTTCACGCGGGATCGGCGTTCGAATCGAGTTGTGTTCGAAAGGCCGCTTATTACGCCGTCGAAATTAAAGCTCGTCCAAGCTCCGGCGCCTGAAACTGTTCTTGTTGATCGCCATCCTAATCAACGCGTCGGTTGAATTTAAACTTACCGTTTAGTCCAGTGTCTCTTCTGTTTTCTCAGTCCAGTGCTGTCTGGCGCGGGTGTTGAGCCAGTATTGACGCATTTGCATTTTTATTTGGTCCCCCGCGATTCGTTTGGAAACGCGGGTTCCGTTCCAGCGGTTAGAAGCTTCCGAGACTTCGATTGGAAGCTCACGTGGTTTATTGAATTTCTGTTGAGCTGCAACTGCCACGGCGAATTCAAATCTTGCCTGAGGGTAAACTGGAACGGCCAGTGTTTGGTTGGACCATTTCCCAAAGTTGCTCCACAGCTCATTGTCGTCAAGCGGATTGTCTAGTTTGGCGCGGCTGCATCGCGGTGCATAAACTTGCCACGCCGGCCAATGGTCACAAATCCCCCAAGGTTGAGTCAGGGGGAATACTACGACACCGAGCGTGATTAAGTAGCCGAGAGAATCTGTCAGAGGCGGACGTTGAGGTGCTTGGGGAGTTGGTTTTGGCTGTCGATAAAAGATCCAGATGATTTGAAAGATGAAAAATAGATTCCAGATGAGGACGCCGGATCCACTCACATTTTGAAACAATAATAATATTAAGGCTGCGTGCATTGTTGCAGCACTGGCCATCGCCAAGCTTCGAGTCTTGGGAATTAGCAATCCAATACCAATCAGGATTTCAGTAATTGGGAGACAAAGAACAGTGATGTTTTTTGCTTGGGTTGGCCAGTTTTCAGTCGTTAATCCGAGGAGGCCAACGAGAGCCGAGAGCATTTGATCCCCAACGGTGTGTACAAACTGGTAATCCAATTTGCTTACTCCCGAAAAAATATAAATACTGACCGTGATGATTTGGATTCGGCGAATCGCATTTAATTTCGCAGAGGTTGCAATGACGATTGCAACAATCACCATTTGGTAGGCCCATGGTTGGAGGCGATGCTGATCCAGGAGGATTAGTACCGCGGTCGATGCGGCGAATAAAATCAGACCGCCAGTTAGTGTTTTGCCTTCTTTGGCAAGCAAGCAAACCACAAGGGCAGCCAAAGACAATCCAAGGCAAAGCCAATCGACCCATGTAGGCGTCGTGATTAAGGATGCCAGAAACGGGATTTGAGGGAAAATGTTTTGAGGCGTCCACAGTTTCCAAGAGGATGCAAACAACAAAATTGCAAATCCTGCCAATCCACGGGTGTAACCGCGCAGAGAGGCAGAGGCGTTGTTTGATTGTTGGGGTGGTAAAGTCAAAAAGTTTTCTCAGGCCTTATAGCGTATTGAGGTGGTCAATACTTTGACCGATGCTGACGATCGGATTAGGAGATTGATCCTGTTCAACGTGGCATTGCTCAACACCAATTTTTTCGGAGACGGCCATGACTTCAGCCATGTCAATACTGCCATTGCCCAGCTCTTTGAAAGCTTCGTGTGGAACTTGGCCTTCATCAAAACAGGTTTTCGAACCAGTTTTGAGATCTTTCAGGTGGACTTGGGACACGCGTCCATTGAGTCTGTTTAGCGTCTCGATCGGATCCCAGCCGCCAATTTTTGCCCAAAAAACATCAAGTTCAAATTTGCAATGATTTTTGTCAAACTCCTCGATCAGCAAGTCAAACCCGGTTTTTCCATTGTCGAGTGGGGCGAATTCAAAAGAGTGATTGTGGTAGCACAGTTGAATGCCGGATTTGGCACATTTCTCTCCGAATTGATTTGAAGTTTCTGCATAACGTTTGAATTGGTCCGCCGTCTGCCGATTCGGTTTATTGATATATCCAAACACTAGATGCTTGAGATTAGCCTTTTGTGCTTGCTCAAGGATTTTGTCGAGGGACGGCACTCCTTTGGCATCCGGAGTGCAGACAGCTTGCCAATTGAGGAAACTGGAAGTTACGGCCAACCCTAAGTCTTTGCAGATTGGAAGGAGTTCGGTCGCGTCGTTGGTATCGCCGAGTTCCACTTGATAGTAGCCAGCATCTGAGATTGATTTAAGCGTTTTTTGTTTGTCCTCCTGCATCTGGTTTCGAACAGTCCATAATTGCAGGCCAATTGTCTTCTTGTACTTGCTATTGTCAGGAAGAGAATGAGGGAATGCCATGATTGAGTTTGTGAGTGAGGATGCAATTGCGACGGAAGCGATGCCGGAAGTTGATTTTAAAAAGGTACGTCGTTTCATGGGTTCAAAGCTCTCCAAAGTTGAGAATGCGTTGGGTTATTAAGGGTGGTTTAAGATTTTTAGTAGCTAAGCGCGAGGTCAACAATTTGTTCGGCTGTCATTGCTTTCCCACTTGGTGGATTGAAAATTAGCTCACTGACATTTGGGTGCGGTACATTTTGTTCAAGACGACTGAGCAATGCGTCCACATCGACGATGCACCCGCTGGTCGTCATGATGTGGTCCACTAAACGGATTAGCTCTTCTCGGTTGAGTTTTGTCATCCCTGTAAGATAGGCATTAGATCAATTTTTGCAAACGGACTCGGTGACGAATGTTGTCACAAAACGATCACCTGTGAGTTGGCAGGCCGTGTAAAGCCATGGAGGACGATCATGAAGGATTGTTGGCGTGATCTGTTTCACTTTTAACGTTGGGGCGTGGGACGCGTCGCTACCAGAAATCTCGATGTTTTGTTTCAGATTTAAATTTGCGGCGTTAAAAGCCGTTTTGTAGCGATCCTCCGGTTGCCAATCCGCCGTTGCAGGCTGCTGCATATAAATTCGAATTTATTCTTGCAAGAACAATTATCTGTTGGGTATACTTTAGCCATAGGGATTTGTTAGCCGCTTGCAGCCTTTATCTGCTAAAGAGCCTTCAACCTCACCAACTGCAACTGCATTAGGGTGGGACGCACTCTGCCTTTGGGCAGTTCTTTGCAGGTTTTGCAATCGCTTACTCTCTCTGTTTTACCTCCGCGATTTTGACGAAATTTTATGCGCGAAATTGACGGTTGCGATTTCTATTTTTGAGTAGGGTTAACATAGCGTGTCAAGCAAGCAAAGCAGAGCAGTAAATTTTGATCCAGTGGACGGTCGCGTGGCAGGGGTTTCGACGTTGTCGGTGCACGCCGGCGAGCAACGACAAAAGGTCGCTAACTCGATTACCGATCCTGTTGTTTTAGCGTCGACCTTTACGTTTACTGACACTCAGAGCATTATCAATTTCATCGAAAACGACGAGGACCGTGGCGAGTATGGTCGGTATGGCGTTCCCGGCGAGCAGGTCGTTGAGAGAAAGTTGGCAGCTCTGGAAAACGCCGAAGAAGGGATTCTATTTTCTAGTGGAATGGCTGCCCTGGTTGGCTTGTTCAATGCAAAACTGAGTTCCGGTGATGAGATCATATTTTTTGATGAGTGTTATCATCGCTCGAGAGAGTATTGCAAAAAACACCTCTCTCGATTTGGAATTGTCACACGTCAGGTAAAGACTGGCGATTATGCCGCCATGGAATCCGCGATAAATTCCAAAACCAAATTGTTGGTAAGTGAGTCTCCGACGAACCCACATTTGAGTATTCTTGATCTCGAGCGTTTCGCTGGGATTGGTGAAAAGTATCAAGTCGAAACATTGATTGATGCAACGCTTGCAACACCCTTTAATGTGCAGCCCATCAATTTTGGAGTTGATTATGTTGTGCACTCTGCAACTAAATATTTGGGCGGGCACAATGATCTGTTGGCTGGAATTGTTTTGGGGTGCTCGGAAAAATTGGCCGATATTCGCGCTTTGCGTGGCGTGACGGGCGCGGTTAATTCGCCGCACAACTGTTACCTCCTCGAGCGAGGATTAAAAACGTTTGAAATTAGAATGCAGCGTCACAATGAGAATGGGCAGTGCGTGGCGGAGTTTCTCGAAAGCCATCCGCGGGTGTCTCGCGTACTCTATCCAGGTCTTTCTTCGCATCGGGATTATCAAATTGCCAAAGAGACGATGCGTGGATTTGGAGGTTTGGTAACGTTCGAAGTCGCGGATGCGGATTGGAAAGAGACGTCAAAAGTCGTTGACCGGGCGAAGTTAGCGAGAATTGCTCCGAGCCTCGGAGGAGTCGAATCCTTAATTGAGCAACCGCTGGTTATGAGCTATTGGGGATATGGCCCCGAAGAGAGAAAGTCGTTTGGGATTTCGGACAATATGATCCGGCTCGCATGCGGCATAGAGAATAGCAGCGACATTATTGAAGACCTCCAGCAGGCGTTAGCAGTCGATGGCTAATTAACCTCTGGAGTGGCTGAGGTGCCAGTCTCTCAAATTGAATTTTCAGGTTGCCTTTTGTTCCGCTTGTTAATTGTTGGCGGAGGTGATGGGTGGCTTGCGGTATTGAATTAAACCAAACTTCTTGCCGTGGTTTGTTACCTCAGCTTTAGCAGGGACGATGGGGCGTCGCGATGACTGGATGGTGGAAATGTTGCGGATTGCGGCGGTGTTCGAAAGGGGCGCCGCTGGTTTAGCGTTGTCGACGGTGGGAGCTACAATCGGCGGAGTGTTGCTGGCACAGCTTTCGCAAGATGGTTGACTGCACTGGTTGCAGCCGCCGTTAACCGATGATGCACACCCGCCGATGTCACCGTTTTTCCTCGCTTTGTGGCAATCGGCACAAGTACAGCCAAGGTCACAGCAAGAGCCGTCTCTCACCCGTTGCTTGACTTCTGCAATGTCCTGTTTAATCGAATTCCAGATACCTGTTCTGGTCGGAAGAGCTTTTTCGGTGATTGGCTTCCAACAAATGTACGGGGAGTAGCGTTTTGCCTGTTCGCCGTCGCAGTTAAAGAAAAGGCCGGTGTTACCCGTCTGGATGTTGAACAGCTTTCCGCGGGTCCACGGATCACTTGGCTTGTAGAATTCCGTCGGAGCGCAGTTCTCGTTTTGGTAGATGACCTGTTGAGCGTTTGCATCCGTTGCGATGCCAAAATAACCGGAAAATATGGTGGTCAGAATAATGATGGTGGATGAAAAACGCACATTGCTCTCCTGATAATTGACGGTCAATATTAGTTTCGACCAATACAACCCGAGAATGCCTTGTTTTTGTCAGTGTTAAAAAAGTTTAGCCAATGGGCAAGGTCGACGATCTGACTCTAGTCGGTACAAAGCGTACAAATTACCGCAGAAATTCGGCAATAGTGTGAATGCGTGGATGAATCGCGAGCCCGGCGTCTTGAGGGGGAAGGCGAACCTGAAAGCTCAAAACCACTCGTTTTCGTTCTTTTTGGCGAAATTGGAGGTTCTTGTGCACGTTACAGAGGGTAGATCGATGCGGTTTTAATAGGGGCGAGAGGCAAATTCAGGTTCTGTTTTGAATTCATCACTGAGCGGGAATCGGCTTTTGTGCGTAGGCGGGCGAGAGTTGTCGGTATGGAATGGCCGATGCTTTTGTAAGCTGCCTTTAATCAACTCGCATCGCGGTATAAAATATCGAGCATACCCCGAGTTTCAGGCTTGAAAGTGACCCATGGGTCGACCCAAAATTGGCGCGGTTTCCTATTTAAACACCAAACCCTTGGTGGCCGGGCTGAAGGACCAGCACGAATTTGAGGTCATTTTTGATCTGCCAAGTCGGCTTGCGGATCGCCTGTCAGCCCGACATTTCGACGCCGCTCTGATCCCGGTCGTGGAAGCTGTGAGTCATTCAGACTACGTGATTGTTTCCGATGCTTGTATTGCCTGTCGGGGGCCGGTTTGGAGTGTAAAGCTCATGAGTCGCGTTCCGGCTGAAGAGATTAAGACACTGGCCTTGGATGAGGGTTCGAGAACGAGTCGGGCGCTGACGCGTGTATTTTTAGATAAAAAATTTGCGGTCACTCCAAATTGTCACTCTCTTTCGATTCGTGATGATTGGCGAAAGACATCCGCGGATGCGGCACTGATTATTGGTGATCGGGCGATGAATGCTACGGACGAGAAATTCCCATATGTGTGGGATCTTGGAGAGGCATGGAATCAGTGGTCCGGGCGCCCCTTTGTGTTTGCTGTGTGGGCGGCGTGGGCCGACGCCGACCTCGATCGGCTAGACCGGGTTTTATCGGAATCTCGTGATTTTGGATTGAATTCCATCGACTCAATTTCCCACGCGTACCATGGCGATTATGCTTTGCAGGAGCAGGAGTGCGTTCAGTACCTGCAAGATTACTTACATTTTCATTTAGGAGTGGACGAGAAAGCGGGAATGGATCAATTCTTTCGTCATGCTTCTGAGCTTCAACTGATACCCCAATCTTACCAATTACAATTTCATGATTGCCAAACTGCTTGAAAAATCTGTTGCCGGAGAGCGGCTGACTCCCGAAGAGGGACTCGCATTGACCGAGTGTAATGATCTGGCATTGCTGGGCTCTGCAGCGAATGCCGTCACACGGCGTCTGCATCCCGAGTCATATCGGACCTACAACATTGATCGAAATATCAACTACACGAATGTTTGCACTGCGGTATGTAATTTCTGTGCATTTTATCGTGGCCCCAAGGATCCTGAAGGCTACGTACTGGATCGTGCGGAGTTGCTTGAAAAAATCCGGGAGACTGTAGCCCTTGGAGGCGATCAAATTTTGTTGCAGGGTGGTTTGCATCCCAAGTACAAATTAGATTGGTACGAGGAGATGCTCTCGGACATTAAATCTCACTTCCCTCAACTAAACATTCACGGTTTCAGTCCTCCAGAGATTTACCATTTTACGAAGGTGAACAATTGTTCTCTGGAGGAGGTTCTGACGCGGCTTAAGGCGGCGGGGCTGGGAAGTTTACCCGGAGGCGGCGCCGAGATCCTGGTAGACCGCGTCCGTGACGCCATCACTCGTGGAAAAGTCAATTCTGATAATTGGCTCGATGTCATGCGTGTCTGGCACCAGCTTGGTGGCAAGAGTAGCGCCACGATGATGTTTGGACACGTGGAGACGAAGCAGGAGCGTATTGAGCACCTAGATCGGTTGCGACAACTGCAAGACGAGACCGGTGGTTTTAAAGCGTTTATCTGTTGGACTTTTCAGCCAGACAATACGCAAATGTCTGACGTGAAACCTCTGGGGGCGTTTGAGTATTTAAAGATGCAAGCCATTGCCCGTTTGTACCTCGATAATATTCCCAATATCCAATCCAGTTGGGTCACCCAGGGTTTAAAGATCGGGCAACTCGCGTTGGTCTACGGAGCCAATGACATGGGTAGTTTGATGATTGAAGAAAACGTAGTGGCCGAGGCGGGGACAGTTCATTACTTGTCGCTTGAACAAATGCGAGAGGCAATTTCTTCAATCGGTTTTACACCACGGCAACGCAACGTCCATTACGAATTGTTTGATGAGGCGTATGAATCCAAGGCAGTAGAAGCGAACCGGTTGTGGATGCAGGAAAAGCAGGACGCGAGTGATGGAGAGGTGTATCAACTCGCCTAATTTGCCTTTGACTTTTGATGGCAATTGAATGCTTAGCCGTCTAAGATGCTAGTTTCCTCAATCAGGTTCAATTGAAGGCAACCAATGTCGAATCTCAATCGGCGGACTTTTAGCCAAGGTGTGCTTGGCTCCACATTGACGTTTTCGTTGCTGGAGTCTTTGTTCTGCCGCGGTGTTTTCTCAGATGAGATCAAACCGCTTGCCGCGGCTTGGTTGGCGGAACTCAATACTCTCGGAAACGATATCAAGAATCGCAAATTGACTCAGGTCGAGTGGCAAGAGCAAGTTGAAAAATTGATGGCAAAAGTCAATTTGACGGATTTGATGAAATTCGTTGACTTTGAGAAGTTAACCAAAAACCTCCCTCTTAGTGACCGCGGCGAGCGTGCCGTAAGCAAGCGATTTCCTGAAGTCGAAGGTTTGCCAACGAAGCTTGTTTTCGGCCATCAGATTTTTGCATTGAAAAAGAATCGATCGGTTGCACCTCATGGTCATTACAACATGGCGACCGCTTTTCTCGTGCTGAAAGGTGATTGTCACGGTCGACATTACGATCGCGTTGAGGATGGCGAAGACTTCATGATCATTAAGCCGACTCTTGATCAAAAATTCGGGGTGGGCGATTACTCTACTGTGTCCGACTACCGGGATAACATTCATTGGTTCAAGGCTAGTTCACAGAGTGCCTACATATTTAACATCCATGTACTCAACGTGGATGCCGACAAAACAAAGCGAGGGCGAGTTTATGTCGATCCGTTTGGTGAGTCATTGGCGCATGGCTACATCAAAGCAAAAGTACTCAGTAAAAAACAGGCTTATGACCAATTTGGTTAGGATTTCCGTGTAGATTAGGTGAGCCAATTCTGAGCGTTGAATTTAAACGTCTATTGCCATGCAGGCAGTTGAGATTTGAGCAAAGTTTGCAGCGATATTTATTTGTATTTCATTTGATGGAACACACCATGGTTAGAGTTTTTAGTTTGGCGGTTACCTTGTTGGTTTTGATGTCAGGACCGATGTTTGCTCAGCGTCCAAATATTATTTTGATTTTATCGGACGATATGGGTTATTCCGATATCGGGTGTTACGGAAGCGAAATTAAGACACCGGTACTCGACGGATTAGCGAGGAATGGGTTGAGGTTTACCCAGTTTTATAATACCGGTCGATGCTGTCCGACGCGGGCATCTTTGTTGACCGGGTTGTATCCGCATCAGGCAGGTATTGGCCATATGGTTGCCGACCGTGGTGTTGAAGGGTATCGAGGCGAACTTAACGGTTCGTGTGCCACGATCGCCGAGGTGTTGCAACCGGAGGGATATGCGACGTATTGCGTTGGAAAATGGCATGTCACCGGGAAGACATTTCCTAAGGTGGAGGCGGACAAATTTAACTGGCCATTGCAGCGTGGATTCGATCGATACTATGGGATTATCAATGGTGCATCGAGCCTGTGGGATCCCAATTCACTAACCCGTGATAACGAACCAATTACGATTCGAAATGATGATGGTTATCAGCCCACAGAGCCTTATCATTTTACAGATGCGGTAAGTGACAACGCCGTGAAATTTATCAACGAGCATCCGGATGACAAGCCGTTTTTTATGTACGTCGCCTACACTGCTGCCCACTGGCCAATGCACGCTCGCGTGCGTGATATTGAAAAATACGAGGGAGTTTATGACGGTGGTTATCAGGGAATTCGGCAAGCTCGCTATGAAAAAATGAAAGCGTTAGGAGTCATCTCGGAAAAGGCTGAATTGTCGCCCTTGATTGGGGAGTGGGCAAATGTAGAAGATCAGGAATGGGAAGCCGCCTGCATGGAAGTCTACGCAGCGATGGTCGATCAAATGGATCAGGGGATTGGAAGAATCGTAGAAGCTCTGCGTCAAGAAGGGAAGCTAGACAATACCCTGGTCATGTTTATGCAAGATAATGGCGGATGTGCCGAAGCTGGCGGAAGGAAGGCTTCTGGAGAGCGAAAGTTGCGGGCGGCTAAACCGACGTTGCCCGTCGTTTCTGATGATTTGCAGCACTATCAATCTTCAGCTCCTTCACAAACACGAGATGGCTATCCGGTGCGGCGTGGTCACGTCATGCCGGGGCCAGCTGACACTTATATTGGCTATGGCCGTAATTGGGCAAATGTATCCAATACGCCGTTTCGCGAGTACAAACATTACGTCCATGAGGGTGGTATCTCTACTCCGTTGGTCGTGCACTGGCCGATGGGGTTTCAGTCCAAAGACGAGCTGCGATCGGAGCCATCCCATTTGGTTGATTTGATGGCGACTTGTTTAGATGTGGCAAATGTTGCGTATCCAAAAAAACGTGGAGACGTTGTTCTAACCCCACTCGAAGGGGCAAGCTTGCGGCCAGTGTTTCAAGGACAGCAACTCGATCGCAAAATGCTTTTTTTCGAACACGAAGGGAATCGTGCTCTGAGAATGGGGGATTGGAAATTAGTAGCCAAGGGGCGGCACGGTCAAGATGATGTTAAATGGGAGTTGTTCAACATCAGTAATGATCGAAGTGAGTTGCACGATCTGTCTGCCATCGAGCCGGAGCGATTTAAAAGTATGCAGAGTTTGTGGAAGGAGAAAGCGACCTCCGTCCAAGCACTGCCGTGGCCTCAATCGAAGAAAGCGAAATCAAAGCCCAAGAAAACGCGGCAAAAAAAGTGATCCAACCTGAGAGGCCAAAGGGTGTGGCGGTGGTCCACTAACGCTTATTGGTTGGAGTTAGTTTTTTAGATGCCTTAGTTTCGATTTTCTTCAGAAGTGATCTCAGCTGTTGGATAGTTTTTGGATGTTCGGCCGCTAGGTTCTTGGATTCGGCAGGATCGCTTTCAAGATCGTAAAGTTCCTCGACCAATTCTCGGCTTGTGTCTTGGGCATAGCCAGGGACATTGTGTTTGGCTTTGAGGTATTTCCATTTACCTTTTCGGATTCCGTTCCCTTGATAATAAAAGGTATCTCTCGCTCCTGTCTTACTTTCTCCGAGAAGTAATTGAGTTTGGTCGACTCCGTCAATGATTCGGTCGGTTGGAATCGAAAACTTGCTTAGGTTGGCGAATGTTGGCAGGAAATCAATCGTTGCCAGTATCGCATCGGAGGTCTGATTGGCGGGGGCTTTTCCCGGCCATCGAATGATACACGGGGCGCGGGAACCGGCTTCGTAGCATGAGCCTTTGCCGTTTCGTAATCCTTTTGATTCTCCCCAGAAAATTGCCCCTTCTGGGTGTCCCTTTTTTTTGTTCGTGTAAGCAGGTTGGTTCCAAGGACCATTGTCGCTGGTGTAAATTACGATGGTATTTTCGTCCAGCCCAAGTTGCTGCAGTGTGTCGAGTAATCGTCCAGTGTGATAATCAAACTCCTCGACGACATCGCCGTAAAGTCCACCAGCGGATTGATTTTTAAATTTTGGTGATGCATCAATGATCGTGTGCATCATCGTGTGGGCCAGGTAGAGCAAGAAGGGTTTTTCGGGGTCCCGCTGTTGCGATAGAAAGTGAATTGCTTTGTCGGTGTATTTTTCTGTCAAACTTCCCATGTCACGAGTCTGTCCAGCAACTTCATTGTTTTCGTGAAACTTGACCAGTCCGTTGTCGTTTGCACCGAGTGTTCCAAAAAAATAGTCGAAACCTTGTGCGTTAGGCATTCGATCAAGGATTGGCTTTCTATTTGAGACATCCCATTTGCCGATGCAGGCCGTTTGATATCCTGCTTGTGTGAGTAGCTCAGCGAATGTTATTTCCTTTGCCGGCATCCCCCAGCCTTTACTCCGAAACGGGTAGCGGCCAGTCAACAGAGCGGAGCGAGAGGGCCCGCAGACGTGTTGAGCATAGAACTGAGTAAATCTTGTTCCTTCTTTGGCGAGTTGGTCCAAGCGTGGGGTTAAGTTGGTGGAGGAGCCATAGCAGCCGACGTCGCTTACTCCTTGATCGTCAGTGAAAATGAGCAAAATATTGGGTCGCGTCTCATTTCCGCTGAGTAGATTAGGCGCGTAAAATATGACCAATCCGAAGACTGCCAGCGCGGCGACGGTTTTAAGTAACTTGAAAACATGCTGGATGGATGCTTGGGTCTTATTCATTCGTTGAATTATCCCATAGTTGATTTCTTAATTTTAATAATTCAGGGTATTGGTCGTCTCGGTCGTCATATTCAATTTTTAAATCCAGCAATCGTTGTTTCATCCGACGGATTTCTGAAGCGTATTCATTTTTGCCATAGACGTTGTTGGTTTCGTTGGGGTCCTGTTGGAGATCGTAGAATTCCCAGCCAGCAGTTGAGGGCGGGAAATTGCCTCCGCCGAGTTTAGCGTCTAACGGCAGTCCATGAAAAAAGACAAGTTTGTAACGACCGTCTCTCACACCATAGTGTCCAGGGATTTGGTGGTGAGCGAGGTGCATCCAGTATCGATAATAGACTGCGTCCCTCCAGGATGATGGAGGTTTTCCTTCGAGAATCGGTTTCAAACTTAAGCCTTGCATCTGCGAAATTTCAGCCGCGTCGGTGACCTCCGCGTAGTCTAGAAGAGTCTGGGCAAAATCTAAGTTGGAACAGAGATGTTTTTGGTCAGCTGTTCCGGGTTGAATTCGATTGGGAAAACTGGCGAGAAATGGCATTTTAAAACACTCTTCGTAAATCCAGCGTTTATCGAAATAGTCATGCTCTCCGAGGAACATACCCTGGTCGGATGTGTAAACAACGAGGGTGTTTTCTGCGAGTCCGTTGTCGTCTAAATAATCAAGGACGCGGCCAACGTTTTCATCCACTGCTTTGACGCAGGCGAGGTACTGATGGAGGTACTTTTGATAAGCGGCTTGTCCTCTTTCTTTGTCAGTCATTCCGGCCATTTCGACGGGGCCACCGTACCAATCTGGCTTTTGGACATCGCCGACCATGGACCTTCGATTTTTTAAGCGATTGGTGATTGACGTTCCCATATCGATCGTGGCGGGCGAGCGATGGGAGAAATCTTCCCAGAGCGAATCGGGTTCGGGAATGACAACGTTTTTAAGGTAGTCTCGATGACGGTCGGCGGGCTCCCATTTTCCGTGAGGAGCTTTATGGTGCAGCATCAGGAAGAATGGTTTTGAAGTGTCTCGCTGGTCTAGCCATTGGGTTGCGTAATCGGTAACTAAGTCGGTGTAATAGCCCTTGGTTCTCTTGAGTTTCCTGACTTTCGTGGTGTAGGCGGTTCCGTCGGTGGAAGCGATGAAAAATGGGTCGTGGTATTTGCCCTGCCCCGGCCCGATTTTCCAGTAATCGAAACCCCACGGGGCGGAACGCAGATGCCATTTGCCAATTAACGCAGTTTGGTAGCCGGATCGTTGAAGGATGCTGGCGACATTCGGAGTGCCTGATTCGGGACCAGGGAACGCGTCAATAAGGGTCTTCACCCCATTTTTGTGGGAGTGCTGACCAGAAAGAATAACAGCGCGGCTGGGCGTGCAAATTGAATTAGTAACAAAGCAACGATCTAATCGAATACCGCTGGCTGCAATTCGGTCAATGTTTGGAGTTGGTGCGATATTCGCAAGTCGACCACCATAGGTGCTGATTGCATTACAGGCATGGTCATCCGACATGATGAAGACGATGTTCGGTCTTGCATCGCGTTGGTGAACCGCTGTTTTTTCTTCTGCTTGAATAGCTCTGCCGGAAACGCAGGAGAAGCAAGTTCCTATTAAGATTCCGGAGACGAATTGGCAAATGTTCATTTTGTTTTCTTCCACATCGTAATTTTTTTTACCCGAGCGTCTGTATCCGATATATTGTCACAAGCGACTAACAATCGGCTTGGTTGGTCCACAGTTTCATTCTAGCGGGAATACTATGCATTACAGTCCCAGAGCTCGTTTAATTTTTTGGATTCGAAATTCGTTTTTTCTCTTTTGGGCAGTCCTGTTTTGTTTGTCGGCAGCTGTTCAGGCTCAAAAGGCGACTGATGCTTCCAAGGGGATCAATTCTCAATGGTTGAATTCCAAACCGGTTGCTCAATGGATTTGGAGCAAATCTCCCTCGGCTAATCAAAAGCTCTGGTTTCGAAGTTCATTTGAATTGGATTCAGCAGAGGTGAAGTCCGCAACCTTGTATGCGACCTGTGACAATCAAATGACGATGTGGATTAATGGAAAAAAGGTAGGTGCGAGTGACGCGTGGGAAACACCGCTCAAATTAAACGTGGCTCCGTTTTTGGTAAAAGGGAAAAACGTGATCGCAATTGAAGGCGCAAATGCAGGTGGTGTTGCAGGAGTCGTGCTTAAACTTGGCGTCACACAATATAACAGTGGTGGCCAGCCAGCTAAATTAAAATTTTTCTCAGTTGTTTCTGATGTGGAATCGTGGAAGTTCAGTGAGGAAAAAGTTCCTGATTGGGAAGCCGTCGATTTTGATGATTCAGCATGGAAGAAACCGGTTAAGGTAGGCACGCTCGGCGGAGGCCCTTGGAATATTCCAGGGCTTCGTTCTGCGACTCCGGTTGTCCAATTGAAGTCAGAAAATATCACGGCACCCGAGGGTTTTGTCGTTGAACCTGTGTACACCGTTCCCAAAGAACAGGGAAGTTGGGTTTCGATGGCAACTGACCCGCAAGGAAGGATTTATGCATCTGACCAAGGTGGTGCGGGTTTGTATCGGATGACAGTTAAAGAGAGTGGCCCTCCGGTCGTTGAAAAAGTGTCGGTCGATTCATTAGGGAAACTGTCGGGCGCGCAGGGATTGCTTTGGGCCTTTGATAGTCTTTGGTTTCATCGTAATGGGGGCCATCTTTATCGTCTTACCGATTCAAACGGAGACGATAAATTGGATTCGATGACAGAAATTCCCAGTACAACGGGCGGAGGCGAGCATGGAAACCATGCTTTGATTCTCACCGAGGATAAAAAAGGTATTTTTGTCGATAGTGGTAATCACTCGAAACTGGCAGCCCATACGGCATCACGGGTTCAAAGTTGGGCTGAGGATCTGCTTTTGCCGCGGATGCCAGATTCGAATGGACATGCCAACGGAATCATGGCACCGGGTGGATGGGTGACTCAACTTGATCCTGAGACAAATGAACAAGTGGTGCATGCGATTGGGTTTCGAAATCAGTATGACATCGCATTAAATCAGGCTGGGGATTTGTTTACTTATGATGCGGATATGGAGTGGGATTTAGGCTCTCCATGGTATCGGCCAACTCGAATTTGCCATGTTGTCAGTGGAGCTGATTTTGGTTGGCGGCACGGTTCTGGAAAGTGGCCAGCCTATTATGAAGATAGCCTACCTTCGGTTGTCGATATTGGACCGGGGTCTCCGACTGGCGTCGTTTCCGGCGCTGGTTTGAAATTTCCAACCCGATATCAAAGTGGACTGTTCGCCTTGGATTGGACATTCGGTACGATTTACTCGATCGATCTAAAACCGGTAGGAGCCGGTTATACCGGAACAGCCGATCCATTTGTTTACAGTTCTCCACTGCCAGTAACGGATGCGATTGTTGGTCATGATGGGGCGTTGTATTTTTCAGTCGGTGGACGGGGCGCTCAAGCCGCTGTGTTTCGAGTTCGCTATGTTGGTGGTGAGTCCTGCGCCCCGCCGGCTAAGCCAAGTTTAACAGAGGCTCAATTGCGACGCCGAACGCTTGAGAAATACCATGGCGTGACCAATGCAAAGGCTGTAGCTGACGCATGGTCAGAGCTTTCAAGTGAAGATCGGTTTCTTCGTCACGCTGCACGCGTGGCGATTGAGAGTCAACCGGTCGAGCAATGGGCGAATCGCGTGTTAGCGGAATCAAGCCCACAGGCAAGGATTACAGGTGCGGTCGCCCTTGCACGAATGGGAGATTCGACGCATCAGCAATCGCTGTTTGATTCACTAACAAGTTTAAACCCTGAAGATTTATCTGAGTCCCAGCTTCTCGGGTTACTGCGTGCTTATTCGCTGGGCATGATCCGACTGGGGGATTTAACGAAAAAACAAAGGACGGTTTTAACAAAAGAACTGAATCCATTGTTTCCGCACGCTTCGTCCGATGTGAATACCGAACTCATCCGTGTGTTGACCTTCTTAAGAAGCGAGACGGTAGCGAAAAAAGCGATGCAGTTAATTAAGAATCGGAAATCGCCGGAAACGCCAAAGTGGTCGGAATTAATATCGAGAAACAGACGGTATGGCGGATCAATCGAGCGGATGTTGAGTAATCATCCACCCACCCGCGAGATTGGATACGCATTCATGCTACGTAATCTTCGGGAAGGTTGGTCGCTGAATTCACGACGCGAATATTTTGAGTTCCTGAATGCCGCAGCAAAGACAGCAGGTGGCAATTCGTTTTCCAAATATTTAACGCGAATACGAGACGAGGCACTTACCAATTGTACGAATGCGGAGCGAGAGGCGCTTGAATCGATTACTGGCGAAGACTTTAATCCGGTTCCCGATTTCGAATACGCGGCGCCTGTTGGTCCCGGACAAAAATGGACGGTCGAAGCCGTATCAAAGCAGGTCAAAAATAAGTCTAATTTTGAGCATGGACGTTCATTGTTTTTCGGTGCTGGCTGTGCTCAGTGCCATCGGGTACGTGGACTTGGTGGAAGCGTAGGCCCTGACCTCACGAGTGTTCCTAATAAATTTGATCGCAATTACGTGATTGAGACGATCATTCACCCAAGCCGCAATATTTCTGATCAGTACAGTTCGTCGCTGGTCGTCTTGGCGGACGGGCGTCTGATTGAGGGGATCGTAACCGAGCAAGACGGGGGTAAAGTGGCGATTTATCCCGGGAAGGTGGGTGCGGATCCAATTGTTGTTGCGAAAGATGAGGTCGATGAAATTCGCCCGTCAAAGGTATCTCAAATGCCAGAAAATCTGCTGGATAAATTGAATGCCCAGGAGCTCAATGATTTGATGGGCTATTTGATGACGGGTGGCGATGCCAAGCACCGGCAATTTAAAAAATAGAGTCGGGCAGCGGGTTGGGAAAACTATCAACGTTGATATTGGGAAACATATTTGGCAACGCACCGCTTAAACCCATATGTCTTTGTTGCGTTATTTGCTGATTTTTCTAATCCACCACCGAAGGCCAATGAAAAGGAACCTCCAGTCTTTGAAAAATTCTGGAGGTTTTCCTTCGAATGCATGACCAATGAATTGGAAAACCCATCCGGCCACAAATAGGGTGACTCCCGCGTACAAACACCAGAGCCAGAAAAACCCAAATGGCATCAGTAATAATCCGATGACAATGGTTGGAATTCCAATCGTATGACAAACCTGATTTATGCCATTTTGGTGGTTCAATGCGTATTCATCGACCCAGTCATCGACGTCTCTTCCAAATATTTTTTTGTTACCCATGGTCAACAGTCTATCGTGGTGGCTGCATTCCGCAAACGAAATTGCCAAGCGAAGATCCCGAGTTTGGGATAAATAGCCTTTCGTGCATTGTTGTTGAGTCGAGTGATGGGGCAATCGAGCGGAGTTCCCGATTCAAGGTAAAATGGAAACATCGGTGAGAGGAGCAAGTGCCGGTCATCTGGAAAGAATCAATAAGCGTTGGTCGATTTTTTTTATCATTAGGAATGTAAGGCGCCGTTGGTTATCCTTTAGTGACCGTTCGGTTTATTTTTTTATGAGTGAAGATACTCGCAACTCCCTCCCCGGTTGATACGCTAATGATGTCGAAACAAAAACTAGCTTGCAAACTGCTCTGTTGGTTGCTTGTTGCTAATGCAGGATTTAGCGGCGAACTTTTTGGGCAGGATCTTTCTCATCGAAAATCTGATCTCACACTGACAGTTCAGGACGCTTTTGGGAATCCGCTTGAGGATGCGATTGTTGACATCCGCATGAAAAAGCATGCCTTCAAATTTGGCACTCAAGTAAGGGATCGCTTTTTTTCAATTAGCGAAACTGAATTTCATTCGCTCAACGAGACTCAGAAACAAAACCTACTTCCAAATTTGACTGATTTGGGGCAATCACGTTACACACCTGATTGGCAGGATGCCGTAAATTATCGGCAGGCGGTTTTGTCAAATTTTAATCACTTTGTCCCAACGGTTGGATTGCAGTGGGTGGCGTTTGAAAATAGTGGTCCGGCAATTCCAGATCGTGCGATTTCGGTTGCACAGGGAAATGGTTTATCTGTGACGGGGGCGTCGGTCGTTTGGCAGCGCGATCGCTGGCCGACTCCGGTTGAATTTCGGCCGGAGTCATCGTTTGATGTGCAGGACTTTCACGATCGCTTGATGGAAGACCGTCTCGGTGCTGACGGAATCATGGGGAGGTATAGTGAATCGGGTGAGGGGCCTGCAATTACTGACTGGAAAGTGCTCAACGAGCCGATTCATGAAAGCTATTACGCTGATACTTTTGTCGAAGCTGGAATTTATGACAATGAGGTTGAGGCGCTCGCAGACTACTTCGTGCGAGCAGATAGTATCCGCCCTGATTCGGTACTTTCGATCAATGAATTTAATATTTTAAATTCTGGTAGTGATAACTCTGTCATTGAATATCGAGACCTCGTCAATGATCTACTCGCTGCGGGAGCGCCGATCGATCGGATTGGCGTTCAAGCGCACATGTCACGCAACGACGTTTCGAAAGCAGATATCGTCCGTCGGTTGAATATTCTCGCGGAGACTGGCTTGGGTATTGAAATTACAGAATTTGACTCGCGGGATGATGCAGATCAATTGACTCCACAGGAACAACAGCAAGTCTTTCGAGATATGTTGGAGGCCTCATTTGAAAGCCAGTCTGTCGACGGGTTTATCATGTGGGGCGTTTGGGATCCCGGTCATTGGCGTGGCAACGCTCCTCTGTACGATGAAGACTGGAACGTCAAAGAGGAGGCAGCTCCATGGTTCGATTTGGTAAAGGGAGAATGGATGACCGAATTGGATGGAATCAGTTTGGATAGCAATGGGCAGTGGACTGCGGCGGATGGAGTGTTTAGCGGATTGTATGATTTTACCGTGACCGTCAACGGAGAATCGAGATTATTTAGCGGTTACGATCTTGGAAGCGACGGGAGTTTTATTCTCGCTGTTCCCGAACCGGGAGGCGTTGTGTTTCTGCTCGGAATCGCCGTTGTAGGGATTGGGCGGCGTCACCGTAGACTGCCCGTTTGACACAATGTCGAGGTGTTTGAGAATTTCAAATTCTTGCGAAATCCGCGACGCTTTCTTGTTTGAACTCCCTGTGGTGCTAACCAGCGAAGCTTCGGAAACCACCATGTTTTAAGAGTTCGAGGTTGAGGAATTCGGGCGGGTGCCGCGTCTTGCCTGAGCCTTTTACGCGAAGCCGTTTCTCGGCGAATTACCAATTAATTAGGCAAAACAGGTTCGGATCATTGCAATTTTTGTCGGTCTTCGGTAATTTGTGAAAGCGTTTTCAAGAATGTTCCGCACCGCTCAATCTGGATTGACATGAAATTAATTTACCTTCCGACTATCGTTTTATTGGGGGCAGTGATCGGCTGCTCAAATCAAGCCAACATGCAAGCAAATAATCAGTCGACGCCTTCGGACAATGTACGGGTTTTTCAAGCGGAAGATCTTACTGGTTCGAGTAAAGAATTTAAAACGGAAACTGGTGACACGAGTGTCGTCAGTATGAATGAACCAGGTTGGCTATCATTTGATATGGACTTCGGTGTTGCCGCACGATATCGGGTTCAGGTGTTTGCTCAGGCTGCCAGCGACGCTCAAGTGTGGGTTGAGGACTACGTCGATAACACAGACGGTCGAACCTACAACGTTACTGGTAGCATCCCTGTTACTCCGACGGACGAGGTTGCTGAATTCTTCATTGAGGGAAGTCCTTTCAACAAAGGGCCACACAAAATGAAATTTCATGTTTCAAACGGGAGTGTGTCGCTTGACCGAGTCGTGTTTACCCCGATGGTAGAGCACCAGATTACGCCGGAGAGTCTGACTCAGAAGATGGATGGAGACGAGTGGAAGTTAGCTTGGTCTGATGAATTTGATGGAGATGAAGTTGACGATGCGAAATGGACCTACGACGTTGGAAACTGGGGCTGGGGAAATAACGAACTTCAGTATTACACGGTTAAGCGCAAGGAGAATGCCAGAATTGAGGATGGCAATTTAGTGATCGAGGCTCGTAAAAACGACGATGGCAAAAACTGGACTTCTGCCCGACTGACCACACGAGGTAAGGTGAGTTTTCTTTATGGGAAAATTGAGATGCGGGCTCAAGTTCCTCGTGAACGCGGAAACTGGGCAGCCGGCTGGACTCTCGGCGATACTTATCGCGATGAGATTAGCTGGCCCTACTGCGGCGAAATCGACATTCTTGAATCAGTTGGTTTTGAAGTCAATGATGAGACTGGAGACGGGATCGCTCACGCAACGGTTCACACGCCGGCGTATTACTTTAAAATCAACAATCAGATCAGTAGCACAAAAAACATTCCTAATATGGCCGGTGAATTTCACACCTATGCGGTTGAATGGACGCCAACCGAAGTCAGAGGCTACGTCGATGGTGAACAGTATTACGTTTACGACAAGACCGCTAATGACAAGGAATGGCCGTTTAACAAGGCGCAGAACCTGATTCTTAATCTAGCGATGGGCGGAGGATGGGGTGGCGCCAAGGGACTGGATGAATCAATCACTTCACAGAAGTTCATTATTGATTACGTTCGAGTCTACAGCAAAGAGTAAATGTAAGTTGGGGTTCTCAGGAGCGACTTTGGCTTGACTGTTTTCAGGCCAGAGTCTGTTTGGGCTGATCGTGAATCTCTAAAACTATCAAGGTGCTGATTTGAAAGTTGGAGGTCCCGTGAAAGTGTCGGTCCAGTTGATGACGTTGATGGTACTATTCTGTTTAGTTCTTGGCGAACCCGTGATACTTAGAGGTGCTCAGCAAACTCCGATTTCCGACCGTATCTTAGTTTCTAATTCCCGCACGAGCCTTGGTACGCAGGAAAATTTAACGGCTTCTGTTCGTGTCGGCGATTTGAATGCAGACGGGAATATCGATGTTGTCGTTGCTAACGGTAGACATTGGCCGCAGCAGAATCTCATTTTCCTGAATCAGGGAAATGCTCGTTTTAATCAGGTCTGGTTGCTTGGAGCCAATCAATCGACATCTTACGCTACAGAGATCGCGGATATGGATGGTGATGGTGATCTCGATGTCGTTGTTGGAAACGATATGGCACCAAATTTACTCTTCCTAAATAACGGGCGTGCTGAGTTCCAGAAGGGTGTGCCGTTCGGGACAGTCTCGAGTGTGCGAAGTTTGACCTTGAGTGATCTGGATAGCGATGGTGATGTCGATGTCTTGGTGACTTGCCGTGGCCGCCAAAATTACTTTTGTTTAAACGATGGTAAAGCGAATTTGGGAAATCCCAAGCCGTTTGGCGAGCAGAGTGATTCGACGATCGATGTTGTCGTCGCGGATTTGAATCGTGATGGTTTCAATGATCTTATACTCGCTAATCGCGACCATCAGCAGAATTTCGTTTTACTGAATGATGGAAAACTTGGGTTCGATCAGAAGATCCCGTTTGGAACCGGAACAGATGAAACGCGTTCGGTCGCGGTGGGCGATCTCAACGGTGACGGCAATCTTGATCTGGCACTTGCGAACATTGGTGAGCCAAATCAGATTTTATTTGGAAATGGTAAGGGAGCTTTTGGCGATTCGAAATTGTTAAGCGAATCCAGCAACAGTTCCTACGCGGTTGCTCTCGCTGATATGAATCAGGATGAAGTGCCGGATTTAGTTTTTGCCAACGTCGGCCAAGCCAATACCATGTATTTGAATCAAGGTGACGGAAAACGTTACGCAATCTCTCAGTTTGGTTTACCAGAGGCCAGAACATACGGGTTGGTAGTAGAAGATTTCAATGGGGATTCCTATCCGGATGTTTTGACCGCCAATTCAGACGCATTGAACTGGGTCTATCTGAATCGGCCCTTGAATCGAGCTAAACGCAAGCTCAAAGAGTGAAACCTCGGTAGGGAATCTGGGCTAATCTATTTGATCAACCGGTGACATCTAGCTGTGTCCCTGATTCAGGCGGGGTAGTTGGAGAAGCGTCGCGGGAAGTGGATTGGAATTCGTTTTTTCCATTTCCGTCTCGGTCGGTTGTTTCGAGTGTGTCCGAAATGGCGGGATTTTCAACCTTCAGCTCTTTGGGCGAATGTCGCTGTGCATTTCGCGACCTTAGCGCTTGGTAGGCTAAGTTCATGTCAGTGGTTCCATTGATTCCAGAGGTTGCATCTGTTTTCATGATTGGATCCGGTAGGCGTTTGAGTGGCTGGAGTTACTTAGATTCGACTCCATATCTTTCAATTATCTGTAAGGTTTACGGCCTTGGCCGAGAGGGCCGGCTTCACCAAGTTGGCTTAACCAACGCTGTTTTGTTTTTGGGTTTTCGACAGTACCTTTGACCTCGATTTGCAGGATGCGTTCACTGCTCTTGTGATAGAGTTTGCTGAGAAGTGGGATGTCATATCTGTCGCGACCGAAGACCGAGTGAAATTTGAAGTCGAGATCTTGGTCGAGATTCATCTTTCCTTCGCCACTGAGAGAGATGGCATTGCCGGTAAATTTCATTTGGTCGAAGTTAATTTCGTCACCTTGGACATCAAAACTAATGTTTGCGGTGTCAAAAGCGTGGTCGTCTTGGAGATTGAGGATCGTTAGCAGTCGCAAGAAGATTGGAAGTTCATAAATTTTTGCGTCATAGATTTGAATTGCTCCGCGCCCTGCTTGAGACTGAATTCCTTCATAGTCTCCTTCGAGTTCGATTTTGGCGCGGCTGGTGCCAGTGATGTTTTGAGCGTCAGTCCCGAATTCTTTGCAGGATTCTTTCAAACAGCCGTTGGTTAATTCTGCATCAAGTCGGTAGCGATTCATTCCCGCTGTTTCCATTTCGGCATTAAATACTACTTCACCTTTGTGCATTCTGCCTTTAATCGGCGGGTACCTTACCGGGCTATTTTCAGCACCGAGTCGAATGTTGTTTTTATTGCCTGCTAGAATTACTTGGTCATCCAGCCAAATGGGCCCCATAATCTCGGTGACTTGGTGGCCGTAGATTGAGATCGTATCAAGATTGATTTTTCCACTGCATCGAGAAGAAACCTGATCGGAGATTCCACTCACAGTGACAAATCCATATATGTTTTCGACTGGCATGCCGATCATCATACGGGCTCCACTAAAATCAAATCGAACGTCGGACCATGATAGTTTTGCCTGTAGTGGGCCATTGCCCAGGATGGTTGGTTGCCCGGGTTGATTTTGAATTGGCTCGCGGCCCGCGCTCTCAACCTTCAAAGCGCCACTGACGCCAATGATTCCCTCGAACTCGAGCTGCCTGATTGCCGGGGCAATTTCTTTAGGAACAGCGTCAATAAGATCACCATCTACTTTTAGTGATGAGACTTCCATTTGATCGATGCTGATAAACCAGTCATTGTTCGTGTACGCGCCGCTGCCTTGGCAACTAAGTTTGGTGCGACCGTGATTCCCCTGAATGTTGGTGAGTTTGACTTTGCCTTCTTTGACATTGACCTCTCCAGTCAGGTCGTTCACTTCGTAAGGAAACCAAACAGGAAGAATCGATATTTGATTTGGATTGGGGCGAATGTTGCGGGCTCCCATCCTCGCTGTCATTGCCAAGTCAACCCCCGGCGCGCCTGGTGGCATGGTCATATCTACTTTGAGTTGGTCGAGCGTGCCGCGAATGCGGAGGCTATCCCAAATCTCTCTAAGTTCACTTGAGAGAGAATATTTGAGCGTATCATCGAGAGGAATTGATTCGCAAAGAAAGGTGACGTCGAGTCCTTCGTTGGGGTTCCAAAAACCATCGCAGTTAACTCTTCCCTGATGGTTTTTTCCGGTAAGATTGCGAAAGCGATAATCGTTGTTTTGAATTTGAATGAGGCCGTCAATTTCGTTAATCGGGTAATCAAAATTGTCGTGTCGGATTGAACAGTTTTTTAGGCGAACATCGAATTCGCGGTTCACGTCGCCGTTGGGAGAATTCTTAAAAACCCGTCCTGTCCCGCTGACTTGTCCTTGAATGCCAAACCGATTGATGACGGATGCCATTTCAGGGTGCGCGTTGATGGCATTTCTCATCTTTTGGTCAATAGGCAAGGCGCCTGGAGCTGAGATATTGACTTCATAGGTCGGCGATTTGCCCACGCCGCGTGCGCTCCCCTTGAGCATGATCAGATCGTCGCCGGAATTAGATTGAACGTAGAAGTCACAGTTTTCATTATTCAGGGTCACCTTCCCTCGACAATTTGAAATTTCATAGGGGAGTTTAATGAATGAAAACGACATGTCCGTCAAATCAGCGTTGATTGATCGATTCAGCGAGTCACCGTCGAATTCAAGTTCAAAGCCAATGTTGCTGGTTCCCGAGGGTGAATACTCTTTGCAAAATTTCGTGCAATATTCGGGGAACCATTTGATTAGTCGCTCTTGATTACTGAAGTTGAAATTATCGAGACGTCCGTTCAGTTTGTATTGTTCGGGGGCCAGCACAAACCCGCGATGCCAATAGTCACACTTAAATTGCGCCTCGCCAAATCGGGCGGTTGCATTTTTTATAGAGAGAAATTCGTTGTCATGTCCGATGCTTGATTGAAATTCGAAGCTGCCATTTTGAATTGGAAAGGGAAGTCGATTGTCGTCAATTGTAAGTTGCTCAACCTGGGCGTCGATTTGGATTTCAGGAATTTCCTCGAGTGTTGCGAGTCCCTGTGCTTCGACCTTCAAGTTAATTTTTCCAGAGACCGCTCGAAGCTCTTTCATTTGGTCTTGCATGTCTGCCGGTAATAACTTGATTAGGCCGCTGGAAAGCTGGGCATTGGTGGCGCTCAGTTTCGCTTTCCATTGCTTAGTGGGCGGGTGAAGGAATCCCTGGAAAGCGATTTTCGAAATTGCTTTGCTCTCAAATGCTCCATCAAACTGCTGGTACTTATTTCCTCCGTTTAGCCGCGGGCCAAGTCTGAAATTTACATTGGTTAGTGTGATAGGCGGATTGTTAACATTTTGCTCATCAACCATTCGAATTTCACAGTCTCGGAATTCAATTTGAATTGGATTCTCTGAATCTGTTTTTGGGAGCGAGTCAATAATGTTGCTGAAATCCCATTCGCCATTTTGGTCGCGAACAAGTGTTATTTTAGCGCGTGTGATGTCGATCTTTTCGATCGGAAGATCTGAGGCAATTAGCTGCGCCATCGAGATCGGGGCATGAATAAATGCCTCGTAGATTTCCAGATGAGAATGCGGCTGAGAGGGAGCACCTGACGCTAGATTCAGGCTTACATAATTTAGCTGAAGTCCCCTGCCCTCGTGGAATCGAGCTTGCTCGAGGTTAAAGGTTAAGTCTGTACCCTGAAGGACTTCGCTGACTTTGTTGGATATTTGCTTCTGAAGCTGGCTCTGAACAGTCTCTTTAAAGAGCATGAAAGCCACGCCGCCCACCATCGCGAGGACCGCAAGGAAACGAAACAACCTTCCAAATGAGGATCTGTTATTCGGGTGCCGCGATGTTGATCGAAATGTAGGTTGCTGAAATTGCACAAAATTCTCATCAAGATTGGAATCAAGCCGAATGGTAGTGGTAGTCGGTAGATTTCAAAAGATGAGTTTTCGTTACTAGAGTCTGCGGGCGCGTAAAAAAAGGGACTCCCGATGGAAGTCCCTTGATTGCGTTGTAAGTGCTAGCCCTTTTTGCCTCCTGTTGAGAAGGCATGGCAAGAGCACGACTGTTTCTTAGTGACCATCGTTAAGGGATACAGGTTTGTATCCACCTTTCGACTTAAAGTAGAACCACATTGCAATGTAGCAAAGCAACATGATCAATGGGAAGATTGTCATACTGGCAAGTGCTTTTTGCCCACTTCCAGATTTGGCGGCCTCAATTTTACTTTCCAGTCCCGGATCAGCCTTTTGAAGTTCTGCAATTTTATCTTTATTTAAAGTCTGGTAAGAAATAATCTCGTAGATAGTCTCGTCCGTCAAAAGTTCGTCTTCCTGAACTTCTGCTACCAGCGGTTTGACCGCCTGAATTTCTTTGTCAGCTTGAAGTGCACCAATGTAGGGAAAACCTAGGGTACCTACTGCTAACATTCCAATTCCGGAGATTGCGTTTAGCGTTAAAGCTCCACCGCGGGGAGTTTGTTCAGAAACAATTCCCAACATGGTAGGCCAGAAAAAGGTTTTTCCAAGAGCATACAAAGTTGCCGCTGCAAAAATTAATGCAACGCCTTGTGCAAAGGAAAGGAAGTACAGGCCAGCGATTGCCAGGACGCAACTAACCATTAACAGTCCAAGAGCCGAAAGATTGTGTACGATTGGCCCTGCGAAGAAACGCAAGACCATCATGATGAACGAGGTATAAACCAAAATCCAGCCACCATCGAATGTGACGACTGTTCCCATGATGCCCGAGATCCAACCATCGGTACCGATTTCAGTCGTTGCCAATGGCATCATGATGAGGATTAGGACGAACATGAGCGGACGTCCAAGGCTTTTGGTGTACAATCCGAAGGCGACCACCATGGCGACTCCGATTCCCATAAAGGCGTATTTGTTGCCATCGGGGAAAAAGTCCATCAGTTGAAGGGTCACAAGGAAGCCAACGACAGCCGCTCCCAGAATACCAAATTCAGAGAGCATGTCCTTGTAGCTCACGCCTGCTGCGACACGTTCCTGTTGGGGGAACTCAACTTTGATTAGCATCAGGAAGTAGATGATTGCTGGGATTGCAATCGTTGCCAATTTGATAGTCCACGGAAGTTCTCCCATGAAGATGACTAGAATTCCTGCAATGACGAGTCCGCCTGGCCAGCCAGCATGTAAGATATTTAGCCATTTAGTTTTGTCTTTGTCAAACATGGTTGCAACGACGGGGTTGATAAACGCTTCCACCGTTCCGTTGCCTAACGCGAGAATCAGACCGCCCCAGTAAATCAGAAACTTGGCTGTTTCGGCATCTGTCTCGATGATCGACAAAGCATAAACACCCATCACAGCCCAAGTGAATTGACAGGCGAAGGCGAACATCATCGAAAATTTGTAGCCCACCTTGTCGATGATGAGGCTGAAAATAATGATACTTAAAGCAAAGGGCCAGACTTGAATTCCCTTGAACGCACCGACTTGAGCGGGGTCGAGTTGGAGTGCGCCAACAATTGCGGGGTCATCTAATAAAAACATTCGGGTAATGAATCCGAATGCGGTGGTAATGAGTGCGATAAAACAGCCCCAGAACAAAAACATATTTGTTTCGTTCTCAGCCTGACTCACAGTGGTGTCTGACATGCTTGGTTACCTATGAAATAGTTTAGTGGAAGTGGGCCACGCAAAACTCAATTGAATGATCGATGCAAGAGTTGTTGATTCGCCCATTGGTGATTTGACTTTAGCCGAACAGTATAACCATCAAAATTAACCATGGAAACCAAAAACATTCACCTTCCCAAGGATTGTTACCAAGGGCAGTTGAGTTTTAGGCACATTCGCCCCTATTTAACATCAACGGCTTGAAAAAAAGAGGTTGAGAGGCCCATGAACGCCTAGGTTGGCTCGTTTTGACGAGTAAAAATAGCTTTCGATTCCTTTTTTTCAAACCGGATGGTGCAAGGCAGGTTCAATATCTGATCTTGAGGCGTGAACAATGCTGCGGATATTTTGGACCACCAAGCCGAACTCATCGCTTGTCTGGGCCATTTTTTGCGAATCCAAAGTTCCCGCAGCCAAGTGCGAATGATTAAATCGGAGTCCTGGGTTAGCGATTCACATTGGAGCACGATTTGATTAGTGGATTCCTGATCGATGATTCGATCTAGTTGTTGCGAAGCCTCAATCAAAAAGCCGTCCAGCTCTCGGGCTTGATTTCCCAGACGCGTAATTGACTCGGTCACTGCACCGCCGAATCGCTCCTTTAACACCGGTATCAGCTCGTTTCTTAAATAATTGCGAGTGTAATTTGAGTCGAGGTTTGATTGGTCTTCTTGTGTTTTTTGCCCAATTGCATCGAGGTATTGAACGATTTCATGGCGTGTTACGCCCAGCAAAGGCCGCACGATGGTCAGAGCATCGCTGGCGAGTCGTTTCGAAGGGATTCCCGCGAGGCCGCTGATTCCAGTGCCTCGGAAAAAACGAAATAGAATCGTCTCCACTTGATCGTCCAAGTTGTGCCCCATCACCAAGTAGCGTGCTCCAGATTCGTTTGCCATGGCGTGAAGCCGTTTGTATCGAAAGTTTCTCAGGTCTTCTTCTGAGTGGCCCATGATTTGGTTTTTTTCGGTTGAGCGTTGGATGAAAGCAAGATTAAGCTCAGCCGCAAGGTTGGCCACAAATTCGGCATCCCGATCTGATTCAGGACCGCGTAGTCCGTGATTGACGTGAGCAATGACCAGAGATTTTTTCGCTGACGAGGAGAACGATTCCGCGTTGGCCAGCAAAGCTCGTAAGACCGCGACGCTGTCGGGGCCACCCGATACGGCGACCAATGTTTTGAATGGTGTCCAATCAACACATGGAAAAGCGAGGTCAACTTTTTGTTCGAGCTTTTTCAAGGGAGCTTATTGCTACTTTATTGGATTGATTGTGTTCTTGTTTAGTTTTGCTACAATGCGTATGAGCAAAGATTTTTGAAAACTCAAGATCATCGCTCGAATGTAATTTTAACAGCTGACTTTGTGACACAACCCTAGGAAGGGTCTTTAAGTTGGCAATGAGCTAAGAAAATTGAATCGTTGGTATCTTTCCGAGAAATCCAGCACATTCTCCTACGGTAAGCCATGGATTTTGTCTATCTAATCCTGAGCGTCTTTTTACGGCTTTCACCAGCTGTGCGCAAGTTGTCCCCTGTAATTTCCGGGGAGCGTCGTTGCCCCTCAGATTTGGTTGAACTTGCGTTTTTAATTCCGTTGGTCGGATGGGTTTCGGTTTCGGTTCAACACCGTTTGGATGCCAGTAGGCTTACCAGACGGGTGCGGCAGCTAAATGAATTTCATTGGTTGTCGTCATTGAATCGTTGCGACGAACCGCGTTTGGGTCGTAAATCTTTTCAGCGGGAGTCTCCAGTACCCCGTCTGTTCGCTTTGGACCTGGTCCAGCGGATATTTAAAGATCCGGCTTGATCTTGATCCGCTGTCATAACATTCAATTCTTACTTGTTGCCGACCACTAGATCTGGTTTAGGATTGTCGTCACTCCAGATATAAGAGAGGGGTGGTTGATGTTAGCAATGACAACTCCCGAGATGATTTTTGCCGCCGTTGGTTTGGCGGTTGGAGTTGGGATAGTTTTATTGTACGGGGTTGCGATTGGTCGCGGGGCGAAGGCCAAAGCCCAGTTAGTTCTCGATGAAGCTCAGCGTAACGCTGAAGCGAAAGTCAAAGATGCGGAAGTGGCGATCAAGGAGGTCGAATTAAAACGCGAGGCAGAGGCCGAACGTGCGTTAAGCAAATCGCGAGAAAAAATACACCAGCGTGAGCGTCAGTTGGATAAGCGAGAATCCGGGATGCACCAGTTGGGAGATGACTTGAAAAAGCAGGAGCAATTTATTGAGTCGTCTCAAAATCGCTTGAAGGTCAAATTAGAGCAGATCAGTCAAACAGAAAAGGATCTAAACGACATTCTTGAAAAGCAGCGACGTGAGCTGCATCAGATGACGGGACTCGACAAAGAAGAGGCAACCAAGCGTCTGCTCAAGTTGTTGGAAGACGAACTTGAGGATGAGGTGGGGGGACGAATTCTTACACACGAAAAGCGAATGCAGGAAATTTGTGAAGAGAAGTCTCGTGAAATTCTGATGATGACCACCCAGCGTTTCGCAGCCAGTCACACCTCGGATCACACTACCAGTACCGTCGATATTCCGAATGACGACATGAAGGGCCGAATCATCGGACGAGAAGGCCGGAATATCCGAGCATTTGAGAAAGAAACCGGCGTCGATGTTATTATTGACGACACGCCCGGCGTGGTAATCGTCAGTGGTTTTGATCCAGTGCGTCGCGAAGTCGCGCGGCTTTCTCTTGATAAATTAATCGCAGACGGGCGAATTCATCCGTCCCGCATCGAGGAGGTCGTTAAAGAGACGCAGGCGGAAATGGATAGTTTGATCCGTAAAAAAGGGACCGAAGCAGCTCAGGAAGTGGACGTCCACGGATTAAAAAATCCAGTGATTGATTTGTTGGGTCGGCTCCATTTTCGAACGAGTTACAGTCAGAATGTTCTTCGCCACAGTATCGAAGTCGCATTTATCGCGGGGTTGTTGGCCGAAATGATGGGGCTCGATGGGCGATTGGCGAAGCGATGTGGTCTACTTCATGATATCGGAAAAGCGGCAGATCACGACATGGAAGGCGGGCATCCAAAGATTGGTGCTGATTTGCTGAAACGATATGGCGAGGGACCTGAAGTAGTTCATGCCGCTTTGGGACACCACGATGAGATTCTAGTCGAGTTCCCTTATACCGTGGTCGTAGCGACGGCGGATGCCTGCAGTGCGTCACGTCCCGGAGCACGTCGCGAATCTTTGGATCGTTATATCAAGCGTATGGAAGAGTTGGAGCAGATCGCCAAAGAATTTAAAGGCGTAAGGCAGGCATTTGCAGTTCAGGCGGGCCGAGAGGTTCGTGTAATTGCTGCTGCTAAAGATGCAGACGATTCCAAGGCAGCTAAGATTTGCCGGGAGATCGCCAATGCTTATGAGGAACGCCTGTCATATCCCGGCGAGGTAAAAGTTGTCGTGATTCGTGAATCAAGATTTACAGAATTGGCTCGATAAGTGAATTGCCGAATTGCCTGCGGCTGAGTGCTCAAGTTTCGAATTGATTTTTTTGAGTACTATTTCGCGGGTTTATTTGGTGCGTGATACTAGTAAAAGGAGGCTCAGCGACGTTTGTTGCGAGGCTCAAAATTTAGAAAGAGTTAAATCTGTGCGTATTCTGTTCATTGGTGATGTCGTCGGTAAACCGGGTGTCGAAATTGTCTTACAGGCTTTGCCTGGGTTTCGCCGTGAGGAGTCCATCGATCTAGTAATCGTCAATGGTGAGAATGCGGAAAACGGCTCCGGGATTACTCCGTCGATTTATCGAAAGTTGATCGGCGCTGGAGTTGACTGCATTACGCTCGGAGATCACATCTATCGAAAAAAGGATATTATTCCAATCCTTGAGGAGAAGGATAACATTGTGAAGCCGGCGAACTATCCAGCTGAAGCACCGGGGAAAACTTGGACCGTGGTCAAAGCCGAGAATGGTCGAGAGGTTGCGGTTTTTAGTTTGATTGGCAGGGTATTCATGAAACCGGTGGATTGCCCTTACGCGAAAGCCAATGCGATACTCGACGAAATTCCCGAGAGCGTCAAAATTCGATTTTGCGATTTTCACGCGGAAGCTACCAGCGACAAACAGCTAATGGGGCGGCATCTCGATGGCCGCGTAACTGCCGTCTGCGGAACCCATACTCACGTCCCGACAGCTGATGAGCAAGTTCTTCCAGGAGGCACTGCGTTCATTTCCGATGTCGGCATGACTGGACCGCACGAGAGTATCCTCGGGCGAAAGATTGAAAAAGTGCTCAAGGCAACGATTACGTTTCGGCCAATTCCCTTTGATGTGGCGACCGGTAACGTCCAAATTTCCGGCGTCGTGATCGATCTCGATCCAAAGTCGGGAAAAGGGCAAGGCATTCGTCGTATAAAAATCAACGAAAAAATGGCGGCCCAGCTAGAAGATCAGTACGAGGATTAGGTTTCACCTAGATTTTAGGGGCGTTTTCTGAGCTATCGCCCATTTCCTCGTTGCTATCAGAATTTAGGGCGTTTGCTTAAGTAAATGCTCTTGTTCAACATTTTTCATCCCGCTATGCTCCCCGCGTCTATAAACGCGATTTTTTCAACGGGCTATCGCCTCGATATTGAGAATGGGATCAAGGATGAGCAAAGTTACCGGCGGCAGACTGGGAATACGATTCGCTACCTGCGCGCTAACGATCGTAATTCCGTTGGCAGTGCTTACAACTTCTACCGGCTGTATTCAGCAAATGGCGCAGTTGCTATACGTGATTAAAGGGCACAAAATCCCACCGAAATTTGCTGGATTGGAGGGGAAGCGAGTGGCAGTTCTCTGTCTTTCGGATGCCTCTGCTTATGGTCCAGACCCTTTTACCTATTCGGTTGGAAAGCACGTGAGTGGCAAGATTGCCAGTGGCGTCAAAGATGTTCAAGTCGTGTCGCCGGGTAAAGTCGAGTCATGGGTAGATGAAAATGGCTGGGAAGAATCCAGCGTGGTGGCAATTGGTGAAGAGGTAAAAGCGGAGATGTTGATCGTGCTTGAAATTGGATCATATTCAATTCATGACGGAGCGACGCTTTACAAAGGCAAGGCTGATTTAACTGTCACGGTGTACGATATAGAAAAGGGTGGGCAAGTAGCGTTCTCAGATGGACCTGATCTATTCGCGTTTCCTGAGAATGGGCGGCCTGTAATGCAAACAAACAAACGGAAGTTTGAAGCATTCTATCTTTCACGGCTGACAGATCATATTTCAAGACTGTTCGTTGCCTATGATAAAATGGATTCGTTCGCCGAAGACGCGATGATGAACTAATCGCAGTGACGTTTGATTTAAATAAAAAAGCCCGTGGTTAAAACCACGGGCTTTTTTATTTGAATTACAGTTTTGGCGGTGGCCGTTTTGTTTTTGGTACCGCGTTCATTCGTGGTTGAGGGATCCTTGGTTCAGCGTTGTTATTGTTGTTGTTATTGTTGGGCCCTGCTTCGCGGGGTTGGGGTGGCGCCGTGTAATCCTGCTCCCACTTCCATCCGATAGGAGTCTCAAGTTCCCGTTGGGCTAGAAGTGCCCAGGGGGTTCCGGGGTGTTCTTCAATCACACGATTGAGATAGTTGTTTGCTTTCTGCAATAATTTCGTGTCTTGGCTTCCGGTCTCGACAATATCGGCAGGTACTAAAACCCACGTGTTGTTTTGCGGGGTCTTCTTGTCTTTCGGTGGATCGAATTTCAATTTAGTTTTAATCAACGCGAGCATCGCATTGTAAGAGCTTGCCCGGACTTTGGCAGCAATCGCGCGTCCGATGGCAAGATCAAATCCTGCTTGCCAGCGTAGCGAGATTTCATCCGGTCGAGCTTCTTCACCTGCTTTGAGCATTTCGTAGAGTCGGTTGATTTGCGGTTCGACAATTGCAGCAGTTTGCTGGGCTGCACTTACAGCGGTAACAAACGTTGCTTCGTTTAATTTCTCAAACCGCAGGACGGGCGATTCTAGTGTGCCGGTCGTTGTGAAGGTTGCAGCCTTCACTAAAGCAGATCTCGAGTCACTGGCCTTTAGGCGGGCGAGATAAGTTTGATTGGAAACATAGTCAGGCTTGTAACGCCGCATAATTTTAGGGTCAAAGAAATGTTGAATCGACGCAGAATAGCTCTTCGTTTCCCATTTTTTCACACGACGCTTGGTGTTGCGATTGGGGTGGACTGCAAAATAAATGCCACCAGTTTCATAGCTTAAACGTGTTAAATGAAACGGTCCGAACCCAGAATCAATCATGTTCAAGTCGCCAAAAGTTCCCGTCGAGTCGAGCCGAAGTCGCTCTGGCATAATCGATTCCGGTCCCTGTGACACAAGTGCCCATTGGGTGGATTGGTCGAATTCGGGATCCGGGTCAACCCATTTGACTTCGGTGTTTGTTCTGCCAAATGGCGCGGGGACGCCAATGACGTAAACCGGCATTTGGTGCTGATTGCAAATTCTAATTGCATCGTTGACGCGGTCTTTGTCATCGCCAGATTCATCTGAAACGATGATCAACATAACGTTGTTTTTCGGCTTGCCAGTGGTCTTGTCGATTCTGCGGTAAGAAGCATGATCCTTCGCCGCTACGACTACGGTTTCCATGACATTTTCAATTCCACTGGAATCACGCTCGATCGATTTGATTGCGTCTTTAATTGTTGTCAAACTGGGAGTCGGGTTTTTCAGAAGCGGTTTGATTTCTGAACCGAATGCGTAGACCTGAGTCAGAAGTGGTTGTTTCTTGTTCTCGAATGAAGCATGTCCCGCGGCTTGAAGGATTCCTAACTCATCGTAAATACGGTCGAATCGCTGGACGATTTCTTCACGTTGTTCCATCAAGCTCGCAGACTGGTCGAACATCCAAACCACGATAGTTTCGCGTTCTTGCATTGACATCAGAATTTCCTGCGTCATCCGGTCAACAGCACCCGAGGCAGCTTTGACGGAATTTCCAACGGATCCTTTGACGGGGACGATAGCCATGCTCTCGGCAGTCGCTTCGATGAAGTCGTTGTCGGTGATAATATCTGCGACGTCCCGTAACTGCATCTCAAGGTCAATTGTGTCCTCGGAGATTGGGTCGATGACCGGAGCCTGGGCTGCCGCGGTTTCAAATCCGTCGTCTCCGTCAGCACCGATTTCTTCGGTGAGTAATTCGTCAAACTGGATTTCCATGGGAATATCCTCTTCGACGACCTGCTCGACGGGTTCATCGAGCATCAAGCTGACTGCTTTGACGGATTCTTCCGGCATCATGATTCTTGCAAGAAAAATGATGACAACGAGGTGAAAGCCAAGACTTACGATCCAAAATGGGATTTCACCATCGATTGGCGTATCCATTTTCCCTGTTTTTACTTGCCACCAACGGCGCAAACTGCGGATGCTCAACTCAATCTCCAAATTCGGGGAGAGGGTAAGACGTTCTTTTTAACCATTCCTTGGTATATCTTAGCATTTTCCGCAGCGAGGCGGACTTTGGCAAGTGAAATCCCGCACCTTATTCCGTGAATTCAACCGTGGAGGGGGTGGATTGTATGGTCAGAGATCGAGGAATTGGGGGAGAATGCGAAAAATCTATTATTGTTGAATAAATAGGAGTTTAGCAGGAGTTAGGTCGACACATCTCAATGTAGGATCAAAATGCAAATTCCTTAGCAATTTGCTATGATTAATGGCCTAAGATTAATTGTCGCAGGCACCGATTTCCGAGTTTTTTCCTTTTAATGCTTATCAACGGGGCGAAATAGCCGCTATGCAGAAAACCCTCCTTTCTCGACATCAATTTTTACACGGTTCTCTCCAAGTTACCGCCTTTCTTGTCTTTCTGTCAATTTCGGCATTACAGCTTCAGGCAGCTTACCCTTTAGGCGATCTGATGGTTTTCTCGCCTGTTCAGGGTGAAAAAATCGCAAGGCCGAGTAACGCCGATTCCGACGACGAAATCGAAATACCCAAGTATGAGCACATCATTCTTGATACGCCCGATGGCGTGCGTTTGAAGTGCACTTACTTTGCCCCTCCCAAGGTTAAAGATGCTGCAGAGGACGCTCCGAAAAAGCCAGCAATGCCGTTTATTTTGCTACACGACTGGGAGGGAGATCGCCGGCAACTGCTCAAGTATGGTTTGTTTCTGCAAAAATCGGGGCATGCCGTCATTGTTCCTGATCTCCGCGGTCATGGTCAGAGCGTGTCAGTAGAAGGCTTGAAAAAGCCTCTCGACTACAAAAAGTTCCGCAAGCAGGAAGTGATGTCTGCCCAAAAAGATATTGAGCGTTGTAAGAAGTTCTTAGTGCAGAAACATAATCAGGGCGATGTAAATATCGACTTACTTTCAGTGGTGGCCGTCGGTGAAACATCGGTCTTGGCCGTCCAATGGATTTTGAACGACTGGTTCGCATTCCCTTCTCACAACCCTCAAGGTATTAAACAAGGACAAGATGTAAAATCACTGATGTTGGTTTCACCGGTTAAGAAATTGGCCGGCGTTTCAATGGTGAATAACATTCAACATCCCTTGTTCACCAGCGTGGATGGGAGTGGGGCGATGCCGATGTTGGTGCTGTGGAGTAGCTTTGAGAAAACTGCGAAGGAATCGAAAGAGATTGCCGAAATCCTTGGAAAGCACCGTCCAGATGTTTCTAAAATCGAGGACAAAGCTGAAAGATTGAAGGCAAGTGAGTTAATCGAAATTACCACCAAAAAGAATCGACTCTCCGGTGTTGAAATGCTTGCAAATTCGAAAGTGGACAACCTTTGGAAGGCCATTACCGTCCGCCTATTCGAAAATAAGGTTGCGGCCAATGCGGAACAATTTCCTTGGATTACTCGTGAAGTAGATTCCGGGGAAGACGAGTAAGTTCGTTGGCCGTTTGAGAAAAGTAGAATCTTGTTCGCAATGTATGAGGTTCGGCAGACTAAGCGATTAGATAAAGCTAATTTTCTCCCAATTCTATTGGGAGAATTTTTGCCAATGCCCCGCGATGTAATTGCCAAGCGATTTCAAAGGCTATTTGATCTTGGGGATTTTCAGTTTTGTTCCGGGTTTAATTCCCACAGGGCTCAAAAGATTTTCCCGGTTGGCGAGGTAAATATCGAGATAGAAGTCCGGTTTCCCAAAGTAGTTGGTGGAGATGGACTGCAGTGATTCGTTTTCGCGAACAATGTGTTCCTGAAAGTTATCATAGGATTTACTTCTCGCTCGGACGTCGCTGAGTTCTTCCGTTCGGGCTGTATTGAGTTTGAATGGAATTCTTCGCCTTGTATCGATCTCAGACGGTTCGTCGATCGAAAAAGTTAGATTGGTTGGGAGAGGGTTACTATCCGCAACCGTCTTTGCCAACTCATTCTGCTTACGCGGTGTACGTTCAACCAGCGCACTCGGCGGTTGCGAAAGAGATTTGATCTTGGCAGACTTCGTTTGCTCTCCGTGTAATTGAGGTTCGAAGTCATTGGCAGTGAATGCCGACTCAAACGGTTCAATAACGGGGGCAGCAAGCGGGTCGGAGAGCGGCGTCAAAGGAACCGTTTGGGGGATGGCGAGCTCGGGCGGAGCTTTGCTTGCGATTTGATTGGAACGTTCATTTTCCAGAGATTCGGGGATGCGATTCCGTAACACCTTGCGTGGTAACTCTGGTACCGATTGCCTTGCTGCTGCATCGTCGACGGCCTCTGAAAAATCAGGGATGTCGTTTGCCTGAGCGATTCCTGGAGGGCCGAGATCCTCAAAAAGAGAAACGAGAGGATCGCTATCGTGCTGTGATTCCGACGAACTTGGCGGCGGGGGAGATTGATCCTCCACGCGACTCCCTAAATCGCTGGGAGCGGGAAGGACGGGCGGTCGGGTGATGGAGTCATTGCCAAAGGAATTCGAGGGTAGCGCAAGTCGTGGTTTGAGAGGATTGCGCATCATGCCCATCGTGGCCGGGCGTTTTTCTACAAAGTCAAGGTCCGCAATTGCCTCATTTGAATTTGAATCGGATTCGTTTTGTTGAGCAAGCTCAGCATCTTCACTCGCCGGACCTGATGGGTGTGTATTGACGTAAGCGCCAAATCCGAATGCAATTCCGAGGCAGACAGTACTAATTGCAATTTGTTGAAATGAACCCATCAACGTCTCCAAGAATAAAGCGAGTCTATTATTCGGTAAATTACCAAATGCAATTCTCTGGCAAGTTGCTAGAGAATAAATACGCCAATCCATGGCAAGTTATTGTAACCAATGAACTATTGCACACCGTCAGTGAAAGACAGGAACTAACCTGATCAACGAAGCATTAGGAGCGTTTTCAAATGCCGAATTTTGCGATCAGGTAAACCTTTCGGGCTATTTCGTTGTCCAGTCGTGCTGCGGGGAAGTGGGACGATCTGAGTAGTTTTTTAATTTGTAACAGTCAATGAAACCCTGCGTTCATAAAAAAAGAGCTGCCATTTATTAGGGCAGCTCTAGCTATTTATCGGGTTTACCCCGCCAGTCCGTTGTCTAGTTTGGACGGCAAGAGTTGGACGGCAAGAGTTGGACGGCAAGAGTTGGGTGGCAAAAGAGGCTTAAGTAGACAGTCTTAAGCTGTTTCAGGATCTACTTCACCCGGGTTCAAGCCAACCGTGTTCATCAACCAAAGCAAGGCTGGTGAAGCGATAAAGATCGAACTGTAGGTACCGACGAGGACACCGATGACCAATGCGAATGCAAACCCGTGAATCGCTTCGCCACCGAAGCAATAAAGGATGAACACCACGATGAATGTGGTTATCGAGGTCAGAATAGTACGGCTCAGGGTCTGTGAAATACTGGCGTTAACAATGTCCGCGGTGATCTCAGTTCGTTTTCCTCGAACCTCTCGGATGCGATCGAAAACAACGATCGTATCGTTCAGAGAGTAGCCAATCACGGTCAGCAAGGCAGCAATAATCTCGAGGCTGATCTTGAATTCGACGATTCCTAAAAATCCAAGTGCACCGGCAATCCAGTGACTGATGGCAATCGCACCTAGCACAATTAAGACGTCGTGAATCAAAGCAATAACCGCGGCCAATCCAAAGGCGACGTTTTGGAATCGAATCCAAACGTAGGCGATGATTCCCAGTAGGCTGGCAAAAATCGCAACCAGTGCTTGAACCTGCGTTTTACCCGCGATCTGTCCACCTACTTTACTGGTGGTTGGGAAGTACGGCGTTTGGTTAAGCTTCTGGCTCCAAGCGTCAATGATCGCGTCAGCTTCTTCGGCGCGGTTCACCTCCATGGTGACTTCCCAGTTTTCGGAAACTGTCGAAGCCGCAGATTCGTCCTGCTCAACATCAGCTGAGTCGACAATGATCTGCTCTTCTTCCAGTTCCAATTCCGCAGTTTCTGAAGCTTCAACCAGCATGTTGATCAGTGATTTACCAGAAATCCCAGGCGTGACCTTGAGGCTTCTGGTGACCGATTGGGGCTTGGTAATCTGGTTATCTGCTGGGGTTTTCGGCTTGAACTGGTTGTCATCTTCAGTGGTGGTTCCTTCCTGAGTGGCAGCCGCTTCAGCATCCTTTTTCGGTGCATCAGGTTTTGCTTCTTCAGGTTTTGTTGAATCAGGTTTTGTTGAATCAGATTGAGCAGCCGGTGCTGGCTTCTCAGATTTATCCTGCTCCGTCTCTTCCCCTGCAGGTTTTTCAGTTTCTTGCTTCGCTGGTTCCTGGTAGGTGAGCATGAAAGACGAAGCGGCACTGGCCAATGGAGTCAATCCGCCCGCTTCCCAGTTCAAGCCGGTCTTCATTGGCTTTTCAGTTTCGGCAGGTTTTGCCGGTGTTGAAGTCGGGTTTGAGTTGGCAGGAGAGTCAACGACTTCGACGTGGTTAAGTTTCAGGCGTCCCGCGAATACCCGAGCGAGAATGTCTGATAGTTCATCAAATTTCTCTTGAGGTAGACCTTCGTAGGCCGGAAGATTACTGTCGACGCGAAATACAGTATTTTGCTTACTTGCGTCACTCTGCTGGAAACCAGTGACGGAGAATTCGACGATTTCACCGTTGTGGGTTTCGTTAAGGTCGTCCAATTCCTTGCGAAGCAATTCAACATCTTGTGCATCGTTAAAGACCATTCGGACTGTCGATCCACCGCGTAGATCGTGGTCCAAGATTTTTGGGCCTAATAAAAATACGCTACTTAGTCCGCCGATGATCAAGGCAAAAGACATGATTCCTGTGAGGCTGACCTTACTTAGGAAATCAAACTGTTTTCGCTCGAGGATTCGAGTCATGTTGAGTTGGGTTAGCCATCGTTTACGCTCGAAGATATCAAAGATCAATCGAGAAACGTAAATGGCAGTGAACATACTCATCAAAATACCGAGGATCAGAGTGACAGAGAATCCTTTGATTTGCTCGGTTCCGATGACGTAAAGAACAACGGCAGTGATCAGCGTTGTTACGTTCGCGTCAATAATGGTAGTTGTCGCTTTATCGAATCCGTTGCGAATGGCCATTCTTAAGGCGGCTCCGCGATCGAGTTCCTCACGGATCCGCTCGAAGATAAGAACGTTTGCATCTACCGACATACCGACGGTAAGAACCAAACCGGCCAGTCCCGTTAGCGTAAATGGTTGGTTGATCGCCATGACGAGTGCAAGGATAAGAACAAGGTTCAGTAGCAATGCAGCGGTCGCAACAATTCCGGCGAACCGGTAATAAAACATCATGAAGATCAGCACAAGAACGAGTGAGCAACCGATCGCCTGGAACCCTTGTTCAAGCAACTGTTTACCGAGATTCGATTCAATGAAATCGCGGCTGATGGGCGATTTGTTCAACGCCACATCGAGCTTTCCACTTTCAAGTGTAATGATCAGTTCGGCGACTTCTTCGGGCGTAAATTCGCCGGTGATTCGGCCGTTTCCGTAAATCGCAGACTGAATGTTGGGGGCTGAGTGCAATTGGCCATCGAGGACGACGCCCATGGGCCTATCGATATTCTTTCGCGTCAGTGTGCCCATCTTTGAAGCACCAACGGCAGTGGTCTTAAAGGCGACGCTTCCACGACCTCGTTCGTCCATTGCAGAGCTGACGTTTGCCAGGTGTTCGCCTTCGACGTTTTGGGCTTCTTCGGGCTGAATGACAAGAATTTGAGGCGTCCGCACACCTTGAGCAGCACACCACTTTGCGAATTCAGCTCCTTGTGAGTCCGAGTCTAAAGAACCCGATGCGGACCACGTGGAGAGATCAAAAATCTTACCGGACGCTTTGTCTCGGACAAGATCGCTCCGCTGAGGAACGAATTTAAAGGGTACGATATCGTTTGGTGAATCTTCAGGTTGAACAACTCGAGCGAGGGCGACCCAGACAGCAACGGTCTGCATTTTTCCGTCGATTTCCTCTTGAACTTTGCGGCTGCGATTGCCCGCGTCGGCTTGTGCCTTGGCTGCGTCTCGCTGGCGTTTAAAAGCCTGGGAGTCTCGTGCCAAAATTCTAAATTCGAGTTTTCCTGCTTCGACAAGTCGTTTCCAGATACCATCCGCTTCCGCGTCTTCAACAGTTGGGATCGTGACTTCGATTTTGTCGGCACCCAAAGGGCGGATCATGATTTCTTTGGTTCCCGACGGGTTTACCCTTCGAACAAGCGCGGGAATGATATCAGCCGCTTCGGGGCGTTTTCCAGCCCCGTCTTCATCAAGAAACGCGTCAAGATTGAGTGACCCAATCATGTTGATACCACCTCGAAGATCCACGCCCAGTTTGGGTGGCCACTTGGCCCAGATCATCAAAGTCGCGACTAGAACGGCAATCAAAACGATTGACATTCTTCCCTGATACTCGGCGACTTTCAGCCCCGAGGAGATGTATTTCGCGGCAAAGATGCCGAGAGCGACTGCAGCAATTAACAATAGAAAAACAAAAAGTCCCGTTTGGTAAAAGGGAACGATGTTTTCAGCAGCTTGGGCTGCGTTTTGTGCCAAAAGGGAAGCGTTGGAGCTGAACTCTAACATCCGAGGATTCCTAAAGTATATATGGGTAAAGGATTCGCGTTATTTTTTTTAAACAGGACTCTCAAGAAAATTATTTCACTTGAAAGATGTTTCACTTGCATCAACTATCTGCTGCGTCTTCATCGGATACTACACGAACGATTGATTTCGCCAGTACCTGCATTTTCGAGTTGGTTGCTTCGTCGACTCGAAGGGTGACGTATTCAGCATCCGAACGGTGGTTCACGACGGTTCCTAGGATTCCACCGGCCGTTACGACTTTGTCGTTCTTTTTCAAGTTAGCAAGCAAGTCCGAGGTTTTGGCTTGTGCTTTGTTTTTCGGCCGGGCCATCATAATAAAATAAACCAGCATCACAGCCATTAGGGCCGGAAACATCCAGCTGTCGAAGAGGCTCGGCGTCTTGTTCGCCAATTCTTCTCCTGCGACTCCGCCATCGGCAGTTGTTTCTGATGTTTGAACTTGCGTTTGTGCAAGAAAATACCAGCAAGTGTTGTAAAAGTTTATCATTAGACCTAACTCGTCCCACGATAGTTTGGTTCAGTGGTTCCGATGTTGGAACCGCCGATCACCATTGGGTGTCAAACAATCACGGTGGAAAGAAAACAAAAAACGAAGGGAACCAAGTGCGAGGAGTATTGATTTAGGAGCAGTTTTGGGGAACTTTCAAGCCGATTTAGGGCTCAGAAATCGTTCACTCGAACTGCGCTTATCTTCGCACTTCACTCTTTTTTCAAGCCGATAATGATAAATCGCTGGTCGCTTACCAACAAGGCCAAGTCGGGGGGCAAAATCACGAATAAGCTTGATTTTAAAGGCTAAAACGATTGGAAAGGCTCGAATGCCCCTCTTTGTTCGATTTCTGTCCTTGCAAAGGGGAGTGATCGACAAAAAACGTGTCAAAAATCACGATTCAGCGAGGGGAAGTTGAGTGCCAACCGGACATATGTTCGGCATGAAAATCAAGAAAACAGTCGTTCGCGATGGATTCGCGTGCCTTTCGCATCAACTGCTGGTAATAGGCTAGGTTATGAAGTGAGAGCAGGATCGGCCCCAGCATTTCTTTTGCTTTGAAAAGGTGACGCAAATAAGCGCGGCTAAGATGTGAGTAGGGCGTGTCGATATCGGCCTGTAACGGGCGAGGGTCCCGTTCATGAATGGCGTTGCGGATCTTGATTCTTCCTTCGTCGGTAAACGCCATGGCGTTACGCCCGTTTCTGGTTGGCATCACACAGTCGAACATGTCGACTCCTCTTTTAACACCTTCAATTAGATCTTCGGGCGTTCCGACTCCCATCAGATACCTTGGTTTTTTGGTGGGTAAAACGGGACAGGTCACATCGAGCATTGCGTACATTTCACTTGGCGGCTCCCCAACACTTAATCCGCCGATGGCGTAGCCCGGGAAATCAAGGTCGATCAGTTGTTCAGCGCATTGCACCCGCAATGCCGGGTCGAGCCCGCCTTGGACAATTGCGAATTGAACTTGTGATTCGAGATTGTGAGCGTCTTGGGAGCGCTTGGCCCAGCGAATGGTGCGTTCCATTGCATCGATGATCGTGTTTTTTTCGTTGGGAAGTTCAATCACGTGGTCAAGCACCATCGCAATGTCAGCCCCCAGCTCCTGTTGGATCTGGACACTCCGCTCGGGAGTCAGTTCCATTTTTGAGCCGTCAATGTGTGATTGGAAAGTAGCGCCATGTTCTGTGATTTTGGTCAATTGGGCGAGGCTGAAGAGTTGGAAGCCACCACTGTCGGTAAGCATTGGCCCATCCCACCCCATGAACTTTGGCAGGCCGCCGAACTCTTGAACTAGTTCGGAGCCGGGGCGAAGCGCGAGGTGGTAAGTGTTGCCAAGAATGATCTGCGCTTTCGTCGATTTTACTAAACCGGTCGTCAGGCCTTTGACTGTAGCGCAGGTTCCAACCGGCATGAACGTTGGTAGGTCGATAACGCCTCGGGGGGTGGTTAGTTTGCTGAGTCGAGCGCCACAGTGTTTGTCCGTATGCAGGACTTCGAATTCAAACCCATCTTTGTTCATGGCACGCCTTCTGCATTAATCGGGAAAGGTTAGGAGTCTCATTCGATTCTTAAGTAGTGCTCAAAGAGCGAAAAAAAAGACCCGCGATGTCGCGGGTCAAATGTTTTACTAATTTTTAATGAGTCGAGAATTACTCGCCGCGAAGGCTTAAATTCACCTGTACGAGTTTCTCTCGAACTTCCGTGAGGCTCGTTACGCCGAAGTTTTTGCATTCCAGCAAATCATCCTGCGATTTTCTGACGAGCTCGCCGATGGTAGCAAGTCCCAAACGAGTCATGCACTTACGAGCACGAACCGAAAGATTGAGGTCGGAAATCGGTCGGTCGAGCAGCATTTGCTCTTCAGGGCTGTACTGACTGGTGTCGATCGGCTCATCTGCCTCATCCTTCTGATGAGCAAATTGCCCGATCATTAACCCTTTGTTGGTCATCATTTCCCGAATTTCAACCAGGGATGTCTCTCCGAAGTTCTTGCTGTTCAGCAATTCCATTTCGGAAACTTTGCAAAGATCTCCCAGAGTGAGAATCCCCATTTTCTGCAGGCAGTTCCGACTGCGGACAGAAAGTTCAAATTGAGCAATTGGAATACTCATCACGCCAGCAATTTGCTGACGGACTTTTTCACGATCGTGATCGTAATGCTCATCCATCGACGCCACTGAGTCGTTGCGGTAGAGCAAGGCACGGTCGTGTGTCGGATGTGATTCAAGAATGCGATCGTAGCATCGAGTCGCTCGCTCGAATTGATCGTGATCTTCGTAGATCAGGCCGAGGTTCAGCAAGGCACCGACGTTGGTTGGGAACGATGCTGCGGCACGCTGGTAAAGTTCGATTGCTCGCTCGTCGTTTCCGCGGCGGTCGTTTTCCAGAGCTAGTCCGAACAATGCTCCGGGATGTGAGTCCTCAAGTTCGACAGCTCGCTCATAAAGTTTGCAAACTTCATCAGGGTTGTCACTCATGGCAGCGATAGTCGCTCCACGCTGGTAGAGGTATTCCGCCGTTTGTTCGATTGGTCCGAACATGTTGTCGAGAATTGTCATCGCACCGGAGAGGTCTTTCGAAAGACGCTTCGTTTCGGCGATTGCAATTTGGCAGTGGTCGCCGTTGTAGCCAGCACGCTGTGCTGATTCGTAGCACTCGATCGCTTTATCCCAATTGTGGAGCGCAAATTGGCTCTTGCCCTGGTAAAAATAGGCCAACGCACCACCGTCTGCGTTCTCGAGTGTGGCGATGGCAGTTTCGTAATTGCCAATCATGTATTGGCAAACACCGAGCCGAACCGAAGCCGCCGGCGTTCTCTCGAGCTGCGACTCCAACACACCCGTGACTTCTTTTAAGTTCGGGAATTGGGAGTAGTCGTTGCAGACTTTCGTGAGAATGAAAGTGATCTCGTTGGGACCAAACGAACTGTTTGACAGCAGGATGTCTTTTAATTCGATTTCCGGAACCTGAGCCATTAAATAACCTCGTTTAAGCGACAGATGTCAAAGGGCAAGCCGAGATTTGTTAAATCGTCGGGCAATAAGAGTTTTGGACTGCGGTGCAAATGCACTGGTCCTGAATTCAAGCCGCGTATTTTGCCATTTTTACAAAGAAAAGGCAACTGCCATTCCTCCGTTAAAAAATTTGGTCAGACCACAATCGTCGGTTGTGATGCGGAAAACACAGTGAAAATCACTTGTTGATGGTTTAGGTCAACGGGAAAGCGTCTTTGTTCAGTAAAATCGCAGGGTTTTAGAGCACGATGCCCCCAAACGTCTTCGGCAAACTAACCAGAGGCAATACAACGAAACAAAAGAGAAATCAGACTATTTCCCCGAATTGCCGAGCGAATTTAAGTCAAATCGCGGAATCAAAAGACTATCGAGCCAGAAACTGCCTTTGGATGGCCTCGTTTTGCCAGGAATTAGGCATCAGTGGCAAAATTTACGGCGGTCGAAAGCCAAACTCTCGGCTGCAGAAATTGAGTTTGAAATCCTTCAAAAGAGCCACCGGTGGGAGTCGAACCCACAACCCCCGCATTACGAATGCGGTGCTCTGCCAATTAAAGCTACGGCGGCTATCGGTTTTTACTGAATGAAACTGCCTAGCCTCGTTTTTCAAAACCAAGGAGGCTTTTCAGTAAAAAATGTCGGTCGTTGTCGCGACCGGTTGGTCAGTGCAACGTTGTAAATCCCGTTGCCGGCCAAACCCGATTCTACGCGCAACTGACCCGGGAAGCCAAGCCCCGATTTCCTGTTAACGACTTTGACGGACCGGTATTGGTAGAGAACCGGTAGTGGATCCGCCTCCTAGCTCATAAACACTTTTTCGGGGTCTTAATTTTAGGGATTAAGCTTCGGCAGCAGTTTTTTCAAATATTTTCCCGACCTCGCCTGTTCTGCAAAAGATTGGTTTTTAAAAGCGGTATACAGTCGATCGCCCACCCAGTTTTTCTGCTTTCGGTTACTGAAAAGCTGACTGTGCATTTCTATTACGGCAGAGTTGAGTTCTTCAGTGAGTTGCAACCCTGCGGGTTGAGTGCTACGCCACAGCAACCAAGACCTCTGAGCTGCCTCAACGTTCTGCCTGCGGCATGCCTTCAGCAAACTGCGTGCTGCTACGCGATCCGGTGGATTTAGTTGCGACCAAAACCTTCGAGTCAAGGTAAGAATGCTTCGCCAACGCAAGCTGATGGTTGCCATTGTTAGTAAGGCCGTTGCAACAAGCAGCATCAGCCAGCCGCTTAATTGCGTATACGCAGCTTTTTCGTCGTCCTCGAATTTTGCAACCGGGGCGGCAGCGACCTCAAAATCAACCGAAGGCAATGTCTTCGATTCAAGTGATTCAGTTTTGGGGTTCCACCATACGTAGGTTACGGCCGGAAGATTAATCAGCCCCGATTCTTTTAGCAGATAGGTGACGGTTTCAGAGCGATTTCCAATGAAATCTCCCCGTTGAATTCGATCCTCTGTCTCGGCGTTACTGGTGTAAACGCGAACGCCCTCGGGGGCCTTGGTGGACGCCGGCGCCAATGCCATTCCGGAAAGTTCCGTTGCCTGTTGTATAATCGTCCGTTTAAAAATGTCGCCCACCTTTGCTGGGCCTGGTCGAGGGTCCCAAGCCTCACTGAGTTTAAGCTCCTCCGTAGTAATTAAGAATCCAATGTCTTGTGTGCCGGGTGGACGTTGAATGTTTACAGCAAATGCTGGAACCTGGGCTGTTCGCTCGTTTACTGGCCCGACAAAACCTGTTCGATGAGCAAAGCGAACCGCGAATTCGGGGATCTGCAATTTACCTGTTTGTTGCGTGAACAAGGCAAATTCGTGGCGTTGCACAAACCAGCTTGTGTCGTCAATTTCTTCGGACGACACGACGGGGGCACCAATTTTGATAATAAGAGAGCCGGGAAGCTGGGGCAGATCAAAACTGGCCGTGCCGTCGAACGAACCGTTGGCCCGCAGTTCGATGAAAAAGGGAACCCGTTGTCCTACCCAGGCAGTTTCGTTGGCGACTCGGACGACGGCGGGAGCGACTTGCCCACTCGCGGAGCTAACGCCTATCAACACCAGTAACCCAGTGACGATACACCACTGTGGTATGGAAGCCCAGCGATCCTGATTTGTTATTGCGATCGCTGCTGTCATTGCGACTCTCCACGTTGAGCCTGTTGGAATGCAAATTTCGCTTTTAAAAAGTCGGCGGGCTTCGTCTGGACACGTCGCAACCACAGAGCTTGAATTTCTTGATTAGAAAGCGGTTCATTCCCGGCCACTTCTTCGGTCTGCTCGCTGCTACCGGCTTTGTTGTCAAACACAATTTCATCGGCTCCCAGTTCCCCGCCCGTCATGTCGCCGCCTTCGAAATTCAAAGCCTTCGCTCGAGCGGTCGCAATCGCTCGGTTCTCGATGGCCTCCGACCACTGTGCACGTTTCTGCAGGGCCCGGTCGTAACACGTAATCGCAGCATCGTATTTTCCGAGCAGCAACTGTGAATTACCCTGGTTGAAGTAGGCTTCGGCCGAATCGCGACGAGCAAATTGTTGGGCAGCTTTCTCAAATTCACCGGCTCGATACCAGGCGGTTCCGCTCCAAAGCGGATCTTGAAAGGCAGCGGCGGCTTCTTCAAATTTACCACGTTGAAAATACCGCCAACCTTGTTGGTCGGGAGTGAGCCACCAGGCTGACCATGAAATGGCTAACAAAAATAGGATGCCGTTTTTCATGCAGTCTGCTCCTCAGTGGTTTCGCGGCGGAATGACATCAGCATCAGTAAACCAAGCAAAGGAATCAGCCAATAGCCAGACTCTTTCCATTGGCCGCCCTGCTCTCCCGGAAGGGAGTTTCGAGTTTTCGCGGCACGTCGCACAATCGCCGTAATGTCGTTCCCTTCAATATCTATTTGCTCAACCGTCCCGTTCACCGCCGCCGCTGCTCGGTTTACAGAATTATTCTGTGACGAGTCAGGAGAGTTAATGGACAAGAATTGAATTGCAATGGATGACTCTTTCTGCATTGCCGTCAGCAGATCGGGGGGCGTATCCACTGCATCGGCAACTACTAATAGGCTCGCCCACTGCTCACCTTCGGACAGAACTCTTAACGCTTCCGAGATTGCCAAATCCAGTCGATCTCCGGCGACCGGCATCATCTCGGGTGAGACTTCCATCGCCATGCTGGCCACAATCTGCGTATCGCGCGTCGGCGGCAGGACAAGGTGAGCTGATCCGGCGTATGCGATTAACCCTAGGGGTTGGCCTGAGCGGGCCTCAGCGAGATCAGCAATCTTTAAATAAGCACGTTCCATTCTCGAAGGTACTGGGTCTGGCTGCAGCATGTCGTTATCGGCCTTCAGCAGGATCATCAATGGTGTTGTGTTATCGACAAACGGACTTGGTTCTAGCTTCCACGTTGGCCCCGCAATCAGAATGCTCGTCAACAGCCAGGTAATTAAGACCCACCTAGCGGGGGCTCGGTCGGCCGGCGAATTGCCGACGGTCATTGCGGCCAGTAATTCAGGTTCGATTTGGTTACGCCATCCGAGTAATGGGTCAGTGGATCGTTGCCAGAACCACCAGATGCCAAAGGCAGTTGGAATTAACAGTAAGGCGATGGGTCGGATGAAATGAAAATTAGAGATCAGTTCGCTCATTGCACAATCTCCAGTTTGCCGGTGATCGGATCGACCCGAACAGAGCTTGGAGGCTGCAATTTATTTTCCCTCCGTGACTGCATCAGGATTGGAAACCCACGATGGCAAAAAGAAATTAGCAAAGCCAGTAGCAACGGCCAGAAGAATAGATCGCTGCGCGGCTGGTAGCTGAGGATGCTGACTTCGCGCGTTTCGATTTGGTCCAGTTGATCGTAGATTCCGGCCAGTTGTTCTCGGTCACCAGCAAAGAAATATGAACCGCCACTGGATTGGGCAACCGAACGCAGTGTCTCTTCGTCTAGTTTCTCTTCGCCAACCGAAGTCGGATCACCAATCGCAACGGTGTGGATTCGGATCTTCCTCTCTTCGGCGATTCGGGCTGCTTCAATCGGTGGAACCTGGCTTTTGGTATCATTCCCGTCGGTCAGTGCAATGATAGTTTTCGCTGGTGCATCACTTTGCTCAAACAGGTTCACACCCAATCCGATGGCGTCTCCAAACGCGGTTCGCGGTCCTGCCATTCCAATTGCCGTTTCATCAAGCAACTGTCGCGACAGATTAAGATCGGTCGAAAACGGAGCTTGCAAGAACGGAGCATCACCAAATACGACTAGCCCGACGCGATCTCCTTCCCGACGGACAAGGAAGTCGCCGAGGACTTCCTTTACAGCCGTCAATCGGTCGACTTTTTCTCCCGCTGCATTTGTAAAATCTTCTGCTTGCATCGAACCGGATAAATCGACCAGCAGTAATAAATCACGAGTTGGGAGGTCGCGTGTGATTGGAGGTTGCAACCATTGCGGACGCGCCGCGGCCGTTAACAGTAATAACCAGATTATGATCGGCAAAACGAGAGATGCGGATTTGCGAGCAGTGCTGCGCGTTAACGAATCGCCAAGATTACAGGCTCGTAATCGTTTGCCGAAAGGAACGCGAACACCCATTCTCGAGATTCGCCGCGGCGGTGCGAAATACCGCACTAGCCATGGCAGTGGCACAAGTAAAAATATCCAGTAGTAAACAAACGAAAGCATCTAGGATTTCACTGTCATGGTTGGGTGTTGGGAAATCCATTGTGCCGCGAAGTCGCTCAATGCGCTCACCTCGGATGGATCTGGTTCACGTTCGTAGACTCCACAGCTTAGTTGGCGGCGTACTTCTGGTGGCACTGCTACCGAACTATGATTGGCGAGCCAGTCGACCCATTCATTTTCGGATAAGCTGGCGACGTCGGCACGTGGCGAGACTACCAAGGCTGTCCGCCGTAGAAGTTCTGCGATCGATGCGGCATCGTTAAGTGTGGCGAGCTCTCGAAGTGCTACTCGCCGATACGCATTAGCTTTCCAATTTTTAACTAGCCGAAACATCAGCCAACCGGCAGTGACCGAACTAATCGCGATAAGAACATACCAACCGGGAGCCAGCGGCCACCAGGATAATTGCGGTGGGAGAACGATGTCGTTGAGTCGATCGAGATTGCCGGGAATCTGGGGCATCAGGCACCACTTGTTGAGGCAGTGAGGGATCCAAAAAACGTCCTTAGCTGGTCGACGGGTGGGGGCGCCGTCGAAAATGGTATCACAGGTGCTTGCAGGGCGCGGAATACGCTTTGCCAATGATCGAGCACGGCGACGAACTCTTTCTGAAACGAATCTGCAAATTGTTTACCTTCGGGGATGTTGTAATTCGCTCCGCGATCGTGGGCGATCATTCCAGTGTGGCCTTGAAGCGATGCGCCTAACGGATCGTAAATTCCGGCGACCAACATATCGTTACGAGCTGCAATGAGTGTGGCGAGCCGGCGAGTTTCCTCGTCCGCCCCGTCAAGATCACTAATCAAAACAACTAGGTGATCGTGCGTCGCGCGCCGTAACGCTGCTTCAACCGCTTGATTTAAGGTCACTTTCGAATCTGCGACAACATCCGGTTTAGTATCTGGTTTAGTGTCTTCAACCAGAATCTGGTTCATCCTGACAACTTCATGCAAAAACCTCAGCACCTGATTTTGGCTGCGATGCGGTCGTAGCTCGACCAGTTCGTGATTATTAAAGACGATCCCGCCGATACGATCTCCGGCAAGCAGTGTGCGCCAGGCTGTCAACGCAGCCAATTCGGCCGCGACCACTGATTTCATTGCTCGACGGCTACCGAAAAACATCGATTGGCGTTGGTCGACAATGATCAACACCGGCCGCTCCCGTTCTTCGTTGTAAACGCGTACGTGGGGGGATCGTAAACGAGCCGTCGCTTTCCAGTCGATTGTTCGGACATCATCTCCCTGAGCGTATTGACGGAGTTCTTCGAATGCCAGTCCACGACCTCGTAATCGCGAAGCATGCCGTCCCGCCAATAAGGAATGGACGGGTTGCCGCGGAAGAAAACTGAACCCTCTCGCTTTGGCTTTGATTTGCATCAAACGTGCCAGAGTGGTTTGGAGGCTGGACGCATCGTCGCTGGGAGGTGAGTTTTTTATGGCCATGCTCGTTTCATCTCAGTTTGAGTTGCCGCAGTTTTGGTTGGGATTCTAAATAAGCCGGCGAGTCAAACCGGAACCACCGACTGTAGCAAGGTCTCAATCACCTGGGTTCGTGAAATTCCGGCAGCTTCAGCGTCGTAAGAAAGATGAATTCGATGGGCTAAGCAGGCGGGAGCAACCGCTCGAATATTCTCTGGTGAAACAAAATCTTGGCCTTGTAACCAAGCGTGGGCGCGAGCGGCCGCATCGAGGGCTAACGTACCACGCGGGCTGGCACCGAGGCGAATCCATTTTTCCAGATTGCCACCGTGTCGCTGCGGTTCGCGGGTACCGATTACCAAGTCCACCATGTAGCGCTCGGCAGTTTCGGCCACGTGAATCGCACTGACTTCTGCCCGGGCTGCAAACACGATTTCCTGAGAAATAGGAGGTGGTGGAGTGGCTGCGCTTCCTGATTTTTCGCCACGTACGAGTCGAAGAATCGCAGCTTCGTTTTCTGCGGGTGGATATGGCACGTTTACATACAATAGAAATCGGTCCATTTGAGCTTCTGGCAGCGGGTAGGTTCCTTCCTGCTCGATTGGGTTTTGGGTGGCCAAGACTAAGAACAGAGGAGGCAAGGCGTGAGTCTCACCTGCGACGGTCACCTGTCGTTCTTCCATCGCTTCCAGAAGGGCTGCCTGGACTTTGGCTGGCGCCCGATTGATTTCATCCGCCAGCACAAGATTTCCAAAAATCGGACCCGGTTGAAAATCAAAGCTCGCAGTTTTTTCCCGGTAAATTTCGGAGCCCGTAACACCGCTGGTGAAGGCCCACGTTTCGGCTTGATCGTCCATCACACCGATGCCCAGCGGGAAGCCGCTTACGACCGGGAATCATCTATTGGCCGGCTCGACAAAGCACTTGATCAGGCGGAATCCAGCGGTTGGACAGTCGTTGATATGAAAAACGATTGGAAGGTAATTTACCCCAAACGCGAAAAAGCGAGTCGTTGAGGTTTCGTCGCGTTAAAATGTCTCTACATCCTGACTTTGCCAAAGCAGCAAGATCAACTCCAAGCGACAGCAACGCTGCGATCCAGCTGTGAGGCAGTCCTTTTTAGAAAAATTCAATGAAGCCTCAAACCGCATTTCAACAAATATCAGACGCGATGAATGCCGCCATCATTGGGCAGGAATCCGTTGTCGAACGTCTCTTGATTGCGTTCCTCGCTGACGGCCATGTGCTGATGGAAGGCTTGCCGGGCGTGGCAAAAACCCGTTCGATCAAAACCCTGGGGCGGCTTGTCGACAGTGAATTCCGCCGCGTCCAGTTTACGCCAGACTTACTTCCCAGCGATGTTACGGGCTCCGAAATTTACCGGGAAAAAACTGCGAGCTTTGATTTTCAACCGGGTCCGATTTTTGGAAATCTTGTGCTGGCGGATGAAATCAATCGGGCGCCAGCCAAAGTCCA
>Ga0214479_100044_pt1 | contig 70288 bp, 53 predicted proteins | sample M1_20Mar14CPVII9_5_FD_165054 | JGI IMG/M metagenome (GOLD analysis project Ga0214479, IMG submission 165054) | Marine eukaryotic communities from Monterey Bay, California, United States - M1_20Mar14CPVII9sort6BwellE14 | ecosystem: Environmental > Aquatic > Marine > Unclassified | place: USA... | reverse complement strand
ATAGCACTAATATACAGTACAATAATATAATATATTACTTACCCAATTCCACTTGCACAACATAAATCACCACCAAATGTCAACTTCACACCTAATCACATGTTCAATGTTATAATGGAGAGATTAGATTAGGCTATATACAAGACAAGGATAATAAGTAAGCAAGTATCAACTTCACACCTCGTGATTTGGTATCAACACCAAGATGATTTAATGTAAGTTCAATAGCTTTATCTCCCTCATCCTTCTTCTTTACCTTATATTGAGGTACCGCAGGACGATCATCTATAACTTGTACACCAACAGGTGAATCTACATATTCTAATTTGCAATTGGTATATGCTGAGACTGCTCCGACTAGTGCCGGCGCTTTGTATACTACTAGATGTTCTCCGAATAATATTAATTTGCCAAAGGCACGAGTTTGATCTACTGGGAAGGACATGGTGATATTTAGATATATTCGACGCCGCTCTTCTAGTTATATGATTTGTCATTGGTTTGTTGTGACTGGAGAAAGATTTTGAGGATACCGAGTCCCCATACTTCAAGCCACAGCGAGCATTTTATGGCTTATCTTGCTTTTAGTGATTGATATTGAATTGATATTATACTGGTAGTTGATATTGCAATAGATCAGTTCTATACTGCTAGTACATAATCATAACTCATCAGCATAACCTCTTTTCATTGGTGGCGACTCGGCGTGACGATATTAAAATTTTATGAGAGTGCAGAATCTTGTCTGGAGATCTTCCTAACACAAAAATATTGAAGGGGAAGGTAAAACTATATGTATACCTATCACTATATTTAATATGTCATCTATTAGAACAGCTCTTCTTGTGGCACTGTTAGTACAGAACTATCCAACTTCATCATTTAGTTTATCTCCAATACATAATCGTTTCTGGACTCCACTTCATGCAACCGAAAGCATCTACAACGATGATGATAAAGACAAAGAAAGTAGTAGTAATAATGAAGACAACCCAAATGGATTTGAGAAGTTTGTTCGTAATGTATCAAGCCGAAAAGACTATAAGTTTGGTGATCTTACAAGGAAAGTGGTGAACAGAACGACAACCGGCGTGGAAGGCGCTGTTAAGACTGTAACAGGAAATGAAGAATATAAATTTGGAGATTGTGAGTAATGCAAAGAAATATGTTTCTTTATACATTATTTCGTGATCTGACTAATGATATACTGCAATATGGTAATGTACTACACAGTAACAAAGAATGTAATTGGCTCAACAGCTCATGTACTTGAAGAAGGTATACAAGCTGTGACAAAGAATGAAGAATACAAATTTGGAGGTAAGTTGATATGATAAGGTATGTTCAACTTGATTTGGTATGTTGATATGATACATATATACATGTTTAGCCACGTATCAATGATTCTGACTCTACACTATACTATCATAAATAGATCTTTCTAGAGGAGCAATAAAAAGAGCAGGTAGCGCTTTAACATATTCAGAGAAGACACTGAGCTTGATGCGAGATGCTAACATTCACGAGGCAATTGAGCTGCTCAATATATTCTGGAATAAGTCAATGACAGAGGCAGAAAGAAAGGAAGCGTTCACGGTCATTGTCTATCTGGGAGCAATCATGGTATTAGCCTATAACTTTATTGCTAATGTCATGAATGGTGTTATATTTGCATCTACATGGACAAAGGTTAGTATAGCAACAGGGACATCACCAGTGTCAGTTTGGTCTCTATTCTTGGAAAGAAAAGCAACAATGGATATGTTCTTTGGTATGCCTTGTCTACCAGCAAGAGCAATAATCACAATTCCATTCTTCTTTAGGTATCGAAAGTTTGTAGTTGCAATAGCGAATAAAAGTCCTTTGAGAGAGAAGTTTCCCATCATCAATAGATACATGTCACTGATAATGTCATGGTTACTAGCTAATCTTGGTCTTGTTGGTGGCTTTACATATTTGCTTGTCAAAGCTTCAAGCGTAGTGACGGGCGTTCCTGTCTTTCCGATGGTATCATAACGTTATGATGATACAATGATGAAGACAATGTTTGTTGTTATGTAAAGGATAGGTTTAGTAACATAAAGGTTTCTTAAAAAACTTTAGAAACCTTGGAAAACCTCATCATACTGAGGAATTCCTGATCCCCTTTTCCATTTCTTCCCATCAAGTGTTTCATAGATACAATCAAGCTTAATTGGATCTGTTTCTTTGCAAGCTTCATAATTATTACTGTTCTTTTCTTCTAATGGAGTTGCAAGTTGTCTAGCCCATTCTGGCATATCGTTACCATTTGGAAAAGGACGAGCTGATCCCGGACCTTGACCTTGTCGTATTTTGATTTCTTCCCAGAATGCTAACATCAATGTCACCCTTCTTCCTGTTTGAACACCTTTGCCTGGAACCACTCCATGTAGATATCGGCCATCAAATGTCACTAATCGTTGAGGTTTAGGACGAGCCATCCATCCTTTTGTAGCTAATCTAATGTCTGTTAACTTTTGATTTGTAACCAGAGAGGGACCTCCGACTGGTAAATACTTTTCATTTGTTGTAGCATCTTGTTCCGTTATATATAATATAGTAGAAATAAGAGGGTTGCGGACTCCACCTCTGCCTTCATCATCGGAGTCAAAGTGCATTTGATGTCCTGATGCATGAGGCCGATTATGAGCCCACAGCTCCACATAATTAGCTTTGCTTTGCAAATGAGGATATTTCTCATTGACTAATGGGCACCTCAGTATCTTAAGTATTAGATCTCCTATAAAACCATCTTCTGATATATCTTTTAATGATATAACCCATGAAAAGTAAGGTGATGGTGGCTCTACCGCATAGTTATGATCAACCCAATAACTTGCATTAGGAGATTCAAATACTGTTCGTAATCTCTTCAACTCTTGTTCAGATAAGAATCCATCAACAATCTGACATATAGAACTTCTTTGTTTGGTTATTGGTGTTTCATCTGTGGTACTCCTATCTTCATTATCATCATGCTCATTTGGGTAATCTAAAACTTGTTTTGATAGACGACAGATATACCCCATAGACGCTAAACCTTTTCTCGCCTTTTTACATCTACCCGATTGACATAATAACAGAGCTAGTTTTTCACCAGCTTGTTGGAATTGCTGACGATTTAACCCACAATGTCCAGAAGAAGATGTTCGTATCTTCTTCTTTTTGGGTTGATCGTCATCTTTTAAGCCATCACTATTATTATGTTGTTCTGTTGATATACTCTTTGATGATAGTGCCAATCGATATAATCTCTCAACTTCATCAAGATCTGATTGGGATGCTGCCGATAGCCATAACTTTCTTGCAGTTTTAACAGCATCTACAGATGCAGAACACTCCGCCATACTGACCAGTGACACGGTCAGTACGACAGTCAAATTTCTACCGATACGAAATTATTTGGTATCTTTTTGTGAAAATATTTGGACGTGGAATATATTATGGATTTTATTAGGTAAATGTACGACGATAGCACCTTCACTATAGTGGTCATCGACGACTGCAATACGTCGACTAATACCAGCCGCCGTCACTAATATCGTTCATAACAACCTATCCAATGATTTTGTGCCGTTAGGTTGGGGTTTGCAAGTCTATTTAGAGGCTAAGCGGTGGCTATTCTCACCCTCTATTTTTTGCATCAAAAAATACAACCTATTTCATTGCAGTATGTGTACAACAAGAAGAAATGATACACGTAACACATATATAATCGATATTAAACTATTATACAACACTTTGGCAGTTCTTTTAGTTGTTATAACTACCTACATTTGATGTGTCATCCCATTCTAATTCACTTTTTATCTTCTAAAATGTTCACAAAATTACCAATAACTGTATACTACTCCTCATGTATTACACATATGCCTCCTAAAACATACAAATATCGTACTCATATAATTGTTAATTGTTATGATATCCGGATTCATTGTTTCACCGGCCATTTGATGAGGTATGACGTTGATTGCGAGCGGCCTCTGATATAATCGAATACCAAACTTTCATTATAACATGTGCCATCTGCTGGCCCAATCGACCACGCACACCATATGAACAACACCAACCCTAACTGGAAGCATTATATTGTCGAATCCCATCGGGATATACAGCCCAATCCTTTAAAAGGTAGTCACCAATTAGAAATTGTTTGTAAATTCATATCTCCCACCCATCAAAAATAATACAAATTGGAGTCTGTATGTCAGATAAACGACCCCCTACCCATGATTATCCGGTCAAACCTCTTCTCCTATACTATATAGTTATTGTGTAATGTGTGTTTGGTGGTGGGTTGTTGCATAGGGTGAGATACAACCTCAAGTCTACGCCATCCGGACGCCCTGCTAATAATTTATTGTTGAATCATTGACAAAAATAGGTGGTAGGGCTGTCATATCATGTGTTCTATACAGCCTGTCACCACATATCCGTTGATAATGATGTTGTTGAGGAGATAAGATGCTGGTTGGAGTGGAGATATCGATAGGAGGAGCTACCGGTGGCAAGAAGGTGGCACAGCATGCAATTTGCAACTCAATCGATTAGGTGGTAATCGTCATCTACAGCGGCCTAGACAGACTCCCTTGCTGCCAACGAGGTACCAAACTGAAGGTTAGGGTTACTAGTATTGTTGGATGTCATTGTTGCCTATTTGCATGGCGTTAGGAGGAGCAATGGCGGCGAATAGGGCTCATAGTAGGATGATTAGCCATGATGACTTTATTGCAAAAAAGGAATGAGTTCCAACTTTTAAGGTACACAAGGCATAAAAAACTACAGTACGTATCTTTAAAATTGGTCAACTTTGACCATCGATATCTCATCAATGAAAAGACCTGAGCTGTAAAAACGTTATGCAGCAACCTTGTACAACATCTGAATAAGGTTGTTGCATAACGTTTTTACAGCTCAGTCCGCATCGTCGTTGTGATATTACAATTCTCCCGACCTAATTTTGAGGGGCTTCTGTACGGCAAATGTATGAGTTCCTACGTAGAGGTGAGCTGACTAATTTAGTAAATTTACATTTTACGTAGTGCCCTACTGACCGTGCTGACCAAATCCTCCAAAGCAATGGCATAGCAGGTAGACTGTAGTGTATCAATTTTCATGTTTTGATTTGATAACTCTATTTTGGGAAGGTATCCTATGAGTACTTACTGCGACTGAGGTCTGAGTCAACCAACACAACCTAACACAACGATGACGACACCTAATAGCCACTCAAAAACAGCGGCATAACTAAGTTGATACGTAGCGCAACAAACGTATAGCACACAATATTGAATTTTAATACATTTGCAATATCGATATAGTATGGATCAATCGCAGCCCGAGATCTCGACTAATTTGCCAACCATGTCTGAGTTGAAGAGAACTCGAGTTGAACAACTACAGCATGATGATGATAATGATGGCCAACACTGCCAACAAATAGACAAACAAATAGATATAATATTAGATCCAATAAGTGGTACCAACAGGAGAATACTTCACTCTCGTGAACATCGATTGTCGAGGCGAAACTCCCAGCTAGAGGATACCACAAGTGATGCGTTAGAAACAACAAAGAGATATGTTCCGCATAGGCGACCATGCAATAAAAGATATAATATGCGGCACCAAATTACAGTTTCGCTAATGGCAACAGCTATATTAATGTGCTGCTATTCAGCTACAATTACATTTGCAAATGCATCTCAAAACTCATTGCAATACACTTCTGCATTTGTATCATCTTCTCCCATCAATATATCTCGTCATAGACAAAATCATCCATTTATGAGTAAGACACAACAACCAAAGACATCAGAATTAGATACTACATGGTCAAACGCTGTACGTCAGAATAAGAGTGAACTAAATGAATCTAGATTTGGTGTACGAAAACGTGTTCAGAATGTATTAGATAAGGCTAAGAAACGAACGGGGGTTGAGAATCCGTCATCTTCTTCCTCTAGTAGTATTGAAACTATATCATCTGTAAGCATGGTGCCAAAGAGTAAACGAAAAGTATCTACTGTTAATGGAGATTCGTCTGAATTTGTAAAGTCTGGTTTAAATGTTATTGCTGAGACTGCATCACTTGGGGGATTTGAAAGTGATGACAATGTAACACTGGATTACATATCCAAGGGGGACAACAACAAATACAATAATGATACAACTACAAGTGCAACAAATATTAGAATAGAATCATCCAGAGATTCGTATAATGGTGATTCATCTACTATAATGAATGAGCTGGTCGGTAACAATGGGGTGAAAGTTACAAAGGCACAGATGAAATTCTATGATGTTAGACAACCTGAACCTACGGAAGATATAACAACACCCTCGTCTTCACCCAAACCAGATGTACCTACATTATCACCAAGCTCGGCATTCCAACGACCGGAGGATAACTTTATTCTTCGTGAAAAGAATGTTGGAGATGCTGTCAACAAAAAGACATACATAGAAAAAGATGCCTTCACGGGTGATGTATCGGCTGCCTTCTCACTGCCACGCGAGCCATTGCCATTTGAACTACCATCTCTGGATGCTGAACAAGCTCGTCGACTTAAGAATGGCGAACGTGTACAGTTTCAAGATGATATGGGTCGGGCAGGATCGGGCTTTGTCGTTTGGGATGTGAAGGCTCCTGAATCTGTTGTGTGGGATTGTCTACTCGACTTTCAAGAATATCCCCAGACTATACCCACATGCCGTGAAGTGGTAATGTATACGAATACACATCTCAAGGATGATTATCGTGCCGAGAAGCCGGTTGACTTTGAAGATGGTACCGCAGCGATATGTAAACATGGAGTGCCATCGGTTACAAGGGCACAATTCTCTTTGTCCAAGTTTAGACTTAAGATTGCGGCGGTGCATAAGTATCGGCCACATCCAAAGGGAGATTATATGATATTCACGTTAGACCCAGCTAGTACAAATATGGTGTTAAAGTATGCCAAGGGTATTTGGTATACACAGAGCAATCCTGATGGGAAGGAGGGATATACACGTGTTTGGTTGCTTTGCGAACTACGCGTATCAAGACTGCTTCCACAGTGGATTGTAGATTATGCGGCAGCCAGAGCTATGCCTCGAGCAACAACTTGGTTGAAGCCACAGACAGAGGCAGCAGCGCAGCTGTGGTTGAAAGATAGATGATAAAATGGTAGAATACGAGTGCTTACTGCTACATAGCTAGAAGATGTGAATAAGTATAGACCTTCTAGTACTTAGCACACGATATGTGTCTCTCATAGTTATTTTACTACCGATGACGAATACTAACTGTAGTCTATGGCAGGGCTTTAGTCTCGTAAATCAACAATCAAATAAGTTTCACGTGTAAGATTTATACTCTCATAATTTTTCTGCAAAACCCAATGAGTTATTGTAAGTACGTCGCTAAGATAGTCGGTCTAATACTCTTCGATATCACACTTAATAGCAATATGAAGTCGATACAGTGCATCTTTATCTGCCTGGCAGTAGTTCTTTTCAACCCCGTTGATGCCTTTACAACAGTCAAGCCACAAACTTTATTCACATCTCATGCACAAAAAACTTCCAACACAATCTCCTCCTCTACACAACTTCAATTAGCTGATCTTGATACAGTAGCACTCGTTGCAGGTCAAGAGAATTATGGATTTGCAATAGTAGCGTTGAGGTAAGCTTAGTTAATTATCACCAATGGTCATTTACACAAAATATGCTTTGCAACTAACACAACCTGTTCAACTCTCTAATAGTGAGGGTATATGGTCATTTGCACAAGCTCCTTCGTTATCCCATGCTAAAGTGTTAGCACCAGCAGTTATTGCAGCCATAGTATTATTTGCAGTATCGGGGCCATTGATAATCAGTGGGAATGCCGATTCTGTATCTCTTGGATTAGAAATTTCAACTATTGTATCATTATTATTGGGTGGTAGTTATGTGGCAAGAATGGCAGCACCTTATTCACCATCACCAAAAGAAGCAGCGTTTGGAGGATTGTTAATTGCCATTGCTGGATTCTTTTCATTCTCTCAGAACTTGGTTGTGGATGGATTTGTATCACTGCCAAGTCTCCCATCGATTCCGTTACCCGAATTACAACTCGGTTTGGGAGACTTTGCTGATACTGACAGGAGTCCTGAAGCCATTCAGGAGATTCAAAAGTTGACTGAAGAAGTACCCAAAGCACAAGAGGTAGTTCAAGAGATACAACAAATCCCCGAGGAAGTGCCAATATCTCAATAGATATTGGATATGGGGCAACTAAACTTACTTGCTTGGCTAATATTGAGAACATTGCTAGCTATTATTCGTGTTCTTAGTCACATGCTTTTCACCTTAAATTAATTAGCATTAAGTATTACACGACGCCCCTCTGTAAAGATACACAGTCCCATGACTTCTTCCTAGCATTAAATTCAGTAGACAATCAAAAACACCTCTTTGATTTATTATTATGCTCTCTCTCCAGACAAAAAGTAGGCAACCAAATCTCTCGCACTAACTACCCCCACAACTCTCTCCTCCTCATCCAGACAAATAAGTCGATTAAATTTCCATTGTGCAAAGTATTCAAAAACGTATTGTAATGTATGCCTTGTTGAACATGTATGTAATGCATCTGGTGTTGTAACATCAGTTCTCTGTTGTGCCATAAGAACCTCTAACGTCAAATTCAAATTCGATACAGCATCTTCTGCATCACTTGCTTTTGTCAAGAATGTAATGTCACTCCTCGAGTATACACCTTTAATCTTTTTCGTTTCAGGGTCAACAACAGGAACAGCACTGAGACCATGTAGGTGCAATGTATGTAGCACCTCGTGTAATGTTTGTTGGGGATATGCGACTAGAACATCTTCCCCATATGTGCCAATTCCCAAATCATAAATTGTATCATCAAACAATCTCCGTTGTTCACGAAAATTACTCACGAGATGTTCCAATATACAAGTATATGTTATAGTGGCAAGGACACGCATATCAGAGGGAAGCATGACGGGTAAAAAGTCCATTGTCTGATCATGTAGTAAATGACATGCCCTATCAAGATTTGCATCAGCATCGACTGATAAAAACGATGAATGTTGATCTGCACCGGTCCCATCACTATTAGCATATCGTCTGGGAGGATTCTTCTTCAATACAGAGTTTAAAATATCCTCATCTGCTAATACATCTGCGATACTACGTGATGCCAATGTAAGTACATCAGAACCAGTCTGACGATAATATCGCAATACATCAATAAAGTCGGTAACTGTAAGTATCCCCACAAACTGACACATTTTAGGATCCCATAGAGGTGCAGCTTGCATATCTGTGTTTGATTTATATGGATATTGCAATTAGAATAAAATATCAATGAACACCGAAATAAAACACTCAATCTCTACAAATATCAATAGAATCGTGTGAATATATCCAATATAACCATGATATATACCCAACTGCAAACATCAACCAAAATATATTAAACCAAACCAAAACATATTATTAATAAACTCACCATGTTCTACCAAGGCATAAAACGCCAACTGAATTGGTATCCTTGTATCAAAAACAACAACTTTACCACTAGCTCGTAATACAGAATAACAATTCTGTGTATCTAAGAAAGATAATATTGCCTGTTTTCCGGTGTTGCGTACAACTTCTCTTTCACCTAACATGCCTGATGGATTTGACATGGTACCAGCACCTATCGATGGTGGTTGACTTGGTAAGCCCATTACTACACCACCACTTAAGCTCATTGGTGGTTGCGCCATACTTTTATAATATTGTTTTTTAGTATTATATTGTTATAAGGAATACTTGTAGTTAGTCCAATACTATTGATTGAACTTGACTATTGTTAATGTTAATTGCCAGGGCGTATCTATAGCAATTAAAATAATGTTGGGTATCTTTAATATGGGTATCTTCAAGCTTCTCTGAATATTATTATTATTAAAAGTGGATGAGGTTATACTTTATGTATATAACGGCGTCTATTGTCGTCTACCCACAGCAATTTGATGTCAAAGAAAAACACGGCAAAGGAGGGGAGAAAAATACCTTCCTTTTGAGAATGCCTTGAGAACGTTTTGTGAATTGTAGCTCACAACAATTACACCGATCGACACAAAACATTAGATACTACCTCTCTCTCAATCTCCAAACCTCGCCGTACTCTAGCCATACATTTAGCTCGAATACTTATTCCTCCCTCCCTATTAAATATCACTACACCACCATACTAAAATGGCGTCACCATCATCAAGTGAATTTTCCGAGGTAATCGACTGGACCGAAGCAATGGAACAGTGTGGAGATGACGAAGAGTTTTTACAAGAATTATTGGGTGATTTAAAGGGTGAAATTGATACACAAATAGTTAAGATGGATGGTGTATTAGAGGTGAGTTGTATTTTATGTGTATGTATTTTGTATCTTTTGATGGAGATGCTGCTGTTGTATGTTTGTTCAGTAGGTTTGGATGACACAGAGGGAAAGTTTTTATTGCAACGATTTTTATAAATATGTTTATATATAGACTTGTCTCAGGGGTTGGAAGTTATTGGGCCAACCTAGTAGTACATGCAAGTTAGGATATTTAGAGGATATTTTTTCAATACATGTACTTTCCTTATCTTCCACTCACATATTTTCTCATCACGTGATTGCTATTGGCTGTGTAATACACCCCTATGAAATAATGAACAAACCCTATTAAAAAAAAACACACAACAACCAATTCCAAAGAATCCGATAAATGATCAATCATTTCTACTTATTATGCGTGCATCACATGTAATTAAGGGAGCATCATCAAATTTGATGTGTCAACAATTAAGAGAGGGTGCAACAAATCTAGAACAATCGGCAGCGGCGGCTAATGATTTACCACAAGGAGATGATGCAGATAAGGAAAAGATAGAAGCGGCTACAAAAAATGTAAGAGAAAAGTATGCCGAGTTGAAAAAGGCGGTTGATAATTATCATGACTTTTTGGATAAAACTGAAATGTGTGAGTAATATTATAAATTATATCTCTTTGATGGATATATGGTTGGAGAGATTTAATCAAAAACACAACCAGCCATGCATGTTAGGATGTCGGTTTTGAAGTAGAGGTTGTATACCAAATTAACCTTTTAAGGTTTAAAATGTACAAATGATCACACAATTGAGAGTGAGGAGTGGAAAAGTTAACATGAAGCTAAGGACCTTAGATCTTAAAGTCTCTGGTTCCAATATAAAGAAACAATTTAGGATACATTGTGTTGTGTTGTACATTGAGTTACCTACTTCCTCTTTTACAAATCGGGACCATCGATACCGAGTCTAGGGCCTTCGATTAAAGGGCTATAACCAAGTGCCATAAAAAACAGAAGTATCAAAGCTATGAAATCGAAAGATAGATATTTAGGACAAGACTTACCATGCATTCATAACGCAGTCAAGACCTGCCGCATCTGCTCGTTCTCCCGCCTCCTCATTGACCACTCCAATCTGTAGCCATACACTCTTTGCTTTGATTGCGATGGCCTCATCAACGAATTGACCGGCAGCTTTGCTATTTATAAATACATCTACCATATCTACATCAAAATCTTTACTAACCGATTGCAAGTCTTCATACACTTTTTCGCCATGCAATATTGTGTTCTGTTTTGCAAGTCCAGGATTGATAGGAATAACCTTGTACCCCATCTGTTGCAATGTTGACATTACATGATTAGAAGCTCTTTCTTCTTTCTTTGATGCACCCACAAGAGCTATTGTCTTTGTTGTTTTCATTATTTTTCTAATAACGTCATCATCATTTTTGTATGTTCCCAACATACTACTTGAAAATCTATTTCCTACAGCAAAAGCAAATCGCCACCTCATATAAGTATGCAAATGTATCGTAACTATTGTATTCAGTGTATATGTATTAGATTGAGGTGTATGTCGTGTGCAGCGGCTTGAACAATAATGACTACTTCGCAATACAGGCTAAAGGTTCTAATAATAAATAGATTTAGCAAATAACAGAAAAGGATATAGATGCTATTATAGTACATAGTAATATATAGAGAGAATTATGAGAGATTGAGTATTAAAACTAAACTAGAAAAGTAGGATACCGGACTCGGGCAATCATTGGGTATGAGTTATGGCGTAAATAAGTTGCTTCTCATAGTCTATGTTGTTGATGAATTACTCCTAACCACCTCCTTGTATTCTCGTCCATTCGACTGAAGGATCATCGGCCCATCGTTGCCATTGAGGGCTCTGAGTTGTAGGTAAGAGATGATAAAGATACATGTATGTCAGTCAAACTTTATCTGAAATCTTAATAGTTGGTATCATAGAATGTCTGCTTTTTCCTCACCCATTCAGTCCCTTTATTATTGACGTCTCTCTTTGGGCTCATATCTGCGTTTTCTCTGTCAGCATTGATGAACTCTTGTTCAGATCGTACCCAACCTTCAGTATCCTTCCTTCGAGGTGTACTTTTAGCTCTATTACTTAGATCAGGATCATTGCTAGATGAGAAACTTTTGGGGACAACATCACCATATGTAATATCTTTGCTATTAGCACTGCCACTACTACCTTCCAATCTAGCAACCTTTGCTTCTAGATCTTGCACCTTTTGTTCTAATGCTTCCATCTTGGGCACGAATGCCTCCCAAGCTTGTTCTGAATACTTTCCTAAAACATCAACCTCAATATTTACAGTATCACCAATTTGCTTTGTAGGTATAATGATTTTCTTTTGTGTATATTCAACCAACATGAAAGTGAACCAATTTTCACCACTTGGTCCTTCCGACTTTACATCACAAACAGTTAGTGATGTACCGTCAATTGCAATGAAACCCTTGGGCACGACATATCGCATAAACTCATATGGAAATGATACTTTAAAGAAGAGTGAATTCTCATCAACCCAACGATCAATAATTGTACCAACATTATCAACATGTCCTTGCACGAAGTGTCCAGAGTTTCGTCCTCCAATTTCACTAGCTCTTTCTAAATTGACCTGTTTCTTACTATTTGCAGTATAGGTACCTAAATTTGTCTTGCGTAATGTTTCCGGTGCTAATCCAACTTTGAATATATTGTTATCAAAGTCTAATTCAGTTGCAGTAAGACATACGCCATTAACACTAATGGAACAACCGAGGTATGCACCATCCATCACTACATCTCCTTTTATCATCATTTCGGTACCACTACCCTTTGACCCGTCCCATAATATCATATCATCTTTTGTTTCAAGTGATACTACATCACCCATCTCTTCAACGATACCAGTAAACATTTGAAGTGAAGATGATGATGACGTTGTAAAGAATGTTGAAAATTTTGTGTTTGGTGTTGCATGATGCTGTGATATCGTAGACGGGGCAAAACCGAGCACTCCTTGACAAAAAATTGCAGTAGATATAATGAATAGTAAGAATATCATCTTGTAGCAGAGTCTACCTGCTTTGAGAGGTAAGGGAGAGCACTGTGTTGTTGATTGTTGAATTGAGGTGCTATGCGAAGATTACGTACAAATAATTCGTACATTTCTCACAGATTGACAAGTGGAATATATTTTCGTATTAGTACGGATCCACTATCACTTCTTGCAATAGTGTGTGAGAGTGTGTGTTATTAGCGGCTTATACGCCTTAATAGACCTGGAGAGCTTTGATATCGCGGTCGCGTCATTCTCCTTTTAACGCCCTTTTGGCTATCCGTTTCCTGATATATCGGTATACCGATTGATATTTTGAGCACATAAAGTTATATGTACACAAGATGACACCATCACTTCTACTTATTCGTCAAGTTGGTAAGACATCATCATGGCGATCACCACTAAAAAAATCACAACAACAATACCAAACGACTCGTACTATGGCATTTAAACCCCGTCGTACACCTCCGCCATCCATTGCAGGCGTTAATCTTAAACCCCGTCCAGATCCAATGGCAACCATTAATAAAACAAATCAACCAAAAACACCTGCCAACTACAAACCACTAGGTGGCGCTGGACGTGAAGATGGATGGGTATCACCATGGCATTATGATTATTACAACCGGTTAGATGATTCAACGATGGACCATCCAGAGTTGATGCATGGTGATCCACACATGCCTATACAAAGATTGTCAAATGGTGATGGGAACTTAGTATTAAATCCAATGGGTGGGAAAGTTAAAGAGTTGAATGATTATAATAGGATTGGTTCTGGTGATTTATTCACAAATGATTTAGAAACTATGGGTGAGGATTATGATGATGATGGATTAGATGAATTAGAACGAGAGTATGGTTCTGATGCTGCAAATGCCATTCGACAACATTTGAATCAATTTCATACTAGATTAGAAACCGCCGAGAAGAGGAGTGGCGAGGATGGCAATGGTACTAAAACATATTCGCCATTAGATGAGGTGGAAGAGAAATTTCGACAAATTGATCGTATAACTGCTGCTCAGGGATCGACACAAGATTTAGCACTTCAGAGGCGTGCACGTACTGAAGATCGTGAATTCTTTCGATTGGGACGTATACCTAAACTTTCGGATGGGGATAATACTGGTGATGAGTTTGATGATGAAGATGGTTTGGCACTTGGAGCTGGTGATTATACTGAAGAGAATGAGTTTGGTCACGGCAGATCATATGATGCAGAATCAGTCTTTGGCAAGGGTGCCACAGTAAAGTTTCCCTACAGTAAAGATTTGCCGTCACCAACATACCATCCTGATTTCCCCAAGGGTAGTAATGTGGGTAATAATCCCAATGATCCCGAGGAAGAGAAGTGGATGCAAGAATTGAACAAGATAATATACGAAGAACAGAGTAAGGAGTTGGAGCTGGGTGAGATTGATGAAACATACTCTCCCGTTAATGTGCAGAAGGAGGATATGGATAAGTATTTAAAAGAGCAGGAACGCATTAAAAAGTATAATCTACAAGATCAGCGTGATGATCATGAGAAGGATAGGGAGGAGAAACCTGATCAGATATTGGAAATGATTAAGAATGGTGAAGATCCCAACCAAGAGGCGTTCGGGCCCTGGTATGTTAATGCTGTTTTATTGTTGATATTGCTATGGACTTTATAATATGTATGCTGACCTTGCCCATTGCAATTATCTCAACTTTGTAGGGGAGAGTGTACCATCAAGGTAGACAGAGTTCAGAAGGTAGAAAGAGGTGGTACTACTGTTCGTTATCGTGCACTCGTTATTGGAGGCAATGGTAATGGAGCAGCTGGGTTTGGTATTGGCAAGGCTTTGACGCCAAACGATGCCATTGAGAAGGCATGCAAGCACGCCAAGCGTAATGTCTTTTATGTTGATCGATATTTGGGTACAGGGTTATCGTATGACTTGGCAGGGAAGCATAACTCTTGCAGAGTCCGTTTACGCGCAGTCAGTCCGGATTATGGATTACATGGCCATCCTTTGATATGTGAGATTCTCAAGTATGCAGGTATTTCAGATGCTACCGGTAAGAGTCATGGAAACCGCAATCCATACAATGTAGTTTATGCTACCTTCAAGGCATTAATGACACATGAAAGCTTAGAAGATATTGCAATGAAACGAGGAAAGAAGTTGTTGAACCTGCAAAGAGCAAGGAGGTTGGGAGTTTAACTCTGTAATGTTAAATAGAGACTATGTTTCTTAGTTACAAGTATATTCCTTTTCATACTGCTCTAGCCCTACATCGTGTTGGTATTACTTGACTAAGCAACGATACTTTTGATAACTTTATCTTATTCTCTCCTAGCAACCACATATCGTAATATCATACTACACATACTTTTACCTCATATCGACCTCTCTACCGATTGATATTATGTATCAAACAAAACTTTAGATGGTATCAGCATTCAAGCCGTTCAACTCAACCAACTTTGCCAAACAATCATCAACATCCATATCCTCAAGAGCATCAAATACACTTCCCTTCTCTCCTCCTGGTAATGTAACACGTGGATCTACTGACCATTCTTCGATTGTCTTTTTAGACAGTCCAGATTTAAGAAGCGCCTTACCAAATGGATCAGTACCAGAAGATGCTCCGAGCCAGTTGCTATGTATTCATATTGAAATACATGTGTGTTAGACTAAATATTGCAACTTTGGACGCCTCATCAAACATCAAAGCAGATTTTGGTCAACTTACCACTTCTCTGCAAGACCTTCAAATGGAGACGCAGATGCATGAACACCATTATCTCCCTTATTAGGGACAGAAGTAAGTCCAAGTTTCTTATAGTTGTCCAAGATCGCTTTTCTAATTGAACCCTGGTGATGCGCGTCATCATAAGTTATGATATGATATAGAGAGAAGATATAACCTCTGTTAGTGCATGCGCTTTGCAAAGGCAATCAAATAAAGGCAAATGAAGTTCAAATGAAGTAGCCAAATCTTGAGACTTCATATTAAACACACAAATGTACATGATAAATACCAACGCGGACTTTCCTGAGGGCAGTCATTTGGGTCAGTAGGTCCTAATAACTCTCCCCTGAATGATTCCCAACTCAACTTCTTAGGATCCCATTGCACCTGATAGCAGTGAATACTATCATCCTTACCAACAAACTTACTCCTCATTACCATGAAGAATGCGTTGAATACATACAATGGAGTTTGATCCTTAACAGAAACTAAACCGCAGTAAAATCCACCACCAAACTTGACAACCTTTGCCTTTTGCCATGCAGCATCTAGTTCAGCGGCATCACATCCAAATTTTTTACACGCAGTTAAAGCATTGGCAGCACGTCCCTCCTTCAATACAGTTGACCACTCTTCACCAAATGTTTCCTTGAATTTATCAGCTGGTACTGGAATCTCCTCGGCGGGTAAGATAGTAGCCTTACTTGCAATAGCATAATAATGTTGATCAATTAGTTTCTTTTTATCAATTGTAGCTCCATCAATATCAGACTCAGATAAGATTTCAATTCCCTTTGATAATAGTTTCTCACGGACCATTTGTTGTGTAGCATCTGTATTGGCATGTGGTTTAACAAATACAAAAGCAGAGTTCTTCAATGTAGTACAAGAATCATTTGAACTAGCGGCAGCCTTCTTGGATAAGATGGTGGCACCAGCGGTTGCTGCAAACTATATTATTGTAATGAGGACGAGGAGTGTGGGTTGCAGTAAGAGGAAGAGGAGATTAGAATTATTTGTGCACATCTTATGCATACTTCATTCGAGCACAAAATTTAATGCAGAGAACATAACATATAGTAACTTACTAGGAGATAGTCCATGATTTTCATGTAGTATTTGTAGTAGCGGAGAAATGTATGGTGGAGGAATGACGAGAGCAATGACGACGACATACAAAAATACAAAAATAAAGTTAGAGGGGGGCATATGCAGGGCGGGGCGGGCCTGCAAGCAGGGCATTTGGAAGAGCAAAGATACCATATCTTTTTTTGCAATGCTCTCTCCCCTTGAGAATCATCGTAGGAGACGACGCCGCTCTTGGTTGATATAGCTATACCTCACAGGACTACGATTAATATATATCTCTAGATAATATTTAGGCCTTATATACCTCACTGGACTACGATTAACAAAAAGAACCGAACAACTCACAAAATCAAAATCAACACAAAAATATAATAATCGTAACCTAAATAACAGAGAGAGATATCAACAATATGAGTAATGAAAACAGACCAGATCGTACAACAATGGAGGGAATGATTTGGAATGCCAATCATGTTTTGGACCAGGCATTACAGCTGGGATTCCGCGTGGTATGATCAAGAATTGCAAAGGTATTATCCTCCTCTCAGTGGTAGAGGCAGGGTTTATCTTTTCGGGTAACGTTGGCACTGGAGTGATCATTGCAAACAAGTACGATGGAACATGGAGTCCTCCATCAGCGTTGGGCCTGGGGGGTATCGGTTGGGGGTTCATGGTAGGGGCAGAGGTCAAGGTGAGTGTATTATCACATACATATTGTATCCTTGTTATCTTGACATCTACATCTACTTATTTCAATATATGATTTATATGATGTTACATATGTTTGAAATCCGACATCGACCACAATTTAGGATCTGGTAATATGTGTCATGGATGATACAACTTTGGATACTCTCTCTGGAGAACATCAGATTAAGATTGGTGGGCAGATCGCTGCCACAGTTGGACCTGTTGGAAGAGAAGCTGAAGTTGTATTCAATGTCTCAGAAAAGGGAGCTGGTGGAACATATACGTATACTTTCAGCAAAGGAATCTTCGGTGGTATCTCTTTAGAAAGTAAGTAGAACAAATATCTGTATACATTTGGTTTTGTATCACGAATCATGCTAACTTATCCTCCATTACATATGAAAGCTGCAATCATGAATGTAAGAAGTAAAGAGAATGAAAGATTCTACGGTAAAGCAGCAAAAGCAAAGGGAATATTATGGGACAATGAAGTCGTTGCGCCTGCCGGCAAAGGTATCGAGGAGTTACATCAAAAGCTTGAGTTGTTGAAGGAAGGTAAAGTAATGGTACCAACCCCCGCAAGTCTTGAGAAGAAAGCATCTTTGAGAAGCCTTGCAGATGAAGCAGGTGTTTCAGCTAAAGCTTCCCAAACTGATGTTATTCAAGTTGATGCAAAAGAGGAGGCTGCCAAGGAGGCTTCAGGAGCCAAGATGTGAAACACAGTGAGCTAGCAATATGATGATAATGTCTTAAATTAGTACCTGTTGATATCATTTGGCTATCTTATCTTTCTCTTCTTGCTTTTCGTTCTTTTATCCTTTTGTCTATCACCATCAGGCTTTCTCTTTTGACTCTTGGCTTGTTGGTTACTACTAATGTTAACACCGAGGTTAACACCCGAGCTTCCTGAAGCAGCAGCAGCTCTTTGCATCGCCTTTTTTATCTTCTTCCTCTGTCTTGGATTTTTCCTTTTCTCTGCACTTACAGCTCCAATTCTGAGTAGATTTTGCAGTGATGATACAATTTGAGGAGTACCACTCTTACTGCCCGATGTATGAAACTTGGTAAATGCATCCATAACTACTTGATTTGTGCTTTTGATAACTTCATTATCTGTATAGCTTAGTCCAATAAACCACACTGATGCAAAAGGTGAAACTTTATGTCCAGTACCCTCTGGATGGTCATATTCATATGGGTTCTGTTTTGATGGTGTAATGTAAAATGTTTGTATCATCTTCTTCTTGCCTTCACCAAACAAGACAATTGTTCGAAAGTATTCTTTCATAGCAATGTAATTTGGCATTAAGAGAAAGAATGGTCTACCATGTTCCTTCAACTGATTAACTGCAAACTCTAAACATTTTTCCTTGTGATCTTCACTGTACGGTGGGTTGGTAACTAGTATGTCATGATTTGGTACTGTCTTTTGTTTAATATCCTTGTAAAAGTCGCGCTTTTCATGTTGAATTCGTATAGAAGTTGACGATATTCTTTTACTTTGATGTCTTTGAAATAAGTCATCAAGCAGAGTACCTGCTCTTCCCGCGCAATAGTATGGGTCATATATTGTGGCCTCATTACTACATTTCCTGTTATGTTTACACTTTTGCTTGTTTGTTAATACATATTCAAGTAATGGATAGATATCATCATATGCACGTGCAGGCGTCTCGAAATGATCATTATAATCGGTAGGATATGGATATTTACCAATACTACTAACTGCAGATTTGTTCTTCTCTGTAGTCTTCTTTCCAACAACTTTATGTGGAGCTGAAGTCGTGTTGTTTGTTGAGTTTGTTGCAATACTGTTACTATTTGACTTGCAATCAGTATCAGATGAACGCTTTCGCTTCTTTCTCTTCTTCTTCTCCTTCTTGACTCCAGAAGATATTATACTACAACCTTCATTCATCATGCTTCTTATCTTTTGTTGTATTTAGTACCTATAATAACATAATAGATTAGCGCCAATTGATAATAATATTTGCACCTTGAAACCCTAGTATATAGAACTATTGTACAAACAACTTAGAAATAGACAGCCACTAATTACGCAACGTGTGAGTGTATTGTACTATAGATATTATTGAGGTATTATATTATACCGCTGCAATGTCAGCTCTGAGATTGTGAGGAATCAAGTAAAAAATATGAGGTATCAGGTTATGAGCTAAATTTACTATGAGAGTGTGACTCTTCACATAAGCCTATGTATGTGGCCATTGTAATACAACTATTATCCCCTATGTACTCCTTAGCATATTATTATATTATAGTAAACAGTACTGTTGCAGAGATCTTATTGCAATACATACTCCGAAATTATTGCACTAATATCGTTAATTACGATATAACAAAATGGGTAAGGAAGAAGAGGAAGCACCACCAACAATTATATTAGAAGGTATTGGATGGAAACGTCGGTCAGGATTTGGCAAGTATTCCGGTTCTGCATGGGAACGTCGACGATTTTGCTTAACATCTACACAATTAACTTACTACTCTGCTACTGAGGAATCGAAATCTGCTACAGCTCGTGGTGTATTATCTATATTACCCGAAAGGGCTACAATTACTGCTACATATCCGGGAGATTCATCACAACCTACTCCATATGCCGTGGATATTAAAGTTACTGATGGTATTACCAAGTCGGAGAACTTTAAATGGAAGTTGTGTTTTGATGATAGAGAAACACAATTGATTTGGTTAGTTGCATTGACAGATATCGTTGCAGATGCCAGTGTTAAGGAATATAATGCCAATGTATTGGCTGCGGAAAATTCCATGTTCAAAGAGCATGAAGGATTTCATAGATTGTACGAAGAGGGTGATGGACGGTTATTAGATTTGGTACATGAATCATTAATGTCATCGGGAAGTATGAGAAGAAAGTCATCATCTTCTCTCAAGAGTAGTGGTAATAGTGCAAAGTCTCAGAGGGGTATTGAAGTTGTACAGCAGTCTACTAAAGTTGATATTCGAACTGATAGTCTCATGAGTGCCATGACAGCAGACTCTGCTAAATCTTCCACTTCAACTTCTCCAGTATCAGTATCACCGCCCAACGATGAGAAGAAGGATGAGGAAGGAGGAGATGAAGGGGACCAGAACAAAATCCTGCCTATGGAGAAACTATATCAAGCTCTTGCAGTTGTTGTGGTTTCTATTGTGTATGAGAGGTACGCTAAGAGCTCGTCTTCTCTTCTTTGGCAGCTAGCCAATGTGATCATCTTATACATTTGTTTTGGTGACTCAATCATGCAAAAGAGTGGAGATACAAAAGAAGGAAAGGATACTACAAAACATGTCAAAAAGACCATATCGTTTGACCCAGATAGTACTAAGAACGACACATCAAAATCAATGAACAAGTCCTCTATGACCAAATCCATGGTTGGTGCAGAACTAATGAAGGCAGAAGGAGTACCTTTATCTTGTATGCCTTCTGAACGTTTCTCGACTAAACCTCAAAATGAAGCTCTACTTGAGGGATTTCCCGATGATGGAAGGCTACACCGACCTTTAACTGAAGACGAAATGAAAGCTCATAAACATGAACGATGGGCAATGGCTGCACCAACAACAGATATATCAGGGGAATGGACGCTAATTGCAGACGACGCTTTTAAGACTGAGTATGATGGTTATCTCAAGCAGCTGGGCTTTAATGGTATTACTCGTAAAGTGGCATGTGGATTGATTGCTCGGACTACTGAATTGACAAAGCAATCCGATAACGGTAGGGAATTGTATCTAAAAAGTACGAATCCCAAGGGAGCTTGGGAGCGAACACTTTTCAGCAGTGGATATCCAGACTTTGACACAGAAGCACACCATAAAGAAGGCGAAGATTATTCACATAGTAAATCATCAATCAAGACGGCTGACGCCGAAGATGTCGAAGCCGAGGGATGGTGGGAGGAGTAGGGAACAAAGCATCGTAGCTGGCTTCGTGGAGGTAAAAAGTATGGCGGAGGTGATTTTGAAAGTTTACGCTATCTTAAAGAAGGGGGCAACGTACTAGTATGCGAGTCTTTCTTTCACCCGAAAGACCCCAAGAAGAAGACTGCAGCAGTTACATGGAGGTTTCAGAGAGATTAGATTATGGTCTTACACGACTTCTTAGAGATACCAATGATTTTTAAAGTTTAGAACTCCTTATTTGGTAGTGCCGCTCTGGTTAAATACATAGCTAGATCAGTTTACAATTTCTAATCAAACGTTATCTTCTTCCCCTTGAACTCTGCAATACCCTGAGACTTTTGTGCTGCCGCTTTGGCAGCCCAAGAAGGATGAGCGTTACCTTCCTCTTTCCAAGCTTTGCCCATTGTTGCAATATCTTGATGCTTGGCTTCCTTTGGTTTGTTGTCAGTGTTGCTCTTGTTTCGAGTATTTTGTCTCTCTCTTGAGTTGCTAATGTCTCTTCTCTCTCCACCTCTACTGACCCCAGTACTTCTTATTTGATCACCATCTGTATCATCCTTCTTCTCTCTCCAGTTAATAGATGAATCCCATGTCTTACCAGCATTCTTTGCTTCGATAGCCATTGCCTTGGCTCGTCGTGCTCTTTGACCTGGACGATTCTTCTTTTTCTCTACTGTCGGATATTCATAATCGTCACCATATTCATCTCCACCCTCTTCTTCATCGTCATAACCTTCGGCAGCCATTCCCGAAAGAGAACCAATGAACAGCCCAGATGCTCCCTCGTGTCCACCTAAATTCAAGCCTCGTTTCCTACTATTGAATCCTCCAGCTACAACTAAAGTTTCATTCCCCGGATCAGATGATTGCTTCTTCTTCTTTTTCTTCCCTTTCTTGCCCCCTAGTTGGTCATCTCCATAGTTATTGTTATTGCCCCCTTGAGCTCTGCGTACTGTCCATTGTCGATAATCAGTAACTTTCTCGTTCAACTGATCTAAAGCATTTGATAGACGTTTATGTCGAAACATTGACTCTAATAGTGCTTGATAGAATGGGTCTTCACTTTGAGATGTTGCTTTTGTATGTCGATTGTCATCCGATATAGTATCATTCGTATCATTCGCATCTAACTTTGGATCTAAACTCAATACACCCAATCGTTTCAATCCAATCTGAACTAAGATATCCAACTCCATTTTCTTTGTACGATCTAATTTCTGTTGTAGTGTTTCAAGTCTCTTCTTTTGTTTGGAAGTTGCGGTAGTTGCTTCTCCGTCGCCATCACCATTACTTAAAGTATCTTTTAATGCTTTGATAGACCTAACAATCTTTTGACATTCAAATGATTTAACAACCTTTGCTTCTCTATGAAAATGTTTTGTACATGCATGATGTAATTTATTATACCTATCAGTACGTTCTTTTTGATACTGTTCGTCTTTATCACTTTGCTTGACTCGTTTTCTCTTCTTTCCCTTTCTTGATTGAGATTGGTTTGATGATGCAGGGGCTTTATCATTAGTTGGTACCTCATTGTTATCAGTAGAAGCACTCATGATATTGCAGAAAATTAGTTCTGTGGTAGAATGTGAACTTTTGTACGGGGAATAATACAACCTCAAAATATAATGATGAAATTACCTGCAAAGACTGAAGCAGCTATCAACGATCTTTACAAAACTATATATTATTGTTTCTTCTGCAGACTGCTATACATAGCACGATATTATAAAGGACCAATCAATCAATTGCAAGATAAGCGACGGGTCTATATTTTTTTGTGTGGACAAGAATTTGCGGTATCCTAGGGCGGCAGGTATCCGGTACCCTTCCTCTCAGTATTACCATAGTAGCTCACAACAACAGTCAAGTAAGCTTTTCATATGCCTATAAAGCATGTCAATATAATTACTTTTGGCCGTCTTTCGAATGAGGACAGCTATAGAGCATCGGTGGCGATCTATCAATACAAAATGAAAAGGATACGGTCAACTTTATATTGGTATCCTACTATTTTTTTTGACTGTTGAGTTATCTTGCTTGCCCTCCTAACCACCCCAGCTAAATAGAAACTGCACTATTTGATGACTTGTATGGACGATATCGCTCTCTCAATTCAGGTACTTTTGATACAACGTGTTCATCGTAAGGTCTACTCTCATAATCAATGTGCACAAAGCATCTTTCTACTTCCTCCCTTGCTTCAATTTCATATTGCAACTCCATTCCCAAGTCATGTGATTCAAAAAGTAAAGTATCTCTAGGCAATACTACTTCTAGTTCAACGAGAAACTTAGGACCAAAGTGATAAGCACGCACGACATCCACTTCCATCTTTGGATCAAAGTTTTCAGCCGTTTCATATAACTCGTCAATGAACTCAGATGGTGCTGCCTTTCCCGTAAGTTGTTCAATCTGTTCCTTGCCCGTAGAGTACCAACTGAAGATAATGTATAATGAAATTATAATCGCCCCGATTGGATCTAATATCCACAAATGTTCATTTGACAAAGTACACAATAAAGCAATTGCTGCAACTGCATTACTCAAACAATCATTGGAATGATCTTGTGCGAGTGCCTCCAGGGTACTATCAACGTAATATTCGTGTCTTGGAGATGTTACATTTCCATTATTGTCGGTACTTGATCTCCTCTCTGCAACTCTAACATGTCCCACTTTTTGACATAAGAGCTGTGGTGATAATATGTTCAGATTATATGCTCATATGATAAACTACTCAATATACACAAAGCGCATGACTTACCCATAATGCCAACTTGACAAATACAACACTAAACATACTCCAGAATGAACTCCAATTTTCATCCATCATTATCATACTACCATTCTCTATTCCCTCATACAATTGTTCCAATGCCTCTTTTAGTACCCCGAAAGATGCAAAACCCATCAATGCAGCACAACTCAATACCCCCAATGGTTCCAATCGTGACGCACCAGATGGATAATGTGCCGAACTACGCGTCTGACTTGATATCTTTTCAGTATAAAGTAAAATAAATTGTGATACCACATCAAGTATTGAATCAACTAATGAGGCCAATACAGACAATGATAATGTCTCAACGTATGCTATTAACTTAGTTATTAATATAAATATATTAATCCATAATGATAGGTCTAATGCTAGCTTTCGTAAATTTGTATGTGAGAAGAATACCTTGCCATCAGGTGGTGGTTCATCATTATCCTCATCACTTGTGGTTTGTAGAGGATACTCATCAAAATCAGTATGTGGATGATGATGTGTTTTAGTACTATCTAAAAATGCAACACGGCTAGATACATCCTTCAGTGATGTTAATGATGTAAGACTTGAACGATGTTGAGTAGGTGATCGTTGAGGTGATCGTTTAGGTGAAGTAGATGTTAGTAGTTGTTGCTGTTCTTGATCAATACTCCCATAATCACACATGGAAATTGACCCACTGTCAGTACTACTTTCAGCTCTCTTTGGCGATGGTGATGGAGTCATCCTACTACAATATCTCACCTAAATTATACAACACATATAACGCAACAACTAACCACTAAAAATAGGCGCCAATATGTTAGTCTCGGGACCACCATCTAAATTGTGAGTAAATATCCCCAACCGTCAGCACACAGAGCAATATCATCGTGCTGAATCTACTAGATTCTACTTGAGACGGCCATGTCAAGTACTTTTACATCAGAGACCGCTGCTAAAGGCAAGGATAGTGGTGATGGTATTGTTGTTGTTGCTCATAATAATATCGGTGGCAACAGCGTAGTGAATGCATCAAAGGATACTCATACCACCAAACCAAACCTCAAACACAGTGCATCATCTCTTGTATTGGAATTATTACATAGTACTGCAAAACGAAGAGCATCTGAACTGGAGCAAAATAATAATACAAATCTTAACATGAATACTAGTACTTCGGGAGGCAATGCTGCTGCATCTTCTGCAGCCACCGTCAAAAATGAACTTAACACTAGTGCTGCCCCTTCACAAGCACATAAGAAGCAAGCGAGTGTTGTTCCTCGACTGATGGATATATACTCTGACATGGCGCAGAGTAGTACACCTCAAATTACAACAGGGGCGGCGACGGCAACAAACAATATACCCAAGGGTGCAGTAAGTAATAACATTTCTGCTACATCATCATTATCCAAAGTCAGTAGCAATAATCAGCCAAGTCAACTTAACAATACTCAGCTAAGTGGTAGTAATCATGCAATTGGTGGTCAACTTAAAAGTGGTAGCAGCAGTATTGCAAATGCAAGAGTAAACAATCAAAGTGTATTACCTATGGCCCCGCCATCATCATCTACTGCAAAGCATCCTTTAGGCAGCAATTGTAGCAGTGCTCCGAATGCACGGAAGAAAGCAAAGACTACAGATAAAAGGTGGAGCAAAAGATTTATCTGGCCTGATGACTTGCATCGAGAGTTTGTTAGTGCTATATTTGAAGTCGGGCTGAAGCAAGGTAGTCCATCAGCAATCATTGAATATATGAAACCCAATCCAGATATAACTAGTGAAAGACTAAAGAGTCATCTGCAAAAGTATCGCCAAAAGAAACAGCAAAGTTACAAAGAGTTTATAACAAGTTACGACAGTGCAGTGAAACGATTCAGGGAAGAACAACCAGAAGATAATGGTGAAGATGTGCTTGAGAATTTAACATGCGGAGAGAAGGCTGCCTTCTATACTGTGAGTGCCTCTCTTGACTCATCGAGGGAGGCATCTCGTAGACCTACTCCTGTTCAATCGTCGGATACACCTGCATTTCATATGCCATCACTCACAATGGAAGAGTATCATGGTCCCATTGGTCAATCATTTCGGTATATTGCTAGCTTGCATCGAGCTATGACTGAGCAGCTTGAAATCAGTCGTCGATACCAGCAGTCATATCAATCTGCACCACAATTTCAACGATCTCAGCAGCAAGGAGTGTTGGAGAATGCGGCTGCCACAGCGGCGTCGATACAGACTAACCCTTCTATGCAGGAGGTTGCAGCATCAGTGCCTCATTATCTTCCTGAACAATTACAACAACCACAAGCACAGTATGCGCATAATAGCTCAACGGCTCAACAGCCAGTTGCTCTTCCAAATAATGAACAGCAACAATCATTTTTTCAACATCATAATCATGCCATTCCCACAATTTCACCACGCCATCATCAGCAAGGTACATCAGCGTTTAGACCACCCGGTTCAAACGCTCAACAACAAGCTCCAACTACTACTACGTCTCAAGCAACTAGCACCGCCAATAACATAAAAGAATCAAGTCTAATGAAGCAAGAGATGAAAGGACAGATGACTATTCAAAATAAATTCCGGCAACTCAAGCAAAAAGAGCTCGACAAGTATGGTGGTGCAGAGCAGCGTTCTCACACGCCACTAATGGGCCCAGTTGCTGCGAAGCACCCTCATACCCCTGGTAACGGCAACGGTAATGATGAACAATTTCAACAAATGCTAGAAGCAGCCGACCTCGATAATGTCATATGGAATGCAGACGACGACGCGCAAATTTTTGACTTTCTAATGGAGTAACACTGATATCAATTTTGTTTTGTCTTAACAAGTTTTATAGATTATCAGATAACTTCATACTTTGAGTGTCTTTTCATGATCTTCTATTGCCTTGAAGAGCTCCCGAAAGTTGCCTTGGCCGAATCCCCCGCAACCTGGTCTCTCTTTGATCTTGCCTCGTCTGCTAGTATTTGTGTCTTCTTCTTCGTCGTCATCTAAAACACAACCAATACGCTGTATAATCTCCAAGAACAATGTGGGTCTATCACTTAATGGCTTGGTAAAGATCTGTAGTAATACACCTTCCTCATCGGCATCAGCCAATATGCCCAACTCTTCCAATCTCTTATATTCATCTGCAGATAACTTATCACCGAGACGAGATGGTAACTCTTTATAATATTGATCAGATGGACGAACCATCAATTCAAATCCTCCATAATTCTCTTCTGCATTGCGCATCTTTGAGATAGTCTCGAATATATCATTTGTTTTGATAGCAATATGCTGTAGTCCTGGCCCTTCATTCTGTTCGAGATAGGTTTGGATTTGACTTTTGCGTTTTCCTTCGGTAGGTTCATTTAGTGGAAGTAAGACCGCCTCATTATCAGATGCTAAAACTACACTGTTTAGTCCAGAGTCTATTGTACCAATATCCTCGGGTGTAAATTCTGCAAATGGATGATAACCGGTGAACTGTTGAATGTACTCTTGTGTCTGGAGGAGATTAGGAACATTTCCAACTGTATGATCAAGACGAGCTAATCCATATGTTGGCTTTGAACTCTTATATGAAGGATATGGTGATAAATGCGGAAGTATTGGTGTTGGTTGTTGATGATTCGATGATACACTATTGCTGCTGCCATTAATGTTATCACCTGTTGCAAAGCTCACAAGCCGCAGTACAACATCTCCATATAATGAAACCTCGGCCATTTGACAAACTCTCCCATTCTGCTCTTCATTAAAGTCTTGAATAATACTTGGTTCTGATACTCCAATAGCACCATTATTTACAGCCGCTTCATATGCAATCTTGGCATCTTTAACTTCCACACCCACAGCCCGTACAGCTAATCCATGATTGGAATAGAATTCATGTGCAAAATTAACATCATAACCAGGCAATGGATTTGGTGCAGTCGATACTACCTTAGATCCAGCACCTCCGTTGTTCTTCTTACTACTGTCATCTGAATCCTTTTTATCTAGTTGCATAGCTCTACTAAGTGGAGCAGTAATTAAGAATCGTACTCCCTCACCAGGTTCTCTCTCACTATCACTACTACTATTATCCACGCCACATTCCAAACCATAGGTAACACAAACATCATTCCCCGTAGCTAATGAACTCCAACATGTAATTGGTATGCCCAGTGCTAATTCAAATCGTTTAGCTGTCATTAATGCATCACCTGTGTAAAATTCTATATGATGAAATCCCAATGTACCGAGTGTTTCACTGCTTTGTTCAGATTGTTCACGAAAGTATGATTTTCTATCGGATAAGGACGATATTGTTGGTTTCCACTCAGTTGTGGCTGTTTGGGTTGAGTATAATTGACTTGATCTACTATTAGATTGTGTATTGTATGTTAGTTGAAATGCATATATAGTTTGTACTTGCAATGTTGCAAAGAAGATTGCTAGCATAGAATAATATGTTGCTCGACACATAATAATATTTGAGTGGAAGATAAGTGCACAAGATATGTCTTTTAGCTTAGAGATGAAAAATCTGATCCAATAATTGTTAATTAATGATATATGCTGCACCCTGATATACTAATATTGCATGTTATCTCCTCAATGGGTGGAGATGAGTTGGCCTACCAGCTACAATAGCACAACATAAGCGGTAATAACACACTGAGTAAGTGCTCGCTTGAGATTTGGATATGAAACGGATTCGATTGGTTTACTCAATCACAAATTTCCTCTACTTCTACCATACCACAACTTGCTCCTATTATGTCCTCATATCCATACGATCATAACCGTGGCCGCAATGGTCACGCCCAGTCGTCGTCCAATAATAGCTTCAACTCACAGCAACATTATAATAACGGACATGGCGGTTGGAATAGCTCATCAACATCACAGCCACATTTTTCACAAGGTGCACCATCACATGCACCTTCTTCAAGCTCTCAATGGAAACCTCCTGTAATTAATACCCATTCTGATATGGATACAAGTACTGGTACCACCGGCAGTAGTAGTACATATAACAACAAGAGTCGATGGAGTAAGAGCAATAGCAGTGGTCAACATGGTGGAGGTAAAGCTAAAAAGCGTAAACACAATAAAACCAATGACTCAAAATATAATCAATACTCTCGTCCTCGTCCACCCAAGAAGAAGAATATTATATCACCCGATTCCGCATCTGGAAATCCGCAATCAGCTGACAACAATACCCATGAAGCAATACCAAAGTTGGATCCAAATGACCCTGCAAACAAAAATAAAATCTTTCAAAGAAGAAAGCAAATTAACTTTGGTAAGAATACAACAGGATATGAAGAGTATATTAAAAAGATTCCGAAGCATAAACGTCCTAAGAGGAATGCTGAATGTCCAATGACACCTGATTATTTATTGGATATTCCTACTAAACGATTTCAGGGATTGATGAATGCTTGGTAAGTGCCTTTAGTTATGTGTATATAAAATTATGATGGTGCATGTGAACTCATCTCTCTTACTCTCCAACAAACTCTGCAATAATAGGAGAAGAGCATTACACAAGTATGATCCAGCAGATTTACATTTACGTCAACCATCTCAAAACACAATCACATTAGCTCCAAAGCCAATTATGAATGAGGAAGATAAACAAAACGAAGAAATAATTAAAGCCAAAGCAAGTGGATTACAGGTAGCGTTTGGTACTATGGCTGTTGGTAAAGAGGCTGGGATGTTTTCATTTAATGTTAGTGGAGAAGAGGAGACTAAGGCAAATGCAGGAGGAGATGAAGGAAATGCTTTTGATGAAGAGGCTGCCTATCGACAAAATATGGGAGCTGGAATCGGACTGGAAGCAGATATTGAAAGTGATAGTGATGACGATCTGTTATAGAGATACTCTGTATAAGTTGTGCAGGGCATTCACGTCTCTATTAGTGCTGCCATTTATTGTGTTGTACAATATGTATAATCAAATAAATATGTTTCTCTACATGTCTATTTTTATCTAATATACAAATGACCACCCCCTTCCTACTATCTATTATCGATGCCTCCTCTTAAAAGGTGTCGATTTTCTTGGACTAACAGCGGTCTAGGCATCGGATTGAATCCTTTCCGTAGCCAAACTTCATTATCAACACAATCAGTCGGTTGATCACACCAAAGCTTAATATCCCATGCCGCTTGGACATAATCATGTAGCTTCAATGCGGCACGAATAGTTTTGGCAGCCTCGGTGTGTGACATATCTATTAACCAAATATCTACCTTGATGTCCCAATCCATCGTGCGCATGACTGCCCATGGATTACCCGGAACTCGTATAACCATTATATTGACATGATCAATACCAGATAGTATGGAATCAAGCCGTATGCAACTAACCTTGGGCGTGGACGATTCTACTGCAAAGTCGAGCATGACCTCGGACGACTCATCTCCTTCAGCGATGCTTTCGAATTGTTTAGTTGTTTCATCAAAGTAGAGGAAAGGGCCTTCATAACAAAATGCTCCGGGAATCGCCCTTGCTTTCAACCCCTTTCGATGGCCAACTAAAGCTTCATACTGGATAGGATTTGCTTCTGTCATTATCGCCGTCCAATTCATACCCTCTTCGAAGAACCGTGATGTACTAAAGTCTATACCCTGGTCTACATTTAGACCTTCTCCGGCGCCAATCTCAACAATTGTTCCACAACAATTCAATGGGTTGGTGTAAAATATTTCATAAAGTGCATCGTCTGTATTAGAGTGTCCCCAAGTACCGACAGTTTCGTCAATGACACATTCCCAGGGACATGTTTCGATTGGCGCTACCACTTGCTCTGGAACATTGCTCTTCAATACAGTATCTGTTTGAAGAGGTTCCGACGGAACAGGCTGAATATATTGATTGGTGTCTACTCCCATATGGATTGGTGCGTGAAGATATGGAAGCGCCTGCTGTGGTAGCATACCGTTGGGTAAGTATCCACCTGCCTGTTGCATATGTTGTACATATCCTTGAGAAGAGAAAGGGATAGTCATTCCTTGGGGATGGTATCCTTGAGTTCCAGAGCCACCACCACAATTACAACAACAGCACCCTCCACAATTCGACTGTACTTGAGGAATAACCACACCTTGAGGATGGGGAATATAGCCTGGCTGTTGTGGAATTATTCCGGGCTGTACTTTCGGCACTGTGCCTGGATGATGAATAGTTTCTCCAATCTGTGGTCCATACCACGGATTTATCCAGCCTGGCGGTCTATTTATTGTTTGTCCTCCAGGCACGCCACCCCTGTGAAAGATTAATGAATCATCGGTTGAAAAGAGCGAGAATGAGATATCAATAAATATGACTGCAACCTCCCATACTCGACAAGAGATTCACTTACCAAGGTCGAACGTTAACGACTGGACGAGGTGGTCTAGGTGCTGGCCGAGGCGGTTTAAAATACCCGGGTGGTCTTGGTACTCTTTCTGGAGGTGACAGTTCGATTACGTTATTGTACTGATCAAGGGGAGGGGGTGGCGGTGGTGGAGCTGTATATAATCAGGATGAAATAACAATTTGTATGAGGATTAGAATTTCAAGGATACCATAGACAAAAGACAACAAGAAGCAACAACTTACGAGGTACTGGTGGAAGAGGGTCAACAACCAAGGGCTCGCCTACGACTGCTGGAACTTGTGGTACTGGCGGCGGCGGGGGTGGAAGAGCTAAGGGTTCTGGTGGTTGAGTAGTTGGAGGATTTCGTATTATTGGGGTAATATCAACAGTCTTCAACGTCAAATCAACTGGCGGAGGTGTTGGTGGAGCTATTAATGGTACAGCCACTTCAACTTGCCGTTGTGTTGGCGAAGCTGTCTCGAGGACAACGCCATTGAGTAATGCAGGATCAGGCGTCGGTTCGCTGTATGATATGTAATGGAAGAGAATGTTTTAGTCAGTAAGTAATGAAGAGACAAAGAAAAGTAGCAAGAACACGTACCCTGGAGGATAGGCCCACACAACTTCAACATCTGGAAGATGCGCGTTTCATAGTTTATAAAGATGAAAGAGAGATGATATAACTTATGTTAGGCATATTGAAAGAGGAGGAGTGAAGGATATCTCCCGGTATCCTCAAAAAAGAGAGAGAAGAAGTCCCACCTCACGAGACTTCAACACATCACACATAAAACATACTAACGCGGACTTTCCTGGTTCGCCGACCAAAAGCGCCGGATCTGGCGTCGGAACTCCCGGTGGATATCCCCATTCTACAACAGGAGTCTCGATCTGTGGTGATAGATAGAAAAGAAGGTTTGTGAGTGAAGAAAGTACAGTGTGGGTAAAGACACACACACACACACACACAATTAAGAAAACTTACAAGTCCTCCAGTTAACAGCGCCGGATCAGGCGTCGGAATGCCGGGAGGATATCCCCTGGAAGATGCGCGTTATAGCAGTTTATGATGATGAAAGAGAGGAGGTTAAAACATATGTTAGTACATATGATATGCAAGGGCAATCAATAAAGACAAACTAAGGTCAATAAAACAGCCAAGCCGTCGAGACTTGATACTGAACACACGAATTCATATCAGAAAACAAACTAACGCGGACTTTCCAGACAATAGGTTCAGGAACGGCAACTAAAAGCGCAGGGTCGGGTGTGGGTTCGCCATCGGGGAAAGACCCTGGAAGATGCGCGTTATGACAGTTTATGGAAATAAAGAGAGATGAAAGTAACTTCTGTTAGTGCATGTGGTTTGCGAAGGCATTTAAATATAGGCACATAAAGTTCAAATGAAGTAGTCAAATCACCGGGACTTCCATTTCAATGTTGTATGACTGCCATTATCAACAAGGTTAGCAGGGTCCGGGGTCGGGACGCCTTCTCCTAGATTCCACTTCAAAGTAGTGGGCGAGCCATCATCACCTGCAATCTCAATTAGAAGTGCAGGGTCTGGTGTTGGTACTCCGGGGGGATAATTCCATGTTGTTGGGCTACCATTATCGAGTGTTGGCACGCCTTCTCCTAAGTTCCATTTCAGTGTTGTCTGTGATCCATCATCAGCAAGCCCATGTTGTAACAAAAGGGCTGGGTCAGGAGTTGGTACGCCAGGTCCAAATCCCCATTTCAATGTAGTTGGAGAATTATCCTCTCTATCACTTGCTAACAATCCACCAAGTTGTCCAGTTCGTGTTGGTATTAAAACCCAGCCCGGCTCGACGCCGATCATGGAAGGTTGTGCACCTGATAAAGGCGCAATCTTAGGAGTACTGTGACTCATAACGGCAACTGTTGGAACATGTGTTGAATCCTTATCTATATCTTCTGTTAATTCAAAGACTGGGGAAAGATTGAAAAGGAGATAAGTTAGCATTAAGTATAAAAAGAGGAGATATGATACATGTTACACTCCTTACATAACAATTAGATTCTCCGCACACAGATAATATACAAAAGCAAATAACAACTTACTCTCATCTCCGTCCGCGTCTACATTAAACTGTCGACTCCATGCTATATTAATTTTACTCCCTTTATCATCAGTCTTACTACTGCCATCACTACTACCACTACTCCCGTATGGATTATATCTATCAAATGAATGATCACTAGGTCCAGCTAAATGTACTAATAGGAATATAATAGTAGCACCAATTAGAAATATAGGCATTGTATACTTCTTTGTAAATAAATCACTCAACGTATCAATTGGTGAAGGTGGGATATAATCTGGATCATCTTCGGGATTATTTAACGTGTGTTCTGCATCCATTGTTGATGCTAACTTTGCTGTTTCATTCCATCGTACTTTACGTGACATTTTAGATGGATCAGTTTCTCCTAAAGCTGCTGCTTCTGCTGCATTCTCTTTAGCTAATTTGTCAGATAAACTTTCATATTGTGAATTATGTGATTCCATCCAATCCGGTCCTCCTCCAGCACCATCTTCAACATCTGATGCTTTCGATGATCCCATTGATCGGGAGGATTACGTCCAACTCCGGCTAATGCCTTGGCTGCTCGTGAGGCTGCTGATACCATTCTATTAATTTATATCTATTGCAAAAAAAACTTATGCGTTGTATTTGTTTTATATGTTTGGAATTGCTCGATCTCTAATAAATGCGACTCGAAACTTTTACAAAAGATATCACCACTAACTCTTAATACATCAATATATCAGTTATTGCTATTGCCGCCGGAAGAACACATTACAAATTACAACCTGATCGGAAAAACACAAAATAGGGAGTGAAATGACCCTCATGTCGCATCACTCCTTCGCAAGAATTACTTCACTTTTGCAGGCCTTTTTAATAGTTATTGTGTAGTAGAATAACTACATAATAATATGGAGGCAGCTTATTATAACTACGGCAGCAGGTATATCATCTAATAAGTGTTGTATTGATTCATTCGTGTAGGCAACGCAGGAAGAAAAATAAGCCAAAATAGAGAACATAAGACGGTGCATCAAATTTTGCAAACACATAACAAATAATAATATGGCACCCCCTCTCTCACCAATACCAGAACACAATGATGAATGTCCAACAACACCATCAAAACATTTAACACGTACATCAATAGTTATTGCAAATTCTTCTGGTAATGGCAATTCTAATAATATCGGTACAATATTATCCAATCATATAGATACATTACCAAAATCAATCCAATTTATATTATTAGCATTATGTGTCTTCTTCTTCTTTGGTATACATAATGTATTACAAGAGGCAATGATTAATACTGATGGGTTTCACTTTGGCGTTATGCTAGGCTGGATGGAGGTATTGGGTGTTACATTATTCAGTGGTATAGAACGTTCGTCAATACCGTTCATTGGTAACGGTGAAGGTAAAAAAGAACGCAAGGCACCATGGCGTGCCTATCCACCATTGACATTTTGTTTGTTACTAAGTTCAAGTTTAGCATCTTGGAGTTTGAATTATATAAATTTTCCAACCAAGGTTGTTTTTCGGAGTTGTAAGTTATTACCGACAATGGTTATGGCATATATAATGGGAAATCATGGTAGATTTACTTTGATAGAGATTGGTAGTGCATTAGCGGTATGTGTTGGTTTAATCACATTTGCTAGTGGTGATTGGAGTCTTAGCCAACCACAATTCCATCCGTTTGGTTTAACATTAGTTACATTATCAGTATTTGCCGATGCTGTATTACCGAATGCCCAAGAAAAACTATTCCGAACATATGATGCCAGTAAGAGTGAGGTTATGTTCTTTACCAATATATATACCTTGGCTGTACAGAGTATAAGTGCATTCCTGAGTGGTGATCTGATTGGTATGTTACATTTTATTCTGGGAAAGCCGATACATAAAGTGAATTACTTTACAGGAGAAAGTGACATTGACATAAGTCCAAATTCAACAATAATATCTCAACAAAATGATAGTATAACTGAGGAAGATGTCAACTCAGTAGGAAGTATAAGACATACCTTCATCCTTTATGTCTTGGCATACATCTTCATAAGCCACGTTGCAGTTTCAGCTCACACTGCTGTTGTCAAGAAGTTTGGAGGTGTTGCAGCCGTATTTGTCGGCACGGCACGAAAAGGTATGACATTAATACTAAGCTTTGTCATATTTCCAAAGGAGAGTAATTGGAGATATCCAGTTGGCGCTATATTAGTACTAGGAGGGTTACTTGTTGCAGGATTAGAAAAGCAGAAGAATAAACGCAACAAACTTATTCGAAATAGAAGTGATGAGGAGACTATAGATACTAAAATATCAGTTCCTAGTTTGCCCCTGAGTGATTCGATTCAATCAGAGGATAATCACAACAATGGAAATAATAACAGACAAGATAGTGAACGACAACCACTGATAGATGTAGAAACAGGACGTGCACCTTCAAGTGGCAATGGTCCTGAAAGAAGAACGTGGAATAGATAGCTTTATAAAGTAGACATAATTGCTAAGAACGTACATGTTCATGTTGTACACTTATATATCAAAATCACTAATTAAACCGAGCCTTATCTGAGCTTTTCATGAACAACATCTTCCCTTGATACACCACCATCACCTCCGCCACCCTTGGGTTGAGTCTCCCCAAGTGTCTTGAACAACGCCGTTGCCTCCTTGACACAGTAAGTCAAGTCAGCATTTGGATGTAACCCGAAAGTCTCAGGGGAGTCCAGCTCAGGGAACTGCTCAATGTATTTCCTAAAGTCTGCGTGCTCGGGAAAAGCTGGGACGGTATATTCAAATGGCATCTTCAATATCGGAGATGATGGGTTGAAAGAGAAGTTTTCTTCACAAGTTCTCTCTGTTAGCCATTCCTTGGTATATGTACGGAAAAGTCTCACGTCTAAACTGTCAGTAATCTTGCCACCATATTGTACATCCGACACCATGTATTGGAAGGTACCCCAACTAATTTCACCATTGTAAAGATGTTTCTCCAACCTTGTAATAAAGTACATTTTAAAGTTTGGATCGTAGTCCATCATTTCATCGCTCACATTGATATACATTCTAGAACCCTTCTTGATGATTTCCTTTTCAAGGACAGGATCTAGCATCGGATCAATCTCATCCTCTACGCCAACAATGATGAGACTCTTGCCATCTCCCATACAGAACTCCAATTTGTCTTTGAGCTTTGGATCAGACACATCAACTATGTTTTGCCCGTTGAAGGTTGGTAGGTTAGAACGTTCCTTATTCTGTATCCATTGCAGTGCTTGGCCTTGAGGGTCGACTAAGAGAGGAAACCGTGAAGACGATGTAACAAGTATACCATTCTGTGTAGATAGAGGATCCGTTGGGAGTCCGTCAATTTGCCAATCACCAATCGTACCCACATCTGCGAGAAAGGATATAACATCCAGATCACGTGTAACAGGAACCTGCCGATCTTCGCAATCTGCAGTAAACTTGTCATTAATCATGTAGTTTCGGAATTGTTGGTTGAATGGACCGCAGTAGCTCATGAATGCACATCCAATGGCACAATCACCAACCAATCGTTTCTTCTGATCATTAAAGTTTGCCGTTTCTCCAGCTGCGATCATTAATGTAGTGACAGTCCTCCGTTAGATGCCCAAACGAAGAAACAAAAGCTTACTGCTATAGCCGCATAAAGTACATCATCGCCCTGGAGTTGAAATCCTTGTCTTCTGTCACCTCCGCCTTTACCTTCTATTACACTTGAATCTTCAACATCAATTGTTATACTACCGCCCAAAAATGTGCGCTCTAACCAGCTTCCCAAACCACGCTGCTCAGCACGAAACCTCTCTCTTCTTATCTTATCGTAGTCCCCTTGTAATGTATATCCACTCACGTTTGAACATTCTTCTAGTGCCAGTATACAATCACTAACACTTACATCTTCTTCCATTGCCACTGCCAGTGCATCTAATGCTCCTAAATTCTGCCGTAGTATACCTAAACAAAACCCCAACGCAAATCTTGTCCTATTGTCCATCTCCTTCTCATCCATGCCACTTCCATTCTCACGATCTCGTCGTGATCGTCGTTCTTTTGCATCATCATTGAAAGTTCCAAATGAACCTGTTTTGTCATTATTGTTGTTTGTGGGTGATGCTGCCGCTCCATATATACCTCGTAACTGAAGCAGGTCAGCAACACCACCTTCTGCATTACCATAAGCCAGTATCTCGCTACACGCACCTGCGACAGATATAATTGCAAGCTTATCTAGTGTTTCTTCATCAAAACCTCTAAAGGGCCACGAAGCTTTTGGATCATCATCTCCTGAAAGAGCATATATATCCATAGAAACATCACCATCACGGAATACAGATCGTTCCAACTCCGAACTACCAAGTCCATCTTTTGAATAGTAAGGTTTATCATTTTCACTCATTGTATTTCTTCCTGATGCATTAACATCCTCTTCAATGCTATTACTGCTCTTTCTTCTATCGAACCCCAACGCCGAAGCTCTCTCTAAACCAGCATCGTCATCTCCAAGTGGGTAGAATTCAACAGCATTCTTTACTGCATTACTAGCTTGATATGTCTTAACTGGCCAACCAAGGAGATACCCAACAAGGAAATGTCCTGAAGTGTAAATATGTTAGATGAGTTACTGATTCATGGAAGTATCTTGTAAAGAATCTACAACAAACAAACAAACATAATATACATGACATACCTGCCTCATGTTGAATCATTCTCTTTCTATAACTAGGAAAGATTTCTCGTTGTATTGCAACCAATGTAGAAGACAATTGCTCAGGTACTGCTAATCCAATACCAGTTAATATCAACGGGCTAAAGCATAGTATAAACACCACTAACCAACGAACAATATCGGGAAGAAAGTCTGCAGACTGTTGAGCTAATATAGCAGAAGAAGATCCAAATATAAATACACATAATACTGCCAATGAAGATCTATCAATATCTCTATCACCATTCTGTTCAATTAATTCTAATATCTTATATTTGCTATTAATCGTTCGTGTTTGTAATGCCAATTCAGCATCGGATATATACTTTGTAGACATTTGTTTTGGTATTGAAATTGAATTGAATAATCTATTACTGACTTCTTCCTGATTAGGTTCGGGATATAATGCATTATTGATAATCTTGCTCGCTCTTGTTCGAGATTTGCATGTGTCTAACTTTGATAATTCAGTTTTATCCATTGGAAGTGTTGTAGTAGCTGTCTCTGATTTTAATGTCGTTACTTGCAAAGTAGTTTTCTTCTGTCTACTTGTCGAAGACACAACAGGATTAAAGCATTGACCCTCCTCCAATGACAATATTATTACCAACAAGGATAATATCAGGGAGTGTTTTCTCAACATACTGAAATGATGAACTAAATAAACCAACAATAGATTCCCAATCTTTTGTATAAGTAAATGATTTAATAAACCAATACTTGATTTATAGTGGGGTTATACAATTATGAAGGCAGAAGTCAATATGGTAAAAGATGTGTTTGTGAGTCACATTGCTAAAGAAAGATTTTCATTTAGGATACCGGAACGGCCTGAAAAAAAAAGAGTTGACGGCCTCCTTTTTCATAGATTTAGTATTGCTGGTATGCACAAGATAAAGTTTTATGAAATAAAATTTGAGGAGTAGCCTGTATATAATATAGCATAGGCCTATCGAACAAATCGGCAATAGTATTACTCATTTAGTAGTTGATAGTATATATTGGGCTTTTCTTCCAAACAAATCAACAAACAACTATAATGGAACCATTTGTGTTTGCACTATCGACATTGGCCTTGGTCGATAGTATATCATTTATGATCGTCATGCCTTCACTTGCATTCTATGTCACTTCTTTAGGTGGATCACAGGACTTTTATGGATTTGTATTGTCTGTATATTCATTCACTTCATTCTGTGGTAAACCTATCCTTGGAAGATGGTCAGATGCATACAATTTTCAAGTACCCTACATGGTATCGATATCACTCTCAGTAATTGGGGGATTATTTTATGCAATTGCTCCATCCTTCACTAATCATCAAACAGCTTTAGCAGCTGTAGCACTAGGGAGGATATTAGGAGGTTTAGGACGTGCGAACTCAGCTTTGGGGTTTGCATATGTTGCAAGAGCTTGTCAAAGTCAACAACGAACATCTGTTACAGCAATTTTGGGCGGTGTACAAATGGTTGGAATGTCAATAGCGCCCATCTTCTCGGCCTTCATATCAGATGTAGAATTTTATTTATTTGGTATACATTTTGATTACCTTAATACAGTGGGGTTAATAATGGTTATCATCAATCTCTTCAGTGGAATCATTGTCCATTTATATCTCCCTGACTTAGAATCAGTGGAAGATAGTGATAGTGATACAGATGAAGCTCAAGAGTCTGAGTGGTTGATGATGTTTAAGTGTATATTGAAGAACCCTCACATTGGTATTCCTTTTTTGACCATTTTTGTATTCAACTTTAATTGGCAATTTATAGAAACGGCTGTGGCACCTGCATCTTTTGATATTTTCGAATGGGGACCAGTGCAAGTATCATATGTACTTGGAGTAATGGCAGTGTTAGTTTTTGTTGGCATGGCAAGTGTACATAAACTCTCCAATATTGGCATTAGTGATTTCATTCTATTAGTATCGGGTCTTGTGGGCAATACAATTGGTTACTTTATGCTATATATGCTGTGGTATCGCGAAGTATATTGGGCGTTCTTTATCCTGCCTGTATTCGTCGGAGCAGGGTCTTTTCCATTTCTCGGAGCACCAAACAGATCGCTTTTCTCTGCAGCAGTAGATGCTACTCCACAACTTGCAGGATATGAAGGAACAATGCAAGCATTACTATCCATGTCGTCATCCATTGGAGGATTTTTGGCACCACCTTGGATAACTCACTATTGTCTAAGAACTCCCCAGGAGGTAGCATACTCAAGGGACAATAGAGAGTTTACACCAATGGCAATACTGTCTCCATTGCTGAGTCTAGCAGTATTAGTTGCAACTATCAACGCTGGTGAGCCTAATCACGACGATGATGAGAAATATGAATCAAAAGACAAAATAGAAGTATCTGATGAATCAACACCTCTAGTTGAGAAATTTAAACATAGAAGACGAACCGATGGAGATGTATCGGATGATTATAAACCAGCAAAGATATACAACAAGAGAAGAAGCGACGGTGATACAAGGCATCTAGAAAGCCCCAAAGATCGTACTAGAACACTCAGTCTTCGTAAATCTGCTAGAGCTGCATCCATCAGAGGACTGCAGTGTGATCCAATGGCAATCACTTTAGACATCTTTGAAGAAGAAGAAGATAATTTTGACAAAGCCTGAATAAATTGTATAGAGACCACTTCATGAACATGTACATTCTTAGCTAATATCTGAGTCTGAGTTGAGATAAAGTGTAGTGTTAATATTAATTATTTTAATTCTCATTCAAGAGCAAAGCGCTGCCGCGTAGACACCAGTGACTTGAATTCTTCTCCTCGTCACAGGGTAGATTAGCCATGGTAATAAAATATCTGTCGGTTCGTGAAGCGTACTTGTAGATAGGGCACTCATAGAGTTGTTTGCCCTTCTTTGATTTATCTTCCAACGCTCTGCTTTGAGCACTGATATGCAGTACTGGAAGCGAACTGAAGAGTTGCTTAGGCTCAGACTCGACAAGATTACCCTCTTGTCTGCTCCAGGCAGCACCATCCAAACTCAAACCATGCACATAGATACCTTCGTCAGGAGGTGCCTTGACTTGCTCCACTCGCTCAAAGTTTGTTACCTCTGTGTGATATACAACATCGTCTAATGCCCATTTTTGTGACTTGTGTTTTCGAGTCACCTCTTGCTTCATTGCTGTCAAACATCCATTGGGGTTGAAGAATCCGGTTAGCCAAAAGCTATTTGGACGTCCATTGGTCAACCAAGTACGGTACTGCTCATCGCGATTGAGTAATGATGTAAACCATAGACCGAGGTTTGGCAACCTCCATGAAAACTCGTCTCCGGTTAGAGTATTCTCCCAGTAATGAGGTACTCGAGCATCAAAGATACTGTCTAAAGTCTCTTGTAGTTCAGCTGTCATGACAACCTCGCCCTTAATTGCAAGTTGCAATTGTGTTAGAGTGAAACGAACCTTGGAAATAACATTCTGAAATCGTTGTATTTCTTGAAAGAGGAAAATATTCATTGGAATTGTCATCCCACCAAGCTTTCTAATCTTTGCCTTGTACTCATCTTCTTGGTAATCCTCGGGCAAACGCTTGAGTAGTTCCGATGCCTTTTCATAGACAACATCCTCCCTTGATACACCACCATCACCTCCGCCACCCTTGGGTTGAGTCTCCCCAAGTGTCTTGAACAACGCCGTTGCCTCCTTGACACAGTAAGTCAAGTCAGCATTTGGATGTAACCCGAAGGATTCAGGGGAGTCCAGCTCAGGGAACTGCTCAATGTATTTCCTAAAGTCTGCGTGCTCGGGAAAAGCTGGGACGGTATATTCAAATGGCATCTTCAATATCGGAGATGATGGGTTGAAAGAGAAGTTTTCTTCACAAGTTCTCTCTGTTAGCCATTCCTTGGTATATGTACGGAAAAGTCTCACGTCTAAACTGTCAGTAATCTTGCCACCATATTGTACATCCGACACCATGTATTGGAAGGTACCCCAACTAATTTCACCATTGTAAAGATGTTTCTCCAAGAAGAGCATACAACTCTGGAGGTCACCATTGTTATATTCATATGGGATACACCATCCCAAAGGTCCAAACTTACGACGTTCTTGAACAACACTATGGAGGAAACATAATGCAAACAAAAGCTGTCTCCACTGAGCAGTATCAACTCTCTCTAAACGATCTTGATCTACCATAACACCGGGTGTGAAACTACGCAAGAGACCAGCCCGAAGACCAGCCGGAGGATCGTTGGTAACCTTGGAACACATTTGTAGCAATCCCAATGGGAACTCAGGATGAGGCAGGGCTGTAATAAATAGACGAAAGTTAGGATCCATACCACCTTTCAACTTGTTGAGTATGGATTCCATCTCATTCATCAAGCCTAAACCAAGCTCGCAATTCTGCAACAAGACCCATGATCCGTTCACAACACCTGCATTGATAGCCTTCAAGGCAACAGGCTCTTGACCTTCACCCAAGGAAATCACAGAAGGAGCAGGAAGTTTCTTCTTTCGACAGAGTTCAATAATACCATCAGTTGGATCAGATCCTCGACTAAGGAGGAAGATCACGGGAACTTCCGGTGTCATGTCATCATACACACTTTCTATGGTATCAGTCACTGGCTCAACATAAGCTGATCCCATTTCTTTCGTATTTCGGATAAACTTTCTTGCCATGTAGATGCTCCTATCTAAACGAAGTGACCGCACGAGGAGTAATCTTAAGAAGGATCCAATATCACTTTGATCTAATAGTCTCTGCTCGTAGTCTTGTGGTAGTTGTACTTCTTCAACATTATTCTCTTGATACCACTTCCGCCACGAGCTTTCTTCATTTTTCATGTCGATAATAAGAGTAGAGAAGAACTCACAACTATCCTGAAGTGCGCATATGTTGAGCCACACTTCGTCACTCATCCAATTGAATAGTTTCCGTGGAACAGAATTTATATCAAGTGCAGCACCCCCTTGAAGAAGCAACTTAACGTGACTATTCTTGATATGTCCAGCCGCCACGAGGATCTTAAGTGTAACTAAAAGAACAAACGTTAGTTTGTCTTGTTCATACAAGCCACGGTTGACATATCGATATGTCATGTACGTCATGGTCTCGATGATATTCAATACACGTTTGCTTGCAAGTGTTGCCTTCTCTGCCTTGTCCATTGAACCCATGAATAGTTCTAGGAATTGTGTCAAACTCGTTTGATACATGACATTGACCAAACTCATTTCAACTACACTAAAGTAAAGCACAGAACCTCGAGTTGCGGCAGGACGGAATTGTTCACGCTTCTCGGCTATATTCGAGCGTGTTTCATCTGCTGCAATTAATTTGGCATTAACCTCGGCTGCCTTGGCCTTTGTATTGGCGAGAACACCCACAAGCTCTTCATCATCAAGGAGATCACCAGTGTTACTAGTTAAACGTTCCAATAGACTAGCATCAAGCAACATTAAACTCTTGGTGTTGGAGTTCACCTCCTCTAGGACTTGAGTCAGCTGCTCTTCGAGTGCTTTCTGTTCCTTGCTGATTACTTTTCCTAACAGTTGCTCTTCCAAACCCTTCTGAGTAACGGTAAAGTCAATCAAAGTCGTCTTGGCTTGCAGTTCGGGGCTGAAACTTGGATTAGGCAACCTTGTAATAAAGTACATTTTAAAGTTTGGATCATAGTCCATCATTTTATCGCTCACGTTGACATACATTCTAGAACCCTTCTTGATGATTTCCTTTTCAAGGACAGGATCTAGCATCGGATCAATCTCATCCTCTACGCCAACAATGATGAGACTCTTGCCATCTCCCATACAGAACTCCAATTTGTCTTTGAGCTTTGGATCAGACACATCAACTATGTTTTGCCCGTTGAAGGTTGGTAGGTTAGAACGTTCCTTATTCTGTATCCATTGCAGTGCTTGGCCTTGAGGGTCGACTAAGAGAGGAAACCGTGAAGACGATGTAACAAGTATACCATTCTGTGTAGATAGAGGATCCGTTGGGAGTCCGTCAATTTGCCAATCACCAATCGTACCCACATCTGCGAGAAAGGATATAACATCCAGATCACGTGTAACAGGAACCTGCCGATCTTCGCAATCTGCAGTAAACTTGTCATTAATCATGTAGTTTCGGAATTGTTGGTTGAATGGACCGCAGTAGCTCATGAATGCACATCCAATGGCACAATCACCAACCAATCGTTTCTTCTGATCATTAAAGTTGGCTGCGTCCTCAGTCCAGCGAGTACGCTCACCGGCCAAGCCATTAATCAATGCCGATGCTTGGTTCATTTTCTTCTGTAGTGACATGGCACCTTCTTCAATAGTACGCTTCTTGCTCATTTGTTCATCAAACAAGCGTTGTAGATCAGTAAGCTTCTCGTTACATGCTGCTAGCCGACCTTCAGCAACAGCAAGTGCCTTGTTGGCAGCTTCCATCTGTCCTTCAGCAACAGCCAAGGCTTCCAACTTGGGCTTGACAATCTTACTAGCCTCATGATAATACTTCATGGCTCGGACATAGGTACACAATCCCTCCGCAGCTGTACTAGCATTCTTGGCCACGGCCGGTGTGAATTGCTCTACATCAATATATACAGCTAAGAATTCAATAGTTTCATCATTCATCAAATCCTTGCCAGTATTACCAAACTCTACCAACTGGTTCAAAAAGTTTGGATTACTCATCATTTGAAGAGCCTGTTTGAAACTAGGCTCGAACCAATTAATCTCAGTCTTTGCCATTGTAATTTTATTCGGCGTCACCTTGCTAAGTGGTGAGTTGAATAGGATGAGGACACAATCAAACACAAGCTTAATAATATCACTAGGATTGGCAAGTTTCTTAATCTCTCCAATGTGCGCTGGCTTGATACTATTGATTGCGGCATTTGCCTCGTCGACGAATGGCTGAGCCTTGGCCAAGTCGGCAGTACAACTCGCCTTCTCCTTTGCAATCCTCTCCGCATCAGCCTCGCATTTAGCCTTGATTCCTGCCACCTGTTCTCCCTCCGTCTTGGCCTCGGCAGAACTAACTTCAAGACTTTTCAACATTTTGTTAGTACTAATGGTAGCCTCCTCGAGCTTGACTTGCTCGGCCGCCAATACAACCTTCATTGCCTCAACATCCTTAGCACCTTGAATAAGCTTCTCAAGACCCAAGTTGACTCGACCTTCTTTCTCCTTGAGTGCTTGTAGCTTTTCGTGATACATAGTCTTGTAGGCGGCAATAAAGCTTAGATAACTCTTGGGTGTTTGGTACACTTGACGTCTCATACTGCGGAAGTACTCGTCACAGACATCTGTTACCATCTTATGGACCATGCCCATATGAGTTGTTAATGATGTCTTGACTTCCTCTGAGCAATCAAGTGGAAAATCCTTAATAAAGCCCGTAGCAACACTAACGAGTGCTTCCTATATAAATGTTGTAGTGGGTAGGAATGTGGTGTTTGATACTCTGCAACATTTTAGTTACAACACAACTACACACACTAAAATAAACTCACCTCTGGCCAGGCCAAGAACCAGTCAATCGTTGGACTACTAACTAATCCTGGGAACTTACGAGCTCGGATTGCAAACTTTGGATTCATGGGTGACATACAGAGTATAATATGTAGATTATCTCGGACACAATCAATGAAGAATTGCTTTAGATTGTCAGGTGTTTCCTCCTCTCCTGGACGTTCCTTCAAAAAGTCTAATCGCAAGTCAGAAGTCATTGCCATCATCTCATCCTTGGCAAACAGACCAGGCACCTCGCCGGTGGATAAGATTGAGTTGATAGTTTCAAGGAACACTTCATCCTTGATTTCACTTTCTGTAAAGAGGAATGTTGTTGGCTTGCGTTTGTGGCCTGCATTCTTATACAGTTCACGAATATCATCTAATAGAGCACTTTGATTATATTGCTTCGTGAGAGTGATTTGGAAACACATTGCTCGAGAGATGTATGATGCCAGACGTGTTAGACTTTGTTTACCACTCCCTCCGACACCCACCAACAATCCACTACCTCGTGGCATCTCAATCAACCTACTAATCCGAAGCATGTGTTTTAGAGCATCCTCAAACAAGACAAGTTCCATCTTTTTAGATGGATATTCTTCATTGTACTTATCAAGGAACATACAAGCACGTTCACGTATCATCTCCAACGAACCACCATCTTCATAGACTTTTGGTGCTTCCCCAATCAAGACTTCATCTTCATCGTATACATCATCACGAAGGAAGCTTACCATATGCTTGGGAGTACTACATGCAGTGTTGTAGAACTCGTCACCAAACAAATCACTGCCAATCTCAGAAATAAAGCCTTCATAACTCTCCTTGTCCTTCATGGTGGCAAGTTTATCACTAAAGACACGATCACATTCATGCTTCCACAATCCAAGCATCATGTTTGGTGGAGAAAAGTTCTCCAACTTGCCTTCCTTGGCCCGCAAGCCACCATCGAGAATTGATTCTTTGGGTGTGAATAGAATACCTTGGAATACTCTACTCAAATCACGCATATTAAATACATAGTGAAACTTGGCAGGTGTGGGTAGCATCTTCGACTTCATGACACGCCACAATTGAATAGTAGCATTTGTAAGCTTGCCAACCACATCAAGAGTCGAGGCATCAAAGTCTTGACTAGTGAATCGACCATCCAACATTTGACCATAGATATCATTAATACTTGTAATACTTGGAAGTACGAGATTAAAGATGAAGAAATTTCTCTTGAGGCGATTGGGTATATCATTCTTGCCTCCCCCTGGATGCTGCATAGCAGCGAGGTATTGCAAGTCCTCACAGGTCTTGAAGTCTCCCCTCTTGTCTTTATCAAGAAAGTAGAATCCACCCTGCTCGACAACTAATCGTACCAATTCCAAGGTAGTTTGATCACCCCACGTATTAACTTCAGGCATTGATACGTCATCAAAGAAGATTGTCATCTTCTTACCATTAGGTGGGCCAAAGTTCTTACCACCTCTCTTATCAAGATCAGCCTCGATGGAGTACTGAGCCATGCCGGGAGTTGTGGCCGACGAGAAGTTAATTCGCTTTGTGAGCATGGTATTGGGATCTTGTTGAGCGAGGAACATTAGTTGTGTACTCGTCTTGGCAGTGCCCTCGGCACCGACGACAAGAACAGGTCCCTTTTGACGGTGAATAGTCTTAATAACGTGCTGAGCTCGAGTAGAGTCCATGGTAGGAACAAGGAGGTTTGAAAAATCTAGCTTCTCACCCTCGGGATATGTCCATTGAGGAGGTTTCCATTGCTCCCATTCGCCAGTGGTAGAATTGACATAGTATTCATATATCGTTTCACCTTCTTGGACTTTAGGCATGATGCTCTTCGTGTTATCACGTTTGCGCAGCCAGGTATCAAACTTCATACGATCCTCAGCCTCTAGCAAGGCACCTACACTCCAACACAAACAGTAAACAAATATCCGCTCTAATGCCTTGTTGTTGCCCTCGCTAATGAAGTTAGAATCGGATCCCTCTTCCGTCAAACCTTGGAATAGCTGAGTAAAACTTGATATTCTACCAACACGTCCCTCCTTCATCACCTCAGATGTATTGCGTTGTAGGAAATCAAAGCATTTGCCAGGATCTGTTGGTGTACTAGTACCAATCCACTTATCAATTAAAGATCGTAGAAATGTTTGATGATTCGCATCGGACCGTTTACGAACCCAAGCCTCCAATACTGGTCCCCAATCCAAGTCAGTCTCACTAACATAAATGATACCAGCACGAGAAACAGTTGCAGGCGAGGCATTTACCAAAGTCTCAACCTCAAACATAATCTTGACATTATCCGTCATGGGGATACGATCACCATTGGCAAGTGTGAGAATCTTGTTATCATCGAGTACTGTATTTAGATCTTCAATCCAAATCGCATCCACGGGTCCATCGGCAATTATCCACGTGTTGAAGTTGTTGTTACGATTGTTATACTTGGCCCAAATTGCCGCAAAGACTCCAGTAGTCCACTCGCCACTCATCGGATCAGTCTCACCGTACATTTCCTGTGCTCGAATGGCCTTGGGATTGAAACGAATGTCCTTATATTGGATACCCTCACTCTCTTGTAACGTATCCTTGAGACATTTAAAGATACAAGATTTTCCACCGCCCGAGGGCCCAACGAGCATGATACCATGTCTCACCTTTGTTGTTTCATACAATTGCTTTACTTTCAAAATCCAATCATCATGATGGACAAGACCATACTTTTCAACAACAGTTTTGAGAATAGCCTCCTCCTTGGGATATTCACCTTTTGGTGGTGGACTCATTCCGGGAAATAAATCAGCGAGAAGAGATAAGAAGAGTGGAACGTCTTGAGCAACAAGCTTGGAGAGGTTCATATCACGAACTGTACGGTAGACGAGAAATGACTCGGATGCATCTGGACTGTTGCGCTTTGTGGCACCCATTGTTCGAAGGACACTTAAAATATTTCGCAATCCCCAATCATAATGACGTTGATTACTAAGTTGTTCCTTACATGTCGAGTATAAGGAGAAGAATTTGGCGGAAAGTAAATCAAACTCCTTATAACCCACAGAACACATCTTAACCTTCTTGATGATTTGAAAGTCTGGAGTCATCATGGCAACACCTCGAAATAGAGCCTTGAGATTCTCAGGCAGTTCCTGTCGTCCGGCATAGCCAGGGTTCATTGTAATGAAGAAGGCACAGACGGGCTTGAGGACGACATTCTGCGGATCGCCTGGGAATTGGAAGAACTCCAAGCCTTGTTTCTTGGCATTCTGAATAGCAAGTACTTGTTGTGCAACGACGGACAAGACGGGTAGAGTAATACGATTAAACTCATCAAAGCAACCCCACAATCCTCCTTGACATAGACCCTTGAAGATCTTGGCACAATCAGTATACTTCATTTGATCGGTACAGTTGGTAACAACGACGAATATACCAAGAGTGTTGCCCAAATCTTTAGTCGTTTCCGTCTTGCCAGTTCCTGCTGGTCCAGCTGGTGCGCCTCCAAAGTACATTCCAAGGGCTTGTGCAAGAGTAATGTAACATTTATCGGTAAGAGGTGTAATGACCAACCTCTCCTTCGCTCCTAGGTATTCATACTGATAGTTAAAGTCGACATCTGTAATAGATACCACAGTTGCACCATTATTATCAACATCATCTGCGGCACTTGGTCGCCAATAGAATCGTGCCTGTTTGAGCCAGTCAAAGTCATTCGCATCGCTTACTTTTTTACTCTTAACAAGAGCAGCTAGTTCTTGTGCGATATCTCGCTGATGAACATGAACAGTAACGAGTGTTTCAATCTTTTTTCTATTAACCTTCGTGCCAAGGTCCTGAAGACACCATGATGACATTTCATTTAAGACTTGTAATTGACGTACACTATTCTCCTTCATTGCATTCTTCTTACTCTTGCACTGCTCTAGTGCAGTTTGTGTTTCATATGTCCACATGATTTGAATAGCCAGTAAAGCAAACTGTGCGATATTGCTATCCACTAATGGTCGAAGCTTGGACAAATCATTCTGAACTTCAAACACACCAGCAGAGCACGATCGTGCATGATCTTTCAATGTTAATTGCATCGTTTGGAGGAGTGTCGTTAACCAATCTTCGATATTACCCACAGCCTTGACGGGTGTAATGAAGGGAATAACCTCATGACCTTCACCTCCATCGCCATGAATCTTGTGAATAATAGTCTTATCCTTCTTATCATGCTCGACATATTGGATAGCATCGAAGACATTCTCATAGTACTCATTCATAGCCAAGGGATCGGATCCTTGAGACAGGATAGTAAGGAGCTTGGCATTCGAAACAAAGTAAAATCGTGGAAATGCCTTTTGTTTCTGTTCTAGATATCCCTCGAGTGATTTTTGACACTTCTCAAGCTCGCCGTACATGGTAGGGAGTGTATTCTGAAGAAGTTCGTCGGCACAGCATTCCACGACATTGCGACACTCACTCGCCTTGGTCATAATCTTGGCCCAATCCTTGTCGACCTTGGCAAACTTTTTAGCCTCCTTGGGTAGTTGCTTCGCGATATCACCACCCGTGAAGACTGATTCAAGTGCACACCACATCATTTGTACCTTCACCCAGCTCTCGAGTGTATCGGAAGTTTCAGATAGTGAACCAAGGAGTTCTTGAGCAATATTACGAAAGGGCGCAACATGTCTCATTGTAAGTACAGTCTGTAGATTCATTTGTGCTTCCTCAAGCTCTTCTACCACAATTGGTGTGGCCTTGAGAGTGTGCACGCCACGATCTTTCCACTCTGCAAACAAGAATTCCTTTGTTCTCCATTGGTTCTTAATCTCACCAATAGTATGCTCAATCTTGAGCTGCTTATCAGCTCCATCGGTAACTTCTTCAATATCTTCACTCACGGAAACTAAATCAGCCTCGAGTAGTGATTGGAGCTTGAATTCAGGATTACCAACCACTTCAAATGTGGTATTGCAAATCTTCATAACCTCATCCCAATGTCTTGCCTTGATTGAATCCTTTGATAACTCGGCAAGGAGTGGTAGAATAGTTTGAAAGTCATCAATCTCCTTCCTCAATTGTGTATAGGATTCGTAGTCTCGTAGCTTTCCGGGCAACTTCTTGAACCGACCGGCATATGATTCCATAGTTTCACTCATGTTCTCAATGTTTAGAGCCACAGATTCCCACTGTATCATAATTAGAGATACGAAGTGGAGAAGAGAGAGGTAAGTAACATGTAACATAGGTATCCTGATGTAAGTAATATTGACTTACAGTTGTGAGCTTCCACTCATTGATGGAACGGATAACATCGACATATAGATCAAAGAGTAACGATGCAAGCTTAATATCCTTCTTAACACGTTCAAGGCCGGGATATTCCTCATGTGGGATAGCAAATAAGTCCTCTCCTCCGTGATATAGATCAAACTTGCGTTCACGAATCTTCGTCTCTTCACGAAAGCGTGTTAGTCGATCCACTGCCTCCATCGGTGCCAGGCCTTTAATCAATGGCCCGTTCTTGGTAAAGTCAGTTTGAAAGTTTTCCACGTCAGTCTTGAAGGTAGCAATATCATTCAACAGACCCTTCTTGAAACCAATTTGAGTATTGGACAACTCATCGGCACGAGCAAGTGCCTGTGCAACCAACTTCCTCCAACTCGATCGGAGGACAGTCTTCTTATCAATCTCCTCCTTCTCCATAAAGCCCGGTGGTAGGTGACACTCAAGCATCCTGTACATGTCCATGATTGGATCAATGTCCATATCAATGGAACACTCCTTCTCTCGGACTTCTTTCAACACTTGCATCATGAAGCCTAGCGAATCGAGATCTTCCACCTTGCGTGATAGCTTACCCATGGTAAGACGTGTATACTCAGTAATGGTCTCAAGCTCTTGTACGGCTCGAGCATGTAGATTTTCAGAGTACTTGAGTGTCCACTTATGACAGTCCTCACGTAAATGTGTCTTGAGGTGTTTGGTGTTGAGAGAGAGAGCACCAATAATATGAATAGAGCTAACCTTGCCAATACCCTGCTCGATTGAACCAAAATGTGCCAGCTTTGTTTCGTAGCATTCGAGTGAGGGGTTTGTCTTGAAGAACTCATTGTAGGCTGAATCCTTATCATCCTTCCACAACCAATCGTACTGCTTGAATGAGTCGAGGTACTCCGCAACAGTATTTCGAATTCCTTGGATACTACCAGTCAAGAGCAGAGCTACCTTGACAAGTTCAATATCCTTGGTAATGCGTGTGAAGAATGTATAAGTGGCTCGTTTCTCCTTGGGTAGAGATGAGTATCCCCAATCAACAATTTTCTTGTAGCAAGACAAGATTGCTTGTGCTGACTTGTTAATACACTGTTGGATCTCATCAAGTGATGGTGATAATGAAACGTAGGGTGGAATGAGCTGAACATTCACCTCAAAGAAGGGTTTGGATGCATTGATAATGTTAGTACCCTTTCGGGAACCAATACGCTTCTTTAGGGCATTCATTGAATTCTTAGCCGAGCATAGTAAAGCTTGGTACATGAAATGATTGTAATGATCACGAAGCTTGGTAATGTCTTCCTCGGGCACGCCTTCATTTTGCGATTCAAACTGGTAGGAAGATATCTGATGAATAAGGTCCGAGACTGCATTCTCAATCTCCATATTCTTGCCCTGTAAAAGACGAGACTGGCCCGAGATGTGCGATTGTTGCATAACAACAAAGTCGGATACTGTAAAGGATGAAGCCTCGGGTAAATCAACCAACAGCGTCTTTGATACAATCTTGAGATTCTTCTCTACACGATTTTCAATAATATCATTGATACAGGTTACAAGTTCTTGTAGCTTTTGTAAACCCGAGTGTACGTGGTTGATGTATGGATCGATATTCAACGACGTCCATGTCAATGTTGTCATGCCTGGCCGTAGCTTCCACTCCATATCTTTAAAGTGTGGTCGTAATACCATGGCAGTGACAGGAATCACCTCGGCAACAATTCTATCATACTCAGTCAATGCCCAGTTCAATTGCTGGTAGAATGTCTTGAACTTCTCTTCCTGCATTAGAGCAATCTTGGCACTCTCGGGGATTTCAATTCCCATCCTATCAAGACATTTGGCCTCACGTATAAGTTGGAAGATGTCTCGATCAAAGTTGACATATAGCTTTTGATCATCTGGATGTCGGATAATGAGTGTCGCTTGAAGTCCAGTCTTTGCCTGATCAATAGACTTGGTCCAAGCATTCATCCATGTAAACTCAAATGCTACCAACGTACGTGCAATCTTGTTGTACATTTTGATAATCTTCTTGGCATCCTTGCCAGCCAAGACGTTTTGATTCGCCTCAAACTGCTGCATTGGTTCTTCAATACGCTTCAGCAAGTGTCGTGACCATGTAATATTACCTGCCACGGGAGGTAGATTACGAGCGATTGGTGGATCCTCCTTGAGTTTCTCATACATTTGTTGAGTCTTCTCAAGCTCCAAACCGTAGTTTAAGAAGATGATGTTGAGCTTGGAGTCCAAGTCGGCCTTGAGTGATTCTCGTTGAAGAATGTTCTGAAACTTGCGCAAGAGATTAAGTGAATGGCTAATGGAGGATATGTTCTCAAACGAGTGATCTACAAATTCTTGCATACCACCTTCCAATTCAGATATGCGGACATTGAACTCGACGTAGTCACGATCGAACTTGTTATTGTGATAGTCAAGGAGGACATGATTCCTAGCTTGAAAGTCTTGCTTAATGTGCATAAACTCGTCAACCAATGGTTCCATACCCTCCAACTTGTTCTTGGCAAGTACCGTGAATTGATCGATAGTAGTGAACATATCAATCAACTTGATTAGACGCCGACAAAAGAGATCAAACTTGCCAAAGATTTGCATCTCATTGAAGTCAAACTGCCTTCCTGTCGGTGTCTTCTCAAGCTTGCGTTTCGTGAGACGGTATTGCTCTTGATACGACTCGTTAAGTTTAATACCAGCATCAAGTCTCTTAACAAGTTGTTGTGGATCTTCTAACCACAAATCATTCCCTCCTTCTCCTCCACCACCACCACCACTAATGTTCTCCTTACATCGAATGACCATTTGATCTGTAATCTTTGATAGCATATTCGCAACCCTCTCTTCCGTGTTGTAATACCGAGAAATGGTGTAGATCATCTGCGTGTTGTTGTTGGATTATATTGTGAGTTAGTATATATACACTGCAAACACAGACTACAACAAGTAGTAAACACATACATAAAAACATACCTTGATGGAATTAATCAATGCCGGGAGCATATCAATAATACTTTGTGCCGTTCCGGAGTAGAGTGGTTCGATGAACCGCTGCAAGGTTGAGAGATACTTGAGATTATCCTTTGCCTCGTTAATAGCCTCTGTAGTTTCAATATCTATCTGTTTCCACCTTCGTAGCAAACTGATCGTCTTTTGTTTGGCAGGGTCGTTCGTACCCTTTGTGTAGGATGCGAGAATGCCAACAACATATCGACAATCCTTACGCTTGAATTGTTCAATAATTGACGACAAGTGTTGTGTCCTAGAACGCCAGTGTTCAATCTCACCCTTGGGACCTTCCAACTGCTCGTGCACATATGACTCTGATTTATTCTCACGAGCTTCGGTAAACTCTTCAATTTGACTACACCACTCAACGAGTATCTCCTCGATGTGTGCAATTGCCTCGGGATTGGCCGCAGCATTTTGACCATCGTCGCCACTCGATTCCAATGATTCAATATCCGAGCTTGCCAAACGACGTAACTCAAGTCCACCAGATATACTATCAACAGCGGAGGTGAGGTTACGCATAAACTTATTCATTTCTTCATTAAAATCAGCCTTCTGCTCTTCATTTGTACTACCCCACTCCACTGACTCGACAAACATGGGAGCATACGTCGATGTTAGCATTGTCTTGAACGTTTCGAGTGGTGAGTCTAAGAATTCACCGTAGAGCAATGATGTATCATTTGCCACAGATGAATCTACCTCAGCTCCGGTGCGTAGAAAGTAACAGCACTTGGAATTCGTAGGCGTAGAGTCACCAAAGCTAAGGAATAACTCCGCCTTGCGTGGCTGGCCGTCCTTACTTTGATCAAAAATCTCCAATTCATTCACATGCCGTGGCTGATAATGAACAAATAATGCAGCTGGGCTTTGACCAGCAAAGAAATCGTTAAACTTGGCGAATACCTTTGGCTTTCGTACAAATGACAACGCCTTGGATTCGTCAAATCCGTTCTCCTTCTCATCTCGCCAACAGAATAGAACTCTCTCAGCACACCAACGATGTCTTGCCGTTAGGTTCGACATCTTAGTTGTTGTCGTTGTTGGTTTTGTGATGAGAGGTTGATAAGAAGATAATGAGGAGGAGGTTGTTGGGTATGTATAATGTTGTTGTTTTGATAATTTTTTGAAAAACGAAAACCCGCTAAAAAAGAGTGGTAATTTCAACCCTCTTATCCACATACAGCGCTCATAATGTGGTACCCTGTGCTTCACTAACTAAACCATATTGAGAGAAGTTTCATGACTCTTCTGATATCAACCAATACCTATCTTCATAAGGTACTGGTAATATATATATCACCATGTTACTGTGATCTTCTGATACCAACCAAATATTCTTCATATAAGATTGTTGATTATACCACACTGTAGGCACTCGCTTATGTACGTTGGTAGCATCATTTTAAGATGATATGAGAAGTTGTGGTGTACAATCATGACTCTTATATCCTTTCATATATAACATTCTACACACTCTTTCAATACAGTTTGCAAAGATCATATGTTAGGAATATTGTAGCATTAACTGGAATAGCTCTGAGAAGACAAGGTCCCAGTCCACGGAAGAATCCAGCTATACCCTGATGTGTATAAATCTCTTTAATATGTGAAGACATACTCATCTTTGGAGATTCTAAAGCAATGCTAGCTTCCATTCGATTGGCAATTAAGTCAAGTGGATAGTGAGATAACCAAGTCATCGTGCCTGCTAGTGATCCTCCAATAATTGTAGAACTAATTCGATCAATTCCTAATGTTTCCTTCATGTAAATTGTTGTCTTGTCATATGTTGCAAAGCGAGAAGCATATCCAATACTGGTACCCATGAATATAGGTAATGATCCAGTGTACAAACCAATAATACCCAATCGTTTGATAGTATGTCTAATTGCAGCTATTGGACCATTCAAACTACCAACACCATGCTTTGGTGTTACTTGTAATTGTACTTTTACCAAGTATACTGGAGTAAGTACTAGAGCAGTACACGCCCCGGCGACTCCTCCCGATATACCACTTCTTATACTACTATCTTCTGTAATACCATTATATGCACTATTATTTTTCAATATATCATCAACAGAACTCTTGATACCAAAAGCTATACACTGTTCTAGTCCTTTACATGCAAGTGGTAAAGATAATCCTCTAAAGAAAGATCGTAGTCCTCCTTCTTTGTACATTAATTGTGCACATTGATATGCTGATGTAGTACTACTAACACTGGTTCCTTTTCTAATTATTAATGATTCATTTTGCAACCGGACTTTGATACAATCAAGTGGATGCCCTACAAGCTGTCCTAGAAGATTAGCATATCACATTTATGAAGAGAGAGAGATTGTATCTGTTAGTATTGCAAAAATAATCACATAAGGCAAACTAAGTTCAAATGATGAATCCAAGTCATTGAGACTTTGAACGCTTGTACATAAGATAAAACAATACTAACGCGGACGTTCCTGTACATCCAGCGATACTACCAGCAATGAAGTCATTCATCTCTTAATATATGGTGTACTTATCCGATTCGATACTATTTACCTATGATACTTGTGGTAGCTTGGTGGTTGATGTCTTTCTCTTGATAATAATTTTGTAGATGCACAAGATGTGTACCTTTCTCCTCCCCTGGACTCTATTGTCCTGAATCACCAACACCAATGAAAGAGTTAAGAACTGATCAAAATACTACAATAGTAGCTATAACCAATATCGTTAATTGATTCGCCGACATTATAATATATTATATCAATCGACATCATAACTTAGGCCTGCCACTCCAACTCTTTAGTCTTTGTCACTGGATACCACCAAGCAAAAAAGAATCAAAACCTACTCATGCTACATCGAATCTAGTAGCTAGATATATCATGTGTTGCATTCTATGTGTATGGCGTGTGTCATAGTGTCTCATAAATTCTATTTTGTAAATAATAGTAACATTACAGGAAGATTCTACTTTACTAGTTCCTATAGTTTGATATATATTATAATCTCTCTATTTACATTGTTTGACTGCTGTAGGTTGTAGTAGGATTGTATCCTCCTTCTCCTTTATTATTCTTCGGTATAGGCAAAACTTGTACTCCACCGCTTTGTCTACTACCATCAAGATTTAAAGGCGATGACCTCTCAGTAACACAACATGCCGTCCAAGATTGCATCTCAAGAGTTTCTATACCAACCTGTACATCTGATAGAAAGTCACTTAAAACGTCTTCATCTTGCATGTCATCATCTTGTGCTGATTTGTTGGAGAATAGGGGATACATGTTATCATCGTCTTCGTCTCCTTCTTCCTCATTATCAATTGAATCGTCCAATGTATCATCATCATCATGTCGACAGGAGGAAGTTTCAGATGTAAGACTATCATCACTCGGACCTTTGGCTGGATTGTCATTCTCTTCTTCATTGTCAACTCCTGGCTTTGATGATGAGTGAATAACCAACTCATTCAGCTTCTTATTTGTGAGTCGTCGTATCTGACCCTGCAAGTCTTTGGTACGTATCTCATAGTCTTTCAACTTTGCCAATAGCATTGGTACATCGACACCCTTTCCTTCAAACTTTGTATTGTATTCATGAACTGTCTCATCCAACTTGTCGGCATGTACCTGTAACTTATTCTCCCTACTTCTTTGCTCTGAAGCAGCCTCTTGGAGTGATTTGATCATCCATTCCTTACTTTTAATCTTCTTCTCTTGTTCGTCAATTGTAGTATTGGCAATGTTGGTTAGTTCAATTGCAACTTCAAGTTCACTTCTAACTTTTATCAATTCATTCTCCAACTGCTGTGAGTGTGATAAACTTTCTTTTTCGGCATACTCTTCTATCTTGGCTTGCAATTGATTTAACAACGGTCGGAGATGCGTCAGCTCATCATCACGCTCTTGTAGTACGCATTTATACTCGGCATTCTTCTCGGTAAGATGATCCAAGTTCGCCTCCGCTATTGCCAGCCCACTACCCTGCAACTTGTTTTGAAGGACGGCAATCTTTGTATCTCTTTCTGCTAACATCTTGTTTTGTGAATCAACCTTTGATTGATATTGTCGTACTGTTTGCTCTGCAGTTTGCTTCTCTTGGACAAGCAATATACGTTGATTAGATAGTGTAGATATTTGTGCATCTTTCTCGCGTAGTTGTATCATTAATGCATGTACTACATCATCTTGATGATAGTTGTTGAGTATATTATTCGTATGTGCAGCTGATATGTTTGGATTTGGTGAGGCACCGTATCCAAATCGTTGAGTCATATTGCAATATTATATTGCAATATTTATTACAGAATTGTTATCTCTCCCCGAGATGAGATGATGGTCAGTCGTATGTAGTGCTAGTGTATTGCAATTATGCACATATATGCGACTTGAAATTTGTTAGAACGACCCTTTTATTGAATATAATATATAACAAGTCACTCTACATTTATTGCAATGATTAAAACAAGTCTCTTCCCGTCCGTCGATGGGTGATGCAACTCCTATGGGCTTGAACATTAATCGATATCATATCGATAAAAACATGTCGAACTTTTTTCTTGTGAGCCGAGAGTGATCTAGGATACCCGAAAGGTATCCTTCACTTTACTTACACTAGACTATCTTGGGTGGATATGCAAGGCGTTCAGTTGAGAGAGCAGTAGCATTTATATACAGTTCATTACAAAATGATGTGAAGAACTAACTCTTCTGTTATAATAAGTAAGACACTGTTTAAATGTTAATGTCCACTCGCTCAACTATTTTGGATTGCAAGGTGAGCTCTCTCCTGCTCTTTCCATCCTTCCTTCTGTGCCATACTCTTCTTATGATTCTCTACTGTTTTGAAGAATGTCTCCTGATCCAATATCGCACCATCAGTACCATATGCAGCGGCCTGCCATGCAATTGCCAACTTGGATATGGCACGCCCTGAGAATCCCTCGGTCTCTTTCACGACACGCTCAATCTCCTCATCACCAATATCTACAGTAGTTACCTTCTTTGCCCATCGACCAGGTGGGTTTAGTAAGTACTTTTCAATATATTGTACAATCATCTTCTTACGTTCATGCTCGCCTGGTAAGTCAAATTCTACCATTTCATCGATACGATCCAATACAGCCTCGTCGAACTGGGAAGGTTGATTACTCGCGTATACCATCATGAATTGATCACTCTCCGTACTAATTGTTTTTGTTTGGGAGTATATCATAATTGGATAAGAACACATTGTGAGAGATGAGATACTTTGTAAAAACAACAAACATCTGTTTGTTCACAACATATAAACATCATTCTTACTTACCCTGTGCGGTAAAGGAAGGCATTCAGTGCATTCCTCTGATCTTCCGATATCTTTGTAGTCTCACGACTTTGTAAGAATGCATCGGCCTCATCTACGAATAGTAACAGTCCTTTCCTACTTGTCTTTGCCCACTCAAATAGTTTGTGAATTTCAGTTACTGCATCACGACCCAATGGAGCGATATCTCCACCAGTCAAAATTGCAAATTCTAATCCAGAATGTTGTGCTAAACCTTTTGCAAACATTGTCTTACCAGTACCCGGTGGGCCATGTAACAGAAGATGACGGAATGGTGCCTTATTCTTCTTGGTATGTGCCGTTGAGACTGCAATTTTACGTAATTGTGAATCTAAACTTTCCTCTAATACAATACCTTTGAGTGCATCTTGTGACTTCATACCAATACCAGTTAACCGTTGTGTAGATGCAATAGGATGTTTCAAAAGTTGTGATGCGGCCACACGAGATGTTTCACGAACAAGACTTGGTTTACCCAATCTTGCCTGATGATTGTGTTCGTCATTTCAGTTCATAACATATAAATCATATCATATTGTACGAAGTTGTGAGAATCAAGAATAGATGAAACATCTTACTTCTTCAATAAAGTATGAAACTCACCTCAATGAACCTCCCAGCAATACCAGCAGTAGTCTTCGCAGTGTAGATACCCACAGCAGCCAAACTAACCATGAAAGCGGTATTACGTAACTTCTCCCCATCAGTTAAGTAACTAGACAGTCCATCACCTAACATCTTACCACCATCACTAATTGCCTTTAAGACTGTATCACGTTGTTCAACTGCTTCTAGACGGACTTTCTCAAGTATTAAATCATGATTCTCACGTTCTTGACGGATACGTCCTTCTGCTTCAGCACGAGTTTTGGCTAGTTCAGTTTTGGTTCGCAAGTCGGCTTCAATCTCGGCTGTCTTGCGACGCATTGCCTCTTGACGTTCTACCATTTCTTCTTGCTTCTTAAGTTGTTCACTGATTGTGATGATTAGAAATTGATATGGTTAGTATGATATGTTTGCAATGTAGATATCGTTTTTGATTTTGTGCACATGATATGAGTAACCGGTAAAGAAAGACGTATCCAAGCAACTAGCAGTCATATGAATCGCCAATACTGATATTCACCAATTCAATATCTCTCAAAATATATCCAACTACGACACCAAAAACATATACACACATATACAATACATATACATACAAAACATACATCAAATAACAATCAAACTCACTCTTGCATATACTTTTGTGCATTCAACATATCAACCTGTCGTTTCCTTTCTAACTCATCCTTATAATCAGACCTATGTTTATCATGTTGTGTCTGTGCTTCCAATGTCTTTCGTGCCTCCTCTGCCTCGGCTGATATATTCTGTTGTCGTAATTGTTGTGAGTATGCTTCCATTTCAGATCGTTTCGCGGCCGCTTCATGCTGTTTAGTTGCTTCTTGTGTTTTAATTAATTCAATAGCTGACGAGGCATTCCGTGAGGCATCGAGTTCTCGTGCTGCCTTTGCGGCACGTTCAAGGCCTTCTGGATCAAATCCTGTTACTGATGATCCACCACTATTACGATTTGGTGGATTGTCGGGCGACATTGCTGAACTGAGGGATTCCTCTTTCTTCTTTCTACCGGCACCTCCAAACATTTTATTGATATTTCTATTACTAATATATTACTTGTTGGTGTAAGGATATGATATGATCTAGAACACTAGATATGGTGTGGGAGTGTTATTAGAGTTGGATTGCAAAAGATATTTCAGTGGCTGTTATTTTTCAGCCGAAATGCTGATATCCAGTCCGGGGGCGCTTTTCATATCACACAAAACAACTATGTAATGCAAGTAGGGTTTTCTAAAAATATATTTGTGTATTTTCGGCATTCTATAGAGCAAGAAATATATAAAAAATACACAAAAATACACGTATTTTGAACCGTATTTGACTAAAATATACGTATTTATTACGTATTTGAGGGGCTTACGGTATTTACAGTATCCTTTTGTACGTATAGTTTACGTAGGGTGTATTTTATTGTGTATTTTGGCAATTTTCATTGTGTATTTTTAGAAAACCCTAAATGCAAGTGAATATTATTTATTTAGATAGACGCTACTTCATACTTCTCTCCTTCCTTCAATCCATCTATTTCAATTATAGAAATAATATATTATCATTACAATCTGCTGTTGTGCGATCAGGAGGTATCATTTTTATATTACCTAATACACATAAAAATTTAGTGATGGTTGTTCGCCTTCGACTTCAACGTTTTGGTAGGAAACACTCTCCATTTTATCGTATGGTGGCCGCGGATGCACGTGCTCCTCGTGATGGAAGATTTCTAGAAATAGTAAGTCGTTTGATATGCATTGCATTTGTGCAGATAGTTTATATGGTTCGAGGTATAGTATGTGACGTACTCACCAAAACATATTACATACCTTCACAATAAATTATGCTGCCTATCTAAAATTATATTATAATGAATCAGGTTGGAACATACAATCCAATAGCTAATAGTGCAGGAATTAAAGAAATTCGATTAAAGGCAGATAGATTGCGATATTGGATATCAGTAGGTGCACAACCATCAGATCGGGTTGCTTGGATATTGGGCAAGTTTGGTATATTACCTCCGCCACCACAACGATTTAGTGTACAGAAGATGATCCCTAAAAAGGATAGAAAAGCAGAGGAGGAATCATAATGGATTTGTCGGGGTGTTATGTCGTATGAAGAGCTACTTTTACTTTGGAGATATACAAACAACTCTGAATGTGAGAAAAATACAACAACTTTAACTTACCCCAATCTGTCTCCATCAAAGCTGAAATCAAAACTGAATAAAAGTAATAGGAAGTTATCAATCACCTCATCAACTTTCGTTTACATAAGTATACCTATTCTATACAAAGGGGGGAAATGGTTCTTAAGTCGAATCCCAATCCTTCTCTACACATCCTCTACAACAAAACCTAAAAACATATAATGCTTAACTTGCATCTCTATCAAGCAGCCTACACAGTACATCATTCACAGAGATCGACAATACTAAACCATAATACCAGATTCTGCATCGGCAGTGCATGCTTTCCACCACATTCTGAATTCATCGTACACTATCTTTTTATCATTGTTTGTGTCAATTGAAGAGAAAGCTGCATCAAGCTCATCTTGGTCTAATTCGAGTCCAAGCTGAAGAAGAACACCATCGAACTCAAACATCTCTAATACACCATCACCATTCTGATCATTAGCTTGGAATGCTGCTAGCAGTGCTTTTTCATCAGTTATAGATGTCTTTAATTTTGATAAAGACTTGGTAGCATTTTGGCCAATTTTGATCATGTACAGTCCAACAATTGCAGTGAATAAACCAACAAATAAGTTTAATGGATGAAATACTGAACATTGCAATAATCCCACACCAGTATACATTGCTCCTCTGCCACTAACTTGTCCCAAATTTGGTATACGTGATATAATCTGTGTCTTTAATTCCTCAAAAAAGAATATATTACCTTCAAGTATGAATGAAAGGGTACCTACACCGAATGCAATCATTGAAACAAATAATTCAAACCATGAAAATCTATGTTCAACTATCCATCTTGTCCAAAGTAAAGATGTCGAGGCGATTAAACCCATAGCACATGCAAAGGCAACTATTCTAATATTTGTGGCGCCGATTGTGGATTGTTTTTCGTGTGCATTATATACCGCTGATATACGTCGAGAGGGTAAAAGACCTTCCTTCTTTTCTACAGTATCTGTTGTTGGTGTAGTTGTTGTCATTTTGATACCGATACCTACGTATTAGTTTTATTTGATGTTTTTATTACTGTTGTCGTTGTCTACTTATAACATGGGCAACTTATAACAATTTATACATGAGGGTATCTTTTAATCTATCACCGCTGTTGGTCACTGCTCGAACTACTACCCTCTTAAGTTTATGATGTTATTATTAGTATAGCAGTACCTACTCTTCTAACAACTTAGGTATTGTACATTGAGATTGTTGCAACCAACTTCAAACTTCAATGTCCCTAACCCTACCTACAATTTTCTCATTTTTGCGAACTATGGTGCGACATCAAATCACCCCTCCCGCCTCCCCTCCACTCATTCTTCGATAACTAAACACAAAGCTAGCATCAACACAAGCTAGGAACAATAGAATATATTAGCCAACACATTGACTTATTAGGACTCGGCAATATAATTAGTAGATGACGCACTAATATATCAACATATCAACTACTAATAATATACTCTCATAAATTATAATACAATATCAATATCATGGGAGATGATTACATATCACTCAAACCTTTTGTCGGGGGAGCTGAGAAAGCTAGACGAAATGCCCGTAAGCGTATGTATCAACCTAAAAGATCAGACAGCAGTTCCAATAATAAGAGGCGACATAATAATAACAATCAAACTATAATACACTATCCAAAGTCAATGAGAGAATATGAACGATACTTTGGTTCATTACTATCATCATCAACTAATGCAATACACAAGTCTGAAACTGATGGAAGGTTACATTGTCAAGTTATGCAACAGGCATGTACTTTACTTAATGTCCCTGCTTTACCCCCTCCACCATATCTACAACAAAAGTTAGTATCCAAAAGTAGTGATGATGCTCGAACACACCATTTATTGCAACGATCTACTTCACTCCTTAGTAATATCAGTAGTAGTACTACATCATCATCTTCATCATCTGGTACATTTGACAATGCACGAAGTTATTACATGCAAAAGGCACCCTTGATATTGGAAGAAAGTAGATGTATAATAGCAACATCTCTTGCTCAAGTTTATAAAAACAATAATAACAATAATAGAAAGCAAAAACGGGATTGTAGTAGTAACTTTACATTGAAACTTACATCAATAGAAGAAAAGTATCCAAAGATTACAAACAGTAGACAACGACAGTATGCACCTCTCATATTAAACTTTGAGATTATTACAAATAAGAATGATTGTGGTAGTAATGAAATCAAATCAAAGTGGACAAGACCTGGTAGTGTATTGCTACTTCAACAACAAAGTCAATATTCATCTTCTGTCTTTGCTTGTATAGTACCCAATGGGAATCATCAAGCTGTATCTGCAAATGTACTTTCATTGATGATATTTCGTAGGGATGATCTTACTCTTACTGAGTTTAATAATGATGATGATGACCAAACCAATTGCAGTACAGAAAAGAAGTTGATATTTCATGCAACAGCAGTGACTACACTAATTGGGCAAGTGAGACAGATCGAAACTTGTTTACGAATGGTAAAAGTGGCATTTATGCACAAATTATTAGGACAGAAGAGTTCTACTCATATTCGGTTTGATAATAGTTCCTCATCTTCCGAAGATGAGGAAGAAGAAGTTGTTGGAGAAATTTCAGATACTGGGAATGATGCAATTCAAGAAGGGTATTATGTCAAAGAGGATGGTGATGAATACACATCTGATGAAGATAGAGAAGAAGATGTTGATGTCAACAATAGGAACAACATGTCGAGTCTACTTACAAGGATACCAACACTCAATCAGACACAAGAACGAGCTGCAAAACGATTTCTAGACTCACCTAAAGAGTCTTTGATACTTGTACAAGGTCCACCAGGCACAGGCAAGTCTACCTTTCTGGTGAATGTCATATGCAGGAGGTTGGTAAGCAATCCCAACGCACGGATTATGGTCACTGCTCCTACAAACAAAGCGGTGACTGTATTAGCAGAACGTTTTCTCGATGTAAGTTCTGGTGATGAGTCTCCTTTCTGTCCATGTGTACTAATCGGAGTTGAAGACAAATTGATTGACACATCTACTGAACATGTATCATCTGATGTCCTTCCGTCTTCCTTGAGAAGTATCTTTGTATACTCATGGGTAGACACTGTGAAGGATGAGTGTTTATCATTACTGGGTAGTATCAAAGAATTGCAAAGAACAAATGATTCCAATATGAATATTGTAATATTGATTGAAATTGCAGAGAGAATCAAGACAAAGATAGTGATTAGTATCCCCAGTGTTAGCAGTGTATGCCGCTGTGCAAAACTGCTATTACAAGAGTTGAAGGAAGGAAATCTCGAGAATGCAATCGTGCAAATAAAAGACTTGGTAGAAGCTCTTGGTGTTATGGATTCACCTGTATCGGAGTTGTTGGCAACTGCTCGTGTTATCTTTTGCACACTCTCAACAGCGGGTTCGTCAATCCTCAAGCAAACACGCAGAATTGATGATCTATTAGTCGACGAGGCTGCTTGTACGACTGAAGCTGAGATATGCATTCCATTTCACCTTCATCCCCAACGAATGCTTGCAGTGGGAGACCCTCTTCAATTACCTCCCACAATTATGAGTCGACACGCTGCGGATATGGGGTTATCGACCTCGATGCATGAAAGATTGATGAATCAGTGTTCAGAGGAATATGTCATGTTGGATAAGCAATATCGCATGCGCCCCTGTATAAGTACATTTCCTTGTAAACAATTTTATGATGGAATGATCTCAAACGGAGATAATGTATCAAGTATCTCGTATACAAGTGATATTGCATTGCCAAAATTGGGAGCCTATTCTTTTATCAATGTTCGTGGTAGTGAATCACAAATGTCAACCGGATCATACTGCAATGAAGCAGAATGTGATGTTGTGGCTTCGCTTATTAAACAAATTGCTGCCAGACAGATTGACAACTGGCACCACTCTGATAAACTTCGTATCATCACATTCTATCAAGGCCAAGTAACTCTCCTCAGGCGTCTTCTCGCAAAGGAAGGGTATAGCAGAGTATTGGTTGCTACCGTCGACTCGTCGCAAGGTTGTGAAGCAGACGTTGTTATCATATCATTTGTTCGCTCATCGTCAAAGAAGGGTAGGCATGCAGCTGGATTTCTCTGTGATGATAGGAGAGTAAACGTCGCATTAACAAGAGCTAGGCATCAACTCATCTGTGTTGGTGATGCATTAGACACATTGAGCAAACAAGGGAGTGCTACCTTGAAACACCTAGTGTCAGATGCACAAAACAGAGGGTCTTTACTAGTATAAACTACACATATTTACATTTACTTAACATTTACATATACTTACATTTAACATGAATCTAACTCTACTTCAATTGCGACATCTTCATCACTCGGTGCATCCTTGTTGCAAAGACCTCTTTCCTCTCTATTGAACATTTTGTTTCTCGCTTGAGTAGCTGACCCCAAAGCACTACAAGCAGATTCAAGCGACGCATTCAGTTGTTCTAGGATATTACATCCTTCAATCGGAAAGGCGTTTAGCTCAGGACTTTCTAATATAGTATTTGCAGGGTTGGCAGATTGATGTGGTTTTATCTGTATATCATTTTTGTGCTGCCTGGCAATGTCGAAGAGATCTGTAGCTTTAAGCTCTGAGTAATTGGTACTGCTCTCCTCTGTACTTGCAAGGACTGACGTGACGTTTGTACTCTCATCCTCCAATGTCGATGCAAGTGATGCAGTTGTTCCAACGCTTGTTTTCTGTGAGAATTCTTTGAGTTCACTCTTTATAGGCACTGTACTTATAGCCGTCTCATTTTGAGGTGCATCCATTGTGTGTGTGTAATACTTTTGTGGGTCTACAACATCACTATTAAGGCCAGAGATTGTTGTATGACCACTACTTATTATCGGCATGGAAGGTCTAAGGTCGATTGTTTGGGGTTTATTCTGCTCATCAAATGGGGAGTCAGTTTTAATCTTTGTTTCTTCCCCATCATTCTTAGCAGCTCTTTGCTTCATTCTATCTTTTGATACTTTTGCCTTCTCAAGAAGTGTATTGTGATTTGATACTTTGGAAGCAGCAGATACTTTGTCTCCCTTTTGTTTATCCTTCCTTTTATCTCTAATCTTTGATAATGCTCGTGCTGACAACGTTGACCCTGATGTTGCCTGACTCGACACAGAGGCTACACTTTGTTCATCTCCTCTAGGAGAACGTAAACGAGATCGTCTTGCATAGGCCTGATAGGGCAGTGAAGATGACCGTACATGCCCCGAGGATGATGTAGAACCTATTGATTTGGTTGGAGAGGGCATGTCCTCTAATATAGTTGTTGATCTATTTTTTGCTGTTGACATTTCATCCGTATCATGCTGATCTATATTTGAACTAGTGTTGGCAGTACGAACAATATCCGGAGGCGAAGGGGGTTTATTACCTTCACCATCTTCTTCTGACTGCAACTGTTCACTTGAAATATCTCTCCCCTGTTCTGAGGTCTCCCCATAATTTGTAGTTGATGATTTCTTACTCTGTTTCAATACATCCTTGTAAGATCGAGGCCCAGTACTCGTTGTACCCTTTGTATGCCAAAACTTTAATGCAGCAGAGGCATCGAGTTCCTCTTCATCCTCGTTACTATCATCTCCTCCGCCAATTTTTTTGCTCACATCTTGTGTATTCGATTCACCATCACTCTTTGCACTTCTAGGACTACTTGTTACTTGTTGAGCTATATCCGTTTCTGTATCAAAGGATTTATTTATTAATTTGGCAGCTTTGAATAGGTGAGATTTGCTCTCAGATGATTTGGTGGAAGGTGATTTACTACTTTGCAAGTCCCCTTTCGTATCATTGGATAATGATGATGTATCTCCTCGCGGTGGTGACGACCTCCTTGAAGAAGATGATAGTATATCGTCCCCAACATTAGTATTACCTCCGCTGATAGAATTATTATGAATGTTTAATGCCCTTATTCTTTCTTGAACTGACATCTTCTTCTGATCGACTGGACACCAAAGTAGGGTAGCACAGCAATGATGATAATGATATAAATATATGTGAGCCTACAAGCGAGTAATCTTTATTGCATAACTCTATTTATTTCTTCTTCTCATTTTTCTCCAGCACTACCCTATACATCCAGCACCGCTAGTAAATACCGATATATTCATAATTATTTCTCCTTCTAGGTATGTACATATGCCTAACTTTTCAGATCGTAAAGAAATGGCCAACATTGTCTTCGATTTTTCTCATCAAAAAAATAATTGGTACGACATGAGTAATGATTACTTCAAGGGAGATGTCTCATAATGGATACAACTATAAAGAATATAACAACTATTTGGTATAATATGATCTTATTTATCTTTGCTTATCCTATCAAGTGAACATACTAGCACAGGTTGTGTGGTCATTACAAAACTGTTCCTTGTCAGTACAAGGGGAAGTCTTACTAAAGCAACCTATGTGTTTGAAAGATGAAATCAAATTAGATAGACATGATCAGTAATATGAATAAAGATGTACAAAAGTATACTTACATTCACTTCCTCGACAGAGCATTTTGCATTGTGTATGATCTGTTCGAATCTGTGTTAAGCTACAGGCTTTTGTCAACACTAGTATTTCCTCATCGTCAAAGGGAGAATAGTTTACAACAGGACTTGGTGGTGGCGGCGACGGTGACGATACAGATGGACCGATATCATCGCTTCCAGCAAAGACCTCATTTCCATCCTCGTCAAAACGCACAAAGAAACCTTCACATATCTCATGATTACTGCAGTCCTTATGTTTGGAGCAAGAGTTTTCAGTATTAAAACAGCATTCATATGGAATGCATTTATCTTTGCATATGTTTTTATTCTGTTCAATGTCTGATTCTGAACATATAATCTTGAAGACTTCCAGTTCCACTGTGTCGGAGTTTGTTGAGCTATTTGCTAATCCTCCTGAGCTAGTAAGAGGGTTGCTTGAAGACTGTTTGTCAGCGTCAGATTGGTACGTCTCAAAGTACAGTCTGCAAGGTTCGTATTCAGTACATTCTGTATCGATACTTGATGAACAAGCGTAGTTGTTGAAGCAACCTATCGATAACATCATAAATCTGTTAGATTGATCACAGAACAGAACAATATAGTCATACTTAGATGCACTTACACTCATACGGTTTGCATGCTTCCTGGCAGGACTCCTCGTTATTATCTAGAACCTCTTCGGAGCATATCTTCTCTATTTGGAGCTCTTCTGAGCCTGGGTTAAAGTAGTTATCACATAAACTTGCTCTTGTGCAGACAGATTCGTCTGAAGCTGAACATCGGCTATCAAAGCAGCCTGTATAAAATGAGATTGCACAAGAATGGAGATTAGCAATGAAGATGCACATGAACATGGAGTACTTAGTAATCACAAAATGATACATACATTTCACTGCATCACAATAATATTCACACTCCTCCATTCCCTGTGATAATAGATAACCTTCTTCACACTTGATATTAATCCCATCAAACTCGACTTCATTGCTTGAATCAGACGCAGGTCCAGGAATGTTTGCCTCATT